>Ga0081455_10001407_pt1 | contig 29753 bp, 17 predicted proteins | sample TabmetS3T2R1_FD_70207 | JGI IMG/M metagenome (GOLD analysis project Ga0081455, IMG submission 70207) | Tabebuia heterophylla rhizosphere microbial communities from the University of Puerto Rico - S3T2R1 | ecosystem: Host-associated > Plants > Roots > Rhizosphere ... | reverse complement strand
GCTTGCTTACGCGCGCGGTACTGTACCAGCGTCCCAATGTAGCGTGTTTCGATTTAGGAAGGCAGGTCTCGAAGCGGTCTAACAAGAAGGCCAGGAGCGGGACTTTTCATCTCGCGCCTGGCCTTCTGAGTGTTATTGTCGGGACAATTTGATCTAAGTTCAGTAAACAAACTTCAACGCAAACTGAATGATGCGCTGGCTATCGAGAGGCACCGTTGTGATCTGCCCGAAAGTCGCTTGTGTGATTGTAGTATTGGGGTTATTGAACTGCGCGGTGTTGAAAATGTTGAAGAACTCCGCGCGGAACTCCAACCCCATTTGCTCGCGGAAGTTGGTCATCTTAGCTACGGCCATATCGAAGTTTGTACGGCTCGGACCGTTGAAGAAATTGCGCGGCAACGTGCCGTAAGTGCGCAATGACGGATTGGTCACTGACGCCGTTGAAGTGGAAGAGAGGCCCGTCCCGTTAACGTTATTTGGATTGAAATAGAAGTTACCAGTCCGGGGTGCGTTCTGGAAGGTGAAGGTTTGCGACTGCTTGGAGTCCAAAATGCCGACTGAATTGCCTACGAGATTGGCGCGCACTAGTTGGGGGTCGCCGACTGCGGATGGCCCAGGGCGGTTCCCCGCCCTAGCTAGTTGGGCAAAAACATCGAGTGGAAATCCCGTGCGATAGCTGACGATCGGATATAGGCTCCAGCCTTTGACAATCGCGCTCGGCCCTGATGACCAGGCGCGGTCAAACGGCAAGTCCCAACCGCCGCTGAAGGAGACGCGGTGGCGAAGATCGAAGTCCGAGTCGGCCAGAAACTGTTTGGAATTGTAAGCCGGCGCATTACTGCCGCGCTGGCGGAACCCCGAAGCGAAGTCGATGTTGTGCGAATATGTGTAAGCGAAGGTGAGGTAGGTCGTGCCGAAGAACCTGGTGTTGGAGGTCCGCTTGTTCACGCTTAATTCCAGGCTGTTATAGTTGGCATTAGCGACATTGCGGAATTCATCCAGGTAACTGAAGCTGCCATTCGTGTTGCCAGGGGTCCTGTTGAAGAGCCGGGTTGTCGTGCCCAGGATGAACGGATTTGCATCCACCAGCGAAGTCAGCTTGTGCGACGAACTGCCGACATAGCTAGCCTCGAGCGTCAAGTTCTTGAGGAGTTCGCGCTGCAGGCTGAGATTGTACTGGTAGATGTAAGGCGTGCGCAGATTGGGGGCTACGTAAAAGACGCCACCGCCGCCGATCGGCAGGAAACCTGCCGCGTCAAAGTCCAGGTTCTTGGCAGGCGGACGCGAGGGAAATGAGTTGGGAGTTCCAAAGAAGTTCGAGACATACGGCTGCGTCAGATAGTTGACCTCTGTGGTCGGATTCGAGTCGAGTGGGCCAAAGAAGAGGTCGGAGAAGCCAAAGAACGGCGCCTGGCCATTGAACTGCAGGTTGTCTTCACCTTTGAGAATGTCATAGAAGATGCCGAATCCGCCTCGCACGCTCGTCTTGCCGTCACTGAACGGATCCCAGGCAAAGCCGACACGCGGGCTGAAGTCATTCCTGTCCGGGAAATTCGCTCCATTGGGCGCGTTATCCCCGGGGAAGAGCACGCCAATCGGCGCATTCGAGAATACGGTGGATTTCTGTCCCAACTTGAGAGAGAACGAACGTCCCTGTGTGTCAATCTTGGGCTGGCTGTACTCGTAACGCAGACCGAGCGTCAGCGTCAGGTTCTTGCGCACTTTCCACTCATCCTGCGCGAACCCATAGATTGACTTGCTGCGAATATCAGACGGGGCTTCACCGAATTGCAGGTATTCATCAGGCAAACCGAAGAGGAAATCAGCACGGTCAGTGCCAGAACCGATGCCGCCGTTCCTGGAGGCGCCGCTGAAAAAGAAGTTGCCATTGACGAAGAAATCAAAAACGGTGTTGTTCTGATATGGCGAGAAGCTGCCGCCGAACTTCAACCCATGATTGCCCACATTCCATGTCAGTGTGTCTGAGTAAGAGAAAGTGTTGTTGATTAACGTAGTCGGGCCTTGATTACTGAAACCAACCGTCAAGCCTCCGTCAAAGGTCAAACGGGTCGGGCCGCTCGGATTGTCCGGCGTCACCCCGATGCCAAGGGCAGCCGGCGTTGCCAGTTTCTGGTTGGGGAAGGCCTGCTCTGTGTTGATGCGCTGTGTGTTAAAGCGGAAGACGTTCAGCAAACGCGGCGAAAAAGTGTGTGTGTGCGAGATGCTGGCGTAATAGCGCCGATTGTTGCCGTTGACAGCATAGCCCGGTACATTCGCGCCTCCGCTGAAAGGCGTTAGCGTGGGATTGCGGCCGGAACCTAGCGTGACGGCTATTTGGTCTTTCTCTGTCGCATTAGCGTCGAATCTGATCAGGAGGTCATCGGGGTTGTCCGTCCTTGTCCCTTGCGAACGCAACTGCCCTGTCGACGAGGTCGGTATCAGGTTATTACTTATATATTTCTGCGCCACGCTATTGATGCGCGAGGGGGCTATAATGCCCCTACTAGCCAGGGTCGGATCCGGCTGGAAGAAGGAGTTTTGCTGCAGGAAAGAGACAACATTCGGATCCGGGCCGGTGCGCGTGGAGTTGGAGAGCGAGAAATCACCCTTCAGTTCCGCCGGAGTGAAAACGGTGATAGGCGCAGTTGTCGTCTTCGCTACGAGTCGTTGTCCTTGATAGCCGCCAAAGATGAACATGCGATCCTTGCCGTTGATCACCTTGGGAATGTAAAGCGGGCCGCCGGCCGTAAACCCGAACTGGTTACGTTTCAAAATCTCTCTCGGCAACCCATCGCGATTATTGAAGAATGTATTCGCGTTAAGGGCGTCATTCCGCAGGAAGTCGTATGCCGAGCCATGGAATTGATTGGTTCCCGATTTTGTCACCACACTGATAATACCACCGCCATTCCGACCGTACTCCGCCGTGTAATTGCTGGTCAGGATGCGGAACTCGGCTACGAGTTCAGGATTGGGATTGAAAACGGCCAGGTTACTCAGCAGGTTGTTATTATTGCCGCCATCCAGCAGGTAAGTGATTGAATCACCGCGACCGCCGGCGACACTGAAGCCGCCCGAGCTTGGTCCCGTGGTTTCAGTCACGCCAGGTTGAAGCAGAGCGAGACTCAGGACGTTGCGACCGTTCAGTGGTAGATTGACGACAGGCCGGCTGGTGACGGATTGACCGAGCGTCGGATTGACTGTCTCAACTGCTGATGACGCCACCGAAACCTCTATGGTTTCAGAAGGCGCGCCAACCGTCAGGACCGGATCAACACGCAGCACCTGATTGATCTGGAGAGTCTTTTCATCACTCATCACTCTCTTGAATCCTTCGCGTTCCGCACTAATTTGATAAACGCCTAGCTTTAGCTCGCGCACCTGATAACGGCCTTCTTTGTCGGTGACAGTCTCACGACTAACCTTTGTCGCAATATTTGTGACGGTGACTTTGGCCCCGACAATCACTGCCCCTTGTTGATCAGTAACTGTCCCCTCAATCCTTGCCGTCGCCTCCTGTGAAAGCGCGGCAGATTGTAGTCCAAGCAGCAAAGTTATCACGGCCAACAAAATTCTTAAGCAGGGGTATCCTCTACTTTCCTTTTGCATAAAACCTCCAGATTTTCTTTAGGAAGGAGCCAGAAAATGGGCTTTGGTTTTCAAATCATAGAACTTGTCGCCTATAAGCCCGAACTCGAAAGATTGCCGAATGGAATCAAGCCAATATGTTTTTTGAATACTGTGGAAAATCTGCGTTATGAAGTGCCGAATCTCGCCCAATCGAGCATATCAATAATTATTGTCGGGCACATCGTCTCTCTTGATGATGGAAAATGACAAATCAATTTAAGGCAAAAAATATGCCGAGCGCTTGAATAGAGGGCAGGTGTGCGAATGGTGTGATGGCTGATCGTTAAGTTGATTGTATTCCGCCATTTAGATCTTACTACTAAATGGATGTGCCTGGTCTGAGTGTGGCGGCCCAGGAATCAAAAGTTCAAAATTTCGGATTCGATACAAAATTTTGATCTATGGGTGGCGAAGTCGATAGAGAGAGGCCGTTCACCGTGAACGCAGACGGTCACGCCCAGGAGGAGAAGCAGCGACGCAGAATTGTTGGTCAGATTGAAAATCTCACGGCGGAGGACGATGCGCTTCACAAGCATGACCATCGTTCGCCGAAGCGGCGATGTTATCTCTTTACGGCGGTTTGATCGGGAATAAACGACAGGCGGCGCAGATAGTGAATCCGCGCCGCCTGCAAGGAGTTTCAATTCAAGAGCGGTTCAAAACGCGAGCCTCAACGCGAACTGGATGATTCGCGGATCGGCCGTGGCAGTGATTTGCCCAAACTGCCCGCTGCCGAGGGTAGTGATGGGATTGTTGAATTGCGCAGTGTTGAAGATGTTGAAGAAGTCGGCGCGGAATTCGGCCTTCAACCTTTCGCCAAAGATGTTTGTGTTCTTGGCGACCGACAAATCGAAATTCGTCCGGCCCGGCCCGCGGAAAGCGTTGCGCGGAATCATCCCGTAAGAGCCCAACGAAGGATTGGCGATGACCTGGTCGCTTGTTGGGAAGCCATTCGGGCAGAAGTTTGGGTCGTCTGGGTCCAATTCCAGTATGCAGCCAAGGAAGCTCGTCGGGTTGAAATAAAAATTCCCACGCGCGTCTCCGAGCGTCTGATTCAGCTTCGGGTCAAAGAAAGTAATTGGGCCTACCAGTTTGGCCCGCACGAGATCGCGATCTCCTGCGCCCGAAGGCCCGGCCTCCACCCTGCTGGCTGGGAGGCCAGCAAAGACGTCCAGCGGGAAACCAGTCCGCCGGGTGACGATCGGATAGATTGACCAGCCACTGGTGAGACGCTTCGGCCCGCTAGACCATAGGCGGTCGAAGGGTAAGTCCCAGCCGCCGCTGAAGGCCAATCGCTGCCGAATGTCGTAGTCCGCGCTGGCGCGAAACAGTTTGGTGTTATATGCCGGGACCTTGCTGTTACGGTTGCGGAAGCCCGACACCGTGTCGATCGCGTGCGCGTATGTGTAAGACAGCGTGAAGTACGTGGCGCCGAATTTCGTCTGGGAGACTCGTTTCTGCAGGCTGGTTTGCAGGCTGTTGTAACTGCTGTTTCCGACGTTGGAGAAGGTATTGAGGTAGCTAATAAGGCTCGGGTCGTTCCCCGGCGTAAGCCAGTAGCGGCGATTTGCCGTGCCGAGAATAAATGCGTTTTCGTCCACCAGCGAGGTGAATTTGTGGCCGGAGTTGCCGACGTAGCTGACCTCGGCCAGCATCGAACCCGGGAGCTCGCGTTGCACGCTCAGGCTGTACTGATAGGTGTATGGCGTCCGCAGATGCGGGTCCACGAAGAATACCCCGCCGCCGCCGAAAGGCGTGAAGCCTGCGGCTGCGAAATCAATGTTGCTGGCCGGCGGGCGCGAGGGGAAGGAATTGGGCTGGTTCGTCGCCACATAAGGCGCGCTGTAGTAGTTGGTCTGCTGCGCGGGATTATCACTGAGAGGATCGAAGAAGAGGTCCGAGAAGCCGAAGAATGGCGCCTGCCCGTTGAATTGCAGGTTATCCTCTCCCTTCAAAATGTCGTAGAAGACGCCGATGCCTCCGCGCACGCTGGTCTTGCCGTCCTTCCACGGCGACCAAGCGAAACCGAAGCGCGGCGCGAAATTGTTTTTATCGGGGAAATTCGCTCCGTCGGGGGCGCCCGGGTCGCCGGGGAATAGCAACCCTATCGGCGCGTTCGGAAAGACCGTCGAACTCTGTCCGAGCTTGAGCGAGAAAGAACGCCCCTGCGTGTCCAGCTTCGGCGTGTCGTATTCGTAACGCAGTCCAAGCGTGAGCGTCAGGTTGTGACGGACGCGCCATTCGTCCTGCCCGAAAATGTAGGTGGACTTGCTGCGGATGTTGGAGGGCGCCTCGCCAAACTGCAAGTACTCGTCAGGCAGACCCAGCAGGAAATCCGCAAAGTCATTGCCGGTCCCGATCCCACCATTGGCCCCGCTGAAAAAGAAATTGCCGTTGACGAAGAAATCGAAGACGGTGTTGTTCTGATAAGGCGAGAAGTAGCCGCCGAGTTTGAAGTTGTTATTGCCCTTGATCCACGTCAACGTATCCGTAAATGCGAAAGTATTGTTGATGAGCGTGGTCGGGCCGTTCGTCGGGAACCCGATATCCAGCCCAGAGGCGAAGCTGAGCCGCGGCGGACCGGTCGGGTTATCCGGCGTCACGCCGACGCCCAAATCTGCGGCGGTCGGCTGTTTGGAGGCCGGGACCAGTTGCACTTGTCTCTGGCGATTGGTCGAGAAACGAAACTCGTTGAGCAGTCGCGGCGAAAAGACGCTGGTGTAAGCCAGGTTGAGAAAATAACGATTGGCGTTAGTGGTTACGGGGTATCCTGACACATTGGGAAAGCCCGCCGCATTGTTAGTGGTGAAAGGTATCAATTGCGGATTTCGCGCTGTACCCAGTGTCACCGCCAGCCGGTCTTCCTTGCGGACGGTCACGTCGAACTTGAGCGTCAATTCGTCATTGTCATTCTTGGCGCCGGACTGCGAGACAATATCGCCCGTCGGTGAGGTGGGGATTAAATTATTGCTGATGTAATTGCGCGCGACGCTGTTGATGCGCGAGGGGGCGATGATCCCCTGAGCGGCCAACGCCGGATCAGGCTGAAAGAAAGGAAACGCGCTCAGGAAATCGACGACGCCCGGATCCGGGCCTCCGTTGACCGATTTCGAGAAATCGCCCCTTAACTCGTTGGGCGTAAAAGTGGTTGTCGTGCTCGTGTTGGCCGCAGACAGTCGCTGCCCCTGATAGGCCACGAAGAAGAAGAAGCGATCACGTCCGTTGATGACTTTAGGAATAACCGCGGGCCCGCCGACTGTGAAACCGAATTGATTGCGCTTCAAAACCTCGCGCGGGACGCCATTCCGGTTGTTGAAGAATGTATTGGCGTTGAGCGCGTCGTTGCGCAGATAGTCATATACGCTGCCGTGCAAGGAGTTCGTGCCCGACTTCGTCACGACACTGATGACGCCGCCGCCGTTGCGCCCGTATTCGGCTGTGTAGTTGCTGGTCAGCAAACGAAACTCGGCGACCGCGTCGGGGTTCGGATTGAAGACTACGCCGTTGCTCAGCAAATTGTTGTTATTGCCGCCGTCCAGCAGGAAGGTCACCGAATCGGCGCGGCCGCCGGCGATGTTGAACGTGCCGGCGCCCGTGTCGCCGGGATTGTTCTCCGAAACTCCCGGCTGAAGTCTGGCGAGGTCCAGCACGTTGCGGCCGTTGAGCGGCAGGTTGATGATGGGGCGGCTGGTGACTGATTGGCCCAGCGTCGGGTTGACCGTCTCCACCGCCGTGGATTGCACGGTCACCTCGACCGATTGCGCCGCCGCCCCCACTTCCAATACCGGGTCGACGCGCATCGCCTGGTTGAGCTGGAGTGTCTTCTCGTCGCTGACGACCTTCTTGAAGCCCTCGCGCTCGAAGGTGACACGGTAGACGCCCCGCGGCAGCGCGATTACTTGATAATTGCCTTCATTGTCGGTGATCGCCTCGCGGCTGACCTTAGTGGCGACGTTTGTGACAGTGACCTTGACGCCGACGATGACGGCGCCTTGTTGGTCAGTCGCGGTACCGATGATCTTGCCGGTCGCCTCTTGCGCAGGCGCAGTGACTGACATTCCGAGCAACATGGACATCACTAGCGCAAGGATTGGCCAATGTCGCCGTAGAGTGTGATTGTTTTGCATAAAGTCCCCCCTGTTAAACGTGATTGGTTTTCTTCTGCGGAGTCGCTTTTTGAAGTTCTCAGAGGCGTTTCGCCTGTTATTTCACGGTCTGCGCTGGGTCTTTCTGTTAAAAATGGCAGGCTTTAGCCTGATGGATCAATCCTGCTTAATTACTTTCTTAATTACTTTGCCGAATACAAATATGGAAAATTACCTATTCAAATATGGAAAATTACCTATCCAAATTAAGCAAAATATATGCCGATGCTTCGGATATAGATCAGGCACGCAAACGGCTTTGAGGCTGTTCAATAAATTGTCTGTACACTTCTGTTTAGATTTCACGTTGGGCGAATGCGCTGAGTTTAATACGGTGGCGCGAGAATCTGTGGTTCAAAATTTCGGATTCGATGCAATTTTCTGATCTTCGGCGACGAAGCCGGTAGAGTAGAGAAGCGCCGTTCACCGTTTCGGCTCTCTGTTTTATACCACGCTGATGAAGACGCTATCGCCGGACACATCGCCTGAAGTCGAGCGGGTCATGATCGAAGGCTATCGCAAGATGCCCGCTTGGAAGAAGCTCAAACAGGTGTGGAAATTGAATCAGCTTGTTCGACAATTGACGATGAACGACATTTGTCGGCGCTATCCTCTATCAGACGATTGCGAGAGAATAGGCAGTGGAACGATTTGCTGAGAGTATTGAAAGTTCAGGCCAACGCGCTCGATCACGATTACCTGAAATATTGGGCCGCGGAACTGGCTTTAGCTGATCTGCTTCTCAGAGCCTTTGATGACGCTGGTGTTCCCCCTACCTCGGCCAAGTGATCAGAGCTTCTGCCTTTTTCGCATATGAATAAGCCGTATAGGCCGAGATAAGGTGACAGACCCAGCCCAACAACCCTCCAGTGCCGATCCAGAAGCCCGGCGTAATAATCAGCCAGAAGACGCCTCGCCAGATTGCGCCGTTGTAAATCTGGCCGACGCCGGGAATGATGAGACTCAAAACCGCCGCTGTCCCTGGTTTGCTCATAATGTCCATTTCTCCTTCGTATCGATAATACGATATCAGCCGGGAATACGATATCAATCGGGAAACTGACACAGCGCCGCGCGGGTAAACAATCGCCCCCTTCACAGAGCCGCTTGCTTACGCGCGCGGTACTGTTAATTTGCCCGAAGCGGACATAAGCTTATAATTGCCGGAGTTCTTTATCAGCCGATTTTTCCGGCTGAATTGGTAAAACAATGGTCACTGGAGATGCCTAATGAAAAAAGCGACTGTCACCGTCTTCGCCTCACTTCTCGTCCTCGCGATTTCAACTCAGAACCTGGCGGGCCAGCCTTCCAAAGCCGAGGAGCGCGAACGCGCGCAGAAGGCCGCCACAGCCTTCCAGGAGATTATGGGGGCTCCCGACCAGGGGATACCGCAGGAACTGCTCGACCGGGCGCAATGCGTCGCGGTCTTTCCTTCAGTCAAAAAAGGGGGCTTCATCGTCGGCGGGCAATACGGCAAGGGCTTGATCAGTTGCCGCCGGGCGCAAGGCTCGTGGGGGTCGCCCGCCTACTTTACCATCGGCGGCGGCAGCTTCGGGCTGCAGATCGGCGGACAGGCCGTAGACCTCGTCCTGTTGGTCATGAACAAATCGGGCGTTGAAGGCTTGCTGATGGACAAATTCGAAATCGGCGCGGGAGCCGGCGTCTCGGCAGGTCCGGTCGGGCGCAACGCGCATATATCGACCGACGTCCTGCTCAAATCACAAATCATTTCTTATTCGCGCAGCCGGGGGCTTTTCGGCGGGTTGGAGTTGAAGGGCGCCGTGATCACACAGGACAAGTCGGCCAACAAGGACATTTACGAACAGGAGATTTCCGCGCGCGAAATCATCGTCGACGGCAAAGTCCGCACGCCAACCACGATCAGAATCTTCCCCAGCGCGCTTCGCAAATTCTCCCCTAAGGGGATCTCGAACTAGATCGAACACTCAAAATTGGGACGCCGGCGCAGTAACGCGCGCATAAGCAACCGGACGAATCGTCAGTCGTCCGGTTGCTTATGCGCGCGTTACTGCGCCGGCGTCGGCGTCTTGGTTGAGAGTCAATTCTTCACATTGCTCGCCTTCGGCTCCGGGATCTCGGTTCCTGCGGAAGCCGCGGGAGTTGTCACCCGGTCTTTGAAGAAGCGCGGTGAGATGTCCGCATAGATTCTGCCGGCGATCTCGGCGGCGCGGCGCCCAGCTTCGGTAGAGCCGGTGGTGATGACCGTCACCACGAGCTTCGGATCGTCGACGCTCGAAAACGATGTGAATAACCCGAGCCTGTCACGGGAGCCGGTGCAGGTGCCGGTCTTGCCGGCCACCTGGCCGAGCTGGTTATAAGCGAGCTTGGCGGTGCCGTAATTGACCGCGCCCGTCATCCCGGCGAGCATCCTCATGCGGTCTTCAGGCGACATCACTATTTTGCGCTTCAATTCGGCGACGAAGTTCTGGACTTCTTCGGCGTTGCGCGCAACGTGCGGAGTGTACAGGTCGCCGCCGTTGGCGATCGCGCAGGTGAAGGTCGCGAGTTGAATCGCGGTCACTCCGAATCCGTCGCCGTGGCTGGACATGTGTCCGGTCTCCTGTTCGCCCTCGTCGGGCAGGAACCCATCGCTTTCGCCCTTGTAGTTGATTCCGGTCCTCGATCCGAATCCAAAATCTGCGGCGTATTTCATCACGCGCTCGTAGCCCAACATCCGCCCTAAGACTTGGAAGACCGGATTGTTCGAGCGAGCCAGCGCGTCGGTCAGGCTCATGCCCCATCGGCTCGAAACCTGGACTTCCTGGTCGGGGTCGAATACGCCTTCGTGCAGCGCCGCCAGTCCGACGATCATTTTGACAGTCGAGCAGGGTTTAACCGGCGAGCCGAGCGCCATCCGTTGGTTGACCACGGTGAAGACGCGGCCGTTGTTCGGATCCATCACGACCACCGTCCCCGAACGCCCCTGCAAAGCCTTCACAGCCGCAGCGCGGATTTCCGGATCTTCTCCCGTTTCGTCGTCTTTCAGGATGCTGCTGGCCGCGATGTTGCGGAGCGCCGAGTCGCGCGCCCGAATCGCCCTAAGTCGGGCCAGGTAACGCGCGCGGGCGCGGCGGCGGTTCGAAGACGCAAGCGCCCGGCGTCCGGCGCGCGTCAATTTTCCGCCCTTTCTCAGCGAACTGACTTGCGACCGGCCCCGCGAACTCTTTCCTGCGGCGAGCTTGCTGGAACGGACTGAGGATTTACCGCGCTTGACGGCTACTTTAGACGAAGCCTTTCCCTTTTTAATGGAAGTGGCTTTCTTCGCCGAAGACTTTTTACGCTGTTGGGCTTGCGCGGCGCCGCCAACAGGCGCTCCCACGAAAATTGTGAGGATGATAGAGAACGAGAGCGTCATAAAGACGCGATGTCGCTTCCTCATATCTTAATCCCTTTATCCCTTTCCCGGCCCAGTTTTTATGTTCCTGGCCCTGTCTCAATAAGGTTTGTAAGCGGCATCAACCAATTATATTGGTGGGCGTATGGGGCGACTAGCAATGATTGCGTCAGTAGCGCCAGAGCCTGTCCTAAGAACCCCATGAAGGTTTTGGAGCTTGAATAAATCATCGGCCCGCTTACGCGCGACGCCGGGGGTTGACGCACGAGCGGGAGTCTAGCAAAACTCTCCCGCCGTAACAACTGGCATTGGGAAAGACTTTCAGTCTGTCCGTCCAGATTTGTGTTATGCTTAGCTGTAATTCCCGCAGAGTTTCATAATATTTGACGCGAGGCTTTAAACGTGCGCGAGTTGTGGTCTTATACAGACTGGCCATGGCATTTTGTCGGCCTTAGAGACGTGATCGACATCATCATCGTCGCCATCCTGATCTATGAACTGCTCAGGCTGGTGCATGGGACTCGCGCCGTCCAAATGGCAGTCGGTCTGGGGCTGGTCGGATTTCTATATGAGTTGTCGAGCTGGCTGGGGCTTTCTACGGTCCAGTGGGTCTTGCGCAACGCCGTGCTCTACCTCGGTTTCGCGGTCATAGTCCTTTTTCAGCACGAGATACGCGGCGCTCTGACGCACCTGGGGGCCAACATCCGCATCCCCGGGGCAGGCCGCGAGCGGGGCCGCAACCCGTTCGGGCAGGAATGGTATGACGAAGTGGTGCTCGCCGCCACCACGCTGGCTTCTGAAAAGACCGGGGCGCTGATGGTCTTCGAGCGCGACGTCGGGTTGAAGACCTACATCGAGAGCGGGATCAGGCTCGACGCCAAGGTCAATTACGACCTCCTGGTGACGATCTTCAACACGCACACGCCGCTGCACGACGGGGCGGTGGTCATCAGCAATAACCGCGTCGCGGCGGCCTGCTGCTTTCTGCCGCTGACGCAAAACCCATTGATTTCGCGCGAACTCGGCACGCGCCACCGCGCCGCGATCGGCGTCACTGAAGACAGCGACGCGTTCGTCGTGGTCGTCTCGGAAGAGACCGGCGTAATCTCGTTCGCGAAAGAAGGAAGGCTGAAGAGGAACCTCGACGGGCCGAAGTTGCGCAGTCTGATTCAACAGGCGATGGAGCCCTGGCGCAGCGACGCCGAGTCCCAGGAACTCGAAGCCGAAGAGCGGGAGCGCGAACGCGAGATCGACGCCCTGGTCGGATCGCGCAGGCGCGAGGCGGCCCATGCCTCCTCCGGAGAGAGCTTCAAGGAGGGAACCTCGGCATGAACAGTCTATCTCCCGCGCGATTCTTTCACCGATTGCGCCATGCGCGCGTCGAAAACAAAGGGCTGAAAGCGCTCTCGCTGTTGCTGGCCGTTCTGCTTTTCATAGTTTCGCGGCAACCAATCATCGACCTGCGGCTGGTCGGCGTGCCGATCGAATACCGCGGCCTGAGTCCCGGCGTCAAAATAGTCGGCTCCACCGAACAGACGGTGATCGTGCGTCTGAGCGGCCCGCGTGACATTGTCCGCTCCCTGACCCCTAACCAACTGCTGGTCATCGCCGACCTGAGCGGCAAGGAGCCCGGCGATAGAGTCGTTCAACTGAAGATGGATGAAAGCTTCCTGCCCGATAATGTGAAGGTCATGCAACTTGAACCGGCTAGCATCAGAATCAAACTCGAGCCTAATTTGACGAAACGCTTGAGAGTCGAGGCTCAGTTAAGTGGAAAAGTCGCGGAAGGCCGGGAAATTTACGGCGTCGAGCTTTATCCAAGAGATGTCGAAATCGAAGGCCCTCAATCAGTCGTCAGTAAAATGGAGCGCGTCTTGACGGAAAAGGTGAGCATGGACGGGCGCGACGCCGATTTCCAAACGTCCGTCGAAGTCGAAATCCCGCAAGATTCACGAGTTAAAACCCAGGGCCGGATCGAACTCTCGGTCAAAATCGGCGAAGAGCGCCTGGTGCGGCGCTTCGCCGCCGCGCCCGTCCGGTGGATCGACAAGGGCGCAACCGGGTGGTTATTGACGAAGACGGTCCGGCTCGAAGTCGTCGGGCCGAAATCGGTAGTCGAGTCCTTGCGCGAGGATGACCTGCGCGTCGAGGTCAAAACGTCCAGCCTTCCCCCAGGCGTAACCAACCTCACTCCCCAAGTCCAATTACCCGCAAACATCGAAATCAGAAACATCATACCAAGGGAAGTGAAGGTGAAAAGATAATATGGCTGAACTCTTCGGCACGGATGGTATTCGAGGCGTGGCCGGCCAATACCCGCTCGACCGTCCCACAATCGAGCGGATCGGTTATTCGCTGGCGATTGAATTGACGAGGCGGTCCGGTCGCGCCCCGCGCCTGGTCATCGGGCGCGACACACGCGAATCAGGGGAATGGATCGAAGCGGCTCTCGCGCGCGGCCTCCAGGCGGCGCACGCCGGCGCGCGCTTCGCCGGCGTGATCACGACGCCGGGCGTCGCTTATCTGACTCGGGCGCTCGACTCGGACGCGGGGGTGGTCATTTCGGCCTCGCACAATTCATACGAAGACAACGGAATCAAAGTCTTCTCCCCGTCGGGGCGGAAACTCGACGACGAAGCGGAACGGGCGATCGAACGGAACCTGACTGGGGAATTGGGAATGGGAAGCGGGGAATCGGGAATAAGGGAAGTAACTTCCTTATCCCCCGTTCCTCACTCCCCACTCCCCACTCTACACTCAGACGCAAGCCTCGGAGAAAAATATCTGGCTTTTCTGCGCTATGAGGTCGGAGCAGGGTTAAGCCTGAAGGGTTTGAGGGTCGTGATTGATTGCGCCAACGGCGCGGCTTATGAGCTCGCGCCGAAACTGTTCTCCGCGCTCGGCGCCGATCTCGTCGTGATCAACGCCGATCCGAACGGAAGGAACATCAATCTCGACTGCGGCTCGCTACACCCGGAGAAGCTGCGACGGACCGTGGTCGAACTGAAAGCCGACCTGGGCCTGGCCTTCGACGGCGACGCGGACCGGCTGTTGATGGTCGATGAGCGCGGCGATTTGGTGGACGGAGATCAGGTGTTGTTCATCATGGCTGATTACATGGCCTCGAAGGGGCGGCTCAGCGGCGACAGAGTGGTCGCGACTGTGATGAGCAATCTCGGCCTCGAACTGGCCCTGGCTGAACGGGGCGTCACGCTGGCGCGAACCGCCGTGGGCGATAAATACGTGCTGGATGAACTGCTCAAAGTCGGCGGCAGCCTCGGCGGAGAGCAATCGGGCCACATCATCTTTCCTGAAATCAGCCTGGCCGGCGACGGAATGATCACGGCCCTCGAAGTCCTGCGCGTCATCGCCGAACAGAACATCGGCCTCGGCGCCCTGGCGAGCGCCTACACGCGGTACCCGCAAGTGACCGTCAACGTGCGCGTCTCGCGCAAACCCCCTTTCGACGCCGTCCCGCCGATCAAGGAAGCGATCAACGCGGTTGAAAGGGAGATGGCCGGAAGAGGCCGCCTGATAGTTCGTTATTCCGGCACCGAGAATCTGGCGCGCGTGATGATAGAAGGACAGGACGAAGCCACGATTCGCAATCACGCCGAGTCAATCGCCCAGGTCATCACCGGTCAGATCGGATGACTTGGCGGAAGGACGAGGAGAAGGGGAGACAAGGAGACAAGGAGAAAAGAGGACAGAGGAATCTTCAGCGAAATGTTTCCTTGTCTCCTTGTCTCCCCTTCTCCCTGTCTCCTTGTCTCCCCCCTTTCCATCCCTCCGCCTTTACGCCGCGTTCGCCAGCGCCGCGTCAGACAAGATTCTCTCCGCCCACAGGTATTTCATAGCCGGTTGATTGATCGAGACGCTGTCGCCGTTGCGGCCTTTGAGCATTGAGATCTTCGACCCCATCTCGCGCGCGTAGGAGCTTAACTGCCCACGATGGTGAACCGTGTGGTCGTGCAGGAAGGTCAGATAGACGACCGCCGGATATCTGAAGACCCCGTAAAACGACAGGTAATTGGTCAGCTTCTTGAAGTTCAGTTTTCTGATCGATTCGAGGCTCTTGCCGAACCTTTCCTCGTAATACTCGGCCATCTGGGACATGCTCTCCGGCGGCGATTCCATTTCGTCGTCGTCCCGCGAAAACGTGCCGCTGGCGATGCCGCTCAGGAGTTGAAGCTCGGTGCTGACGATATGCCACGCCAACTCGCGCGCCGAACGCGAGTTTGGATTCGGGCGGTAATCACAATGATAATCTGGTATCGATCTGAGGACGCGCAGAGTGACGATGTGCGCCTCTTCGACCCTGTTGAGAAGAAAGTCGCGGAGAAAAGACGCTTGTTCTGAAGTCATAATTACACCTCCGATTCGGTTTCTGTATTTATGTGTCTATTGACGGTAGGCGCGCAGCGATTCGACTATCTGTTCAACTACGTTGTCAGGTACGCCGATCGTCGACAGGTCCGCCGCGCCCAGGATCGTTTTAACCATCCCGTCGGCGTGGCGCTCGATGTGATTTGCGCTTTCGATGATTTCCGGGGCAAGTGATTGCCTCTTGATCTTGCGAGCGGCGGCGATGATTTCAAAAACGGCGAAGGGGTTAACGCCCGCCGTGTCTGCGAAGCCGCTCGCCGACGATCGAGATGAACGCTTCATGGTCGTACTCCTTCATAATTCGCCAGGCGTCATCGCTGAGATGACCGGCGTATCTACTCTTCTTAATCCTTTTGTTCTTGTCGCCGTCCCATTCAGTCCAACAACGCCACAGGTTCAAACCTTCGTCCGAACGCCGCCACTCGCAACCGCGCGGGGCAGGCGGCCAGTCCATGGCGATCTGCTTCTTGGTGAGTTTCTTGAGACCCGGACGGCGGGACTCATTGCGGATTGGGGAGCGGGGGGCGCGGAATGTGGACTGCGGATCGCGTCGTTTGTTCGATTCTCGATCTTCGGTCTTCGATCCTCGGTCCTCCAGCGCAGGGGCAATCTCGCTCGCGGAGTCTAACAAGTCCTTGGGCAAATCTTCGGATAAGCCTCTGGGCAAGTCTTCGGACAAGTCTTCAGTTAAATCTTCAGGCAAGTCCTCAGGCCAGTCCTCGTCCTCGTCCTCGTCTTCGTCGCCAGGATCGCTCGCGCGAACGGCTACCTTATATTCATCATCTTCAACGACCGGCCCTATGACCGACGGGGCGCCCGCGACCACGCGAAATCGTGGTCGGACATGATCCGCTTCAGCCGATCCGATGAAATCGCCGGAATGATCTTCATCTATGCGCGCTTGCTGCGCCGCTGAGCCTGCCGCGCTCAATGGCGCGTTGGCGCCTCGGATTTCGCGCGGCGCGCCGTCGCTCAGCGGCTCTGCCCTTTTGGGTCGTTTTGCGATATGGCCTGCACGTAACCGATGGCGCTGGCGTGAGCATGTCGGGGCAGTTGCGGGTAAGCTGATCCTATAATCTGATCCGCCAGCCGGTCCGCCTCGAAATCGGCGCGTTCCGCCATCGCCGCCTGTATCTTGTCGCTCTCCAACCCTTCAGTCTTCGCCTCCAATATCTTCTCCTGCTGTTTGCCCATGTAACGAAGTTCGAGGCGGATCAGCCGAATCACCGGGTCGGCCAGGGTGATGAACAGGACTATCAATAACACCGCGATGAAGACCGTTACCGCCCCCCAATCTATCCACTCCATCTGAAACGCGCTCAGCTCGATACGCTTTACCATCATGAAATGGGTGACCAGGTTGATCAGCATCACGATTACCAGAAAGCCCATCCCCGCCAGTGAGACCAGACGCTCCATACCCGATGAAAACGCCCGCGTGAAGCCGTATACCAACCACACGAACGCGCCTTCGACCACGACGACCGCAAAGAGCGCCAGCGCCTGTTGAAAGATGAATGGCAGGTCCCCGAAGCCGCTGCGATAGATCATAAACGACGACACGCAAGAGAGAGCCGTGATGCAGATCAGAATTACTGCCCCGCCGATGATCACGTTCTTACGGGCCCGATTGTATTTGAATGCGTCCTGTACGCTACCCATATTACCTCCTAGATGTACTTCATTTTTTAGCGGCGCCGCTCGCGAGCGGCGCCGGTCTTTGAAAAGAGACAGGCTACGCCCTGCCCTTGAGTAAAAAGAGCGTTATCCACAGTGAGACAGACTTTTGTCTGTCCACTCTCAATTTATGCTACGGACAGACTAAATTCTGTCCCACTGATATTCTCCTCGCCGCTCGACGCAGAACCGAAAAGGCGGGAACCACTGATCCCGACGCGGGCAGTCGAGATCAGTGGAATAACGCCAGTGGCTGAGGTAGCGGTTCAAGTGGCTCAGGCGAGAAAACGAAATTTCAGATAATCAATTCAAAAGGGGCCCAAAGCGCCAAAAAGGTTGCGCGCGAACGAATTTTCTGAGAAAGTTCGCGCTGACTTGAATTCCTGACGGACTCTTCAAAATCTGACAACGGGAAATCAATGATCGCGCCTCGACAGATGAACGCCGCCCTCCGGAATATGTCGGAGGTTATCGAGAATCACCGCGCGTTTCACCTGTGAAACGGAATGTACATCGATATTATGCCCATTGCAAGAGGTTTTTTGCCGCCTCTGGTAAAATTTTTTGTGTGATGTTTCGTGTGTGATACGGCGAGGTCTGGCCCCGCGGCGTCGAGAATTCTTACGACGGGTCTCCGGTTTGGCGCCGCTTGATCGCGGGTGTTAGGATCATTCGGTTGCCCCGCCCGTTACTTCTTCACACTGTAAAAGGTTTTTGATGTATTGCGCGAATGAGCGCGCATAAAGGAGAGGACGGAAATTTATCTTTGAATAATAACAGCGAGGGCGAATGACTCAGGACAACAAATCCCAAATCAGGCTGGTGCAGATCGAACCGGTCAAGAGGTTCGAGGCGTCGTCAGAGGACGGCTCTGAAGTCACAATCGATCTGCCGGCGCTTTCCGACCGGGAAATTTATCGAAGGAAGGCCTACATAGGCTTCCGCAAAATAATCGGCTTCTTTTATACCAAGCATTCATACGGCGCCGTGCGGCGCTGGGTACTGGCGAAGATTTTACCGGACAGGATTCTCTACCGCTGGAAGCCTTACCAACGGGGCGGCTGTAACCGCTGCGGCCTGTGCTGCAAGATAGTCTTCCGCTGCCCATTCTTTTACGAGGACGAAAACACGACGGCCTGTTTGATCTACACGTCGCCGAAACACGCCCCCCCGCCCTGCGTCGTGTATCCGATTGATCCGACCGACTTGGCCGAAGTCCAGCGCGAGGTCTCCCCCGCGCCATGCCCGTTTTATTTCGAGGGGCAGCCTGAACATCCCACGACGTGGGGAGCGATCAAGGCCGAGATTCGCGCGGAGTTCGGGAAGCGTGTCGACAAGCTGAAAGAGGCGTTTGATTTCTGAACGCCGAAGCGCGCAACAAAAAAAACGATCGCCGGTCAAAGAAAAAGGGGGAGTGGATTCGTCCACTCCCCCTTTAGTTTTGGTCTATGACAAGACGTCAACTAAAAGTCAATGCGTCCCCCGATCTGAACGACGCGTGGGTCGAATGTGGAGGTGATGCGTCCGAACGTTGCGCTGTTGATGTCCCGCAACTGTTGGGCGGATGAGAAGAAGAAGTTGGTGCGATTAAGCGCGTTAAACGCTTCCAGGCGAAGTTGGAACTTGATGCTCTCCTTGATGCGGAAGTTCTTTGCCAGAGTCGCATCGAGGTTGAAGAACAACGGCCCGTTGATGAAGGCGCGCTCTAAACCGCTGGTCTGTCCCGGCGCATTGTTGAAGAAGACCTGGCCATTAAACGGAGTCTTGCCGAAGCCATCCGAGGCGCGTCCGGCCCCGTTTAGAACCGCAGGATTAATAAAGTAGACGCCTGCCGCCAATCCTTGGGGATTGCCCGGCTCCACCTTATAGACGCCAATCAAATCCTTGATCTGATCTTTGGTCAGCGAAGTGAGCGCGGTTTGACGGCCCGAACGTCCGGCCCGGTTAAAAGTGCCGCGAGGATCAACGATCGAGATCGGCGCGCCGGTACTGATCGTCAGAATCGGGCTGATCTGCCAGCCGCCGATGATCGCGTCAACCACACCTTTCGAGCCGCCGAAAAACGTACGTCCATTGCCGAATGGCAGTTCGTAGACCGAATTCAGCTTAAGGATATGCGTCTGGTCGTAATCGGCGCGCGCATATTCCAACTCCGGTCTGGCGTTATCCAGGAACGGCTCGACCAATGTCTGGGACGTGCCGATACCGTTGGTCAACGTCTTCTGGAAGGTGTAATTCGTCTGTATGGACAATCCTTTGGTGAACCGGCGGCGGAATTCCATCTGCAACGAATTGTAGCGGTATTTCGCGCCGTTTGTGAAGAGATTGGCCACGCCAGTGCCCGGGTTAGCAAGGAAGCCAACCGTGCCGGTTTGACCTAGGTTGATATAGTTGAATGCCATATCCGTCGGTCGGCCGTCGTTAAGGAAGGTCCGGTTGGTCACGGCAGGATTGCTAGTACCAGTCAAGGTGCCGCCGTTAACCAGATTCGGGAATATTGTCAGCGCTTGGCATCCGGCATTTTGCGCTGTTGTGCAGGCTGGATTGCCAGTCAATAAGAGATTGGCGCGCGCACGGTTAAAGTCGGCCAGGAAGCCGTTGTTGATGATATCAATTTGGTTGAAATCAATGCTGCGCCAGAGATTGTCGGCGCGTCCGCCAACATAACGAATTTCAACGGCGTTCGCGCCGAATTCACGCTGAATGCCAAAATTGTATTCATGCACTTTCGGCGTTTGAATACTGGGATCAATCGCGAAAGCGGTGCCGAAGAAGTTGAACGCCGCGCCGTTGTTCTGCGCGAAAGTGCGAGGAACAACGGGATTACCAGGGGAATTAATTGCCGGCAACGCATTCAATCTGGCGTTGAGAGACGAGTTGTTTGTCGCCGGATTGATAGCGTTGACCGCAGTCGTACCGAGTCCGACGTTACCAATGGCGGCGTTGTTGAGCGCCGTGATCATCTGATCGTTCAGGTAACTCTGGCGATAACCGCCGCGCAATACCGTCGTACCACCTTCGCCGAAAACATATTTGCCGAATTTACCCCAATTCCTTGGCGCCCAGGCGACGCTGATGATGGGGGCGAAGTTGTTCTTGTCGGCCTTATAGAATTGATTTTCTTCACCCGCGTTGCCGCCGATGAAATTATAGGTACCGTTCGGATCGAGAATCGCTTTAACTGGATCAGTTCCTTTCGGTATCACGACCTCCAACGCCAATCCGTTGTTCTGCTTCAATCCGGTATAAAGCTCATAGCGCAAGCCCAGATTGAGCGTCAGCGATGGAAGCGCTCTCCATTGATCCTGAATATAAAGCGAATGGTTTCCGTAGCGAAAATCCTGGATACGTCTGATCGGTTGGAAGCTTGAAGTCTTGTTTGGAACATTAAACGATTGAACGCCTTGACCGATGATACCGCCGAGCGTAGCCAGTAATGCGTTAGCCGTGGCCAACTGGGGCGACGAGATCCCGCCGTCGAATTGACTGGCGGACAAAGAGGGCGTGTTGCCGTTCGTTCCCAAAGTGTACGTCGCAACAATACCGCCGTCGTTGTAAGAGTCAACTTCCTGGAACTGCAACTGTCCGCCAAAACGCAAACCATGATCGCCAATCGTCAGGTCGGCGTTGTCCTGGAAGTTGTAGTAGCGCGTGAAACGTCCCTGGTCCTGGAAAGTAACAACAGGATTATTAATCAACGTTGGGTTGTTAGACGCATTCACCGGAATTTGGATATAAGAGGAGGGAGCAGTGTTTGTGTTATCGAATGGCACGGCGCTGCGGAATAAGCCCCCGCGAATCTCGTTGCTGAATCGCGCAGTTGGCGTCCAGCGATGAGCCGCCACCAGCAGTTTGTTGGTTGAGGACTGAATCACCGCCGGGGTCGCGCCGAATCCTTGAGTACCATCCACGTCCGGGCGCAGGTTGTCCTCTTTGTTGTAATCGTAAATGAAGTTGACGCTGTGTCGCTCGCTGATGTCGAAATCGACGCGCGTTGTGTAGACATTGCGACCGGTATTCGCGCGCTGATTGAAGCTCAACCCGGTGGTGTTCAACTGATCGCCGATGTCCGTGCGGTTGCCGACAGTCGGTAGGCCGGAAAGAAGGTTCTGGGTGATAAGCGGGTCAACTCCTGAAATCCCTGCGCCCGCCGGAAGCAATGAGAACAGGTTGACGGTGCGGGTGACGTTGTTGTTGTCACGATAACTGAAAAGGCCCTGACGCGCGCTCGGTAGCAGAATGGTGCGATCGCGCAGTGACGAAGTGCGAGTCCTCAGCCCTTCGTAGCCGAAGTAGAAATAGGCCTTGTCTTTTACGAACGGCGAGCCGCCTTGGCCGAAGCGCGGGAGCGGCACTGGGCCGAGCAGTTTTCCGCCGAAGTTGTTGCGGTTTAGGAACGGGATCTGAACACCGCTGCGGTTGCTGAAGAAGTCATTGGCCGCATAGGCGGTATTGCGGTTGAACTCGAAGGCCGAACCGTGGAAATCTTTCTCGCCGCGCGGAGTCACTTGACGGATCTGCGCGCCGCCGTTCTGGTCGGCGCCGGAGTTCGATGTCGTGATTGTGAATTCACTGGTGTTATCCACGGAAGAACGGTTCGGTGAGAAGTCCGTCGCGTTGGAGCGGATGAAACCGTCCTGGACGTTCAAACCATCGCGAGTGATGTTTGTGAACGAAGTGCGAAGGCCGTTGATCGAAGTTTGCTGCGCTCCGTTGTTGGCCACGCCGGGCTGCAAAGCGATCAGGTTTAGGGGATTGCGCCCGTTGAGCGGCAATTCGAGAATTTGCTTGCTGCTGACGGTATTGCTCAACTCGCCGGTGGTCGCGTTCAGCACGTCGGTCCCGGCCGACACCGTGACCGTCTCCGCGAACTGGCCGACTTCCAGTGTCGCGGCCAGAGAGTATTCGCGCCCGATGTCAATTTTGACGCTCGTCGCGGTAAAAGTCTTGAAGCCATTGGCCGTGATCTTCACGGTGTAAGTGCCGACCTCAAGTTGCGGCACGGTGAATGTTCCGTCGCCGGCCGTGACGACAGATCTCCCTTTTCCAGTCTTGTCGTCGGTGACGGTCACGTTGGCGCCTGATATCACGCCGTCGGGGCTGGCGACGGTCCCAACCAATCGGCCCGTGCTGGTCTGCGCGAAAGCCGACGCCAAGCTCACGCAGAATACAAAGGACAATAACATCGCTTTCTTCATGATTTACCTCCAGTTAAAGACTCTTTTCTTGAATAACTTTGCCAGCGTTTCTTCTCAACAACCCCCCCGATTTCATTATTTGGGAATATGGGATTGGTTTTTGGTAACAGGTGAGAATGTCGAAATAGGCAATGTTTATGCCAGTATTAATGCTTGAAGCGATCTTGCTGGCGTCGTTGTGGTTAGCGTCGCTTTCCAAAGAGTTGGATTCACATCGTTCTAGAATTTTGCATGGAATTTAGATTTATGGATGGTTGCTAGTTAGAAGGATGAACGTTCGGCAGAGTAATCATCAAAATATATGCGCCTGGACGCCGGATGATGACCGCGAGGAATTTCATCAGTGATTCTTGGCGAGACCATCACTTATTTTCAATCATCACTGAAAGCAATAATCGAGAAGCGATCCGATCTGAGGCGAACGTCGGACCGCGGCGCGCATAATTGATATGATCGGCAGGCCAAGTGGGGAAGGCTGAAGGCGAGTTATCCGCCTCAATGAAAGTGGCGGGAGCGCCGTAGGTCGAGGCGCTCCCGGGTTGGTAAAACGTTTAGAAGTTGAATCGCGCGACGATCTGAATCAGCCGCCCGCCAGGGTCATTGGTGTTGGACGGATCCCGGTAGGCCTCCGTCACCTGCATGAATGTCAGGCTGGACGGAGTGATGAATGCGTTGCCCTCGGGATTGAAGAAGTTGACATTGTTGAAGGCGTTCAGGAACTCAGCTCGCAGCTCGAAGTTGTAACGCTCGCTGATCCTGATCTGCTTCTTGACGCTCAGGTCGAAGCGGACGAACTTCGGCCCGGTGACGAAAACGTTCCGCGGGGCGCATTGGCCGCTGGTGAACTGAATGCAGTTCGCGTTACTGGCGGGCGCGAGGTAACGTCCGGTTGGGACGCCGAGGTTGCTGTAACCGGTCGCCGAAGTCGCGCTGGCGTTGAAAGCGCGAATCGTATTGTCGAGGATGTCCTGCGGCAGGATGTAAACAATTCCCGCTTGATCATCGAAGCGCAGCTTGAACTCCTTGCGCAAGTCCTTCATCGTCATGCCGACCAGATTGACACTGCCGAAATCGAACAACTGGCCGCTCTGCACCCGCCCCGATCCGTAGAATTCCCATCCGCCGACCAGATGGTTGAGCCATGCGCCGGTGTTGCCCAGGAGCGCCTTGCCGCGTCCAATGGGCAGTTCGTAGCCCCAACTAACTTTTAAGGCATGTCGCAGCGTGTTCGTGTCGAGCTCGTTGACGCGTGGCGCGCGGAACGAGAACTGCACCGGATTTGTGGTGCCCGGAATAGAGGCCCGCCCCGATTCAAAGGCTTTGGCGAATTGATAATTGGCCTGCACCTGCAATCCTTTCGACAATCGTCGGCGCAAGTCGATCTGCACGGCGTCGTAACGGCTGTAACCGCCGTTGCTAATGAAGTTGGCGCCGCCCCGCAGCCCTGGATTGGTCAGCATGAAGTTCGCCGCCAAATTTCCCCGCAATGGATCGAAGGCGTTGTTGCGGAATGTCGCATTATTGTCCAGCGCGCCGGCATAGCTGGTTGTGCTACAGCAAAGGTTAGGATTGTTCAGGGCCAGCGCATTTACGAAGGTAGAGTTGGCCCAGTTGGTGGAGCTGTAATTGCTTGCCGTGTTAGCAGCCGAGGCCGGCCTACCGCTGAAGTAGGCAAGCGTGATCGGCAACGGCGATGTGCCGGTGCCGGCGCCGAAGTACTTAAAGGTCGGCGCTAAGGCTTGCGGGCAACTTCCATTGACCAGGGCTACCGGACACGCGCGCCGGCCTGCCTTTTCATTGGCGAGCAAGTTGGCTTGCGCCAGTTTGAACTCTCCGAGCAATCCATTCTCGGCGACGTTGAGTTCGACGGAGTTGAGGTTATAGGTAGCCCAGTCTTGCAGATTACGCGCGCCCACGTAACGGACTTCGATGGCCGTGTTTTGGCCCAACTCTCGCTGGATTCCGAAGGTCCAGGATTGCGAATAGGGTACCCTGATGTTCGGATTGTAAATGTTGACCGAATTCGTAGCCTGGACGAACGGCTCTCCGGTGAGCGGATAAGTCGGCGTGGTCTCGAACGCAGGCGGGCCGAGACGATCCTTTTCGCGGAAAAGAACGGGCAATGCGCCCAGGTTGCCGATCGTGACGCTGCGATTGGTGGTAATGCTGATCCCCGGATTGGAGGAAATCGAACCGCGGAATTCGCCGATGCCCCGGCGGTTATACGCGATCGAATACCCGCCGCGAAGCACTGTCTGGCCGTCGCCGGCGACCCGTTTCAGCCATCCGTCCTTAGCTCCGATGCGCCAGGCGAAGCCGAAGCTCGGCGCGAAGTTCTTGTAATCGGTGTTATAGGCCCCAGTTCCTTCCTTCATCTGGGTGAATCGCGTCGTCTGGGTCCTGGTCGCGCCAGGCTGAAAGAGGGCGCCGGGAACGGATGTTCCCCAGATGTCGTCAAAGGTGGCGGTCGTGTAACTGCTGTTATCCACGGTGAAGGGGCGCTGCACCTCCCAACGCAAACCGTAATTGAGCGTCAGGTTCTGGGTCGCGCGCCACGAATCCTGCGCGAACAATCCGAACTCCTTCTGATGCGAACGCTCGAAGGCCGTGCCGAGATAAACGTACTGCCCAGTCTCCTCGTCCAGCCTGGCGTTGGCATTAATAGCCGTGACGCGTCCGGTCAGGACGGCGTAGAGATTGCGGGCGTTGTTCAAAACGTCAGGGCCTGCGTCTGGAAAATTCGTCGTGTTGAACATCGCGGTGTTCGCCGGATCGTTGGTATCCACGCCGAAGTTGATGGTCGGCGTCAGCGTCAGCTGGTTGAATGTGAGCTTGGTATCGATGATCAGGCCGCCGAAGGTGAGGTTGTGCGCGCCCCGCGTCCAGGTCAGCGTATCGCTGAACTGACGGAATAATGGGTTGCGGCGGCTGGGGGCGTTGACAGTCGTCGGCCCATTGATGCCCAAAACCGCGATTCCGGTGGCGTTGTTTCCCGGCGCGCCGCCGAGGTTGAATCCGTCCTGATTGGCTATCGAGCCTATGAAGTCTGCTCTGCTTGCTCCCGGGTTGAAACGCGAAGGGCCGCCGGAAAGGCCGGCGCGAGCCTCGTTGACGAGCGTCGGCGAGAGCGTCGAACGTACCGCAAGTGAGCCGGCATAGCGGTCGGCGGGCTGTTGTCCCTGATTCGGGAAACCGGGGAAGGCAGGCTCCACGTTATTGAGGAAGTCCGGAGCGCCCCTGCTCATCTGATAAGTCCACGAAAGCTCGACCTTGTGTTTGTCGGTCACGTTTACGTCGAACCGCACAGTCGGACGTTTGGTAAGCGAGCTACCACTTGGGTTGTAGGTGAACTGCTGCAAGTTCGGATCAGTCAAGGCGGTAATGCCGCCCGCGCCGCTAGTCGCATTGCGGATGTCGGCCAACAGCTTGGCGATAGTCGGATCGAACGTCGTGGTGCAGGTTGCGCAGCCGGCCTGCTGCGCTTTAAGCGCTACATCCATCACGTTAACTTGCCGCCGGCTGGCGCCTGAGCCGTACTGGAAGACGCCAGACTGCGCCAGCGGATGGAGTATCCTCCGCTGCCGGACGACCGCAGTGGGTTGGCGGAACTCTTCGTAGTTGACGAAGAAGAACGCCCGGTTCCGTCCGTTGAACAGCCCCGGAATCATGATCGGGCCACCGACGCGACCGCCGAATTGATGGAACAGATTTGCGGCGCGTGGCGCGCGGCAATCCGGGCTCCAGGGGACCATCGTGGCCGAGTTGAATGATGAGTCGCTGGGATCGCCGCAGGGCTTGGCGGCATTTACGTTATACGACGTGTCGCGATTGGTGAACCAGTAGGCGGAGTTGAGCGCCGTGTTGCGATGGTAATGGTACAAACTGCCGTGGAATTCGTTGCCGCCAGAGCGCGTGACGAATTTGACCTGCGCCGCGCCCATCGCGCCGCCCACCGCTTCCGGATTGGAGGTCGAGACTGTGACCTCTTCGATCGAGTCGAGCGTCGGAGCGACGCGCGCGAAGAGTCCGTCGGTGGTCTTATTGAAATTGTCCTGCACGTTGATGCCGTCCAACGTGATGTCAATCGCGCTCTCCGGCAAGCCGTTGATGGTCGATTCCCGATTGTCTTGCGGCGTGTTGACGCCCGCCATCGTAGTGACGAAATTGACCGGGTTGCGCGAGACGAGAGGCAGGTTAATGATCTGTCTACTGTTGAGCGTCGTGGAGACGTTCGCGGTCTGCGTTTGCACAATCTCGCCGCCTCCCTGCACGACCACAGTTTCATTGGCCTGGCCGACTTCGAGGATCACGTTGACCGCCGCCGGAGTCCCTGCGTCGATCTCGACGTCTTGTACGGTGGCGCTTTTGAACCCCGAAGCCGTCACGACGACGGTGTATTTGCCAGCGCCGAGCGAGGGCACGTTGTAAGTCCCCTGGTTTGAAGTGATAGTCTTGAACTCGCTTCCCGAAGCGGCGTTCTTCACTGTAATTGTCGCGCCCGCCACCACCGCGCCGTTGGGATCGGTGACCGCGCCGGAAAGCGAAGAGGTCACCTGTCCGAAAGCGATGACGCTTGTCGACATTACAAAGACGATAAGAGCGAATGCTTTAACTACTCTGTGTTTCATTGGATGATCTGCCTCCTTTTCTACGTTTGAACAGAAATAAAAAAACGGAGAAGCGCTGTTTGGAACAGCGCTTCTCGGAGAGCTTTAAGATCGAAGTTAGAAGTTGATCCGGGCGACTATCTGCACCAGCCGCCCGCCCGGATCCTGAGTGTCGTTCACGTCCTGATATGCCGACGTCACCTGGCCGAACAGGGCGTTGTTGAAATTGGTCATATTGGTACTGCCCAGGAAATTGATGTTGTTGAAAGCGTTCAGGAATTCGCCGCGCAGCTCGAAGTTAACTTTTTCGGTGATCCTGATCCTCTTGACCGCGCTCAGATCGAAGCGGGTGAACCTCGGGCCGGTGACATAGAGATTTTGCGGCGCGCAGTCTCCACTGATCACCTGAATGCAGCTCGCGCTGTTGGCCGGCGCAATGTAGCGCCCGGTGGGCGCAGGCCCGCTATAGCCGCTGGCCGTGGACGAGCTTACGCTGAAGGCCCTGATTGTGTTGTCAACGATGTCCTTCGGCAGGTGGTAGACCACGCCGTTCGCGTCATCGAAGTACAACCCGAACTCCTTCCGGAATTCCTTCTGTGTCATGCCGACCAGGTTGACATTGCCGAAGTTCAAAATGTCACCGCTCTGGATGCGGGCCGTGCCGTCGAACTCCCAGCCGCCGATGAGGCGGTCGAGCAAGCCGCCGGCGTTCCCCATCAACGCCTTACCTTTGCCCAAGGGCAACTCATAAACCCAGTTGAGCTTGAAGGAGTGATACGGGACGTCAGTATTGAGCGAGTTGACCCGCGGCGCGCGGAACGAGATGCGCGTTGAGCTGAAGCCTTTGGAGAAGGCGTAGCTGCTTTGTACCAACAGTCCTCGCGACAGGCGGCGGCGCAACTCCAATACCAGCGAGTCAAAGCGCGTATAGCCGCTATTGCTGGTGAGTTGAACGCCGCCCCGGAGGTCCGGATTAGTCAGAAAGAGGTTCGGGAATATGCCGGGAAAGTTTTCTTTAAAAGCTTTAAAAGCGTTATCGCGTCGCGCCGCGTCGCTATGCAAGGTGGCGGCGTAGCTCGTGTTTCCGCAACATACATTGGGATTATTCTTCGCCAGCGCGTTGAAGAGACTGCCACTGGTGAAGAGATTGGCTGTCGTCGCGCCGAGCCTGGCTGCGGTATAGCTGGCTGCTTGGTTGGGGTCGAGTGTGCCGCCAAGGTAGGCCATGGTGATCGGCAACGGGAAGGTGTTGGTGTTAGGCCCGAAGTAGCGGAAATTCGTCCCGCGCCCCGCCGCGATGTTCGCTTGCAGGTTGGCCTGCGCCAGGCGGAACTCGTCAAGCATGCCGTTCTCCACGATGCGTTGCTCGTTGGAGTTGAAATCGTAATCGGCGAATCCCCTTAGATTGCGCGTCCCGACATATCGCACCTCGATGGCCATATTCTTGGTGATCTCGCGCTGGAGGCCGAAGGTCCAGGATTGGGAGTACGGAATCCGAATGTTAGGGTCAATGATGTTGGCCGTGTCCGTGATCGCTCCCGTAAAGGGATAAGACGGCGCGTCAGGAATAACGGGGCGACCAAGCCGGCTGGTTTCACGCAATAAGACCGGCAATTCGTTAGGCGCGGCCAGGCTCCCGGTCACCAGATCGCGGTTGGCTGTGATCGTTACTCCAGGGTTAGTCGAAAATATGGTGGAGTAATCGCCTATCCCGAGGCGGTTATAAGCGATCGAATAACCGCCTCGCAGCACAGTTTGTCCGCCCTCGCCTAGGAGTAGTTTAAGCCAACCGCTCTTCGCGCCAGGACTCCAGGCGAAACCGAGGCTGGGCGCGAAGTTTTTGTAATCCGTGTTGTACGCCGCTTCGCCTTCCTTGAATTGAACGAACTGCGTGACGGGTCCAGCTGGCGGGCCCGGCTTAAACATATTGCCCGGCCCTGAGACCCCGAAAAGATCGGCGATAGTAGTCGTCGAATAGCTGCTATTGAGCGGAGTGAAGGGAAACTGGACCTCCCAACGCAAGCCGTAATTGAGCGTCAGGCTTGGACGCATGCGCCAGGAATCCTGCGCGAAAACGCCGAATTCACGCTGGCGGCCCCGTTGGATGCCCTCGCCGAGATAGACGTATTTACCGGTCTTCTCATCGATCCTGGCGTTGGCGTTGATAGAGGTGATGCGGCCCGTCAAGACGGCATAAATGCCTCTCGCACGGTCGAGATCGGCCTGACTCGCGCCGGTGAAGTTCGCGGTGTTGAACATCCCGTTCGCCGGGTCGTTAGTGTTCACGCCGAAGTTGATGCTCGGCACTTTGGTTTGATTCTGGGACCATAGGTTGACCTGCGTGAATTGACCTCCGAAGCGGAGATTATGCGAGCCTCTCATCCAGGTGAGAGTGTCGCTGAAATCCCAAAGCGGCGCGTTGTTGCGATTTGGAGCCGTGCTGGCCGTCGGGCCATTGATGCCCGCCGCCGCCGCTATTCCGGTGGAGTTATTGCCGGTCAATCCTCCGAGGTTGAAGCCGAGTTGATTGGCCACCGAGCCATTGAACATGGCCGGAGAGATGTTCGGCCTGAAGAGCGACGTCCCGCCAGTGAAGCCGAATCGCCCCTCATTGACCAATGTCGGCGACAGGGTCGAACGCAGCGCCGTCGATAGGGCAAACCGGTTCGAGAGCTGATTGCCGAAATTCGGGAAGCCGGGGAAGGCCGGGTCCTGGCTGTTCAAGCTGTCGACGTCGGAGAGGATATTCTGGTAG
>Ga0081455_10001406_pt1 | contig 29754 bp, 35 predicted proteins | sample TabmetS3T2R1_FD_70207 | JGI IMG/M metagenome (GOLD analysis project Ga0081455, IMG submission 70207) | Tabebuia heterophylla rhizosphere microbial communities from the University of Puerto Rico - S3T2R1 | ecosystem: Host-associated > Plants > Roots > Rhizosphere ... | reverse complement strand
ATGATCCTGGTGATGGAGAATGCCGCACTCAATGCCATAAAACCGTTCCTCGAGCCGGGCGAGAGCGCGGTCGGCACGGCGGTCGACGTCAGGCACCTCGCCGCCACGCCGGTCGGCCGCGAGGTGCGCGCCACCGCCGAGGTGGTCGGCGTCGAGGGCAAGCGCATCGACTTCAAGGTGTCGGCCAGCGACGGCACCGACGAGATCGGCAACGGCACCCACCGGCGGATCGTGATCGACCTTCAGTCGTTCAACGAGCGCCTGGCGCGGAAGAGCGGGCGATAACTCTTATTCTGCCGGCAGCGGCGCCGGCGGCGACCACGGCGTGTCCGGGCTCGTGCCGCAGGTCGCGAACTGCTCGGCGCAGGTGCCGTTCGCCCAGCCGCGCGCCGCGCCCTTCGGCGCGCCGCTGTCGATCAGCGGCTTCATCGGCTTGGCGAGCTCGATCTCGACCTGCACCCACTCGCCGGAGCAGGCGATGATGCGGCGGATCTTGACCTGCTGCGGGTTGGTGAGAGGGATGCCGTCCTTGTCGCGAACCCACAGATCGACGACGTCGGCAGATTGGCCGCTCGGGGCCTGCTTCAGCTTGGCGCGCAACAGTCCCGGCGCGGTCAGCAGGCTGCCGGCGACCCAGCCGCGGCCGCTATAGGGCTTGCGCCGGCCGGGCGGCAGCCGGTCGACGTAAAACTTCAGCGCCTCGGGGTAGGGGCCAGCGTCGACCAGGAACCAGCCCTTGCGGTAGCCCAGCACCTTCACTTCCGCCGCGACGGTGGCGCCGCCGATGTCGGTCGGCGGCAACAGATGGCCGAGCACGCGCGCATTCGGGTCCGGCGCGTCGCGCACGTTGAGGCCGGCCGGGTCGGGGTCCTTGCTGATCGCGCCGAACGTGCAGGCCGTCACGCCGGCCGGCACCTGGGCGGACGCACCGGTCGTGCCGAATGCCGCGAGACCGAGGATCACCAGCAGGCTGCCGAGCGAGCGATCGATCCTCATCGCCACCTCCTTGTTCAGACGCGAGCGGCAAGGATAGCACTGCGCGCGCCCAGGAACTCGCGTTGCCGTCTTTCTCCGGCGCGTCGACGATGGATTACCCTCGCGTCGGTTGCACAACATGCCGGTGCTGATTACTCTCTTCCGGCTTCAAGTCACGGGGAGGTGGCTCGTGCCACTAGAGGTCAAGGATCTGGGAAGCGGCAAATACGAAATCACGTGCGGCGATCAAGCCGTGCGCGTTGCCGGCGTCGTCGGCGACGTCACGGCGAAGGGCAAGACCCCGCAGGCCGCGGCCGAGCCGGCCGGAGCGATCTATCCCTATTTCACGATCCCCGTCGGCCCGATCAGCAAGGGCAAGTCGAGATTTTCCGTCATGGTTCCGGCGCTGCCGGGCTTGCGGGAGGAGGATCTCGGCGCGTTCGTCCTGCATCTCCAGGAACACCCGACGTGGCGCCGGATGCAGAGCAACATCGAGATCATGACGGAGCCGGCGCCCGTGATGATCTTCAAAGGTCTCGGCAAGAAAATTCCCTGACACGGTAAGGCGGCATGGCCGGGAACGAATCGGGCGACGTCTACGCCACCCAGGCGGCGAACCTCCGCGACACCGCCAAATGGATGGCGGTCGGCTACGGCGCCGTGGCGGCGGCGGTCGTGGCCGGCGCGCCGTTTGCGGCGATCAGCGGCCTTGCACCGGAGCGGCTCGTGGTCGTGGCGGTCTCGGCGTTCCTCGCCATGTTGTGCTTCCTGATGGCGCTGAACAAGATCGTGGCCTTCCTGATCGGCAGTCCCCGCTTCGCCAGCGAATTCGACGATGCCGACAGAGCCTATATCGACACCCACGCGGCCGACTTGCTGCCGGCACGCTTCAACAGCTACGCCGCGTTCGACGCCGAGCGGCTGCAAGCCCGGCAGGCGGTGCGCACAGTGGCCGACCAGATCGCCGTCGCAGTGCAGGCGAACCCGCCCGATCGGGCGCTGATCCAGGGACTGCAGGAGAGCTTCAAGGCCGCCTCCGACGTGGTGGACGGCTTCGAAAGCGCGCGGAACGGGCTGGTGAGCGAGGTCCATCTCCGCCAGCTTCACCAGAAGCTGAACGACATGCGGTGCTCGCTGGCCGCATTGACCGTCGCGGGCGCCGTCCTGCTGTTCATCGCCATCTGGGCGGCCAAGCCCGACAAGCTGTCGGGCGAGATGCTGCACGTCGACATCGCCAACCAAGCCGTCGCGCTCGCCTGATTGCTAGAAGGCTGCGACCGTGCAGTCGACGGGGAAGGTCTGCAGCACGCGGCCGGCCTCGTCGAACAGCAGCAGCTTGGTGGCGCTGCGGTCGCCCTTGGTGAAGCCGATGGCGATCTTGTTGCTGGGCTCGATGCGCGACACCAGGACGGTGCCGGAGCCGAGGTCGCTGATGCGCGGCTGCACCGGCGGGCCGTTGTCGTAGGCGACCTTGGCGCCGTCGTTGTCGCGGGTCAGCACGATGTTGGTGCCGCGGCCGGTGCACTGCACGCGCGCGGCCAGCATGGCCGGCGTCTTGCCCGCGGTCGGCGCTTTGTGCGCCTCGAGCTCGCTGAGCTGCGCCTCGACGCGCTTCTTGGCCGCTTCGACGCGCTCGATCTGCGCCTGCACGCCGCGGTCGACCTCCTTGGTGAGGATGCCGGGATCGGCCGGCAGCGCCGGGCGGCTGGCGCGCGGGTCGCGGTCGACCTTGACGATCATGATCGGCTCCGGCTCGGGCGAGAAGAAGAGCTGCCAGACCACGATGCCCGCCGTCACGATCACTACCAGCGCGATCGCCGCCAGGAAGCGGCGCAGTCCGACGATGTGCAGGGGCAGGCGCTGCGGCTGGGGTCTGCGAGGCAGCGGCGACAGGTCTGGCCGGCGCGCCGCCGCGCGGGGGTTACCCCGCGCCTGGCGGGCGGCCTCGGCCATCGCCGCCTCGCGGGCCAGGGTGTCGTCATAGCTGGCGCGGCGCTCGGGGTCGCGCAGCACGTCGTAGGCTTCCTGCAGGCGCAGGAACGCCTCGCTCGACGAGCCGTCCGACAGATCGGGATGGAGCTGCTTGGCGTGCGATCGCCAAGCGGTTCGAATCGCCTCGGCGTCGGCGCTGCGCGGGACGCCGAGCGCCTCGTAGTGATTGGGACGGTAGGCGTGCATGAGCCTGCAACCACCTTATAATGTCCGTGCGATCGATGAACAAACGAGGGCTGCGACCATGCGACAGAACAAGATCAAGCAGATGTGGAAGGCCGGGAAATGCCCGACCCTGGGCTGGGTTTCGGTCTCGCACGGCCTCACCGCCGAGGTCATGGCGCGCCAGGGCTTCGATGCCCTGTGCGTCGACCTCCAGCACGGCACGTCGGAGATGAAGGACGTGGCGCCGCTCCTGCAGGCGATCTCCCAGACCGACACCGTCCCGGTGGTGCGCGTCGCCTGGAACGAGCCGGCGGCCATCATGAAGGCGCTCGACCTCGGCGCCTACGGCATCATCGTGCCGCTGGTGAACAACGCCAAGGAGGCGGCGATGGCGGTCGCGGGGCGCACCTGGGAGCAATGGGACTTTCCCGAGGATCGCTTCGACTGGGATGCGCTTCGCCGGGAGATCAACCGGGCGGCCAACAACTTCGCGACGGTGATCGCTCCGGCCTGGGAGACGGGCGGCCACGAACATCACAACGCCGTTGCCGACGCCTGCGCTGAAATCCGGCCGGACGTTCGCTACCTCACCTACCGGCGTGGCTTCGGCCGCTCCGAAGGCGGGATCAAGATCGCCCCCTCGCTGTGGGAGCGTGAGTTGAAGGCGCGCGCCCTGAACTGCTACGTCAGTCAGCGGCAGGACGAACGCACCTCCGCCTGGTTTCCGCCGGGGGCCTACGGGACGCTGGACGAATGGATCATCCGCCCGTGAAAGTCACTGGGGTTCGTCTCACCCTGACCGGTGACTCCGGCGAGGTGCTGCGCATCGTCCAGGCCGCCTTCAATGAGGCCGTCACGATCCACAACGACAAGTGCGAAGGGCGAGACAAGTTCGACCTCGACGGCGGCATGGTCTTCAGCTTCGTCCCCGGCGAGTTCTGGCTCGGCCCCAGAATCGGTTTCGAGGTCACACACGAATGACCGTCTTCGGCGGCTTCACCATCGGCGGACGGCCCATCGAGTTCGAATGCCGACAGGGCACCCATGACTACGCGACCTGCGTTCATCTCCTCGGCCGGGACGAGTACGGCCTGCGCGGACTGATCTTGCCCGCCTATGGATTCATGCTCGACATCGGCGCCTACATCGGCACGATCGGTGTCTCGATGGCGGTGGACGGCTGGGACGTGATCTGCGTTGAGCCGCTGGTGGAGAACCAGCAGATGATCGCATTGAACGCCGACCTGAACGGCACCCAGGTTGTGATTGACGAGCGCGCCGCCAGTCACGTCGGCTGGGTGGACATCCCCTTCGGATTCAAGGGCGACCACTTCTACGTTGGCGGCCTGGAGAAGACCGGGCCGCAGGTTGCCCGCGTTCAGGGCGTGACGATCTCCGACCTGATGGCCGAGCACGAGTTGGACCACGTTGACCTGATGAAGATCGACTGCGAAGGCTGCGAGTGGGATGTGCTCTCAGACCCGGCGGCGAAGAACATCGACACGATCGTCGGCGAAATCCACGGGCGCAGCCAGGCCAAGCTCCGAGAACTGCTCGACGGCCACAAGGTGCAGTTCATCAGCAAGTACGTGTTCCAGGCGACGCGATGAACGGCCCCGTCCACTTCATCTACCTCGGCGGGCCGTTTCTGCCCCAGCACGCCCGAGCGATCGTGACGGCGAAGGTGCATTCGAAAGACGTGGTGCTGCACTGCGCGACCAGGCCCCAGGGCGACCTGCCCTCCGGGATCAGCCTGGAGCCGCTCTACCTGAACGGGTGGCTCCGCAAGCATCCGATCAAACTCGCGAACGTCAAGGACCTGTTCTGCTGGAAGGCGCTCCTGGACGACGGCGGCCTCTACCTCGACCTGGACACGATCAGCCTGCGGCCCGTCTGGGACCTAATCGGGGACGACGCCCAGATGTGCGTCGGTCGTGAATACCCCGAAGGCGACAACCACCCCAATCCGTTCAACTCAGCCTGCGTGATCGGGCGCAAGAACAGCCCGATCCTCTCACTCCTCTACGGCGAGACGTTCGAGATTCTCCGTAGCGGCGAGGCGACCTGGGGTGCCGTCGGCCCCCACCTCCTCAGCCGCACCGTCGCCCGCTTCCCGGACGAGTTCAGCGTCGCCCCCTACCGGGCCTTCAACGGCTGGAGCTACCACGCCATCGGCGAGTTCTACGCGGACCCGCGTGATCCCGGCGAGCCATGTCGCGTGATTCACCTCTATTCCAGCGATCATCAGGTCGAGTTCTCGGAGGACACATGGACGCCGACGACGTAACTGCGATCATCGTCACCCGGGGCGACTGCAACATCGCGCCGATCCTGGCCTCGTTGATCTTCCCCAGGCGGATCATCTGGGACAACTCGGTCAAGGACGACATGGGCGCCTTCGGTCGCTACCTCGCCTGCGCTGGAATCGACGCCGGGGATCACGTCTACTTCCAAGACGACGACTGCGTGGTCGAGCCGGAAGACCAGGCCAGGCTGGTCGAGGAGTACCAGCCGGGCGTGCTCACTGCGCTGATGCCGGAGTCGCGCACCGACTACACCGACACGGTGTTGATCGGCTGGGGGTCGATCTGCGACTCGGTGCTTCCCTGGGAGGCGTTCGTAAGATGGCGCCGCGCCGGGCATGACTTGTTCTCGCGGGAGTTCCAGATCGTCGGCTGCGACTTCGTGTTCCCGATGCTCAGCCGGACGAAAAGGATCGACGCCGAACACACCGACCTGCCGCACGCGCACGCCCCGAATCGGACCTGGGCGACCTGGCCCAACTACGCCGGGGTGAAAGAGCGCTACCTCCGAGACGCTCGGCAGATCAGGGGCTACAAGGGATGAACGAACTCGAAACGGTCAACATGCTCGTCAAGCTGCTCCAGGGGCGCGAATCGTTCGTCCATGTTCGCTTCGGCGACGGCGACATCATGTTCATGTCCGGCACCGGCTCCGTGATCACTGGGGATGGCGAGGAGTGGTCGCACGACCTCCAGACGATGCTGCTCATCTCTTGGCTTCGGCTCGCCAGCTACCAGGGCGAGTTCCTGCTCCTGGGCGATGTGGAGACGTACGCCGTCTCGGACGGGGTGGAGAAGCAGTGGTGGATGCTGCGCACGATCTTCGACCACCTCCGCGCCGAGTACGACGCGCCGGTGCAGCACAACGCGCACATGGAGGCACTCCGGGTTGGCTTCGGCTACGCGCGCCCGTTCTACGAGGCGTTGCGCGACGACGATCGGAGCAAGGCCCTGGTAGCCCCAGCCCACTTCGCCGAGATCGCCGAGGTTCTCGGCTGCGAACACGTCGAGGTGCCGTTGCACGTCGCCTGGCAGCACGCCGCCGATACCGCCGATCTGGTGCGCAACTTCGAGGTGGCGGCGTTCGCCGCTGGTCGCGGGGGGAAGATCATGCAGGGACTCCTCGCGGACATCTACCCCGAACTCGTCCAGATCGACATTGGTTCTGGCCTCGACATCCTGCTCGATGAAGGCGTCCGGCGCGGCACCGACCTGAACCTCGTGCGGGCGGAACTCGTCAAGGAATACCGGGAGGCTGGCCTGTGTCCGTGATTGACGTTCTCTATCCGACTTGGAATCGGAGGGAGTTCACCCGCTTCAGTTTGCAAATGCTCCTGGACAATACGGACTGGGGTTACGTCCGGAGACTGGTCATCCACGACGACGGCTCCGACGATCAGGAGGGCACGGTCAAGGCGGTCGAGAAGCTCTTGGAGGAGCGCAATCCGTCCGTCGAGGTCGTCTTCTACAAGCGCAAATGGTCGGAGCGCTTCGGCTCTCCCCCGGCGGTGATGAACTGGTACGTCGATAAGCACGGCGATTCCGACCGCTTCGCCAAGATCGACTCCGACATCGTGGTTCCCCCCGGCTGGCTCGAAGCCCTCCTCGGCGTGGTCGAGCGAATGCCAGAACTGGAGCTTCTCGGCATGGAGGCCGGAAGGATGGGGCCACCCGGTCATAACGGCAACCCGTGGAACTGGGATCGGCCGACCGACGGCTACTCCTGGGAGAAGGCCCAGCACATCGGCGGCGTCGGCCTGATGAAAACCGAGTCGTTCCGTGTCCGTCCGCAGATGCCCGCCTTCGCAGGGCGCTTCGGCTTCACCGAGTGGCAGCACGAATACAAGCCCGTGCGCGGCTGGATCACGCCCGACCTGCTCATGGCCGAGTTGACCCGCATCCCCTTCGAGCCGTGGGTGAGCCTGTCCGCCAGCTATGTCGAGCGCGACTGGGAGCGCGAGTGGCCGAAGTACCACGAGCAGTGGGACTATTGGTGGTCATGGTGGCCGAAGTGAGTTCCCGCGATCTTCACGTCGATCTTGTGTCTGCCCTCGCAGACGAACTCGGCGTCTCGATCGACACGCTTCTCACCGCCTGCGACCAGGCGGGCGCCCAGGCGGTGGAATGTGATTGGGAGGACGACTGGCCGACACGCGCCCCCCGGACGCGTCACGGCTGGAAGAACGCGGACATTGGTGCTCGTCTCTCCCTTCATGGCGAGGTTGTGCATCGGGCCTGCCAGAGTGTCGGCATCCTTTTCGTCCAGGCTGGAGATCGCCGCGCCGGTTCGACCGCTTTCTTCAAGGCCGCTCGATGAAGCTCGTCGCCAGCCTGATCGTCAAGAACGAACTCGGTCGCTACCTACCAGAGTGCATCGGCGCCCTGCGCGAGTTCTGCGATCTGCTCGTCGTCCTTGACGACGGCAGCACAGACCGCACCGGCGAGTGGCTGGACGACAACACCGACGAGATGATGGTCGTCCAGCACCTCGATCCAGAAGACGGGTTCTTCGCCGGGCATGAGGGCCGCAAGCGCCAAGCGCTCCTCGATCTCACCCTGAACCAGCTTCCCGATTGGGTGCTCGCGATCGACGCGGACGAGTTCGTGTCCGAGCCGACGCTCGTCCGCAACTACCTGGCGGGTTCCCGGCAGGTCGGGACACTCGAAATGGAGGAAGTCTGGCGGGTGGAAACAGATGGCCTCTACCTTCGCATGGACGGAGGCTGGCGGCCCCATTCTGTGCCGTGCCTCTGGCACGCCAAGCTGTCGGGATACCGGGGGCGGCGCTTGCAGATCGCCAATCGGGCGCTCGCTTGCGGTCGCGAACCCGAGGCGGTGCGCAGGCTGTACGGCCGCTCCCGCCCGACAGGCTCCTCGATCATGCACTTCGGCTGGGCGCGCGAGTCAGAGCGCCAGGGCCGCTACGACCGTTACGTAACGGCCGACGGTGGCAAGTTCCATGCCAACGCGCATCTCCAGTCCATCATGTGGCCGCCCGCCGACGTACAGTTGGAGAAGCGGCCGTGGCCGAAGGCGCTCGGCAAGTACCGAGCCGTGATCCTGGAGGACGCGAACAGGTGAGCATTCCCAACTGGTGGGAGTTCGTTCTCTTGGCGCTCGCCGCCTTCCGCGCCTGGAAGCTGATCGCCGACGACGACATCACGGAGAAGCCGCGCACCTGGGTGCTCGCCGTCGTTCAGCGCCGCCGAGGCAATGGCAAGGCCGTTTACTGGAAGGACTTTCTCGTCTGCCCCTGGTGCGCCGGGTTCTGGATCAGTCTCGCCTGGTGGGGTGCCTGGCAGGCGTGGCCGCACGGCTCACTCGTCGTTGCGACCGTGTTCGCGCTGAGCGCGGTGGTTGGAATCGTCGCCCACTTCGTCACCGAAGACTAGATTTCGTCCGACGCAACGCCCACAATGGCGTGCGTTATCTATCTGGAGGACGCCTCGTGGGTTGCGGATGCAAGCAAAGACGAGAGGCGCGTCGGCTCGCGCGCGAAACACAGGCTGCTGCTGCGCAGAAGGCAGCGGAGCAGAAGGCAGCGGAGCAGAAGAAGTAGATGGGCCTCTTTAGGCGTCAGCCGAGAACGCTCGTCGCCTCCGCCGCCCCGTTCAGGGGCAACAACGACGAGAAGGGGATGGGGGAGGAGATGTGGCAGCGCCGCGCTCTCCTCTACTACAACACGTGCGGTGAAGTCCGTTTCTGCTCGCAGTTCTACGCGCGGATGGTCGCGCGGGTCAGGTTCTTCCCGGCGCGGATCAAAGAGGACGGCACCCTCGACGCGATCGAGGAAGGCCCCGCTGTTGAGGCACTGAATCGCATCCAGGGTCCCGGCGGCGGCCGGTCGCGTATCCAGTTCGACTACGGCCGCCTCATGTTCGTGACCGGCGAGGGCGCCCTATTCGTGAACGACACCGATGACCCCGCGAAGGAACGCTGGCGTTTCCTCTGGCGCGGCGAACTGAAAAAGGACGAGCCGGACGGCCCGACCTGGCGGAAAAACGGAAAGAACGAGCCGGTCGAGAAGGGCACCGCTTACCGGATGTGGACGCCGCACCCGGAGCGCTCCGACTGGGCCGACTCGCCGCTCCGGCCCGTGCTTGACATCGCCGAGGAGTTGAACATCCTGACGGCGACGGTTCGCTCGACGGCGGTCAGCCGGATGCTGAAGGGCATGATCCTGCTGCCGTCCGAGTTGTCCCCGGCGCCGATGGAGCCAGGCAAGGACGAAGACCCCGAGCAGTCCGTGTTCCTGGCGGCGATGGTGCAGCACTTCAAGGCGCAGATCGAAGACCCCGCTGCCGCCGAGGCGCAGGCACCGTTCCTGCTCGAAGGCGCCTACGAGTACCTCGACCGCGTGAAATGGATCGAGCTTCACAACACGACGACCGACTACCTGGAGCGCGACCTCCGCATCGAGGCGATCAAGCGGCTGGCACTCGGGCTGGACATGCCGCCCGAGGCCCTCGAAGGCTTCTCGAACACGAATCACTGGGCGGCTCAGCAGATTCAGTGGGACATGTGGCGCTCCCACGGGGTGCCGATCGCCGACCAGTTCGCCGCCGACCTCTCCGAGATTTACCTGCGGCCGACACTCGCCGAGGCCGGGGAGTCAGACATCGACGCGATCACGATCGGCTACGACGACTCCCAGGTCGTGATCAGCCCCGACCAGACCGCCGTCGCCGACCAGGCGATGGACAGGATGGCGATCAGCTTCTCCGGCTACCGCAAGATGAAGGGCATCCCGGAGGCGTACGCGCCGGACGAGGACGAGCAGCAGTTGGTCGCGGGCGTAAAGATGCGCGACCCTGTAGTCGCAGGCTTCGAGGAAGCCGCTCCGCCGCAGGCCGGGCCGACCCCCAATCCGGATGAGGCTGCCGGGTCGAATGTCCCCGCAAGGCCCGCCAATGGTCGCGTCGTCTCCAGGCAGGAGTCGATGACGGCCGCGATCGTCGGTGCGGCTCACATGGCTCTCGCGCAGTGCCGCTCGAAGGCGGGAGCGCGTCTCGCCTCCCAGGTGCGGAAGCCCCCAGGCCACGGCGACCCCCCGTGTCCCGACTGCCTGGCGATGATCGAGGACAAGCCCCTCACCATCGTCGCCTCCGCCCTGGGGGCCGAGATGATCGAGAACCTGGCGAAGCGGGACCCGATCGCCCTGGTCGCTGGAGGCACTGCCGACTTCAAGGGGATGCTGGAGGAGTGGGGTGTTCTTCCGGCGGACGTGGCCGTGCTTTGCGAGCGAATCGAGAGCTACGCCGCGAAGACGCTGTTCGATCCGGTCGTTCCTAACCTGCCGCCCGGGTACGCGGCTCACGTCGAGCACGCCCTGGAGGTGGCGCAGCGTGCCCTACAGGCTGCGTAGCCAGGGGGCCAAGACATGCGTCGTCAACAGCGCGACCGGCAATGTCGTCCCAGGCGGCTGTCACCCTTCACGCGTAAAGGCGATGGCCCACATGCGTGCCCTGTACGCAAACGTTCCAGACGCGCGAGTCGCGTCGGCGAGTGAGGAGGCTTCAGTGGCTCAGGTGGAACCCAACGTGAACGTCAGCTTCCCGGACGCCAACTGGACCGGGCACGTCACGATCACGCCGAACAACGTCGGCGGCTACGGGAGCAGCGGTGGGAGCAACGATCCCAGCGTCGCGATCGGGACGAAGCCCGTGCCTCCTCCGCCCGCGCTCGTCGCTTCTGCTGCTGCGCCCCTCGCTCCGCCGAAGGAATGGTTCGAGGCTCCTGAGCCTGCCGGACCTGAGCCACTGACCGTTGAGGAGGACGGGCGCGTCCACGGCCACCTCGCTCTCTGGGATGCCTGCCACGTCGGCATCCTCAACGGTCAGATGGCTGAATGCGTGAAGCCTCCGCGTTCGAGCACCGACTACGGCAGCTTTCACCTCGGCTCGATGATCACCGAGGACGGCACGCCTGTGACCGTCGGGAAGCTGGTCTACGACGGGTCGCACGCTGCGCTCACCGCCGATCTGGTCGGCGCGACGCAGCACTACGACAAGACCGGACGGGTGGGCGCGTTCGTGCGCGCGCGGGACGGCCGACACGGCATCTACCTGTCGGGGGCAACTCGCTCGGACCTCTCCCCCGAGGGGTTGCGCGACCTGCGCGCCAACCCCCCGTCCGGTGACTGGCGCAGCCTGCGCGGGAAGCTGGAGATGATCGCCGCCCTGTCGGTGCCGGTGCCCGGCTTCCAGACCCCGCAGCTTGCGCTCACCGCCGCCGGTTCGATCGAGGCACTGATCCTTCCCGGCTGGTGCCCGGAGTGTCAGGACGAACTGGAGGAGGAGTTGGCGAACATGCAGATCACGAGCAAGGAATACATCCGGATGCGTTCGCTGATCAGCGATTCGCTGACCCGCGAATCGTTGACGGCAGCAGCGCTGACGGCGAAGCGGCGGAATGCGCTGCGCACTTCGGTGTTCGCGATTCCAGAGGAGCGGAAGTTCCCGATCCAGGATCGTTCTCACGCTGCGAACGCGCTGGCGCGGGCGTCGGGGACGAAGTACGAGTCCAGGGTTCGCCGGGCGGTCTGCCGCCGCTACCCGAACATGGGTGAGTGCGCCGAGAACGACTGATCGTTGCTCGCGTACAGCATCACCCGAGCCGAGCACACCTACTCCCCGGTCTGCTCGACAAGTTGGCGCCACTGCCGACAGAGGTGGTCGCTCATTCGTCAACCCCTCCTAGCCCGTGGGCTGGTTATCGCCGATGTATGGACGATCTACCGGATGGTGCCGATCATGTCCTGATCGTTCAGGACGACTGCCTGCCGGTCCCTGGCTTCGCGGAGGCAGTCGAGCAGATCGCCAAGGTCAACCCGACCACGCCGGTCTGCCTGTTCCTCTCGCACTACCCGCGAGATACCAGGCCCCGACAGGTGCAGGCGGCGAAGATGGGCAGGCGCTACGTCGAGCTTTCGCTGCGTTCGTTCTTGCCGGTCGTCGCGGTGCTCTGGCCGCGAGAGGTGCTGATCGACGCGCGCGAGTGGACAGCCGCCAACCCGAGGCTGATGGGGCCAACCGAGCCGCGCTCGGACGACGCGATGCTGGGAAGGTGGAAGCTCAGACAGCGGGTGCGGGTGAGAGCAACGGTTCCCTCGATCGTGGAGCATCCTGATGAAGCTGAAAGCACGGTTGGCTTGCAAAGAATGTGGGGCGGCCAGCCGCGAAGTGCTGTCTGGCTTGCAGATGACGCCCGTGACTACGACTGGGCGATGCCCTAAACTCGACCTGACGCATAGGGGAAACGGGCAACCTGGGCGGGTTGCCACCTTCACTGGGGCATGACGGCGAGGCTGGAGCAGGGGCTACCGGCTTCGCCGTGCTCTATACTCCTCCGGCTGGTTCTCGTAAGCCGCCCACTGTCAGGGCAACGGCCTCGGGTGACGCCGAGGGTAGTCGAGCTTCCCGGCAAGTACGTCAGGCCAACGGAACGTCAGGGAAGTCAGGGATGTGAACCAGGGCGACCCCTTCGGGGGTCGTCGGCGTTATGGGGTTGTTGTCATCCGATCAACGCGCTATAACTGCTGCCCGAAAGGGCTTGATGCGTAGCTGAAGGCCCGGAGGCCGATCCGTAGGTGAGGCCGCGTTACGTAACGCGACCGAAAGGATCGAACCGGTGCCAAAGGACATGCTGTTCCCGGCGCTTCCGGATGACCTGACGAAGCTCGATGCGGAGGGGATCGACGCCCTCCTGGCCGAGTTCGAGCAGGCCCGGAAGTTGATCGAGGAGAACAACGCTGAGTTCCTGGAGGGCTTCAGTGCCGACGAGGTGCTGGAGCAGTTCAAGGCCGGGGCACTCGGCATCATGGCGCTCCGCGAGGAGAAGGAAGCTCGCGTCAAGGCCGAGGAGGACTACACCGACGCCATCTCCGACATCTCGAAGTCGCTGGAGGTCAAGTCCGAGTCCGAGGAGGGCGAGGGCGAGGCCGAAGGCGAGGGCGAAGGCGAGGGCGAAGGGGAAGGCGAGGGCGAGGGCGAGGGCGAGGGCGCCGAGGCCAGCGCCGAGGTGAAGGCCGAGTCCGGCGGCGAGGGCGATGGCGACGGGGATGGCGACGGAGACGGTGACGGCGAGGGTTCCGCCGAGGCCGCCCGCGAGCCTGCCCTGGTCGCAGATGCGTCCGAGTCGCAGAACTCGACGAATGCGAAGCCCGCGCAGGTCCGCGTTCGTCGGCCGCTGCCGGTGCCCGCCAACGAGCGGGTGGTCGAGAACGACGAGGCCGACAAGGCCCTCGCGTTCGTGGCGTCCGGCTACGTCGGCACGCCCCCGGGCACGAAGTTCACGACCACCGACGAGGTGGCGCACGCGATGCACGCGGCCATGAAGAACCTGGGCCGCCCGGCGAAGCGTGTCGATGGAGCCGAGGAGCGCCACCTGGTGGCCTCGCTCGACTACTCCGACAACTTCCCGGAGGAGCGTCGGCTGGACGGCGACTACGTGCGGAACAGCGAGAAGATCGCTGCCGTCGGGTCGCTGTTCCAGGGCAAGAGGGGCATCGAGGCGCTGATCGCCTCGGGCGGACTTTGCGCTCCACTCCAGCCGATCTACACGATGCCGAACCTCGCCACCGAGGCGCGGCCGGTGCGCGACGCACTGCCGTCCTTCCGGGCGGAGCGCGGCGGCATCAACGTGCCGGAGCCGACGATCATCAGCGACGCCACCGGGGCGATCACGGTGATCACGGAGGCCGAGGACGCGCTCGGGGGCACCTTCGCGACGAAGGCGTGTCTCGACATGGACTGCCCGGCGTACACCGAGACGGCCGTCACGGTCATCTCGCACTGCCGGGAGTTCGGCAACCTCAACGCGTTCGCGTGGCCGGAGAAGCTCCGCCACGAGAACGAGATCACGATGGCCGCACACGCGCGTGCGGCCGAGAGCTACCTGCTCTCGCGGATCAAGGCCCAGTCGGTCGCCGTCACCGTCGGTGCGGAGACGCTCGGCGCCCTGATCTACCTGGTCGATGCGATCAGGAAGTCGGCATTCGGGATTCGCTCTCGGCTGCGGATGCCCTCGGAGGCGCGGTTCCAGCTTCTCGCTCCGCGCGTCCTGGCGGACATCCTGGTGCTCGACACGGTGCAGACGCAGTTCGATCGCTACCGGACGCAGGGCGACATCGAGGCGTACCTGGCCTCGATCGGCGTCGATGTCACCTGGTACATCGACACCGCTTCGCCTCGGCCGGGCGTGTCCGACGGGGTTTCGCAGATCGCCGACGCGGATCAGACGGCGGCTGCGATCGACCCGTTCCCGGACACGATCGACATGGCGTTCTTCCCGGCGGGCACCTTCCTGCACATCGACATGGCGGAACTGAACCTCGGGATCGTCCGCGACTCGACGCTGAACTCGACCAACGACTTCCAGGTCTTCGGCGAGTCCTTCGAGAACGTCGCTCGGATCGGACCGGCACAGGCCGCCTACTGGATCACCGCAGACCTCTGCGCCAACGGGCAGTTCCCGCCTGCTGGCACGGCTCGGACCTGCGACTAACGGATGACGACTCGGAAGGGGGCTGACCAGTGAGTGTCCAGGCAATCGCAGGGCCTAGGCTCGACCTGGACGGCCCCCGTCCAGTCGCACCCCTTCATTCCCTGCTGAACACCCCCGGGGTGGTCGTCGCCGAGGACGACGAAGGTCGGTGGCTGAACGGCGTCAACCTGATCGGCTACCCGGACTCTCTCCCCCTGACTTGGAACGCGTGCGATCCACTGATCACGAGTTCCGCGATCAAGGACGAGGGTGATCCGGGGCCGCAGGCGCAGTTCGACCCGTTCGTCTGCTACCTGCCGGTGACCTGCTCGGCAATGAGCTACCCGTTCATCGCGGACTGGTCGAGAGTGGTGCTCGAAGCAACGTACTCGTTCGCTGTCGAGGCCGCCCTCGTCGGCTCCGTCCATGCCGGTCTAGGGCCGAATCCGGCCCTCGGCGACGCGAACGTCGTCAAGCCGATCGGGGGCACTGCGAAGTCGCCGATCGTCGCGCTCTCCTACCTGGAGAACGCGATCGGGGCGACAGGGCGGAAGGGAATGATCCATGCCTCTCCGGCGACCATCTCCCAACTGAACACGGATACGTTCCTTGATCCGGATCAGTTGGTCACGACCAACGGCAACCAGGTCGTGTCGGGAGGTGGCTACATCGGGGCGCTCGCCCAGGGCGTTGCTCCCGGAGCAGGCCAGGACTGGATGTTCGCATCCGGCCCTGTCGAGGTGCGCATGTCACCGATGGTCATCACCGACATCCGGGAGTCCCTGGATCGCTCGGACAACACCATCACCTTCCGTGCCGAACGGTGGGTGCTCGTCTCCTGGGACACATCCCTCCAGGCGGCGGTTCTCGTGGACTGGGATGTCTAACGACCTTCGCGAGAGGAGGTAGGGGTAATGGCAACATGCGGAGTCTCTTTCGGCATCTGCACCGTCCGTCTCACGAAGGTCGATTGCGACGGCAACGTCATCGCCGGAGACAACTCCTACGTCACGGACAAGCCCTTGTCGGTGGCGGTCAATCCCAACATCGAGACGGGTAACACCTTCTCGGTGCGGAACGGCTGCGGGTGCTCCATCGCTCGCTTCAAGGCACCCGACACGTTCAACTGGTTCGAGTTCGTCTTCACGCAGGCGGCCTTGGAGCCGGAGATGCTGGCGTTCCTGCTTGGGCAGGACACGATCGACGATCCCGGTGCGTCCGGGACGCCGATCGTCGGCCTCAACTTCTCCTCGGTCACCGACTGTGACGACTGCGAGACGGGCGTTGCGTTCGAGTTCTGGACGCAGCACATCGTCGGCTCGGCCCAGGACTCGGCGTTCCCCTGGTTCCACTGGGTCTTCCCCCGGGTGCTCTGGAACCTCGGCGACAACACGTTCGAGGAGGGCATCGCACAGCCGGTCGTCAACGGGTTCTCCCGGACGAACGACCTCTGGGGGCATGGCCCTTATGGCGACGGACCGCCGGACAACCAGCAGGTCACCGAGTGGGCCTTCTGGAAGACCGATGTCGATCCTCCGACGGCCGAGTGCGCTGCTCAGCCGGTGACGGCCACGAGCTAAGGGCCTAGGGTCGATTGGGATAACTGCGTGAGGCGGGTGTAATCCAATGCCCGCCTTGCGCATCTTTCGTCGGCTTCGAGAGCTTCTCGATGTCGATCTAGTCACGACGCCGCCGGTCGATCAGGATCGGCTTGGCTACGACGCCGCCACCCAGACCTGGATTCCGATGGTCGGAGGTGGTGGCGGTGGAGGCACGACTGGCGTCACAGGTGCAACCGGCGTCACCGGAGCTACCGGCCCCACTGGCGCTGGCACCACGGGCGTCACGGGGGTTACGGGCGCCACTGGGGTGACAGGCCCGAGTGGCCCGTCCGGCACATCCGGCATAGACGGAGTGACGGGACCGACGGGGGTCACCGGCGTGACGGGGCCAGCAGGCCCTCCTGGCACCGACGGCATCGACGGGCGAGATGGGCCGACCGGAGCCACCGGAGTCACTGGGTCCACCGGCCCAGGTGGCGGTGCGACAGGTCCCACTGGCGCAACGGGTGCGACAGGCCCCCAGGGCCTCGACGGTTTGGAGGGGCCGACCGGCCCCTCGGGTTCGGCTGGCACGGCCGGGCCGACAGGTGCTACCGGCGTCACCGGCACCACCGGTGTCACGGGAGTTACCGGCGTAACAGGGGCGACCGGAGCGACGGGAACGACCGGCGCGACAGGCACGGCCGGATCGCAAGGTCTGGACGGACTCGACGGCGCACCGGGGCCTACTGGCCCTACTGGCTCAGCGGGAGTCACTGGTACGACCGGGGCCACTGGGGCCACGGGCACGACGGGCGCGACAGGAGCAACTGGACCGACAGGCCCAACAGGAGTCACAGGTGTGTCTGGCGCCTCTGGCTCTCAGGGCTTGGACGGCCTGGAAGGTCCGAGCGGCCCGTCTGGCCCTAGTGGGCCGACTGGCCCAACAGGACCAACGGGGGTCACGGGCATCACAGGTGTTACTGGCGTCACCGGGGTAACCGGGGTGACGGGCGTTACCGGGGTGACCGGCGCTGGCACGACCGGCGCTACCGGCGCACAGGGGTTTGACGGGCTTGACGGCTCGCCCGGCTTGCCCGGCGCCACCGGCCCGACTGGCGTGACCGGCGTCACCGGGGCGACTGGCCCGAACGGAGTGACCGGCGTGACCGGGGCCACAGGTGCCACTGGCCCCACCGGCGTAGACGGCGCCACCGGCCCGACTGGCGTGACTGGCGTCACCGGCGTCTCCGGCCCAACTGGGCCGCAGGGAGTTGACGGCCTGGACGGTCAGCGCGGCCCGGCTCCATCGGGGCAACTGTTCCTCTCGGCTGCGGGTATGTGGCCCTCGACTACGAACGGCGCGGCAGCCAACACGAAGGTCGAGTCGGCAACGAACAAGCAGAACGTCATTGTGCTCGACTTCGCTGACGGAGCGACCGTGCTCAGCGCGGAGGCCACGGTCGCCATGCCCTCAGACTGGGATGGCGGGACAGTCACCGCCGTCTTCTACTGGATCACGAACGGCACCGGCACCGGCGGCGTCTTCTGGGAATGTCAGGGTCGTGCCTACGGCGACAGCGAAACGCTCGACCAGGCGTTCGGCTCCTATGTGGGCGTGGTGGACAACGGCACGACGACCGCCAATCAGGTGCTCATCTCCTCCGCGACGGCTGCGATTACTCTCGCGGGCACGCCTGCCGCGAACGATCTGGTCCAGTTCCGGGTTTCGCGCGACCCGACCAATGGCGGCGACACTCTCGCCCAGACCGCCCGTCTCCTGGGCGTGATGATCACCTTCACTCGAAAGAACGTTTAGAGCACGGCGGCCCGTGAGCGATCAGGTCGTCTGCATCGAGAATCCGATCACCGGTGAGGTGTGGGAACGCACCGGCGAGTGCAACCGCTGTGGTGAATGCTGCAACACCGGCGATCCCTTCAACGGGGAGATGGGAGACGCGATCGTTCCCGGCGCTTGCCCGTTGTTCCAATGGATCGAGCCGGGAAAGGGCCACTGCTCTGACCGGCGGAACCACTACTACCTCAACGCCTGCGCTCACTATCCGTCAAACCCGGATCAGATTGCGGACAAGCCAAGCTGCTCCTACACCTTCCGAAAGCTGAGCGATGGCAACCAAAACCTTCAGGCTCGCTAACGCCACCGACAACAGCTACCAGCGCATGGTCGATGGCGTCGATCAGGGTGCTGCGACGACGGGAACCGGCTGGGTTGTCGGCAAGAACGCGGCGAACAACTCGTCCGAGATGCTCCCCGGCACCGAACGAGCCTCCGGCACGTTCTCGGCCGAGGGCGGCTCGCCGAAGCCGTCAGGACTGCTAACCGGAGCGAGCGCCAACGCTCTCCGCAGCCAGGCCCCACTCGACGGCCTTTTCGTCAACGCCAACTGGACGATCACCATCGTCTGGCGTTCGGTCACCACCGCCCATTCTGGCACCCTTCGCGTTCGTGTCCGCGTCTTCAAAAGCGCCGATCCTGCCGGGTCGGGCGCAACGGAGCTAACCGGCTCCACGCAGGTCGGCACCACATCCGGCGTTGGTTCGACTAGCGCAGATGTCTCCAGTGCGGTCACCTGGAGTCCGGGGGGCGTTCTGGCGTTTGCGGGCGAGTACCTGTTCGTCGCCGTGGCGATGGAGGTCGTCACGGCCTCGGGCAGCAACACCGCCGACGCCGACCTTCGCACCGGCTCGGCAATCACGACCGGCACCCGCGTCCTGACCAGCGACTTCATGCCTGAGCCGCGTGCTGGATTTGTCGGCTTCCAGGACCCCGGACTATTCTGAGCCGTCCGGTGCCCCAGACAGACTCCCAGCCGTAACGACTCACCGAAGGGAGATTCATGCAGGACAGGCAACGCGAGCAGGCGCTACGGCGGGAGTGGAAAGGCAGGGCGCTACCCACCTCGTTCGGCAAGAAAGAGGGAGAGCCGGACGCGATCCTCGGGGTCGTCTCCGGATCGAGCGTGAACATCTGGTTCATGCACTCGGTGATCAACACGTTCGTCAACGACGCCGAGACGAAGCGCCGCTTCAACGCGGACTGGCTGCTCGTCTTCGGCCCGTACATCCACCAGAACCGGAACGAGCTTCAGCGTCAGTTCATCGAGAACGTCGAGCGCGACTGGCTGTTCGTGGTGGACAACGACATGGTGTGGTCGCCCGAGGACGTGAACCAGCTTTTCGCTGTCGCTGACGAGAAAGGGCCGGGCATCTACGCCGCTCCCTACCTGATCGAGAACGGCACGATGACCTGCGGCCCCTGGGACGACGAGAACCCGGTCGCCTTTCACCCGCTCGTCGGCCTGCCCTCGAAGCCGACGCCGATCGGTGTGATCGGGATGGGCTTCACCCTGATCCACCGCGAGGTGATCATGGCCGTTGGCGAAAAGGGCTTCTCCCAGATCGCCAACGATGTCGGTGAGGACGTGTCCTTCTGCTACCGGGCGAAAGAGGCCGGGTTCATTCCCTGGCTCGTTCCGGCCTGCGATCCGGGCCACTTCAAGCAGGTCGCCCTATTCCCTCACGGCCAGGTACGCAATACGATCGGCGACGACGTGAACCTGGTGCTCGTAGACAAGGACCAGATGGAGCCAGGCCAAATCCTGCATCCGGAGGGTGCCCCTCCGGAGGGGATGGCCGTGCCGCTCGAAGGGAGGTGAGAGGCTTTGGCGACTTACACCCCAGCAGCCCTCGTTCCGGCGATGACATCGCTGACCTCAACGGCGGCGTATCAGACCTCGACGGCGGCCACCACGGGCGTGCTCCGCACCATTCATGCGCAGGCGAATGCGGCGGCGCACAGCTTCACCGTCACGGCGGGTACGGCCGACGCTGCGGCAACGCGGCTGATCGACGCCTACGCGCTGACGGCGAACGTCCCGGCCGTGTTCAACGGCTGGTGGGTCTGTCCGGCGACCGTCGTGTCGTGGCTGGGCTACAAGTGCGATACGGCTACCGGCTCGATCGTCATGCTGACGATCGGCGGCTACACCTACACGTAGGCCGTGGACGCGAAAACTGAGACTGAGGCACGCCTCCAGCGCTTCAAGGACGTTGGGGGCGTGAACCTCACAGAGCTAGAGCCGGAGGAGAGACAGGCGATCGAGTCGCTTGTTATCGTCGGCTTGCAGCCGCATAAGCGCGCGATCTTCCACTATGTCTGCCCGATCTGCGGTAACCGCACGACGAACGATCAGGGCATGGAGCCGGGCTGCACAGGCCCATCCTGGCTAGACGAGCACCCATTGGAGCCGATGATCGAGGTGATCCCGTGATCCTGATCGACGCGGGCTGCGCCACCCACGGCCTGATGAACTCGCTGGACGAGTCGCTGCGTCCGCTGCTCCGCCGCTTCCGGCCGGATGTCTACTTCGGCTTCGACCTGTACCCAGGGATGCTCGACGGCGAGACGGAGATCAACGGGACGAAGTGCATCTTCGCGAACCGGGCCGTCTGGACGAGCAACGGCTTCGTCTCCGTGGTCGAGCAGGGCAACTGCACGCATGTCGTCTCCGACATGGAGAGCGCCCGCGTCGTCCAGGCATTCGATTTCGGCGCCTTCATCTCCGTGCTTCCCGACGACCTGATCGTGAAGATGGACATCGAAGGCGCCGAGTACGAGGTGCTCTGGGACTTGTACGAGCGGAATCTCGACACCCGGATCGGGACGCTCCTGGTCGAGTGGCATCCGGAGGCGACGGCCAACGGCTTCCTCCGCGACAGGCCGCCGCTTCGCTGCCAGGTGGAGGAGTGGAAGTGAGCATCCGCCTTCACATGCTTGGCCTGCCACACACGCAAACGGTCGTGGAGGAGATGACGGTCTGCGCTTTCACGATGAAGCTGGTCAAGTTCTGCGAGATGATGCAGCCGCCGCACTACGACGTTTTTCTCTACAGCGGCGAGGCCAACGAGGCCCCGGTCACCGAGCACATTCCGGTATTCACCGACGAGCAGCAGCGCCGCTGGTACGGCGACCACGACCCGAACCTCCTGCCAACTGTTGCGGTCTGGGACAACACGAAGCCGATGTGGGTGGAGATGAACCACCGCTGCATCGCTGAAATCAGCCAGCGCATCCAGCCCGGCGACCTGATCTTGCCGTTGGCGGGCCTAGCTCAGAAACCAGTCACCGATGCCTTCCCAGGCAATCGTGTGGCTGAGTGGGCGGCAGGCTACGACGGCATCTACGCATCTCACGTTTGCTTTGAGTCCTATGCCTGGATGTCCTATCTCTACGGCCGCTACTTCTCCACCGACAGCGGGGGGCAGGGCCGCTTCTACGACACGGTGATCCCCAACTTTTTCCGGCCGAGCGACTTCGAAGTGGCCTACCCGAAAGAGGACTTCCTCCTATTCGTCGGCCGGTTCACCCAGATGAAAGGCCCGCATATTGCCGCCGAAATCGCCAAGGCGTCCGGGCGGCATCTGGTCATCGCGGGCAGCGGAGTGAGGCACGCCTCCGAAGGGGTGGTCGTGGCGGAGGAGGGCTTCAAGCTGGAGGGCGACATCGAGTACGTCGGCGTCGCTGACGTGGCGACGCGCAACGAACTTATGGCAAAGGCGCACGCGATCATCGTGCCGACTCTCTACATCGAGCCGTTCGGCGCAGTCGCCGTCGAAGCCCAGTTGTGCGGCACCCCGGCGATCACGACCGACTGGGGCGCTTTCCCGGAGACGGTCGAGGCGGGGGTGGGTGGCTTCCGCTTCCGCACGTTGCTCGAAGGCGTGCGTGCCGTCGATGCGTGTGCGGCTCTCAACCCTAGCGCGATCAAGCAGAACGCGCTCGCGCGCTGGTCGCTGGAGGCCATCGCCCCGATGTACGACCGCTGGCTGCATCACATCACCGATCTCGACCACGAAGGCTGGTACACGGGGATCAAGGAACTGCCGACCCACCAGCCGCGCTACGTAGTCCCGGACGAGGCACCGCACCTTGGCGGCTACATCGCCGGAGGCGACGAGAGCACCTACTGCCCGCAGCTTTGGCATCAACTGATCCACGAGTTCAACATCCAGTCCATGCTCGACCTCGGTTGCGGCGAGGGTCATGCGCTCCGGTTCTTCCGTGATCACGGCGTCCAGGTGATGGGCATTGACGGCGTGGCCCAGGATGACCCGGACATTCTCCAGTGGGACTTCACGAAGGGGCCGATCGACATCGAGGAGGTCGCTCCGGAGATCGACTTCATCTGGTGCGCCGAGTTCGTGGAGCACGTCGAGGAGCAGTTCGAGGAGAACTACCTGCCGCTGTTCAGGCTCGGGAAGATGATCGCGATCACCCACGCCGACCCCGGTCAGCCCGGTCATCACCACGTGAATCTGCGCTCGGCGAGCTACTGGATGAAGCGCCTGCGCGAGCACGGGCTGGAGTTCGACCTGGCCCTGACGAACGCAGCCAGGGAGCTTTGTATGCACAACGGCAATCACTTCGCCCGCTCGGGCCTAGTATTCCGACCGGCCGTTCCCGCATAATCCGTCGCGGACATGGGCTACGCGCCGCCCAATACCGCCTACGAAGTCACGGTCAACTTCGGAATCACCGGGTTGGTCGGCGACATCGGCGTTAGCGTCAACGACAACCTCGGCGCTGTTGTTGTCCCGAGAACAACCGCCGGGATCATCGAGTACCCGCCCGGCAGCGGCCTCTACGCGACGACCATCATCACCCCGGTCAACGAGGGTCAGTATTCCGTTGTCTGGGATGACAGCGATGGGAACGTCGCCGAGGACGATCTCACGATCACCTCCTCGGCGGTCTTCGCTGAGGTCGGCTCACCCGGCACCGATCTTGGCCCCTGCACAGCCTGGGTGAGCGGTCAGGATGTTGCCACGTGCTGCAATGTCGATTACGGCACCGATCCGAGCGTGTTCGATGACGTAGCGCTCGAAGCGGCAGGCATCCTGTTCGAGCTTTCCGGTCGGCGCTTCCCCGGCATCTGCTACCAGAGCGTGCGCCCGTGTCGAACGACATGCGGCTGCCCTTGGCAGATTCTCTCTCGCGGTCACATCGTCTGGAACCCGCTGGTGCTCGACCCGTGGTACGGCTGGTGGTCGTGCGACGGCGACCAGTGCGGCTGCTTCCCGCTTTCCCGCGTCCTTCTCTCAGGCTACGTTCAGGAAGTCATCGAGGTGCTGATCGACGGAGTGACGGTCGATCCGGCCACCTACCGTGTCGATCAGCATCGCTGGCTGGTGCGCACGCGCGAGACGGCTGACGACGAGCCGAACGTCTGGCCGGGCTGTCAGAACCTCGACCTGCCTCCCGACCAGGAGGGCACCTGGGAGGTCACGTACACCTTCGGCCACAACCCGCCTCTGGCTGGGCAGTCGGCCGCGAAGGAACTGGCCTGCCAAATCTGGAAGGCGTGCAACGGCAGCGGCGACTGTGAGCTTCCGAGCCAGGTCACGCGCGTTAGCCGTCAGGGCGTGGTCCTGGAGCGCCAGCCTTTCGTCCAGTGGGGATTCCAGAATCAGCAGCGCGCTGGTATCCCGCGCGGCTGGAACACAGGGATGAAGGCGGTGGACTACTTCCTGAACGCGTACAACCCGGCGGGCATCAAGCGCCAGCCGGTCTTCTGGTCGCCAGCGACAAGCGGCAGATACGCGCAAGCGGTGGGCTGATGGCAACGCGGTTCACCACCGTCCGCGTGTTTCAGGACGCGGTGCTCGCGCTCGCCGACGACCCGACAGACAACGTGGTGCAGGTCATGGAGAACCTCGCTGACGACATCCGGGATGCGGCGCTTCGGAATGCGCGCCGGATCATTCCCCAGCTTCCCGACGGCTTCCTCAACGTCGAGGTCGGCCGGGACACCAGGGGGCTGTTCGTGCGCGTAACGCCGGATGGTCAGGGCCGCTGGTCGAGCTTCCTCACCTGGAAGGAAGCTCGCGAGCACGCATGGCTGGAGCCAGCCGTCGCTGAGGTGGTCGGCTTCGGCGGGGTGAGGGGGATCGGTGGGTGACATCGCTGATCTCCAGGGTGCCGTCGAGGAGCTTCTGAACGCCTCGGCGGACGCGCTCGACACGATCCCAGTCTTCGACCCGACCCTCGAAGGCGCGCCTGAGCGCCAGGTGATCACTGCCGGGCAGCCGGTGATGGACTGCTGCGACCAGTTGGCAGCCACGGCCACGCAGGTCCTCGACGCTCCGCTTGCGCCTGGGGGCCTGGCAGCCGGGCGCAAGATCGCCGGGAAGATCAACCAGGTTGCGATGGCGGTGACGATCACCCGCTGTTATCCGATGCCGGACGAGAACGGGCAGCCGCCGACGGCGGACGAGCAGACGGAGGCCGCGAGGCAGATCAACGCGGACGGCTGGGCGCTCTGGAACCACCTCTACAACATGTGGAGAGCCGACCTGCTCTTTACATTCTGCGACGAGTTGTTCTTCGACGGCATGAGGCCGCTCGGCCCCTCGGGTGGCTGTGCGGGCTGGGTGCTCCAGATAAGGATCAGCCTCGACGGTTACGAGGAGACGTTCTCCACATAGAAGGGAGCAGGGAGCAGGTATGCGCGACTACGACGAGATGAGAAGCACGAACGGCGACCTCACGTTCAAGCTGCGCGGTGAGGAGCTTCACCTGAAGCGTGTGCGTCCGGAAGTCCTCGACGACATCCTCGCGATCGAGCGGGAGTTCATGGCGATCGAGGACCCCCAGTACGGGGACGTGGTGCGCACGAATGAGGCGAAGCTGCTGCTGCTGATCGCCGACGAGGATCGGAAGACCTGGCAGCGCCTCCGGGAGAACGTCGAAGACCCGGTGGAGTACCGAGAAATCAACGACCTGTCGCAGTGGGCGTTCGAGGTCGTCACGGGTTTTCCTACCAGGTTGGCCGCACCCTCTGGGACTGGGGGTGGCAGCAGCGACACGTCATCTGGGGACGGATAACCCTTGCGGGCGGAGACGCACAGGCAGTCGATGTCGCCGCCCTCTGTAACGCTGCCTACACCCTGGTCGTGGAGGACTTGGTGCGCGGCGGCCTGGACATCCAGTCGGCGATCGTCAAGACCGACGGGTTCATTCACTTCGACCGGGCGAGGCCAGAACCCTCGCCTCGGGCCGTCGAGGTGTCGGCCGAGGCTGAGATCGCTGCCCAGAATGACGCGGCGCTCAAAGAGCTTCAGCAGATGCTCGGGAGGATCGCATGAGCGGGCCTGAAGCTGAAGTCTTCGTAGTCGTACGTCCTGACCTGACCAAGTTCCGGGCGGAACTGGAGGCGCAGCTTGCCGCGCTCGCCACTCAGGGCATCGCTGTCCCCGTCAACCTCGGAGGCGGCGCGGCAGCGAAAGAGGCGGAGGCGACTGCGACCGCGATCAGCGGGATCGGCGCTGCCGCCGGAAGCACCGTCCATCCGCTCGAAAGCGTCTCGGTGGCGATGCGCAACCTGGAAGGAGCCACCGCCCAGACTGTCACCGTCACCGGTGATTACGCAGCCGTTGCGGGCGCGCTCCCAAAGACTCTCGCCCAGCAGGCCGCCGCCTCGGATGCGGCGGCGAAGGCCGCGAACGACCTACTGATCGCGCAGAAGGGTCTATCCGTCGCGAACGAACAGGTGGCCGTCACCTCCAAATCGGCGGCGGCGGCGCTGGCCGAGGACGCGGCGGCAGCCAAGGCGGCAGCGGCCGGTGTCGGCAACTTCGGACGTGGTATTGCCTCGACCGGCCTCTCGCTGTTCGGCCTGCGCGGCGCCACCCTGGCCGCCACCGGCTCGTTCCTGGCTGGCGCTGCGGCCGTCACCGCGTTCGCGAAGGCGATCGGCTCGGCAGTCGCCTTCGACCGCGAGATCGCCACCCTCGGAGCCACGACTGAGGCGACCGGCGAGCAGTTGGCGGCGGCGGCCGAGGAGGCTCGGAAGCTCGGGCGGGACATCACCCTGCCCGGCGTGTCCGCCCAGGACGCGGTGGTCACGATCACCGAACTGGCGAAGGCGGGCCTCAGTCTGGAGCAGTCGTTCGCGGCTGCCCGAGGTGCCTTGCAGCTTGCGACGGCTGCCCAGATCGACAACGCCCACGCTGTCGAACTCGTCGCCTCTGCTCTCAACGCCTTCAACCTGCCCGGCAACCAGGCCGTCCATGTCGCTGACGCGCTCGCGAACTCGGCAAACGCTGCGCAGGGGTCGATCGTGGACATCGGCATCGCCTTGCACCAGTCGGCAGCCGTCGCCCACCAGGCGGGCCTGACCTTCGATCAGACCGTCGCCTTCCTGACGGCGCTCGCGCGCGCGGGTCTGTCCGCGTCGGACGCGGGTACGTCGCTGCGCACCGGCATCCTGCGGTTGATCAATCCGACGAAGGCGGCGCAGGCCCAACTGCTGAAGCTCGGGGTGGTTCTGCGCGACGCCAGAGGCAACATCCGAGGGGACGTATTCGCCCAGATCGGCGCGGCCCTTCAGCACATGGGCCGGGCGCAGCAGGACACGACACTGGCGATCCTCGGCGGCTCGGACGCGATCCGTTCGTACGCGATCCTGTCGAAATTCACCGCCCAGGAAGTCGAAGCCCTGACGGCTCAGATTCAGCAGCAGGGGACAGCGGCGCGACTGGCGGCGGCGCGGACGCAGGGCTTGGCTGGCTCCGGCGAGCAGTTGAAGAACAACCTGAGCGACCTGGGGATCACCCTCGGCCACGCGCTGATTCCGGCCTTGGTGTTGGTCACCGACAACCTCAACACCCTGCTCGAACAACTCCAGCAGCTACGCGACTTGTCCGAGTCGGTGACTGGTCCCATCGGGCATCTCGCCGACCAGCTTCACATCACCGGAGTGGCTTCGAAGGCGCTGAGCGTTGCCTACCTCGCTCAGATTTCTCCGGCGGCAGCCGTCGCCAAGGTGGTCACCGATCTCGTCCACAGGCATAAGGAACTCCAGCAGACGAGCACCTTCACGCTGACCGACTTCAAGGCGCTCGGCGCTTCGAGTTTCTTCCTCAACGTGAAGCTGCAACAGGTCGCGGACGCCTTCGGACTCGCCTCCGGCCAGGCCCGTGCCTTCAACGGTCTGACTCTGGAGCACATCACCGGCCAGGTGAACAACCTGCTGGAATCGCTGACCCTCCTCCAGATCGCCGGGGGCAGCCTGGGGGCGCAGAACGCGATCCTCGACCGCGCAATCGAGAAGCAGCAGGAAGCCCTCCAGGCCATCGGCGCTGTTCGCGGCCAGGGCAACAAAAAGGTAGCGGCCCAGCGGCGCGCCGCCGAGCAGCAGTTGCTCAACCTGATCACCCAGCGCAGACAGAACGACGCGCAGATCAAGTCTGCCGCCGATGCTGCTGCCCAGCACCGCAAAGAGGTGGTAGCGGCGGCCCAGGCCAAACTCGACAAGGCCGACCAGGACCTGCTCGACGCGCTCGGCCTCCGCCGGGGCGACCTGGAGAACAAGCTGGCGGCAGCCGGGCTGACTCCGAGCACCGACGACGACCTGAAGCTCCAGATCGCCCTGACCGCAGAGCTTCGGCGTGAGCGGGCTGTTGCCGCCGCGAACATCCATGACGCCGACCTGAAAAAGCAGACCGTCCAGCAGCTTACGGCGGCGATCATCCAGTCGCAGTCGGCCACCAGGAGTCTGATCAGGGCGCGTCAGGAGGAAAAGAAACGCGCCGAGGAGGCGCGCAAGCAGGCGATCCAGGAACGGCGCGACCGCGCGCAGGAGTCACGTGAACTCGACGTGCAGATCGCCGAGACGAAGGGGAACAAGCGGCAGGAGCTTCGCGCCCACCAGGCACTCCTCGACTTCCTGATCAACCGGCGCAAGCACACGACCGAAGGGTCGGTCGAATACAAGCGGCTGACTCTGGAGATCGAGCAGGAGCGGGCGGCGATCCGCGATCTGAACAAGGAACTGAAGAAGATGACCGACGACCAGAAGTCCCTTCAGTTCCAGTTCCTCCAGGCCCAGCAGGGCTTCGCCTCCACGATCCTGTCGAACATCCTGCCGGGCGGTGCTGCCGCCGGATCGGTGCAGGGCGGGGCGGTCACGACTGCGACGCGCTCTGTTCCCCTTGGTAGCTCAGGCCAGATTCAGCGGCGCGGACTGGGCGACTTCCCGGCCCTCGCTGCGGCCTCGGCGGGAGGACGGGGGGCGACAGCCGGACAGGCTGGTACACAAATCGACGTGCTCCGGCAAATCCTGAACGTGCTGAAGGCGATTGCCGGTCAGAACGCTACCCCGGAGGCGAGCACACACCGGGTGATCTCGAAGAACAAAGAGTTCGACACCACCTACGGAGTCTGATGGCTGATCTCTCCTGTGAATACGTGCTGACCACGCCCGGCGGAACGATCAACTTCAACGCGGGCACCTTCGGCGTGGATAACCAGTATTGGGTGGCCGACATCCAGGGGCTTGTCCAGGCGCCCCTTCGCACGCCGATCGACGACCGGCCCTACGACGACGGCTCGATCGGTTACAACTTCTGGAAGGCCGGGCGCGACATCACCTTCGACGGCCACTTCCTCGTCCAGACCGTGCCCTGCGGTCCCGAGATCGTCGGGGTCTGGAACGTCATGGAGGACAACCTTCGCATCGCCCTGGAGTCGATCGGCGCAGCGATCGGCGTGGTTGGCACGCTCGTCTGGACGCCGACCGGGCTGAGCCAGCGCACGCTGGAGGTGCGGAGCAAGGTGGCGCTGGAGTGCCCGCCCGACCAGAACTACCTGCTGAGGGCCTTCCATTTTGGCCTGTTCGCCGAAGACCCGGATTGGGCGTAGATGCCGCAGGGCACCATCGCCAGCGTCTTCATCGACGGCACTGAAGTCCGCGCGCTCGAAGGCAGCGTCACTAAGAGGCTGAGCGGAATCGGTACGGCCACGTGCCGGGTGCCGATCACCGAGGCGATCGGTGGGGCCGGGTCGATGCTGAAGGTCTACATCGAAAACGACGACCTCGGCACGACGCCGGTGCTTTGGCATCACGGCCGGGTGCTCACATGCGAGGACAGCGCCGACGAGAACTCCGGCTACACGGTCTATAACTCGTCCGACCCGCTGGAGCTTTGGCAGTGGCGCCCGGTGCGTGACTCCGACGGCGACTTCACCAGCCCCTCGATCGTTGGCGACTTCATAACCGGCCCCCAGATCATCGAGGCGATGCTGAACCACACCTGGAACAACACGGCCGGGGTGGGCATCGGGGACGATGACACCGAGGGGCCGCACCGCTTGTTTATGGGCACCTTCGAAGTGGGCGGCGTCGATCTGACCGGCACGCCGACCGACTGGCCGATGACGCTGGCCGATCTGGCGCCGGTCGAGGTCACGGGCGTGACCCTGTCGGTCGAGCAGC
>Ga0081455_10001405_pt1 | contig 29762 bp, 26 predicted proteins | sample TabmetS3T2R1_FD_70207 | JGI IMG/M metagenome (GOLD analysis project Ga0081455, IMG submission 70207) | Tabebuia heterophylla rhizosphere microbial communities from the University of Puerto Rico - S3T2R1 | ecosystem: Host-associated > Plants > Roots > Rhizosphere ... | reverse complement strand
CTCACACCCAAACTCTTAGTGCCGTGGACGAGGCCCGTATCCGGACTCTGCTGCGCACCTTTGGCGACTCGGACTCATTGGGGTACTTCGCTACACGCCGAGACAAGTCCATCGTGTGGAACACCGGTGACCCGGCGACGGCACAGGCGGGCGTCTCATATCGAGTGATCGGATCGGTGAGCCTGGCCAGTGGGAACCCAGTCGGCGATCCCGAACACTGGCAATCCGCGATCGAGCAGTGGCGAACGAAATCCCGTGCCAATGGGTGGTCCCTTGCCGTCATGGGGGCCGGCGAGCTGGGTGCCGAAGCCTATAACGAGGAAGGCTTGACAGCGTTCGAGATCGGTGATGAGGCGATCCTCGACATGCGAGCGTTTTCGCTCAACGGCCCAGGCATGAAGTCGGTCCGACAGTCCGTCAGTAGGCTGCAACGCCGCGGATACACCACGACCCTGGCTCGTCACGGTGACGTCGACCCCGCACATTTCGAAGAACTGTCCACCTCCGCCTCTCGGTGGCGAGGGGATGGTGGCGACGAACGCGGCTTCTCCATGGCGCTCGGCCGTCTGGGCGACCCGCTGGACGCTGATTGCCTGCTGGTGGAGGCACACGATGCGGACGGTACGCTCCGAGCCTTCCTCAGCTTTGTGCCGTGGGGCCGCAATGGAATCTCGCTCGACCTCATGCGCCGGGATCCCACAGCTGACAACGGACTGGTTGAGCTCATGGTGTCCTCGCTGGCAGAACGCGCGGCAGTTTTCGCTGTTGGTCGGGTGTCGCTGAACTTTGCGATGTTCCGCGAGGCCTTCGAGCGCGGCGCCGAGATTGGCGCCGGACCGATCGCGCGTCTCTGGCGGCAGGCGCTGCTGGTGGCCAGCAGGAACTGGCAGCTGGAGTCTCTTTACCGGTCGAACGCCAAGTACCAGCCGGAATGGCAACCCCGATACATCTGCTTTGAGTACACCTCAGACCTGCCGCGGGTGGGAACGGCCGCTGGCAGTGCCGAAGGGTTTCTGACCAAGCCCTCCCTCGCGATGCTGAGCCGGCATGGCAAGGAGCCGGCCGCGGGTGCTCTGGAGCGCGCCGGCGAGGAATATGTGGCCGAAGTCGCTGCCAACATTCCCGAGGAACCTGATGCTCTGACTGAGGCCTTGTCAGTGGAGGGCCTTCCAGAGCAGGTGCGGGTACGCCGTGAGAAGTTGGAACGGTTACGGGCGCAGGGCATGGACCCGTATCCGGTGACGTTCCCGCGGACCCATACCCTGGCGCAGGTCCGAGCTGAGGCTGGCGAGCTGCCGCCCAACACGCAAACCGGGCGCCGCGTCTCAGCCGCTGGCCGTGTCATTCTCAACCGCGACGGCGGAAAGCTCTGCTTTGCCACTCTGCGTGACGGCACCGGCGACCTGCAGATCATGATCGCTCTGGACGCCGTTGGACCGGACATGCTCCGACACTGGCGGCAGGATGTCGACCTCGGCGACCACGTTGGCGTGACCGGCGAGGTGATCACCACAAAGCGCGGTGAACTGACCATCCGCGCCGACTCGTTCAAGATCACCAGCAAGTCGATCCGCCCGTTGCCCGACAAGCACAAGGGTCTCACCGACCCCGAGGCTCGGGTCCGGGCACGCTACGTCGACCTGATCGTGCGGCCGGAGGCGCGCGACATGGCGTACACCCGGTCCACTGTGGTCCGCAGTATTCGCGACTCGTTGCAGAGTCGCGGCTTCACCGAGGTCGAGACACCGATCCTCCAGCTGATCCACGGTGGTGCGAATGCTCGGCCCTTCGAGACGCACATCAACGCTTATGATCTTGATCTTTACCTGCGAATCGCCACTGAGCTGCATCTCAAGCGGCTGATCGTCGGAGGCATGGAGAAGGTCTTCGAGATGGGACGGCAGTTCCGCAACGAGGGCGTGGATTTCAAGCACAACCCTGAGTTCACCTCGTTGGAGGTGTACGAAACCTACGGTGACTACAACACCATGCGCGTGCTGACCCAACAGCTCATCCAAGAGGCCGCCATCGCGGTCTACGGCACACCGATCGCCCGCCGAGCTGACGCCGAAGGCAAGATCACCGAATACGACTTTTCCGGCGACTGGCCCGTCAAGACGATTCTCGAGGCGGTATCCGAGGCGCTGGGTGAGGAGATCACCGTCGATACTCCCGCGTCGGTGCTGCACGAGCACGCCATAGCAATCGGGCTCGAGCTCGAGCCCAGCGCCGGTTGGGGATATCTCTTGGAGGAGATCTACGGAGAACTGTGCGAGAGCCGTACCATGACGCCGGTCTTCTACACCGACTTCCCCAAGGAGAATTCACCGCTCGCCCGTGAGCACCGCGACGATCCGCGGCTTGCCGAGAAGTGGGACTTGGTGATCTTCGCCGCTGAACAGGGCACGGCATACTCTGAGCTGACCGATCCACTCGAGCAGCGGGAGCGGCTGGTAGCCCAGTCTCTCCGGGCTGCCGCCGGCGATCCCGAGGCGATGCAGGTTGACGAGGACTTCCTGCAGGCCTTGGAGTATGGAATGCCGCCCACCGGCGGTATGGGCTTGGGGGTTGATCGGCTGGTCATGAATCTGACCGGCCTGGGCATCCGTGAGACGATCTTGTTCCCGCTGGTGAAGCCGCAGGCCTGAGCGGCGACAGCATCAGCTGCGCTTGGACTGATCGAGGGCCGGCTCAGCGCGTGCGTGTCAGAATGAGGCGGTCCGAGCGATCGCGTCCGAGAGTCGCCCGGACAAGCCTTTGTCTTCTGCGATGTCGGTACGTGCCGTAATGGCGAGATCTGGCCGATCAGTGATGATGCCGTCCACCGCGGCATCCATGTACTGCCGCATCTGCTCCTCGTCGTCGACGGTCCAAACGATCACGTTATAGCCGGCTGCCCATGCTTGTCGTACGAACCTGTTGCTATACGACTGCTGCTCGATGACCAGAAAGTCAGCGTTCACGTCGGGTACACCCCCGAAGTTGATCGGCACTATGAACCCGACGATCAGCTGCGGCCGGAGTCGCTTCAGCTCCTCGACCACTTCTCGGTTGAGCGTGTGGTAGGTGTAATGCTCCGTCACTCCAGCACGATCAAGTACAGCAAGTAGCCGTGGCACCAGATCGGGAGTTTCGCCACCGTGCAGTTTGATCTCCAACAGCTGAGGCAAATTGAGCTGAATCGAGAGCTGGATCCACTCTTCAAGTGTGGGGATCTTGGCCTCCATGCCTCCAGCCCGGACAGTGATCTTCGTCAGCTCCTCCTGGGTCAGATCTTTGACGTTGAGGTTTTGGCCGGCTAGGCGCCGCAGATTCGTATCGTGCATCACCACGAACTTGCCATCTTTGGTCTCCATGACGTCGAACTCGACTCGATCGGCGCCTGCCTTGGCAGACGCTTCCAGGGCCGGAAGAGTGTTCTCCACACCACCTTGGATGAACCCGCGATGCGCCAGAACCTCGGTATCGTCGCTATTGATCAGCTTGACCATGGTCTGGTGGTTCAATACCACCGTGATGGTGAAAGCCACGACGACGACGCCTGCAGCGAAGGCCCACAGAGCTTTCTGGCGGCTAGCGGTGAGATGCGACGGTTCTGAGTAAGAAATGACAGTCGGGACATGTTGATGATCTTCATTTAGGCGTCTTAGCCAATCGCGCATCATCGCCGTCAGTGACTGGACAATCATGATCGTCAAGAGTGCCGTGATCACGAACATGCCGATCTGCCAGACGCTGAGTCCCGCCGCGGCCAGCCAGGGTGATGTAGCAGGAGCGAGTAGGTCAGTGGCGATCGTGGGTGCCAAAGTGGCCGCGCCCAGTAGGAAGGCAGCGATTCCCGCCGGGATGGTGACCACAATGAGCAAACCGACGATCCGAAGCGCCCGCCAGCGCGTCAGGCGCCAGCTGGTGGCAAAGGCTTGCCACACTCGCGCTGAGGTGGTTCCCAACAGCGGCAAGGTGAAGATCAACCGCAGATTCAGGTAGCCAATCAGCAGCAGCAGCGCGCTGTAGAGCAGGTTCATCCACTGGGTCTTGCTGAGCTCTTCGCTGATGAAAGGCGGTACTGCGACCTTCTTGGTCAAGATCGAGGTCAATCCGAGCTGGCCGAGTGGCAGCAGCAAGATCAAATAGATGATCATCAGCAGGCCCTGCGGATGGATCAGTTTCTTGATCGTTCCCCAGACCTGCCGGAGTACCAGCCGGAGCGATGTTGCCTCGCCGTCTTGGTGGTGCGATGCCAGCACGAACAAAGTGGCCAGCTCGGCGAGGATTGCGATGACGGCCACGATCGCGATCACGAGCAGCGTGACATCGGCCAGCGGATTGCGCAGCACATGTGAGATTCGGTCGTACGCGATGCTGCTCTGGCCGGTTTGCACCAGAACCAACTGGTAGAGCAGCCGGATCACCGGGATAGCAACCAGAATGAGGGCCACCTGCATGGCGCCGACGACGAGGACGTAGAACTGCGGGCGTCGCCATGTTGTCCGGTGTGCTCTGCGGATTGCCCGGAAAATGCCCACTGGCTTGTCAGCGGGCTGAGGTGTTAGCCGCTTCGCCCCGAGTTCACTCGCAACCACCTCGCATCACTTACGCGGACTCAGCATCATCCAAAGATCATGCCAAGTCCGAGTAAATAATGCGACGTCGAGAATGCGCCTTGAGCCCGTGACCATGCGCCCTGAGCCTGTCGAAGGGCGGGGTCGCTACGCAGTCGCAGGAGCCTTTCGCCGCATCCCGAACAGCGTGAAGAGCAGCGCACCGGCGGCCGTGATCGTCAATAGCACCAGTCCGATGGTGTAGCTGTGCGCTGCCTCGTTGTAGGTGGCACCCATGACGAGCGGTGGGAAGAAGCCACCGAGGCCACCACATGCGCCCACGATCCCGGTAATGGCGCCGACCCGTTCGGCTGGGGCCAGCTCCGCGACCCATGCGAAGACTCCACCGGTGCCGAGCCCGAGGAAGAGCGCCATCAAGACGAACGACGCACCAGCGGGAATCTCCGGCGGCAGTCGCAGCGCGATGACCAACGCCATGACGGCAGCTCCACCCAGGGAAATCGCGACGACGGTACGCGGGCCGATCTTGTCGGCCACGATGCCGCCGATCGGTCGCGCGATCACGGCTGCGATGGCGAAGCCTGCTGTTCTGGTGCCGGCGCCGGTCAAGTCGAAGGCGTAGACATTCTTCAGATAGGTCGGCAAGTAGGTCGAGAAAGCCACGAAACCGCCGAACGCGACGGCATAGAGGAACGACATCTGCCAGGTGAGCGGCAGCTTGGCGGCAGCTGCCAACTTCGGTACGACCGGTGCCAGGTTGGGCTTCCAGGCGGGTGAGTCCCGCATCAGCAACCACAGCACGACGCCGACGACCACCAGCGCAGCGGCAATCAGCAGGTGTGTCGGGACATAGCCGATGCTTCGCACCAGCCGCGGAGTGAAGAAGGCCGACAAGGCAGTGCCGCCCATGCCGGCGCCGAATACTCCAGTCGCAAACCCGCGCCGGGCTGGCTCGAACCAGGCGTTGACGAACGGGATACCGACGGCGAACGTCGTGCCGGCAATGCCGAGGAAGAAGCCGAAGACCAAAAGCAAAGGGTATGACTTCAGCGACCCCGCGAAGGCCACCAGCAGTACGGGGACTGCCGAAGCCAAAGTGAGGATCGTGAACATCATGCGGCCGCCAAAGCGGTCGGTGAGCGCTCCGACAGGTACCCGCCCAAGTGAGCCGACAAGTACCGGCATGGCGACGAGGAACGATTGCTGAGTCGAGCTCAAACCCAGTTCCGAGCTGTATCTCACGCCGAGCGGCGCAATGATGTTCCAGGCCCAGAAGGTGATGGTGAAGCCAAGGAGCGCCAGGATCAGGTTCTTGGTCTGACCCGTCTGAAGCGTCGTGGCACTAGGGGCAGTGCTGGTCACGAATCGTCCTCTCCGTCAGGCGTCCGGGCTGCGGTCACGCGTGCCGACAGGTGCCCAGCCACGGTGGGTTGGGGCGGCTCCCGGCGCGGGCAGATCATCACGGCTCCGGTAGACGATGTACGGCCGGAACAGGTAGTGCAACGGGACTGTGAAGGCGTGCACCAGGCGCGTGAACGGCCAGATGGCGAACAGCAGCATCCCGATCAGCGTGTGCACCTGAAATGCCAGCGGAGCCGCCGCCATCGAGTCGATCTTGGGCGAGAAGTAGAACAGCGAGCGGAACCAGGGTGAGACGGTCTCCCGGTAGGTCACGTCGGAATGTCCGCCGAACACACTGAGCACGGTGGTCGCCAGTCCCGCCACGATCGCCGCCACCAAGACGACATACATAGCCTTGTCGTTCTTGGTGGTAGCCATGAACACCGGGCCGGTGGTACGCCGCCGGTAGATCAAGATCAAGATCCCGGCCAGGGTGCAAAGGCCGGCTAGGGTTCCCCAGAGCAGTGCGTTGAAGTGATAGACGCCCTCGGTGATTCCGACCGCTGCGGTCCATGACGCCGGGATCACCAGGCCACCGATGTGCCCGACGATTACGACGAGGATCCCGAAGTGAAACAGCGGCGAACCGATCCTGAGCAGCCGCGACTCGTAAAGCTGCGAGGATCGAGTGGTCCAGCCGAACTGGTCGTAGCGGTACCGCCAGATGAGGCCGCCGATCAGGATGGCCATCATCACGTACGGCAAGACGCCCCATAGCAGGACATTCATCGCGAATCTCCCATCGGAAGGAGTCGGTGGCCTTCAGCCTCCAAGCCGACCATCTCCGCCGGAGGGCCGGCCGCCGCCATCGCCATGACCGCCTTGCGGTCGGCGGGCGAGGCGCCGGGCAGGGTGCTGCAGACGGCAGTTACTGCTCCGGCGTACGGTGTGCCGGCCTCGACGAGGGCCAGCCGGAGCAACTCGATGCTGCTCCGGTATTCCTGGAGCAACGCCGTCCCATCGGCCGGGTCGACGATTGCGGCGTACTCCAAGACCATCGGCAGGTAGTCGGGGAGTTCTCCCCTGGTATCGACTAGGAACCCGGAGCGGCGGTACCGCTGCTTGAAAGCTGCCAGCACCTCGCCGCGTCGACGGGTATCGCCGTCGGTCCAGTAGGACAGGTACAGGCTGTGCTTACGGGAAAGATCAAAGACGTCGACGTAATGGGTCTGGATCGCCGCAAGCTCCGAGGATTCCCAGAACGCCAGCAACGGCTCGAAGCTCGCTGCCTGCCGTTGCGCTTTCTCAGCGATGGCCGCACGCACCAAACCGGCAGAGGCGATGACCTCATGTTCGGGATAGCCAAGGCAAAGGGCCGCAGCCTGGTGCACCACCTGGGACGCCTCGCGGCGCTGGGCTCTCACGCTGGCTCCCGGCGCTTCGGGAACATTCCCTCCGGCGCCCCTTTGCCGTCCCAGTTGAGCAGGTTGACCCGACCCTGAAGCTCTTCACCGGAGACGCTGACATCGGAGGTCTGCCGTTGCCGAAGGGCCTGGAACGTCTCGACCGCGACCGGGGCGGGGCGGCCGCTCGCCTCGCCAAGGGGTGGTTGCTCGTACGGTCCGTACTCGAGCGAGCAGCCGAGTTCTTCGAGTTCGTGCGCTTGCTCAACGTGTGCCGTAGGGATCACATAGCGCTCGTTGTACTTCGCAATCGCCATCAAGCGGTACATCTCCCGCATGCGCTGATCGGTCATGCCCACCGATGCTGCAATCGAGTCATCCTGCGGCTGCTCCAGGGTGATGTTGCGCATATGCGCCCGCATGGCTGCCAGCACCGTCAGCACGCGCTCGATTTCGCCGACATCACCCGCGGTGAACAGGCCGGCCAGGTACTCCATCGGAATGCGTAGCGCTCGAATGGCACCGAACAAGACATCCGGAGACTCGGCATCGTGACCTTGATCACGCAAGAGATCGACGATGGGGGAGAGCGGCGGGATGTACCACACCATCGGCATCGTCCGGTATTCCGGATGCAAGGGGAGTGCCACCTTATAGGTTTTCGCCAGCGCATAGACCGGTGACCGCCGCGCTGCATCCAACCAGTCGGCCGGGATCCCCTGTTCGCGAGCCGCGGCGATCACCTGGGGATCATGGGGATCCAAGATCAGATCCAGTTGCGCGGCGTACAGGTCCTTCTCGTCGGGGGTCGCTGCAGCCGCGGTAACCCGGTCAGCGTCGTAGAGAAACAGACCGAGGTAGCGCAGCCGCCCGACACAGGTCTCTGAGCACACCGTCGGCAACCCGACCTCGATGCGGGGATAGCACAGTGTGCATTTCTCGGCTTTGCCCGTCTTGTGGTTGAAGTAGATCTTCTTGTACGGGCAGCCGGTCACGCACTGCCGCCAACCACGGCAGCGATCTTGGTCGACCAGGACGATGCCGTCCTCGGCGCGTTTGTAGATTGCACCTGAGGGGCAGGAAGCCATACAGGACGGGTTGAGGCAGTGCTCGCAAATCCGTGGCAGGTAGAACATGAAGGTCTGTTCGAAATCGAACTTGATCTTCTCCTCGGACTCCTGTCGCACCCGCTGCACGATCGGGTCGAGATGTCCCAGTTCGCTGACGCCGCCGAGGTTGTCATCCCAGTTCGCCGACCAGGTGATCTTGGTGTCTTCGCCGGTGATCAACGACTTGGGCCGGGCCACCGGGAAGTCGTCACCAAGCGGTGCATCGATCAGCGTTCGGTAGTCGTAGGTCCACGGCTCGTAGTAGTCAGCAAGCTTGGGTTGCACCGGCGAGGCGAAGATGCCTAGCAGCTTGCGCACCCGGCCGCCGGCCTTGAGCTTGAGCCGACCGCGGCTGTTCAGCGTCCAGCCGCCGCGCCAGGTCTCCTGATCTTCATAGCGGCGCGGATAGCCCTGGCCAGGCCGGGTTTCCACATTGTTGAACCACACGTACTCGGTGCCCGCGCGGTTGGTCCAGGCTTGCTTGCAGGTCACCGAACAGGTGTGGCAACCGATGCATTTGTCCAGGTTCATCACCATTCCCATTTGCGCCATGACGCGCATCAGTGCTGCACCTCCTGCGAAGATTGGCTGACTGCGCTGATGCGCGTCCTGGACATGCCCATCTGGGCCATGACTCGCATCAGTACTGCACCTCCTGGGAGCGGCGCCGGATGGTCGAGACGATGTCTCGCTGGTTGCCCGTTGGACCGAGGTAGTTGAAGGTGTAGGACAGCTGGGCGTATCCGCCGATTAGGTGGCTGGGCTTCACCAGCAGGCGGGTCACCGAGTTGTGAATGCCACCGCGACGACCGGTCGCCTCGGACTTCGGCACGTCGATGATCCGTTCCTGAGCGTGGTGGACATACACCACGCCCTCCGGCATTCGGTGGCTGACGACAGCCCGCCCGACCAGTACGCCATTGGCGTTCATGCACTCCATCCAGTCGTTGTCCGCGACACCGATCGCAGCAGCGTCCGCGGGGCTGAGCCAGATGGTCGGCCCGCCACGGGACAGCGACAGCATGAACAAGTTGTCCTGGTACTCGGAGTGAATCGACCACTTCGAGTGTGGAGTCAAGTAGCGCACCGTCACCTGCTTGGCCCCGTCGGGGCCCAGCGTCGGCTCGCCGAACAGCCGGTGCATGTCCAGCGGCGGACGGTAGGTGGGCAGCGTCTCGCCGAGATCACGCATCCAGTCATGATCAAGGAAGAAATGCATCCGGCCGGTCAGTGTGTGCCAGGGCTTGAGCCGCTCCACATTGACGGTGAACGGCGCATAGCGGCGGCCGCCGGTTTCCGAACCCGACCACTCCGGGGACGTGATCACCGGCACCGGCGCCTGCTGGGTCTGGGCGAAGGTGATCCTCTTCTCCTCTGACCCTTCGGCAAGATCAGCGAGATGAACACCAGTGCGTTGCTCCAAAGACCTGAACCCCTGGACCGCCAGCTCGCCGTTGGTGGTGGCGGAGAAGGTGAGAATGGCCTCCGCCATCTTGGCGTCGGTGTCCATAGCCGGTCGCCCATCAGCCGCGCCGCCGAGCATCACACCACCAGAGGCCGCCGACTGAGCCAATTGCTGATCCAGCTGGTATGTGACGTTCTTTACCGTGAAGCCAAGCTTGTCCGCTAGAGGACCGACGGCGGCGAGCTTGTCGGCGATGGCGGTGTAGTCGCGCTCGACGATCTGGAAGCTGGGCATCGTCTTGCCGGGTACGCCTCTGACATCTCCGCGCTTCCAGTCACGGACGATCCCATTCGGCTGAGCGGTCTCGCCAGGAGTGTCGTGCTGCATCGGAACGGCGACCAGGTCGTGCCGGGTGCCCAGATGAGTCTGGGCCTGTCGGGAGAGTTCCTGGGCGATGAGATGGAACATCTCGAAGTCGCTCTTGGCCTCCCACGGGGGGTCGATGGCAGGGGTGAACGCGTGCACGAAGGGATGCATGTCGGTACTGGACAGGTCGTACTTCTCATACCAGGTGGCAGCCGGGAGCACGATGTCGGAAAGCAACGTTGTGGAGGTCATCCGGAAGTCTGCCGACAAGAGCAGATCGAGCTTTCCCTCGGGTGGATCGTCACGCCAGACGACGTCTTGCGGCCGAACGTCCGTCGCACCCTCCTCGGCCATGACGTTGGAATGGGTGCCGAGGAGGTACTTGAGGAAGTATTCGTTGCCTTTCGCGGAGGAGCCGAACAGATTGGAGCGCCACAGCGTCAGCGTCCGGGGCCAGTTCTCGGGCGCGTCGACGTCTTCGATCGACATCTTGATGGTTCCGGCGGCCAGTGCATTCGCCACGTAGGAGGCGGCATCGGGCGCTTGGCCCGAGGCGACTGCCGCCTCGGCCTCGTCGGCGATATCCAAAGGATTGACATTGAACTGCGGGTAGAACGGCATCCATCCCAGCCGCGCCGACTGGGCGATAGTGTCCGCCGTATGCATGCCGGCCAGGTTTCCTTCAGCAAGCGGTGAGGTAAGGGCGTCGGCGGCGTAGCCATCGAAACGCCACTGGTCGGTGTGCATGTACCAGTACGCAGTGCCGATCATGGTGCGTGGCGGCCTGGACCAGTCCAGCGCGTTGGCCAGCGAAATCCAGCCGGTGATCGGCCGGCACTTTTCCTGGCCGACGTAATGCGCCCAGCCGCCACCGTTGCGGCCCATGCTGCCGGTCAAGATCAACAGACTCAGAATCGATCGGTAGGTGGCATCGGCGTGGAACCACTGACAGATTCCGGCACCCATGATGATCATGGACCGGCCCTTGGACTGTTCGGCGTTCCTGGCGAATTCGCGGGCGATCCGGATGCACGCCTCAGCCGGCACGCTGGTGATCTCTGCCTGCCATGCCGGCGTGTACGGAGCCGCCGGGTCCTCGTAGCCGGTTGGCCAGTCTCCGGGCAGATCAGGCCGGGCGACCCCGTGCTGGGCGAGCATCAGGTCGAACACCGTTGTGACGATGTGATCGCCGATCCTCATCACCGGGACGCCGCGCCGGAGCACCGACCCCGATCCGTCGGCCGCCTCGAAGCAGGGAAGCAATACCTCGACGACCTCATCGTCGTCGACGTCACGAATCGAAAGGGCAGGGTCGACGCCTTCCAGGTCGAGGTTCCAGCGACCAACGCCGGAGTCGGCGTAGCGGAACCCCATCGATCCGTTGGGAACCACCGGCTTACCAGTGCCGGCATCCAGCAGCACCGTCTTCCAAGCGGCTTCGGTGGCCGACTTGTGCTCTGAGCCTGTCGCAGAGCGCCCTTCGACAAGCTCAGGGCTCATCTCCAAGTCGGCCTCGGTCAGGAACTTGCCCGGCACCAGTCCGCCATGCTCGGCGTTCTCGGTCAGCGTGATCAAGAAGGGCAAGTCGGTATAGGTCTTGACGTAGCCGGTGAAGAACGGCACCTGCCGGTCGACGAAGAATTCCTTCAAGATCACATGGCCCATCGCCATGGCGAGTGCAGCATCCGTGCCAGCCTGCGCCGGCAGCCATTCGTCGGCGAACTTGGTGTTGTCGGCGTAGTCGGGGCTAACGGTGACAACTTTGGTGCCGCGGTAACGGACCTCGGCCATCCAATGCGCATCGGGAGTCCGCGTCACGGGCACGTTGGAGCCCCACATCATCAAGTAGGTGGCGTCCCACCAGTCACCCGATTCCGGGACGTCGGTCTGATCACCAAAGACCTGTGGGCTGGCCACCGGCAGATCGGCGTACCAGTCGTAGAAGGAGGTCATTACTCCGCCGATGAGCTGGGTGAACCGGGTCCCAACGCAATGGGACACCATCGACATCGCGGGAATAGGTGAGAAGCCGGCGATCCGGTCCGGCCCGTACGTCTTGATCGTGTGCACCTGGGCTGCCGCGATCATCTCCACGGCCTCGGCCCAGGAAACTCGTACCAGGCCGCCCTTTCCGCGCGCCTGGTGATAACGACGCCGCCGCTCGGGATCGTTGACCACGTGCGCCCAGGCCAGAACCGGGTCCTTCAGTCGCTGCTTTGCTTCCCGATACATCTCCAGCAGCACGCCGCGGGCGTACGGATACCTGACTCGGGTAGGGGAGTAGGTGTACCAGGAGAAGGCAGCACCTCGAGGGCAGCCGCGTGGCTCATACTCTGGTCGATCGGGGCCGACGGACGGATAGTCAGTCTGCTGCGCTTCCCAGGTGATGATCCCGTCGCGGACGTAGATCTTCCAGGAGCACGACCCAGTGCAGTTCACACCATGGGTGGACCGCACCACCTTGTCGTGGCTCCAGCGATCCCGGTAGAAAACATCGCCCGCCCGACCGCCTCTGCGGAAGGCCACCCGGCCGTCGTCGGATTCCTCCCAGCGGGTGAAGAACCGACCGAGCTTCAGTAGTGCATCAGACGCAGGTCCATCGACGCCGGCGGCGACCGGAGGGTTCATGAGCTGACGATAGCGATCGGTGCTGAAGCAGTGGAAGTGACAATTTCCTTCCCCTGCACTGACGAAGGTCCTTTGACTGTGATCCGGAGTGCTCCCGGACTACCTTTTGAGACCGCGGCCAGTCACTGATCTGTGGATTCGCCCTGGCCCCAGCGCAGTGTGTATCTTGGTCCGTTGGTGCCGCCCGTGGCGCGGCATTTACGCGCCCCTATAGCTCAGCAGGCAGAGCGTCTCCATGGTAAGGAGAAGGTCTGCGGTTCGATTCCGCATGGGGGCTCGGACTCCGTCTTCGGTGCCACCGCGCACCGGCGGAATATGCGGCCCATCCGAGCCGTTGCCCGACCGGGAAACTGGTAGGGGGAGACCACAGCGGGATAGCTCAGGCGGTAGAGCAAGCGGCTCATAATCGCTGTGTCGCGGGTTCGAGTCCCGCTCCCGCTACCGGCACGACCAGCACTAACGAGGATTTGAGGACACGACATGGCCAAGACCGTTGATGTGCGGCCGAAGATCACGCTGGCCTGCACGCAATGCAAGTCGCGGAACTACATCACCAAGAAGAACCGGCGCAACGATCCGGATCGCCTCGAGTTGAAGAAGTTCTGCCCGCGCTGCCGCACGCACACCCCGCACCGCGAGACGCGCTGACCAGACCGGGTCATACCGGCCCTCCGCTGATCGGACTTGCCCACGGCAGCAGGCACCGGGAGGGCAGTCTTGGCATCGACCGGCTGATGGCCGCCGTTGCCGAGCAGGCAAAGATCACCGCGCTGCCGGCCTATCTCGACTTGGCGCAGCCTGATCTCAGCACTGCCGCTCAGCAGCTCGCCAGCGCTGGTCACACGACTGCGGTGGTTGTTCCGCTGCTTTTCACCGAGGCATTCCACGCGACTGTCGATGTTCCCGAGACGGTACGCGATGTCGTTGAGGCGCTGCGGTTCGAGCTCATGGTTGCCGACATCTTGGGTACCGGCGACGATGTCGCTGACGTGCTCCGTCGAAGCCTGGAGGAGACCGGCATCGGCGACGACAGCTCGGTGCTGCTGTTCGGTGTCGGATCGTCCAGGCCGGGCGCAAACGAGGCAGTCGTTGATCTTGCCGCGCGGCTCGCCCCGGGCCGGAGCAGTCCGGTACGCGCATGTTTCGGTACCTGCCCGCCACGGCTCGCCGACGTGATCGAGGGACTGCCCGAGCCCATCGCGATCCTGCCGCTGTTCCTTGCGGAGGGTCTGCTCCTTGCACCGGTGCGAGCGCTCGCGACCGAGCGCGGCTGGAGAATCGCCGAGCCGCTTGGGGAGCGAGCGGCCGGACTGGTCCACAAGCGTTACGACAGCGCACTAGGTCGTGCGCGGGTCCGTTAGCGTTGCTCCATGCCCATCACCGAGGCACATGCTGGCCGCCGTTACCCGCCGTGCAATCCCTACCAGGTATCGGCGGCTAAGATCACCGAATTCGCGACGGCCTTGGGCGACGACAACCCGCGATATCGCGGCGACTCACCGATTGCTCCGCCCACCTTCGCCGCTGTCGTCTCGGCGCACGCGTGGGACCAGCTCTTCGGCGACCCGGAACTGGGGCTGTCGGTGGATCGGGTCGTTCATGCGGATCAGCGATACACCTTCCTCCGACCGCTCCGCGCCGGCGACGAGGTGATTGCCACGCTGTCCATCGAGAAGGTGCGGATACGTGCAGGCTCGGAGCTTGTCTCGGCCACCGTGGAGATCTCAGATCGAGCCGCCGAGCGCGTCTGTACAGCGCAAGCCACGTTCGTTCATACGCGCGAGGTGCCGGCGTGAAAGCAACCGTGGTTGAAGGTGTCGAGGTCGGCACCCAGCTGCCGTCTCTCGCTGTCCGGTTCACCAGAGAGCGGCTGGTTCGTTACGCGGGTGCTTCAACCGACTTCAACCCGATCCACTACTCGGAGCACTTCGCACGGCGGGCTGGATTGCCCGACGTCATTGCACACGGGATGCTCACCATGGGAACGGCGCTTCGGGTCGTCACGAATTGGGTAGGGGATCCCAGTCGGGTCACCTCTTATTTCGTCCGGTTCACCCGGCCAGTGGTGGTTCCCGACGATGCAGACGGGGTTGAGGTGCAGTTCACGGCGAGTGTCGCAGCGATCGAAGGCTCGTTCGTCACCGTCGGCATTGAAGCGATCTGTGCTGGGCAGAAGGTGCTGGGCGTCGCGCGAGCCGAAGTTGATCTTGGGATGAGAGTGCCACATCTCGATCATGAAAGCTAGTACTGCTGATGCGCCCTGAGCTTGCCGACCTGCGACCTGAGTCCGCTGATTTGCAGCCCCAACCAGCCGATCTGCCCCCTGAGCCCTTCGACAAGCTCAGGACGGCGCCAGTCGAAGGGGAGCTGCTCGCTCATCACACCACGCTACGGGCGGGTGGTCCGGCGCGTCGGATGATCACAGTTGAGACCGAGGCGGAGCTAGTCGAGGCGGTGCGAAGCCTCGATGCCGCCGGAGAACCAGTACTGGTGCTGGGCGGAGGGTCAAACGTGCTGGTCGGCGATGCCGGCTTCGACGGCACCGTGCTCAAGATCACCACGCGCGGCATCACTGAGGACACTGCGGCATGCTCCGGTGCGGTGATCACCGTTGCAGCCGGCGAACCATGGGACCCATTGGTGCAATACGCCGTCGAGCGTGGCTGGAGCGGGCTCGAGGCGATGTCAGGCGTGCCCGGCTTGGTCGGCGCGACGCCGATTCAGAACGTCGGTGCCTATGGGGCCGAGGTCAGTGAGCTGATCTCCACGGTGCGTACACTCGACCGGCCCACTGGGCAGCTCAAGACGTTGTTTCCGATTGAATGCGGCTTCGGCTACCGGACGTCACGTTTCAAGTCCGATCCAGGACGCCTTGTGGTGCTATCGGTCACCTTCCAGCTCCCCCTGGGTTCGATGTCGCAACCGATCCGATACCCCGAGCTAGCCCGCGTTCTGGGTGTGGAAGTCGGCCAGCGTGCCGCTGCGGCCGAGGTACGCGAGGCCGTACTGGGCCTGCGCGCCGCCAAGGGCATGGTGCTGGTGGATGATGATCATGACACCTGGAGTGTTGGCTCGTTCTTTACCAACCCCATCGTCGATCCGGCCACGGCTGGCGCATTGCCTGCTGAGGCGCCCCGCTTCAGCCAGCCCGACGGCATGGTCAAGACCAGTGCTGCCTGGCTCATCGAACAGGCCGGCTTTTCCAAGGGTTATGGGCAGGGCGCGGCCCGAATCTCGGGCAAGCACACGCTCGCAGTAACGAACCGAGGTGGCGCCACTGCGGTGGAGCTGATCAGCCTGGCACGAGAGATCCGGTCCGGGGTACAGGCCAGATTCGGCATCGAGTTGGTCCCCGAGCCAGTCCTCGTAGGGTGTGAGCTGTGAGCTTGGCGCAGTTCGTCGTCTGGGCGCCACGACGATCATCCGTCGCTCTGATGATCAAGAAGATCGGCGAGAAGACACCGGCCAGGGTGGCCATGGAGAAAGATGAGGACGGCTGGTGGCGCCCTACCGAGTCGTTGCCGGACGAAGGCGTCGGCGAATTCGACTACGGCTTCATTCTCGACGACTCCGACACGGTGCTTCCAGATCCTCGGTCACGCCGCCAGCCCAATGGTGTGCATGGCTGGTCACGGACCTTCGACGCGGACGAGTTCATCTGGTCGGACCAGAAGTGGACCGGTAAGCAACTCGGCGGTTGCATCATCTATGAACTGCACGTCGGAACCTTCACACCCGAAGGCACCCTGATGGCTGCGATTGACCGGCTCGACCACCTGGTAGAGCTCGGGGTCGACTTCGTCGAGTTGATGCCGGTCAACGCTTTCAACGGCCCGCACAACTGGGGCTACGACGGTGTGCACTGGTATGCCGTGCATGAGGGGTACGGCGGACCGCTTGGCTATATGCAGTTCGTCGATGCCTGCCACCGGGCCGGTCTGGGCGTCATTCAGGACGTGGTCTACAACCACCTCGGCCCCAGCGGGAACTACCTGCCCCAGTTCGGCCCCTACCTGAAGAAGGACGCGGGTCAGATCTGGGGCGATGAGCCGAACCTGGATGGCGAGGAGTCCGACGAGGTACGCCGATATATCATCGACAACGCGTTGATGTTCCTCACCGACTATCACGTCGACGGGCTGCGCCTCGACGCGGTGCACGCGCTCCACGACACTCGCGCCACGCACCTCCTCGAGGAGTTGAACATCGATGTCTCAGCACGTAGCACGTTCCTGCGCCGACCGATGCCGCTGATCGCCGAATCAGACCTGAACGACCCCCGGCTGATCACTGCACGAGAAGGTGGCGGCTACGGCCTGACCGCACAGTGGAGCGACGACTTCCACCATGCCCTCTACGTGAGCCTGACCGGCGACACCAGCGGCTATTACGCCGACTTCGACTCCCTGACAGCCCTCGGCAAGGTGTTTGAAAGCGGCTTCTTCCATACCGGCACCCGATCGAGCTTCCGCGGCCGGACACACGGACATCCGATTGACACCTGGCGTACGCCGACCTGGAGATTAGTGGTCTGCTCGGACAACCATGATCAGATCGGCAATCGCGCCAAGGGTGAACGGCTCTCTAGCAAGATCAGCCCGGCACAGCAGGCCATCGCGGCAATGCTGACACTGCTGAGCCCCTTCACCCCGATGATCTTCATGGGCGAGGAATGGGGAGCGGCGACGCCCTGGCGCTTCTTCACCTCGCACCCCGAGCCTGAGCTCGCCGAAATGGTCCGGGCTGGCCGGCTGGAGGAGTTCGCGCAGATGGACTGGGATACCAGCGACGTACCGGATCCGCAGGATCCGCGGACTTTCGACGTGTCCAGGCTGGACTGGTCGGAGCTGGAGCAGCCCCGCCACGCCGATCTGCTCGAGATGACCAGACGGCTGATCAGCATCCGGCGCACCTATCCAGACTTCACCGACCCGCGCTTCGACCAGGGACGGGCACTGTCGAATGACGAGGCCGGCTGGCTACTGCTGGAACGTGGCGACATGATCATGGTGGTCAATTTCCGAGACCGCCCGACCGAGGTAGACATGGAGCGCACCGTAGAGCCGGTGATCACCATTGGTCAGATCGAAGTAGCTGATCACGTTGTCCGGCTTGGACCGCACAGCGCCATGGCGGCTGACGCCACCCAACACCGGATCTTCGCCGCTCCCCGGCGCACTGCCGCGGTGCTCCGCGACAGCTGAGGCTGCGACCACTGCCTTGTGGACAACTAGACTCGCGCACGGCCCAGACCCAACATCGGGAGCGGAAATGACGATGCCACTGTCCGACCTCAGTCACGCCGAGCTGACAACGCTGCACGGCGAGCAAGCGTCGGCGTACGACGCGCTGCTGGCAAAGGGGCTGAAGCTGGACTTGACCCGCGGCAAGCCATCGGCGGAACAGCTGGATCTCTCCAACGAGCTGCTCATGCTGCCGGGAGAGGGCACCTACGTGGACTCAACCGGCACCGACTGCCGAAATTATGGGGGCACCCAAGGGCTGCCGGCGATCCGAACGATCTTCGCGCCGCTGCTCAACGTCCCCGTCGACCAGCTTGTCGCTGGCGACAACTCGAGCCTGTCGATCATGCACGATGCTCTCGTCTATGCGCTCCTCAAGGGCACTGTTGACTCGGTTGAGCCCTGGTCGAAGACGCCGATCAAGTTCCTCTGTCCGGTGCCTGGCTATGATCGCCACTTTGCGCTGTGCGAGCAGTTCGGCATCGAGATGGTCTCGGTTCCGCTGGGCGAGACTGGGCCCGATCTCGACCGGGTACGGGATCTGGTTGCCGACGACCCCTCGATCAAGGGCATGTGGATCGTGCCGATGTATTCCAACCCCACCGGCGCCGTCTATACCGAAGAAGTCACCCGCGCGCTGCTGGAGATGCCGGCAGCGGGGGACTTCCGTATGTTCTGGGACAACGCGTACGCGGTCCATCACCTGACTGACGTTGAGACTCCCGCACTCGATGTGCTCGCAATGGCAGCGGAAGCTGGCCACCCGAACCGAGTGTTCCTTTTTGCCTCGACGTCCAAGATCACTTTCGCTGGCGCTGGAGTCTCGTTCTTCGCAAGCTCGCCCTCGAACGTCGACTGGTACCTGAAAAACCTGAGCAAGCGCACCATCGGGCCCGACAAGATCAACCATCTGCGGCACGCGCTGTATCTCAAGGGTGCCGACGGTGTGGCCGAGCTGATGCGTCGGCATCGGGAGATCCTGGCTCCCAAATTCGATCAGGTGACATCGATCCTGAGCAAGCGGCTCGGCGACTGCCAGGCGGCTGCCTGGACCGAGCCTGACGGCGGGTATTTCATCAGCCTCGACGTTGCCGATGGCACGGCGAGCCGAGTGGTGGCGCTGGCCAAGCAGGCAGGGATCGCGATGACGGGAGCCGGAGCGGCCTTCCCCTATGGCCGCGACCCGCGGGACCGGAACATCCGGATTGCGCCTAGCTTTCCCTCTCCGGAAGAGGTCGCCCTTGCCATCGACGGGCTAGCCACATGCGTCCTGCTCGCTGCGACTGAAAAGCTGCTCGCCGAATCCTGAGGACCACCTGCATGCGCCCTGAGCTCGTCAAAGGGCTCCGCATTCGTCCTAGCTCAGCAACACACCCGCAGCCAGGGCCAGCATGATCACCGCGGAGCACACCGCAATTGCCAGCTGCCCGCTGCGGCCGTGAAGCAGTCGACCTAGCAGGGTTCCGCCTCCGGCCAGCAGGAGTTGCCAGCTGGCAGATGCTAGGAATGCACCGAAGGCGAAGAGCGCCACGGCGAGCCAGGAGGAGCTGGATTCGCTTACTGATCGACCAATGACGACTGCAGCGAAGGTCACCACCGTGGCTGGATTGACGGCCGTGAGCGCGAAGAGGTTGAGGTAAGCACGCGCGGGAGTCAACGTCCTCGGTTCGGCGAGTGTGCCGAGGTGGCCGCGATAGCGGTTGATGGCCATCACCAGGGTGCGAGTCGCAACGATAACGAGCGTGATCGCGGCAATCCACACCAGCCAGCCCGTCACCTCCTTGAGCAGTGCCTGCAATCCCGCGCCGCCGAGTGCAGCCACGATGGCGTACGCCCCGTCCACTGAAGCGATCCCCAGCGCGGCGGCTGCCGCCGTCAGCGTGCGCTCGCGGGCGGCCAGAGCGATGAGGTACGTGCCCACGGCTCCGATTGGCATCGCGACCGCCAATCCGGCCACGGCTCCCGAAGCGAAGTCGCTGATCACGGCAGATACGAAGATGCAGCACCGCGCAGCCGGACGCACTGCTGGCACAGCGCGCTTGGGCGGGCCAGCAAGAACGAACGGGTCATGGCGGTCATGGCCTGCACCTTTTCACCGCCGGCTCCGAAGGACAACAGGTTTTTGCTTATGGAAGGATGTGCGACGGTGACTCTGCGCAAGCCAGAGCGGTTCGACTCAGGTTGCAATCCTCAGTAGACTCTTTCACTTGGTGGCAAATCACCATTGTTTTAGTGCGCCCTCGTACGGGCGCCGCATACAAGAGCATCTGGTGGAGGGCTTCCGGAGGGCAATAGCTCAATTGGCAGAGCATCGGTCTCCAAAACCGAAGGTTGGGGGTTCAAGTCCCTCTTGCCCTGCAGGTGCAGACCATAGATAGATCAAGGCAGGGAAGGTCGTAGGCGTGGCAGAGAAGGAAGAGGTGGAGCCGACCGCGGAAGCGGACTCCGCCGAGTTGTCTGATGCCACGGAGACCAGTGCCGACTTCGAGCCTCGGCAGGCCGAGGTAAACGGCAGCGACGTCGCGAAAGAGACGAGCGGCAATTCCCAGTCCGAAAAGGTCTTGGAGCCAGCTGCTGTCGCCGCGGATACTTCAGGTGCCAGCGCCAAGACCGAGCGCGTACGCCGTCCCGGCCGGGCTCCCAAGGGCACTCCCACAAAGAAGCGCGACCAGCCGGTCAAACGGGAGCGCACGACGCCTATCAAGTTCGTCCGGCAATCCATCGGTGAGCTGCGCAAGGTCGTTTATCCGACCGGCCAGCAGCTGATCAACTACTTCGTCGTAGTGCTGGTCTTCGTGCTGTTTGTGATCGCCTACGTGAGCCTGCTCGACCTCGGCCTCGGCTGGGTAATCTTCAAGATCTTTAGCTGATGACCCTCAACGAACCAAGCAACGGAGACATCGACGTGCCCGAGAACTTTTCAGCCGATGAACCGCGACAAGATGCGGAGCCGCTGGAAAGCCCTGCATCTTCCGCATCGGCGGAAACTCAAGACAACGACTTCGACATCGACCTCGGCAGCTACGCAACCAGCCGCGAGGACGATGTCGACATCAACCTGGACTTCGGCGGCGCCGCTACTGAGGAGAGGCTGGAAGACGACTTCGAGCTTGACTTCGGCAGCCTTGCGCCAACCGAGGAACCAGAAGTAGCCGAGCCTGAGCCCGAAGAGGAATCCGATGCCGGTCAGGACGCCCTCGAGGCGTTCCGGTCCGAACTTCGGGCCAAGCCAGGCGACTGGTATGTGGTGCACACCTACTCCGGTATGGAGAACCGGGTGCTGCAGAACCTGGAGAACCGGGTGTCCTCGCTCAATATGGAGGACTTCATTTACGAGATCATCGTGCCCACCGAAGAGGTCACCGAGATCCGCAACGGTCAGCGCAAGCAGGTGAAGCGTACGGTGCTGCCGGGCTACGTGCTGGTGCGGATGGATCTGACCGACGAGTCCTGGTCAACCGTTCGCCATACTCCTTCGGTCACCGGTTTTGTCGGACACTCCAACTCCCCAGTGCCCCTCAGCCTCGACGAAGTAGAGAAGATGCTGGCGCCCGCAGTGGTCGCCGCGGCTACTGCGTCCAGCGAAGGCCCGACCCGCCGCAAGAAGAAGGTCGAGGTTGCCGACTTCGCTGTTGGCGACTCCGTCATGGTGGTCGACGGGCCGTTCGCGGGTGTCCACGCGACTATCACCGAGATCAACGTGAACAACCAGCGGCTCAAGGCGCTGGTGGAGATCCTGGGTCGCGAGACCCCGGTCGATCTGACCTTCCCGCAGATCCAGAAGGTCTGAGCGTCACGACAGCACACTGCCCACTACGGTCGGATTGACCACAACACGATCACAAGAAGGATCCAGAAACAGAAATGCCTCCGAAGAAGAAAAAGGTTGCTGCGCTGGTCAAGATTGCGTTGAACGCAGGCGCCGCGACACCAGCGCCGCCAGTCGGCACCGCCCTCGGTCCGCACGGCGTCAACATCATGGAGTTCTGCAAGGCGTACAACGCAGCAACCGAAGCCATGCGCGGCACCATCATTCCGGTCGAGATCACGATCTATGAGGACCGCACCTTCAGCTTCATCACCAAGACCCCGCCGGCGGCCGAGTTGATCAAGAAGGCTGCTGGCGTTCCGAAGGGCTCGGGCGTGCCGCATCGGGATAAGGTTGGCAAGATCAGCCGCGACCAGGTGCGCGATATCGCCAACACCAAGTTGCCCGATCTCAATGCCAACGACATCGAGTCGGCAATGAAGATCGTTGAAGGTACCGCTCGGAGTATGGGCGTCACGGTTTCCGACTAAGCACCGAGTTGTCAGCGCCTCTGGTCGCCATAGCGACCACTTATGCTGACAAGTCGGCAGAAGAAGAACAACCCGTGGGAGGGCCGGCGCGGCTCTAACCACAACTGGCCCCCAAGAAATTGGGCAGAGGAAGGACCAGCATTATGAAGCGCAGCAAGTCATACACGGCCGTCGCGGAGAAGGTCGATGCAGGGAAGGTGTACACACCGTCCGAGGCCATGGCGTTTGCCAAGGCGAACAGCAAGGCAAAGTTCGACGAGACGGTCGACGTCGCGGTACGGCTCGGTGTCGACCCGCGGAAGGCCGACCAGATGGTCCGCGGCACCGTCAATCTGCCCAACGGCACCGGAAAGACGGCGCGAGTGCTTGTCTTTGCTACCGGCGATCGTGCTGAGGCAGCAACGGCCGCCGGCGCCGACGAGGTGGGCTCTGATGAGCTGATCGACAAGATCTCCAAGGGTTACCTGGACTTTGACGCCGTCGTCGCAACTCCGGACATGATGGGCAAGGTGGGCCGCCTCGGCCGCATCCTCGGGCCCCGCGGACTGATGCCGAACCCGAAAACCGGGACAGTCACCATGGACGTCGCGAAAGCGGTGAGCGACATCAAGGGCGGCAAGATCGAGTTTCGAGTTGATCGACATGCCAACCTGCACTTCATCATTGGCAAGACGTCCTTCACCCCGGAGCAGCTGTCACAGAACTACTACGCAGCTCTGGATGAGATTGTTCGGCTGAAACCGAGTGCTGCGAAGGGCCGCTATCTTCGCAAGATCACGCTATCTACCACAATGGGCCCAGGTATCCCGGTCGACACCAACAAGACGCGCCCGGAATCCTCCTAACGTCAGCTCGCACCGCCAAAGGAGAGCATTCGCATGGTGGTGCTGAGTTGGTTGGGGGCCATCGTTGCCTGCCTCGGATACGGGGTCGCGTCAGTTCTTCAATCGGTGGCAGCCAAGCGTTCCGCGGAAGTGGTTGGGCTGACAGGCCTGGCCTTGATCATCAAACAGGTGCCGTACCTCATCGGGCTGGCAGCTGACGGACTGGGGTTTCTCGGCAACGTGGTGGCATTGCAACGGCTGCCGTTGTTCTTGGTTCAGTCGATCGTGGCAGCCAGCGTGGGAGTCACCGCCGTGATCGCCAGCTTGCGCGGCGCCCGCATGTCGTGGAAGGACTGGACCTCTCTTGCCGTACTCGGTCTCGGCTTGGTCTTTCTCACTGTTACCGCGCTGCCGAGCGCGGCCGCGCGGATTTCGCTGATCGAGGACTGGGTCATCCTGGTGAGCGCGATCGTGCCGGCGGTCGTGGGCCTGGTCGGATTCCGGATGAAAGGGCGCGCCTCCGCGATCGTGCTGTCGTGCGCCGCAGGTCTGGGGTTCACCGGTGTGGCTTTGGCCTCGCGCGGTGTCGGTGCGAACGGATTTTCCTGGACGCTACTGCTCGATCCATTGCTGTGGGCGATCATCGTGCACGGCGCAATCGGCATGAGCTTTTTCACCGTGGCGCTGCAGCGAGACGCGGTCATATTGGTCACGGCAATCACCTTGGTTTTTGAGGTCCTCCTGCCCTCGTTGGTCGGCATCGTCTTGTTCGGTGATGCCATCCGCCCTGGCGACATGCCGCTGGCAATCGCCGGATTCGTGCTGGCGATTGGCGGAGCGGCCTCGCTCAGCCGTTTTGCCGAGTAGGAAAGTTCTTCTCGGCTTACGCGCAGCCATCCTCACAGCAAGTGGTCACAGACGACATGGACCAAGCGGGATCCGTTGTCCTCTGTGACCACTTACGGTCTGTGCTACCGGGTATGGGTCAGCCGGGCCGGCGTGCACCCATGTACGGCATGTAGCTCATCTTGATATAGGAAACCTTCTTGCCCGGACGCGGAGCGTGGATGACCTTGCCGTTCCCCGCATAGAGCCCTACGTGCCCGATGCCGCGATAGAAGAAGACCAAGTCGCCGTTTCTGAGGTTGGACTTGGAGATCTTCTTGCCGATGCGGTACTGCTGCCCAGCCGAATGTGGTAGCTTCACCCCGGCCGCCTTCCAAGCCTTCATGGTCAGGCCCGAACAATCCCAGCCATTCGGACCGCTCCCATTACGCACGTAGGGATCGCCAAGCTGCTTCTTGGCGTACGCCAGCGCCTTCTCGCCCTTGGTCGGCTTCTTGTTCGACGCCGGTTTCACGACCGGCTGCTTGGCCACGACGGTGGTAGCCGTGATCTTGCCAGCTTGCAGCGCCTTCCAGAAGCCTGCATTGACCTCGCCGGTCTGGCTGAGGTGGCGCGACTTCTGGATGCTCTTGATCACGCCGACAGTGGCCGTCCCATACCGGCCGGTAGTCGGGATCTTGGCGAAACCGGCCGACCGCACCGCCAGCTGAAGTCGCAGCACATTCTTGCCGTGGTCACCCTTTTCCAGGTGCGGCGTCGTGCCACGTGACAGCAGCGCGCTCCACGCACGGCGTCCGCCGACAAGGAGCGGGTTCAGACCGATCGACTTGCGGAATTTGGCGAGCTGCTGGGCGTCAGCCGCTGAGAACCGGCCGTTGACCGTGGTCGCGAAGCCGGCTTTGTCGAGCAGACATTCCATGGCCTTCGCCTGGGCGCCGGTCGAGCCCTTCTTGATCATGCTGTACGACTGAAATGTTGCGTTGCACCGCGCTGCAGCTCCGGCTGGAACTGTGGTCCCCATCGCTGCCGTGGCAGCCAATGCGAGTCCGGTCACCAGGCATGCTGCGCTCTTCAGAATCCTCCGCATAGCGGTGGCTCTCCCCCGAGTGAGACAACACCGGCCCCGCCTGAATTGACCTTATGTCGAATCGGCCGGCATCCGTACGTTATCAAATCGAGATATTAATAACTACGGATAGGCCGATTTATCTCAATTTGGTTACAGCGAGGAGTCTGGCGGTGGCCTGAGTCGTGGGTCAATCCGCAGATTTGGCTGGCACTTTGTGTCGCCGGTACAGTGTTCGCTGCCGAAGACCGCTGGCTGGTCGAACCGTCAGGCTCGACCCGAAGTGTCCGTACCAGAACAACGGACGGCCCGCGCAGGTACGTAGAAGTGTGGTGGAAGACGTCAGTCTTCCAGTTGCCCTTTGCTGCCTCGCGCGCAAAGGGCTTTTTGTTTCTGTAGGCCAGGCCGCGCTTCGGCTGCAGACGCACGCGTAATGAAGTGGAGGAACGTATGGCGAGGTCGGACAAAGTAGCCGCTGTCGCGGAGCTGGCTAACAGGTTCTCCAGCTCGGCCGGCGTGGTATTGACCGAGTACCGCGGACTCTCGGTGAAGGCGCTCATACAACTGCGCCGCTCGCTCGGCGAGGACGCCAGCTATGCCGTTTCGAAGAACACGCTGACAACGATCGCGGCTCGCCAGGCAGGTCTTGATGCGATCGAGGAGCAGCTGGTTGGGCCTACGGCGATCGCCTTCATCAATGGCGACCCGGTTGTAGTGGCAAAGGGTCTGCGTGACTTCGCACGCACCAACCCACAGCTTGTGATCAAGGGCGGAGTTCTTGACGGCAAGTTCATGACCCCGGACGAGGTCCGGAAACTGGCTGATCTTGAGTCGCGGGAGGTGCTGCTCGCCAAGGTTGCGGGCGCGCTACAGGGCGTCTTGCAGCAGGCCGTCTCCCTTGTTGCCGCACCACTCTCCCAGGCTGCCCGCTTGTTTGCCGCCTTGGAGCAGGCCGCCGGGGACAACCCGGAGCTCCTCGCAGCAGCGCCCGAGACGACTCCAGAGCCGTCTAATGAGGAGCTTGCCGCTGAGACGACTACCGAGCCAACCAACGAAGAACTCGCTGTCGAGGTGACTCGGGAGCCAACGAATGAAGAACTTGCCGCCGACGCGGCACCACTGGCAGCGGCAGCTGCATCTGACGCGGGTACCGCGCCCGCGACAGAAACACCGGCAGCGCCCGCTGCGGAAGACAACTAGGAAGGACCCCCATCATGGCGAAGCTCAGCACCTCAGAGCTCCTTGACGCCTTCAAGGAGCTGACCTTGATCGAGCTCAGCGAGTTCATCAAGGAATTCGAGACCACTTTCGGCGTCACCGCGGCTGCTCCGGTTGCTGCAGCCGCTGCTCCGGCAGCCGCTGGCGGTGAGGCCGCGCCGGCCGAGGAAGAAGGCAGCGACGAGGTCGACGTCATCCTCGAGGCAGCCGGCGAGAAGAAGATCCAGGTGATCAAGGAGGTGCGCTCACTCACCAGCCTTGGGCTCAAGGAGGCCAAGGACCTGGTCGAGGCCGCTCCCAAGCCGGTTCTGGAGAAGGTCAACAAGGAGGCTGCAGACAAGGCTCGCGAGGCTCTCGAAGCAGCCGGGGCCACCGTCTCCTACAAGTAGCCGGCCAGCGAGCCAGGCTCGCGCGAGTTGTCAGAATCTCAACACCACATGTGGTGCTGAGATTCTGACAACTGCGTAGACGTGAGCTGATCAGTGCACCGGCGGGAGCGGAAACGTCACTCCGGTGAGCGTCTCCGACAGCGTCCATAGCCGCTTGGCCATCTCTACATCCGACGCAGCGGCAGTGCGACCGACCAATGTGGGATAGCCGCGGTGCTCCCCGAAGCCGTCCGGGCCGACATAACTGGCCCCGGGAAGATCCTGGGTCGCAGCAAACAGTGTCGGTCGCGCGCCAGCCTCGTCACTTTGGGCGAACAGCCGGTTGCCGATTGCCATCAGCCGATCCTCCAGCCCTCTCTCGCTTCGGAATTGAAGATTTGTAGCCGAGTAGCCCGGATGTGCCGCGAGGGCACGGACCCGTGAGCCGGCAGCGGTCAATCGCCTTTGCAATTCCAGGGTGAACAGCAGATTGGCAAGCTTCGACTGCTGATAGGCGGCCCAGCGGTCGTACCTGCGGCTTTCCCAGTTGAGGTCATCAAGGGAGATCGAGCCGCCCCGGTGTGCACCTGAGGCGACGGTTACCACTCGATCGGTGATCTGCGGCAGCAGCAGATTGGTGAGCGCGAAGTGACCGAGGTGGTTGGTACCGATCTGTAGTTCGAAGCCGTCCGCCGTACGTCGCTCAGGTGTTCTCATCACCCCAGCGTTATTGATCAGTACGTCGACCTCGCCTGAGAATCCCTTGGCAAAAGCGCGTACCGAGGTGAGGTCGGCAAGATCCAGTTTGCGGACTTCACAGGCGCCGGAGATTGACGCCGCGGCCACTTCGCCTTTGGCCATGTCGCGTACGGCGAGCACGACCCGGGCACCGGCCTCGGCGAATGCCTGCGCCGTCGGGAGCCCGATACCGCTGTTGGCACCGGTAATGATGACGGTACGAGCTTCCTGAGATGGCAGGTCGGTCGAAGTCCATTTGGTTGCGGTCACGAGCTTGAATGTAGCGATGGGCGGCAAGAATCACCCCCAACAAAGTGGTCACGTACGACTTGATCTTGCGTGTAGATCGTGTCGTACGTGACCACTTTCAGGGGGAGGGACTCAAGCTGAGTTCGATTCAGGTCAAGGATCCCTGAGCTCGAAGCCTTCGATGGCGGTAAGCGGCACGCAGATTACCGAGGTTGGCACGTCAGCAGGCCACTCCTCCTGAAACGCCGTCTGGTCGATGAGAGGCTTCTGACCGTTCCCGGCCAGTGCTGCTCTACCGGTGACCACCACGGTCTCGCGATGAGCAGCGGGAGTGCCGCCGTCGACGTCGAGGCTGACCTCAGAGCCCGGCGCGTAGTGCACGATGTCGTTGTAGTCAGGGAGCCGGACCAAGATCTGATCTCCGGCGACCGCGTACGAGACCACGACCGAGCGAGGGCCCTTGCCTGACTGATAGCCCAGTCGGCCCTCATGATGGCTGCAGAGCCATGCTTTGCATTCGTGCGGCGAGAGTTGGCGCGTCCGCTCTCCCGGCGACACACGACCGCCGAAAGTAGGCATGATCAATCTCCTCGAGTCTCCACCCTTACCTGATTGTGCGCCTCACCAATAACCTTCCGCTAGTGGGGCGGGGTCCCAAAGAATCGGGACTAAAGTCCCATTGTTGGCGAGAGAAATGCCGGGCAGGAGGTGCGCGGATGAAGTCCTGCCGACCTGGCGGTTAACACTTGGCTCAGCTGGAGCGTTCCAGTACGGCACGCCCGGTTATTCGGCGGGGAATGATCTGAATGAACACGTTCCTGATCCCGGAGGCCCACGGAACAACACCGCCGACTGTCCACATCCGTACCAGCTGGTCGGGTTCAGCGACTCCCTGTGCCCGGCCCTGTACCACCACGCTCCATCCTTGGCGGCTTTCTTGATCAAGCTCGTCGATCTCCAGCGCGACATCGGTGGGGCGGACCAGCTCTGACAACACCCCGTACGGCGAAGTCCGGAAGATGATCGTCCCGTCGTGCCATGCATAAGTCACGGGGAGAATTTGCGGACCATCGGCGGCCTGCCAGGCGACCCGCCCGATGCTCCGGCTCTGTAGCAGCTCCTGGCAGCGCTCGGGACTGATCGGTGCGAGTTCCTGGGCCGATTCCTGATGACCGGATCGCTGCTGCGCCATCACTGCTGCTGTCCGGCGGTTGCAGGATCGAGCTGACGGGCAATGTCGGAGGCCCAGGCACGGATCCGGTCCCAATCCCGGAAATCGCCGGACAGGGGTCCTTCAGCGCTCATCCATCGGCTCACTGGACCGATCGCATGGTCCATATCAAGGCGGCCGCCGAACGTGACCGGGCCAGACAGTCCATGTCGAGCGATCACGCGTTCGACAGCCTTTGGTGCCGGCACTTGCTCCTCGTCCGCGCCCTCGCCGCACGGGCCGCTGTGGAACAGCCATGTCTTGCCGCGGTCGAGCTCGTCCGCGTGCCGCTTGAGGTACCTGGTCGCGGTCTTGACCCAGCGCCTGGTATAGATCGCGCTACCGATGATCACTCCGTCGAACTCCACTGGGCTCACATTGTCCCCACACGGAGCGACGATGACATCGATGCCGTGGGTGTCGAGCTCACTACCAATCGCCTCGGCGATCTCTTGCGTTGAACCCATCTTGCTCGCGTATGCCACGAGCACCCGCGTGCGGACTGCCATGGCGCCTCCTTCCCGGCTCAGGTCCATACCTTTCTCAGTCAAATGCGCTCGGCGTGGGCACACGAGAGTCCAAAGTCCTGGACTGTCGGGACGGAGGAGAGCCTGGCCTCAGAGCTGCTCGAGCAGCAGGCGCATCACATCTCCTGCGAGATGTGTACGCCGAATATTGCCCCTTGTCGCGCCGCCAATGAAGAGTATGATCTCTCCCAAGGCAGTCGCCGATTTGACTGCTCTGCTTTGTGCTGCGCCCGGTTCTTGACTTAGAGCGCCTTAGCGTCTATATTGGGGGTTTGCCCTCGCCATCTGTCGACCCGTTTCGCTTTGACACGGGTCGTTCAGCATGCGTAGAAGCATTTTGCTCCTCCACTGAGAGCCTTC
>Ga0081455_10001404_pt1 | contig 29762 bp, 26 predicted proteins | sample TabmetS3T2R1_FD_70207 | JGI IMG/M metagenome (GOLD analysis project Ga0081455, IMG submission 70207) | Tabebuia heterophylla rhizosphere microbial communities from the University of Puerto Rico - S3T2R1 | ecosystem: Host-associated > Plants > Roots > Rhizosphere ... | reverse complement strand
AGGCGCGCATCGTAATAGACGCGAGCCGCAAGCGCGAGGCCGTACCGCTGCGTGCGATCGAGGTGACCGCGGGTGGTCCGATCCTTGGCCTCGACGACCTGCGCGAGCGAGGTCATCGTCGAGACGTACATCTCGCGCACGTCTTGCAGCGCGTGTTCGAGCTCGCGGCTGCGGACGCGCTCCGCCCGATACAGAGAACCCAGCTCTCGTGCGAAGACGACGAGCTGGGCGTCGACGGCGGGGAGTTCGGCGTCGAGGTGCGACCCCTCCCTGCCCGCCGGGTGGGGAACGGTCTCGGTCACCTGGTCACCTCGGTCGGGAAAGCTCGGACAGCCTGCGGGAACTCGAACCCGAGCACCATCGCCCGACCGCGCGATTCGTGATCATCGCCCGGCGGAGTGACGCATGGTCCGTGCGGGCGTCCCGCCACCGAACGGCCCGACATCCCCCAGGAGGGGGACGCGACGGCATATGGCCGCAACGACGTCAGCGAAGGGCGAGGGTCGGATCGTCCTTGTATCGGCGCTTCAGCTCGGCCTGCACGGTATCCAGCACGCCGATCACATCCGCTCGCGCGCTAGACACTTCATGCTCCTCGGCCGTGAGCAGCTCCACCGCGCCGGCGAGCTGCTCGTCGTCCAGCACGGTGGGGTCCGAGATGCCGGCGTCGGACACGAGCCGTTCGATCCGGCGACGGGCGAGCAGCATCTCGTCCTCGGGCACGCCCACCCGGACGGCCTCTCCGCGGCTGGAACCCGGGTGCTCATCGCCCGCCAGGATCGTCGTGAGGCGGTCGACGATCGGGCCCGACTCCCCGTCCCCGGTGCGCGCCTTCAGCTCCGCGTCCAAGATCTCCGCCCGCCCCTGGACCAGCCGGCGAAGCAGCGAGAGGTATTCGCGCTCGGCCAGACATTCGTCGCGCCGGGCGCGCAGATCGTCAAGGGACAGATCCGCGAGTCCCTCGACGAAGGACCCGTCGAGGATCCGATCGATGCGCCGGTGACTGGGATGATCGGGCTCGTCGCTCATCGCGCGGACATGCTACCTGGGGGGCTACCGCTCGGCTTCGCCTCGCTCCTTGAGCCCCCCAGACCCCCCTGCTACCTGGGGGGCTACCGCTCGGCTTCGCCTCGCTCCTTGAGCCCCCCAGACCCCCGGCTACCTGGGGGCTACCGTTCGGCGTCAGCAGACGCCCAGCAACGCCTGGTACGGATCGACGGCTGCGCCGCCGCCCGGGTGGTACTCGAAGTGCAGGTGGTACACGGTCGTGCCGGTGTTCCCGACGTATCCGATCACCTGACCGGCCCCGACGTGCGCTCCCTCCCCGTACGCACCGTAGTGGTCGAAGTGCGTGTAGAACGTCCAGTCCGCGCTCCCGTCGTGGGACAGCACGATGCCGTACCCGCCGATCGAGCTGCTGGTCCGATGCACGGTCCCGGAGTGCACGGCGACCACCGGGGTCCCACGCGCGGCGATCAGGTCGATCCCTTGGTGGGTCCTTCCGCCGGGACGAGGATCACCGAACGAGTCGACGAACGAGTTCGGACCATCGACCGGACAGGTCAGGAGCCAACCACTGCCGGTGATCGGGGCGGGACCGCCGCCACCCCCTCCTCCCGAGCCGTCGCTCGGGCTCGGGTCGGACGCAGCCTTCTGGGCCGCTCGTTCCTCAGCGAGCTTGTCCTCGAGCTCGGTGACCCGGGCTTCGTAGTCCGCGACCTTCGACGCGATCGCCGCCTGTTGCACGTCGAGCTGTGCCTGCGCGGCCTGCTGCTGTTCGATCGCCTTCGCGAGGCGCTCCCGTTGCCAGGCGAGCTCCTGGAGCTCCACCGCGACCTCGTTCGCGAGATCGGCGTCGCCCTGCGCGACCGCGGAGGCGAACTCGAGACGATCCGCGGCCTCGGTCACCGAATCCGACGCGAGCACCGCAAGCACCTGGGGGTTCCCGCCGGCGGCGAAGAGGTCGGTCGCACGCTCGGCCAGGCGCTGCTGGATGTCCCCGAGCTGTCCCTGGAGCGCCTCGATCCGCGCCCTCGCGTCTTCGGCCTGATCCTGGGCCGTGGACAGTGCCGCTTGCGCGTCCAGCCAGGCCCGGTTCAACCGGTCCAGCTCGGCCTTGAGCTCCGCTACCTGCTGCCTGGCCTGATCGAGATCGCTCGCGGTGTCGGCGTGCGCCGGCACCGTCAGCGTGGCGCCCACGAGCAGCGTGGACACCACGGCGATGCGGAGGAAGGGTTGCGAGCGGATCGTCGTCTCCTCGAGCAGGCCTCGAGATCGGCCAACAGATCGGCGGGACGTTCGCCCGAGGCTACCAGTAGGTCCGCGACCTGCTCAAATCGGGCCGAGGGCCCGGGTATGCGCTCAGGTTCCCTGCTGCGGATCCACGCCTGCCTCGCGGAAGGCCTCGATCTCCTCCCGAAGCGCTTCGAGCTCGGCGATGTGCAGCAGATCCTTGGAGCGCGCGCTGGCGCGCTTCATGCGGAGCAGATCGTCCAATGAGGGCACGCGGACCGACACACCGGGTGCGACCGCCATCGTGCTCGCCCCCGCGTCCAGGTCCTCGAACCCCCGCGTTCCGCTCGGCGTGCCGAGGATGTCGAGGGGCCCGGCGTCGGTCATCAGGGTGAAGGAGTCGCCGAGCGCCAGCGCACGTGCATCCAGCGGGAACGCCGGAGGCCTCTCGTCCCTGTCCGCGAGTCGGAGGCGAGCGTCGAGCTCCGTGAGGGCTGCAGCGAGGCGTTCGAGGTTCGCGCTCTCCCGCGCGTAACAGACGTCGACGTCGTGCGTGACGATGGGCGAGCCACGCAGGTTCCCGGCCAGGCCTCCGATCACCACGTACCGGACCCCGTGTTCGTTCAGGGTTCGAAGGATGCGATCAGGATCGATGTCGTCGTCGGTCACGTCGCATGCTCCACGCTGTATCGACGCATCCGCGCGAAGGCGTTGGCGGCCTGCGTGGCTCGTTCGAGCCGTTCAGCCGGTGAGCGTGTCAATGCAGCGCTGGCCAGGGACCGATCCACGCCGCCACTCATCGGTTCGATGGCTTCGAGCTCCATGCCGCAGGCCCGGATCAGGGGTTCGAGCGTCTCGACCGTGGGCGAGACCACGCCGTTCTCGATCCGAGAGACCGTGGCCTGCGGCACGCCCGCGCGCCGTGCCAACTCACGCTGCGAAAGGCCGGACCGCCGTCTGGTCATCCGAAGCATCCGCTGGGCATCCATGCAGGGATGATAGCATATCCGTATCAGTAGCGATACGGGTCTGTATCGCCGGCGGGCCTTTAGCTCTGGCCGTGCATCGCCGCGATCAGGATGTCGGCGACCTCGGGTCGGGAGAACTCCTGCGGCGGACGTTCCCCGCCGCGCAGCATCTCTCGCACCTTCGTTCCTGACAGGCTCACCCGCGTCTCCTCCCCGTGGGGACAGGTCTTCGGGGAGGCCATGCCCTCGCACGCCGTGCACCAGAACGAGTGCTCGAAGTTCAGCGTGGTGATACCGAGCTCGCCGGGCTCGAACTCCTCGAAGATCTGCTGGGCGTCATACGTGCCGTAGTAGGTGCCCACGCCGGCGTGGTCACGCCCGACGATGAAGTGCGTGCACCCGTAGTTCTTGCGACAGATCGCGTGCCAGATCGCCTCGCGCGGACCCGCGTACCGCATCGCTGCGGGGAACACGCTCACCATCGCGCGGTCCTTCGGGTAATAGCCCTCGAACAACGCCTCGTAGCACTGCATCCGAACGTCCGCCGGCACATCGTCGCCCTTCGTCGCCCCCACCAGCGGATGAACCAGCAGGCCGTCGACGATCTCCAGCGCGCACTTCTGGATGTACTCGTGCGCGCGATGGATCGGGTTCCGTGTCTGGAACCCCACCACGGTCTGCCAGCCGCGCTCGGCGAACGCCGCACGCGTCTGGGCGGGCGTCAACCGGTATTCCAGGAAGTCCTCGTGCGGCGGCAACGAGATCACCTCGAGCGAGCCGGCGATGCAGTGATCGCCCGCAGCGTGCACCGCGCTCACGCCCGGATGCTCGACGTCTTCGGTCCGATAGACCGCCAGCACCTCCTTCGGCTTGTCGCGACGGAAGATCTCCGAGACGCGCAGGACGGCGATCGCGTCGGCATCCTCGGCCGGCAGCAGGGCGATACTGCCGGCCCCGCCCAGCTGGTGGGCCTGCTCCTCGGAGACCGAGAGCACGACGGGGATCGCCCAGGCCAGTCCCTCGGCCAGATGCATCGAGTCCAGCACCGAGTGGTAGTCGCGCTCCCCCAGGAACCCGGTCAGCGGGCTCAGGGCGCCCACGGCCAGCATCTCCAGGTCGGACAGCTCGCGCTCGTTCGGCACGATCTTGGGCAGGTTGGCCGCCTCGGCTGCCAGGTTCGCGGCCGCGTCGGCGTCGGCGACCAGGTTCACGAGGGTGCCGCCGTGCGGCGCGATCGTCTCGTGCTCGGACATGGGTGCAGGACTCCTTCGGGCGATCGGGTGCCACACGCCGGCGGGCGTGCGCCCGTGCAGTGTACGGAAACCCCGAGGTCACAGGCGTTCCCGACCTGCTGTATGCTCGCGCGACCCGAGGATCGAGGTGCCCCGCGTGCAGACCCTCCTGCCCGACGACCAGCTCGTCGCGCTGAACCGAACGTTCGAGACCGCCCATCCCCGCGAGATCTTGTCGTGGGCGCTCGAGTCGTCCGGGATCGAGCGGATCGCCCTGGCCTCGGCGTTCCAGGCCGAGGGAACGGTCACGATCCACCTCGCCACCCGGATCCGACCGGACCTGCCGATCATGTTCCTGGAGACCGGGTACCAGTTCGCGGAGACCCTGGCGTTCAAGGAACAGCTCGCGGAGCGGCTCGGACTGCACGTGATCGATCTCTACGGCGAGTACACGGTCGAGCGCCAGGCCGACGAGTTCGGCGTGCGCCTGTACGAGCGCGATCCCGAACGCTGTTGCGAGCTGAACAAGGTACGCCCGATGTTCGAGGCGCTGCGAGGGCTCGACGGGTGGATCACGGCGTTCCGGCGTGACTCGTCGCCGACGCGTGCCGACGCACCGTTCGTCCAGCGCTACGAGCTGGAACCGGGACGCTGGATCGTGAAGGTCAACCCGATGGCGGCGTGGACGCGCAAGCAGGTGTGGGACTACCTGCGCGAGCACGATCTCCCGCACAACCCCCTGTACGACCTGGGCTACGCCTCGATCGGCTGCGCGCCCTGCACGCGCATGCAGCTGCCGGGCGAGCCCGAGCGCGCCGGCCGCTGGGCGGGCCTGGCCAAGTGGGAATGCGGCATCCACGGCGACGAGGCGGCGACCCAGGCGTCGGAGGGAGCCACGATCACCCTGCGCGACGCCTGAGGGCCGCTCAGGCCACGGTCCAGAGCGCCTCGCGCGCGAGTTCGATCTCCAGCCGTCGGTGTCCGCCCATCGTGTCGCCGTCCACCTGGACGGGGAACGGTTCATCGGCCGTGACCACCACACAGGACGCGTCGTGCACGTAATCGATGTCCCTGCCCTGCACGTGGCGGGCGGACCCGAACACCTGCCACGCGATCCGCGGGATGCTTCGCCGCGCGAGCTTGCGCACGCTCAACACGTCGAGACCGCTCTCGAGGGAGGCCTGGGGCGTCATGCGCAGGCCGCGGTCCTTGTAGTAGGTGTAGGGATCGGTGCGACCCACCATCACCGACAGGGACGGCAGTGGCGGCCGGTCGTCGATCCTGACCTCCAGGTCGGGCAGCTTCCCCGCGTAGCCCACCATCAGCTCCCACGCCACGGACCGGAACGCGACGCGATCGAACTTCGCCTTCGTGCGCGGGAACTTCGCGTCCATCCGCGCCATCGCGGCCGCATCCACGCCCGCCCCGCAGTTGACGGCGAAGTACCGCCCGTCCGCCCGACCCAGGTGCAGCTTGAACGCGTGATCGTCGAGGGCGCGGCCGATCAGCACGCCGGTGGCCTCCACCGGGTCGGTGGGCAGCCCCAACGCACGCACGAGGATGTTCGTGGCGCCGCCGGGCAGCACGCCGAGGGCGACCTCGGACCCGGCGAGGGCGTTCACCACCTCGTTGATCGTGCCGTCCCCCGAGAACACGACCACGAGGTCCACGCCGTCGTGCACCGCTTGCTCGGCGATCTCCTTGGCGTGTCCCCGTTCCTTGGTCTCGGTCACTTCCAGCCGGAAGTCGGCCGACAAGGCCTTCTCGATCACGGCGAGCGTGGGCTTGGACACCGTCCGAGCCACGGGATTGACGACGAGGAGCACGCGCTGGAACCGCACCGCCGGTCAGTATCGCAGCGATCCGCGAACCTCGCGCGCGGATCGCGGGAGGCTAGCCCCCGCTCACCGGGGGGAGCAGGGCGACCTCGTCGCCCTCGGCGATCACGGTCGATCGGGTCGCGCGTTCGCCGTTGACCACGTAGGAGCCGACCGCCGCGATCGAGGCGAACCGCTCCCCGTACCGCTCCCCGAGCCGGTCGACCAGCTCGCCCACGGTGCGGCCCTCGCCGTCCACGAACGAGGCTCCTGCCTGCTCGCGGAGCGCGGCGAACAGCCTCACCCGGACCACGGGACCTCCAGGACCTCGTGGATCGTGCGGATCAAGCGGTCCGCGAACGCGGCGGTCATCCCGTCTTCGGCGTGACCGAACCCGTCGCCCAACAGCAGCCGCTTGGGCTCGCCGGCCGCCTCGAACAACCGCTCGGCGTGCACCGGGGGGAACAGCCGGTCGTCCGTGCCGTGGACCAGCACGACCGGCGTCGGCGCGATCTTGCCGATCACGTCGAGCGGTGATTCGGGCCGGTGCCACTGCGCCGGCAACCGCACCCCGAGCGCGCGCAGCGCCGAACGACCGGCGGCGGTCCCGATCGCCGCCGTCATGTTCCGCCTCGTCCGGGGGTGAGCGGCCGCATGCCAATCCCATGAGGCGAGCGACGAGATCGCGACGACCGCAGCCACGCCCCCCAGCAGGGCGCCGTGTCGGATCGTGGTGATCGCACCCATCGACGTGCCGATCGTGACGATCGTCCGATGGCCGCGATCGCTCGCCAGCTCCCGCACCGCCTCGATGTCGGCGATCTCCGCGCCCCCGTAATCGCAGACGCCGCCGCTGCGCCCGTGCCCCCGAAGGTCCATCGCGTACACGGTCGACCATGTCGTCAACCGCTCGCCGAACCCGGCGATCCGTGGCTTCCGGTGCCACCCCATCAGGCCGTGCGCCAGCACCACGGCGGGCCGCCCGGGGTCCGGGTCGCCGAGGCGGGTCCCGAAGATCCTGACGCCGTCCTCGGTCCAGACCTCGAAGGCCTCGGCCGGGACCCGCCATCGATGGGAGAGCATGCCCTGGATCGACGTCATCGCAGGTCAAGGGTACCGGCAGCCTAGAGTCGGGGCGTACCATCGCCGGATGGAGACCACCGTCGATGAGTTGGTGTCCGAAGGACGCGATGCCCTTGACCGCCATGCCTGGGACGAGGCGTACGACGTCCTGACGCGCGCCGATCACGCGGGGTCGCTGAAGGGAGAGGGCCTCCACCTCCTCGCGCAGGCCGCGTATTGGGCGGCGCATCCTGAGGAGACGCTCGAGTACCTCGAGCGCGCGTACACCGCCTACCTCGCGGACGGCGACCCGGAGAACGCCTCGATGCTCGCGTTCCGCGTCGCCGAGCAGCACGGGATGCGCATGGCCCTTCCCCAGGCACAGGGATGGGCGGCGAGAGCGCAGCACCTGGCCGAGGGCGAACCCGACTGGCCGGTCCATGGATGGCTCGTATGGATGCACGGGCTCGTGTCGTGGTTCTCGGCCGACTTCGAGACGGCCGTCGCCGCGTACGAACGAGCCGCCGACATGGCGTCGAGATCGGGCGATCGCGATCTCCAGTGGATGAGCGTCCACGATCGCGGGCACGCGCTGTGCTTGCTGGGACGGGTCGGTGAGGGATCGGCCCTGCTCGACGAGGCGATGGCGGCCGTGATCGGCGGCGAGGTCGGACCGGACGCCGCCGGATACGTCTACTGCGGCATGATCGGTGCCTGCTCGAAGCTCGGCGACTACGGCCGAGCGGCCGAGTGGACGGAGTCCACGTTGCGCTGGTGCGAGCGAGAATCCGTCCCCGCCTTCCCCGGCGTCTGCCGGATCCATCGCGCGGAGCTGAAGATGTTGCACGGCTCATTGGCCGAAGCTGAACAGGAGGCGCTCACGGCCTGCGAGGAGCTGCCGCGCTTCAACTTCTATTCCGGGCTGGGTCCCGCGCAGTACGGGATCGGTGAGATCCGACGCCGGCGGGGCGATCTCCACGGGGCGGAGGAAGCGTTCACAGAAGCTCACCGGTTCGGATACGACCCACAGCCCGGCCTATCGCTCGTGCACCTCGCACAGGGCAAGCTGAGGACAGCCCTCGCGGAGATCACCCAGGCGTTGCAGGACGCGGGTGACAACCGATGCAAACGGGTACGCCTGCTGGCCGCGGCCGCCGAGATCGGTGTGGCGGCCGGCGATCTGGACGCCGCGGGCAACGCGGACGAGGAGCTCAGCGCGATCATCGGCGACTTCGATGCGGTCGCCATGCGCGCGCTCGGGGCATGCACCCACGGAGCGGTCACGTTGGCGCGGGGCGACGCGTCGGGAGCGATCGCGGACCTCCGCCGGGCCCAGGCGGGCTGGCAGGAGGTGGGCGCGCCGTTCGAGGTGGCCGAGACGCATCTCCTCATCGGACGGGCACTGCACGAGCTCGGGGACGACGGGGCGGCGATCATGGAGCTTCGGGCGGCGCGATCCGGCTTCGAAGGGGTCGGCGCCGGCCCTGGCGCGGAACTCGCGGGCAGGCTCCTCGGTGAAGTGCACGCCACCACCGAGGCCCCCGAGCGGGTGACGCGCGCTTTCATGTTCACCGACATCGTGAAGTCGACAGACCTCGTGGGGCTCATCGGCGACGAAGCGTGGGAAGACCTGCTGTCGTGGCACGATCAGATGCTCGGATCGCGGTTCGCGCTGCACGGCGGCGAGGTCGCGCACCACACGGGGGACGGGTTCTTCGTTGCGTTCGGCGACGCGCGCGCCGCTCTGCGATGTGCCGTGGACGTGCAACGGGCCCTGGCCGAGCACCGTCGTGCACACGGGTTCGCGCCGCTCGTGCGGATCGGCGTGCACGTGGCGGAAGCGACGCGGAGGGGGCAGGACTTCAGCGGGGCCGAGGTGCACAAGGCCGCTCGGATCGCGTCGCTCGCGAAGGGGGACGAGATCCTGGCCACGGTCGACACGGTCGAGGCCGCAGGCGGCGACTTCCGGAGATCCGACCCCACGTCGGTGACGCTCAAGGGCATCAGTGAACCGGTCGAGGTGACTCGGATCGAGTGGAGCTGAGCTCGAGCCGAGCCCTTCCGCCCCGACGACCGAGCCCGATATCGTGGAGGCTCCGATGACCGTGATGGCGCTGCTCGCAGACCGGCCGCTCGCGGTCGCACTCCCGGCGGCCGCGGACCTGCCCCTCGACCTCAAGATCGAGCCACTCTCGGTGTCCTCGCTCCCCCATGTCTCCGCGATCGACCCCACGGCGATCCTCGTCGACGCCGGCGAGAACCCCGGGCAGGCCTGGTCGGTGCTGCAGGAGCTCCGGAACCAGGACGCTCGTGCCGGGGTCCTCCTGATCGTCGAACGCGAGGATCTCGAACGCTATCCGTGGGTCGAGGTCGCGGACGAGTTCGTGTACCCGGGGGCACCCGCGGCCGAGCTCCGCACACGCCTCGCGATGCTGCGGCGGCGAGCGGGCGGCAACGGGGACGGGACGGTCCGGCTCGGCCCCCTCGTGCTCGACACCGAGAGCTACCGGGCGACCGCCGCGGGGCGACCGCTGGATCTCACGTTCAAGGAGTTCGAGCTGCTCCGGTTCCTGGCCTCGCATCGGGGGCGGGTGTTCACGCGGCCGGCGCTGCTGCGCGAGGTCTGGGGGTACGATTTCTACGGCGGCACGCGAACGGTCGACGTCCACGTGCGGCGGCTGCGCGCCAAGCTCGGACCCGAGCACGAACAGCTGATCCAGACCGTCCGCGGCGTGGGGTACCGGGCCGCCGACCACGAGGGCTGATCGGCCTCCACCGCGGCCGAGCGCCGGGCCCGTCCATCGAACCAGGCTGCTCGACCTAGCCGCGCCGGGCCAGTCCCGAAATGACCCACACGGGCTCTACGCCGGCGAGACCTCGGCGGCCGATGCCTTGCATCACGAAGGCGTGCTCGGGATCGCGGCGCTCGTCCCGGTCCCACGGGGCGTATCCCCCCCTCGGTCCCGCGATCCTGAGCCCGTTGTCCCGGCCCGCGCCGGCGGTGGCCGCGTCTCGCGGCGAGCCTGCCGACGCGGGTCGGGATCTTCCCCGACGCCTTCCCGCTCGGTCGTTACACGGTGTTAACGCCGCGGTGACGAAGTCGCCCCAGCCGGCCCCTACGCTGTGCTCTGACCGTTCGGCCATGGGGAAGGGCCGGAGGAAGTGGCCCGGGGAAGGGCCAGGAGGGGGAGGACGTGGCGACATCGAACGAGGTCATCGCGCTGGCGAAGCAAGAGGGAGCCGAGATCGTCGATCTGCGGTTCTCCGACCTTCCCGGACTCATGCAGCACTTCTCGATCCCCGCGGCGGAGCTGACGGAGGAGATCTTCGAGGACGGGATCGGGTTCGACGGGTCGTCGATCCGCGGGTTCCAGGAGATCCAGGAGTCGGACATGCTCCTGATCCCCGACCCGGACACGGCCTACATGGACCCGTTCACGCAGCATCGCACGCTGAACATCCACTGCTTCGCCCGTGACCCCGTGACCGGCGAGTCGTATTCGCGCGACCCCCGCTACATCGCGAAGAAGGCGGAGCTCTACCTGCAGCAGTCCGGCATCGCCGACACCTCGTACTGGGGACCCGAGGCCGAGTTCTACATCTTCGACGGGATCCGGTTCGACCAGAACCAGCACGAGGGCTACTACCACATCGATGCCCTCGAGGGGGTGTGGAACTCCGGTCGCGAGCGCGACGGCGACGGCCCGAACCTCGGCTACAAGCCCCGCTACAAGGAGGGCTACTTCCCGCTTCCCCCGATGGACCACTACCAGGACCTGCGCAGCGAGATGATCCTGAACCTCGCGAAGGTCGGCATCGACATCGAGGTGCATCACCATGAGGTCGGCACGGCCGGCCAGGCCGAGATCGACATGCGCTACGACTCGCTGCTGAAGACGGCCGACAACCTCATGAAGTACAAGTACGTGGTCAAGTCCACGGCGTGGGCAGCAGGCAAGACCGTGACGTTCATGCCGAAGCCGCTGTTCATGGACAACGGCTCGGGCATGCACACGCACCAGTCGCTGTGGTCCGAGGGCGAGAACCTGTTCTGGGACGAGGTGAACTACGCCGGCATCAGCGACCTGGCGCGCTGGTACATCGGCGGCCTGCTCGCGCACGCCCCGGCGTTGCTCGCGTTCACGAACCCCACCACGAACTCGTACCGCCGCCTGGTGCCCGGCTACGAGGCCCCGATCAACCTCGTGTACTCGCAGCGGAACCGCTCGGCCTGCATCCGGATCCCGGTGTTCAGCCGGAACCCTGCCACGAAGCGCCTGGAGTTCCGCACGCCCGACCCGACCTGCAACCCCTACCTCGCGTTCCCCGCGATGCTCATGGCCGGCATCGACGGCATCAAGAACAAGATGGAGCCGCCGGAACCGATGGACAAGGACCTCTACGACCTCCCGCCCGAGGAGAAGGCGATGGTCAAACAGGTCCCTGGCTCTCTCGAAGAGGTCCTCGACAATCTCGAGTCCGATCACCAGTGGTTGCTCGAGGGCGGCGTCTTCACCCAGGACGTGATCGACACCTGGATCGAATACAAGCGCACCCACGAGCTGGATGCGGTGAGACTACGCCCCCACCCGCACGAGTTCGCGCTGTACTACGACATCTAGTCCAACGTGGACTAGATGCCGAAGAGGCCCCCAACCCAAAGTTGGGGGCCTCTTTGTACGGCCATGCTGAGGAAGCCGGCGGCTCGACTCCTACTGCCTGATCGAGCCCTCCAGGAATTTCCGTGCGTTGACCGGACCTCCGATGCCCGGAGTAGCATCGTCCATCTCCAATGAGAGACCGCGTCTATCAGCTCGGCAAGGACTACCGAGACACCGGGAGCGCCAAAGACCCAGATGACGAGTTCCTGGGCTGGATCAATCTCGACGGTCGCGGCATGCGGAACATGGGTGGGATCCGGCCGCTCGGCTTCCATCACCTCAAGGTCCCCGTTCATGCCGCGATCATCCTCGTTACCCACGAACGATCGCGCGGCTCCGCATCTAATCCATGGGAGGACCTCGTCGATCTTCCCCACGGTCGCATCGTCTATTGGGGCGACGCGAAGAATGGAGCCCGTAGCGTCGACGAGTTCATCGGCAACAGGGCGATGCGCTCAGCTCAAGACCAGGTGCTAGATGACAACCGAGCACTCATACCGCCCATCCTGCATTTCTCTAAACCGTCGATCGGCGGCGTCCGCTTCAACGGCGTGTGCGTTCTCGATCGACTGGAGCTGACGTGGTTCGAGGACGGTGGCCGTCCGGTCCGCAACTACCGTGCACACCTCACCGTTCTCGATGAGGCTGATGTCCCAGTCGATTGGCTGCACAGTCGGATGACAGCGTCGAGCCTTGATCAACTCTCAGGTCAGGGGCCGGAGACCTGGCGTAGATACCAAGCCGGCTATGTCGATCGACTTCGAATCTGGGCCGCATCAATCCGTGACCCAGCACACCAGCTGCCCGAGGATGGCTCTCGAGACAGTGCCGTGTTGGAGCAGCTAACAAGCATGGACCCGACGGAGTTCGAGGCAGCGACCGTCGCAATGTTCAGAGAGCTTGATGAAGTTCAGCACAACATCACCCGGACAAGACCAACGGCGGACGGGGGCTTCGACTTCTTTGGTCAATTCACGTTTCCGCCTCCTCTCCGGTACACCATCGACTTCCTCGGCGAGGCCAAGAAATTCGGTCGGGGCCACGCAGTGAGCCCCAGGTATGTCTCACGGCTCGTAGCGCGTCTTGCCAGAGGTCAGTACGGACTCTTTGTGACGACCTCGTACTTCACGCGGCAGGCTCAAGAGGAGGTCATCGCTGACGGATACCCGACCACCCTCATCGCTGGCGCGGACATTGTTCGAATGATGCGCGAGCTGCGTATCGCGCGAGGGAGCGAGATCTCCAAGACATGGCTTAAGGCCGTCGAGTCCGAGATGTTGGAGCGCACAGGAGGGCGAGGCTAGCCAAGCAGATTGAGGGTGACCTGCTTGAGTCGTGTGACCCTCGAGTACTCCTCCCTATCGCCGACGCCAAAGACCGCCACGAGTTCATGGCCATGATCATGAACCTCAACTGGCACCTCGCCCCGATAAGGGGACTCTGCCCACGCCTTCGCCTCAATCCTTCCTGGCAGCAAGACCGCCTCCGGATCCGGATAGCCATCGCGAGTCCAGTGCGTGCCAACCCACGGTTCTCGGCCAGCGAGCGATTGAGCTAACTGAGCCGGCACGAGGCGAATATCGCGCGGTCCTACCTCCCAACGCCCCTCGAACGGTCGCCGAATGAGGCGTCTGTTTCCCATGGCGAGAATCTCTGCCCACCGCATCGCTTCACGTGTTGCCAACGAGAGATCGACGTACAACTCTGGAGGGAACTCGAGGATTGTGCCGTCCGTTACCAGCAGAACCCATGCGCGATGGGGCTCGGCCTCGGCAGCTGGTGCATCCACCTTCATGAACCCTCGCGGGGAGTCTCGCCGGTGACGTGCTGCCATGGACCAGGGATCGTCACGCCGCTTCGATTGCTCGGATCGTCAGCGGCGGTGCCCGTCCACTCGACTGATCGCAGGCAGACGGCGCACACCATTCCTTGATTCAGATCGACGCGCGTAGGTTGGACCTCGTGTCGTGGGTCGATCGGGCTCGGGCTGAGGAAGTACTCGGAGTGGATGAGCTCGAATTCTGGGAACGAGCAGTGCTGGAAGATCTCGTCGGCTGCCTCGTCAGCCTCTTCGGGCGAGTCCGCGCTCACGTAGACCGTCCACTCCTCCACCATCTCCCTCGTGATCACCACGGCGAACCTAGGCTTCTCCTTCTTGGGCATGGCGCCTCCTTTCGATGGCGCCCTCGAGCCTGATCTGATCGCTGGCAGATCGACTGTGATCTGCGTCACGATCACGAAGAATTCAGAACCCAGTCCCCGGCTTGCGTTCCACACCTCCTGTGCGGCAGGCTGACAGCCCCCCGATACAGGAGGTTCGACCGATGCGGAGGATCCTGCTCGCTGCCCTGGCCGCCCTGACACTCCTGGCGGTCGGCGTCCCCACGACGGGCGCGTCCGCCGCCGGCGGGCTCGAGGGGGTGCCGGCGTTCAGCAAGGTGTTCGTGATCGTGGGCGAGAACACCAGCCTGTCGCAGCTCGACCGCAAGAGCGCGCCGTACCAGCTGGGCTGGGTCAAGCCACACAGCGCGTGGATGACCGACTACTGGGGCCTGTCGCACTGGTCGACCTCGAACTACATCGCCATGACGAGCGGGCAGTTCCTGGAGTGCCACCAGCTCGACCTGAAGCCCGCGGTCTGCAACCAGAACATCCCGACCTTGTTCTCACAGCTGGACGACGCAGGGGTGTCGTGGCTGTCCTGGAACGAGTCGATGCCGGAGCCGTGCTACTTGGTGAACGCCGGGACCAGCAACGACGCGAACAGCTACCGCGTGAAGCACAACCCTGCCCTGTACTTCCAGAGCGTGGTGGGACCGGACTTCTCGGGGACGACCGGCAACGCGTTCTGCCGCGCGCACGACATCTCGATGGGCACGACCGACCGGAACGACACGAGCACCTTCGACGCGGCGCTCGCGAGCGGGAGCGTGGCTCGGTTCAACTACATCGTGCCGAACCAGTGCGAGGACGGGCACGACAACTGCAAGCCGCAGGGGAACCCGATCCGCCAGTTCGACGACTTCCTGGCGCGGGAGATCCCGAAGATCATGGCCTCGCCCGCGTGGGACGCGAACAGCGCGATCTTCGTGGTGTACGACGAAGGACAGGACGGCGGGCCCGGCAAGGCCAAGAACCACGCCGGCGGCCACACGCCGTTCGCGGTGATCGGCGGCCAGGTGCACGAGGCGCAGTACGCCGAGTTCGCCAACCACTACAGCCTGCTGCGGACGTGGGAAGACGGCTTCGGGATCGGCACCTACCTCGGAGGCGCCGGCTCCGCGTCGCCCATCGCCCAGATCTGGGACTGACGCCCAGGCGACCCGGAGGGAGGACACATGTTCGAGGGCAGCGCGGTCGCGTTCCTGTGGGTCGCGATCAACCTCGGGATCCTGATGGCGATCATCGCCGTGATCACGGGTCGGAAGATGACCGACGACCTCGCGGTGCGCCCTCGCGCGATCTACCTGGCGGTCGTGATGCTCCCCCTCCTCGTGGTCGGCGTCGTCGCCGCGTACGCGGTCGTCGACGCCGGCGTCCGGCTGACGCTCGGGCCTGAGTCGACGAATCCACCGTTCTGCAGCGACCCCAGCTTCGCCGCATCGACGGATCTCACGCAGCTCGGCTGCGACACGGACGCCAGTGACCCGATCGTCCGGCTGCTCGTCTCCTCGGCGATCGTCGCCGTGATCTCGCTCGGGCTCTACGCCGTGCACCTCCGATGGCGGCGCAGCCTGTTCTCGGAGCCCGGCTTCGATGGATCGGCCGGGTCCCGGGTGATGCAGGCGTTCGCGTACACGGTCGTGCTGGCGTTCGTCGTCGCACTCGCCTATGCGGCGTATCGAGCGGGCTACGGCGTGTTCCGGGCGGCATCGCCGAGCACGAGCTCGTTGCTGTCGGCCAGCGAGTCGGCGGAACGTGAACAGGGCATCGCCGACCTCCTGGCAGGGGCCGGTCTGGCGGCCATCTCGTGGTTCTTGTTGACGATGCACTGGAGGCTGGCCGATCGGCTCCGGAGGCCGCAGCCAGCCTCGATGCCGGCTGCCCCTGAGATCCCGCCGCCAGCTCCCTGACCGAGCTTCCCCCGGAGTCTGCAGCCCGCCGCTCCGGTTGCACCTCGGCCCGGTCGGCGATAGCGTGGAAGTTCGGCGCCGTCCCGCGCCCAACCCCCGGTTCCGGTGCTCACGCCGCCGGCCGAGCGGGGGCAAAGGGGGCTCGAGCCCTCGGGACGCCGGTCGAGTGCACCCGATCCGGCAGGGCCATCGCGAGCGTGGGTCGCGGCGGCGCTGCCACGAGGGAGCACGAGATGACCAGGCAGCGATCCTTCAAGACGCTCGTCCGCGCACGCATGGACAAGACGGGCGAGAGCTACACCGCGGCGCGGGCCCAGCTGCTCTCGCCCTCAGCGGATGAACCGCCACTCGCCGGCCCGCGCGTGCTCGCCACGTCGGACGAGTCGATCCGAGCGCGAACAGGACGCGGCTGGGAGGAGTGGTTCGATCTGCTCGACGACTGGGGCGCGGCAGAGCGATCCCACCGCGACACCGCTCGGTGGGTCGCCGAGCAGCTCGGCGTCACGCCCCTGACGTGGAACGCGCAGGCGATCACCGGCAGCTACGAGCGGGCGCGCGGTGGTCGCGCGGTCGGCCAGCATGCCGACGGCTTCCGCGTGAACGCCTCCAGGACGGTGGCCGTGCCGGTCGACCGGCTGTTCGATGCATTCGTCGACGGCTCGGTCAGGGACCGGTGGCTGCCCGACGGCAAGCTGCGCGAGCGGACCGCCACGAAGCCGGCGTCCGCCCGGTTCGACTGGGGCGACGGCCCGGAGCGCGTGCACGTCACGTTCGTCGTGAAGGGACCCAGCAAGAGCATGGTCGCGATCTCGCACGAACGGCTCGCCGACGCCGCCGAGCGCGAACGGATGAAGGCGTACTGGCGCGAACGCACGGCCGCACTGAAAGAGGAGCTGGAACGATGAGCGAGGACCGAGGCGCGATGCACGTCACACATGTGGGACGAGTGATCATTCCCGTCGCGGACCAGGACTCCGCACTCGACTTCTTCACCGGAACCCTCGGGTTCGAGGTCCGGATCAACGGGTCGTTCGGGAACGGTCAGCGCTGGATCGAGGTGGCGCCGCCCGGTGCCGAGACGGCGGTCGCGCTCGTCCCCCAGGGGATGTCCGCCGGGATCGAGGTCAGCCTGGTGAGCGGCGATATCGCCGCCGACCACGAGGCGTTGCTGAGGCACGGCATCGACGCCGACGCCGAGCTGATCAGCTTCGAGGGCGTCCCGCCGATGTTCACGTTCCGGGACCCCGACGGGAACCCGTTCCGGATGGTGCAGCGAAGCTAAGGCGATGGCTACGCGCCGGGCGCGTACTCCGACGCGTGGTCCCCCCGGTCCTTCGCGAGCGTCTGCTCGAAGATGTCCAACGTCTCGGCGACGGAGCGACCGTTCTCGTCGGCTGCGGCCTTGAGATCTTCGAACCGGACGTTGTGCTGGCCCATCTCCAGGTGGGCGTCCATGCATCCACAGGTCAAGCACATGGCGGTCTCCTTCCACCGGGCTCCGTGATCGCTCCGCTCAGCGGCACGGGGTCCATGGCGTGTCGAACAGGTCGAACGTCTTCTTGATCGCGTTGCGGTTCTCCGCGTTCGCCTGCGGGCAGAACTTCGAGTTCGAGAGCTTGTACTCGACCTGGAAGACCGCCTTGCCGGCGTTGACGAAGTTCGTCGTGTAGTTCCCGCACTCGCTGTACTGCTGGCACTGCTCGTTGATCGCGTAGTCGAAGTAGGGAGCCAGGTCAGGCACCTGCTCGACGTCGTTCTTGAGCGCGACCGTGAGGCCCTTGCCGTGGGCGAGGTTCGCGAGCGCGGAGTTGAACAGGAGCTGCGTGTCCGCGCTGATCGTGAGGCCCGTCCGGTTGGACCACGCGTCGACCACGTCCATCTCCACGCCGTCGAACCCGTTGGCGACGCACCGATCCAAGCGGGCGCCGATCCGCCCCAGGATGAAGTCTCGTTGGCCCTGGTCGTTGTTGATGTTCACCCAGAACTCGTTGCGGAATCCCGCCACCGGCTTGCCGAACAGGCAGCCGTTGCAGTTCGTGTTGAACGCGTCGTACTGGGCGAAGTCCGGACGGAACGACTCCGCGCCACCGGCGTCGATGTAGCAGATCGCCTTGGCGCCGTTCGCATGGATCGCGGCGACCGCGGCGCCGTTCTCCTGCGTGATCGTGCCACCGGTGCAGGCCCCGTCGGTCTGGAAGTCGATGTCGAACACGCCCGGTGCGACGGCCGCACCGCCCGTGAACGGCGTCCCGGTGATGCCGACGTTGATCCCCCCGGTCGAGGGGAACAGGCAATCGCCGGCCTTGTTCCGGGCAGCCTGCAGCTGATATTGCCAGCGGGTCGACACGGCCGGCTTCCAGCACGCGCCGGCGCCCGTGTTGCACGGCACAGGTGCCGCACATCCAGCCGTCTGGCAGTTCGCGGCGGCCGGTGGTGCGTTGACCACCACCGGGCCGGCCGTCGTGAGTGCGAAGGTCAGGATCGCGAGCGCAGATATGCGTTTCATAGCCCCCTCTTTCCCGTCGATCGCGTCGTTCACGCCTCGCCGACCGACAACCCGTACCGTTCGATCATGACCCGATGGATCTTCCACGTCGACATGGACGAGTTCATCGCGGCCGTCGAGGTCCTGCGACGACCCGACCTGCGCGGGCTCCCGGTGATCGTCGGCGGCGACGGCGACCCGACGAAGCGCGGTGTGGTCTCGACCGCCTCCTACGAGGCACGGGAGTTCGGTGTTCGCTCGGGCATGGCGCTCCGAACCGCCCTGAAGCGCTGTCCGGAGGGCGTGTTCCTGCCGGTCGACGCCGACACGTACCTCGAGGCCTCGGCCGTCGTGATGGACACGCTCCGGTCCTTCCCGGCGGTCGTGCAGACGATGGGCTGGGACGAGGCGTTCATGGCCGCCGACATCGACGACCCGATGCGGTTCGCACGCGAGGTCCAGCGCGCCGTGCTCGAGCGAACGTCGTTGTGGTGTTCGATCGGGGTCGGGGACTCGAAGCACCGCGCGAAGCTCGCGAGCGCGTTCGCGAAGCGGCGTGGCGTGTTCCGGCTCACGCAGGGCGAGTGGGCGGAGGTCATGGGCGCCCGTCCCGTCGACGCGCTGTGGGGCATCGGGGCCAAGACCGCGGCCAAGCTCGACGAGTTGGGGATCCGCACGGTCGGCGAACTGGCAAGCGCCGACGCGGACGTGCTCGCGGCACGGTTCGGCCCGAACATCGGCCCGTGGCTGCGGCAGCTCGGCACGGGCGAGGATGACGGGGTGGTCTCGTCAGAGCCATACGTCTCGACCGGGCGGGGCAGAGAGCGAACGTTCCAGCAGGACCTGACGGACCTCACGCAGATCCGGCTGGAGACGCGCAGGCTCGCCGACGAGCTGACCGGGAGCTTGACGGCCGACGGCGAGGAGCGACCGATCGCTCGCGTCGTCGTGAAGGTGCGGGTGCGACCGTTCTTCACGTCGACCCACGGGATGAAGCTGCCGGAGCCGACACGGGACCCGGCGGTGATCGCCGCGGCCGCGCTCGAGGCGCTCGGGCGGTTCGGGATCGATCGGCCGGTCCGGTTGCTCGGCGTCCGCGTCGAGTTCGCCCGTGAGACGTGACGTCACGTTCGAGATCGGAGCTCGTCACGGATCTCGGTGAGGAGCTCGACCTCGGTGGGCCCCGCCTGCTTGGTCTCGCGGAACCGGTTGTACGCCTTCACGACCAGGAACAGGACGAGTGCGACGAGCACGAAGTTCACGGCTGCCGTCAGGAACGCCCCGTAGGGGATCACGATCTCCGCGCCACGATGCACGCCGAGGCCATCGAACGAAACGTCTCCGCCGGCGACGTAGCTGATCGCCCCGAGCGTCATGTTCGTGAACGCCGTGACCACACCGCTGAAGGCCACACCGAGGACGAACGCAACGGCGAGATCAACCAGGTTCCCTCGCGAGATGAACTCCTTGAACTCCTTGAGCACGACAGCCTCCCCAACGAGTACCGGACCGTCCTTCGTCGGAGGGGGTACCCGGCAGGACACGCCGGCGAACCAGGTGCACCGCCTGAGGCCGAGCTCCCTGGGGTTCCACCTTGACGCGACGACGACACCGAATTAGGTTCCGGCCGTTCGTGAAGAAGACCTTTGGCATCCTCGTTCTCGGCGCGATGTGCTTCGCGACGCTCGCACCTTCGGCTGTCGCGGTATCGGTTGATCGCGACGATGCTGGATCTCGCGCCACGACCGCGTTGGTGCTCCGGTACACCTTCAACAACGACGCGAGCGGGGTCGTGCGCGATGCGTCCCCGAACGCCCTGCACGGCACCCTCGTCAATGCGGATCCGTCGACGGCGCACGTCCCGAGCGTCTCTGGTCAGGGGCTCGCGCTCTCCTTGACCGGCGCACAACACCAGTTCGTGGACGTGCCACAGTCGAGCGTGCTCGACGTCAACCGGTTCACGCTGACCGGGCTGATCCGATACACCGGGATCCAGAACGACGCGACGAACGGCCGGTGGGAGATCCTGGAGAAGGCGGGCGCGTACTGGATCAACCTGCGCACGAACGGCCGGATCCGGGTCGGGGGGTTCTTCGGGAGCTGCACATCGAGCGGCGCCTGGAAGTTCCTCGACAGCACCCGGACGATCGCGACGAACACGTGGACCCATGTGGCCGGCCGGTACAACGGGACGACGCTCACGATCTGGATCGACGGGACGAAGGCCGGCAGCATGGCCGTCTCGGGCGCGACCTGCAGCAACGACGAGCCGCTGGCCGTCGGTGCGAAGAACGCCCCCGCGAAGGGGCTGCTCGAGGCGTTCTGGGACGGGCAGCTCGACGAGGTGCGCGTGTACAGCCGTGCGTTGAGCGCCACGGAGATCGCAGCTCTCGTCCCCTGAGCTGAGCGGCTAGGACTCGTCCGCGAACACCCGTTCCATCGCCCGGCGGGCGCGGCGGGTGATGCGCAGGTAGTCGTCGAGGAAGGCCTGGCGTGGGTATTCCTCGTAGCCGAGGCGCCGCGCCAGCGCGGTCTGGTCCGCCGGCGCCGGCGGCACGGCCTCGGCGTGAACGCGACGGTCCATCTCGAGCGCGTTCTTCACGTCGGTGCCGTACACGAACGCCGCGGCCAGGTCGCGCGCGACCGAGCCGGGCAACAGGCCCGACCCGGCGAGCCGGTCGATCGCCTCGAGCGTTCGGCGTGAACGCACCTCGGGGTGGGGGCCTCCGTGCCGCATCAGCGAGACCTCGACCGCGAACTGCACGTCGGCGAGCGAGCCGACGCCGAGCTTGACGTGGAACTTCGCCGCCTCGGGCGGTTTCACGCGCTCGCGTTCGATCCGCTCGCGCATCCGGCGGATCTCCGCCACGTGGTCGATCGTGATGCCGTCGGGTGGATACGCGAAGTCCGCCGCGTTCAGCTCGAACCGCCGCCCGAGGTCCGCGTCGCCCGCGATCGCCCGGGCCCGCAGGAGCGCCTGGAACTCCCAGGTCTCCGCGTACCGCTCCCAGTACTCGAGGTACGCGGCGATCGAGCGCGCCAGCGGCCCGTTGCGTCCTTCCGGCCGCAGATCGGCGTCGGGTTCCCATCCCGCCTCGCGGACCCCACGCATCACGTGCTCGGCCAGCTCGGTCGCACGCGCGAGAGCGTTCGCACCCTCACCCTCGTAGACGAACAGGAGGTCGAGGTCGCTCGCGACGTTGACCTCGCGCGCCCCGAGCTTGCCCATCGCGATCACGGCGAACGGGAGATCGGGATCGAGGACGTCGAGAGCCTCCCGCACGACGCGCGTCCCGACCGCCGACAGCGCCTCGCCCGCTTCGCGGGGCATGAGCTCGCGGCCTGCGGTTCGTGCGATCGCGTCGACGAGGCCGCCCGCCGCATCCGTGTCGGTCGCCAGCAGCGTGTCCGACAGCCCCCGCACGCGCGTGGGGTCGGCGGCGAGCAGGTCGGAGGCGAACGAACTGGCGCCGGCCACGTGCGCGACCCGACGCGCCGCCGCAGGATCGGACGCCAACAGATCCGCGATCACGCGCTCATCGCGGTGACTCCCGATCGAATCGGCGATGCGTTCGAGCCGCACGAGCGCCGCGTCGGGGGCCGGGGACAAGGCCAGCGCCGGCGCCATCACGGGGAACAGGTGCGCCAGCACCTTGCCGATCCGGTGCGTCGGGTCGACCAGTCGCCCGAGGACGTCGTAGGACCGCGCGGCATCGGCGAACCCGAGCCCGCCGAGCAGCTCCTCGGTCGCGGCGCGATCGGTTCCCGGTGCGGGCTGGGCGGGCCCGGCGAAGGCCTCCAGCAGCGGCCGGTAGAACAGGCGCTCATGGATCGAGCGCACGAGCTCGGTCGTGGCCCCGTATCGCTGCGCGAGCTCGTCGGCGTCGGTGAGGCCGAGCGAACGAGCCAGGGTCGTCCGGGCGTGACGATCCGCGGGCAGATCGTGCGTCTGGAGGTCCCGGACGATCTGGAGCCGGTGCTCCACCCGCCGCAGGAACCGATACGCGTCCGCGAGCGCGTCGGCATCGTCCTCGGCGACGTAGCCCTCGAGCGCCAGCTCGGCGAGGGCGGCCAGCGTGTTCGGCGTGCGCAGTCGCGGGTCACGTCGCCCGTGCACGATCTGGAGCAGCTGCACGGCGAACTCCACGTCGCGGATGCCGCCCCGCCCCCGCTTGACCTCGGTGAGCTCCTTCCCCCGCTGGCGGATGTACTCCTCCAGGCGAACCTTCGTCCGCCGCACGTCCTCGATCGCGGCCGGCGGGAGCTCCGGCGGATACACGAACGGCTCGACCCCCTCGACGAAACCCCGGCCGAGCGCCTCGCGGCCCGCGATCGGTCGCGCCTTGATCATCGCCTGGCGTTCCCACGTGGCCGACTCGCGCTCGTAGTAGGCGAGGGTGGCGTCGAGGGAACGGCTCAAGGCCCCCGCGCGGCCGCCGGGCCGCAGCATCGAGTCGACCCGCAACCCGATGCCGTCGATCGTCGGTGCTGCCAGCAGCGACGTGAAGCGGCCCACGATCCGTTCGGCGGCGTCCTGGGCCGCGGGACCCGGGTCCGCGTGGATGAACAGGAGGTCGACGTCGCTCGCGTAGTTGAGCTCGGAGCCGCCGAGCTTCCCGAGGCCGATCACGGCGATCCCACCCATGCCCCCGATGAGGTGGAGCGCCTCGAGGATGCACGAGTCCGCGATCGCGCTGATCTCCGTGACGACGTCGTCGAGGGCGGCCCCGGCGAGGTCGCGGGCCGCCACCCGGAGCATCGCCCTGCGCCGGAAGCGGCGGATGCCCGTCTCGGAGCCGAGCCGGTCGACGTCGGCTTCGAGTTCGCGCTGGAGCCGGCCCGCATCTCTGGCCGAGACGTCGTCGAACGCCGCGAGCTCGTCGGGGTGCCGGACGAAGAAGTCGGCGGCGGACGTCGAGAACCCGAGGAGTCGAGCGGCGACGGCGGTGATCTCCGGTCGGGCGAGGGCATCGCGGGCGCCCGGATCGTCGCCGACACGGGAGAACGCGACCCGCGCGAGCTCCGGGTCGGGCGCCTCGGCGAACGTCCGTCCGAGCATCTCGGGGGTCAGCACCTCCGAATCATCGCACCCGCCCCTGGCCGGTTCGCAGAATTCACACGGGCGTAACAGGTCTCGGGGATTCCCCACCTACCCTGACTCCCATGGCGCTGACCACGGAAGCGGAATACGTCCTGCACACGATCGAGGAGCGCGGGATCCGGTTCGTCCGACTCTGGTTCACCGACGTGCTCGGGTTCCTGAAGTCGTTCACGATCACCTCGCAGGAGCTCGAGGGGGCCCTCGCCGAGGGCATGGGGTTCGACGGGTCCTCGATCGAGGGGTTCAGCCGGATCCAGGAGTCCGACATGGTCGCGGCGCCCGACCCGGCGACGTTCCAGGTGATCCCCTGGAAGAGCGAGGCCCCGGTGGCGCGCATGTTCTGCGACGTGTACAACCCCGACGGGACCCCCTTCGACGGCGACCCACGCGGGGTGTTGAAACGCCAGTTGCAGCGGGCCTCGGACCTGGGGTTCACGTTCTACGTCGGGCCGGAGCTCGAGTACTTCTACTTCCGGGCCGTCGACGATCCCTCGTTCCTGGATCGCGGCGGGTACTTCGACGAGACCCCGCTCGACGTCGCCACGGACTATCGCAAGCGAACCGTCCAGTACCTGGAGTCGATGGGGATCCCCGTCGAGTACGTGCACCACGAGGTCGCGCCGAGCCAGCACGAGATCGACCTGCGGTACACGGACGCGCTGACGATGGCGGACAACGTCATGACGTACCGGCTCACGGTGAAGGAGGTCGCGCAGGAGTTCGGGATCTACGCCACGTTCATGCCCAAGCCGGTCGCCGGCGTCAACGGCAGCGGCATGCACACGCACCAGTCGTTGTTCGAGGGCGATCGCAACGCGTTCTTCGACGCCGCCGACGAGTACCACCTGTCCAAGACGGCGAAGAGCTACATCGCGGGGATCCTGCGGCACGCGCCCGAGATCACGCTCGTCACGAACCAGTGGGTGAACTCGTACAAGCGGCTCATCCCCGGGTTCGAGGCGCCGGTCTACGTGTGCTGGGCGCGCCGGAACCGCAGCGCCCTGGTGCGCGTCCCCATGTACAAGCCCGGTAAGGAAGGCGCGACCCGGATCGAGTACCGCTCCCCCGACCCCGCCTGCAACCCGTACCTGGCCTTCGCGGCCATGCTCGCGGCCGGACTCGCGGGCATCGAGGGTGAGTACGACCTACCGCCGGAGGCCAGCAACAACATCTATGAGATGCGCGACGAGGAACGCGATGCGGCCGGGATCGCGTCCCTCCCAGAGGATCTGGTCGAGGCGATCCACCTGGCCGAACGTTCCGAGGTGCTCCGGGATGCCCTCGGCGGCCACGTGCACGAGTACCTGATGCGCAACAAGCGGGAGGAGTGGGACGCTTTCAAGGCCTACGTCACGCCCTACGAGCTCGATCGCTACCTGCCAGTCCTCTAGGCCGGTGCTCTGACCTCGCCCGACGCCCGTCGAGGAGAAACGGTCTTTCGCCCGACGTCGAAGGGTTGACTATCGGCCAGACGCCCGAGAAACTGGGCCCCGTCTGGCCGACGCCCGCGGTTGGCTCGATAGGTAGGTCCGAAGTCGAATCGCCCGTCAGGCCAAGGAGGCCCCATGCTGTGCACTCCCCCCTCGCGCGTGCGGAAGCTGTTGCCCGCGCTCGTACTCACCCTGGTCGCGGCCGCGTTCGCGGTCGCTCCGTCGGCGCTCGCGGCCGCGAACAACGTCGTGGGCACGCTCGATCCGGGCGGCGTTCCCGCCGGCGCGACCAGAGCGGTGTCGTTCACGCTGACGACCACGAACGGCACAGCGAAGTCGTTCAACCTGACCGCCCCGGCCGGGTGGAGCCTGAGCGGCCTCTCGGCGCCGGCGGGCGTGACGCTCGCATCGTCGTCCCTGATCCAGGGCCGGAACCTGAGCGTCAACGGCACGTCGCCGCTCAACATCAGCTTCACGAGCAAGGCGCCCTGCGCAGCGTCGAGCACCGATTGGGCGTTGACGGCGAAGTCCGGCGGCGGCTTCACCGGCAGCGTGTTCGGCGTGGACGGGACCAGCGTCCTCACGAGCCCGCTCACGGGGAGCTGCTCGTCGGCGTTCGTGCTGGGCCGTGGCCCTGCCGACGCGGCGTTCAACGGGAATCCGAAGAGCGAGAACATCACCAGCGAACCGTACGCACCAGGTGGCCAGCCGATGCAGGCCGAAGCGAAGGACGGCGCGGGCGACGCGCTGGCCGGCGTGCAGTTGACGCTCGGCTTCGGTGCGAACCCGTCGTCGGCCAACCTCACCGGTCCCACCTCCGCGACGACGGACGCGAGCGGCGTCGCGACGTTCACGGGATCGGCTGCGACGCCGATCTCGATCAGCAAGGTCAGCCAGGGCTACACGCTGAAGGCGAACGGCTCCGGGATCGTCGCGGCCGCGTCGGGTCCGTTCGGGATCTATCAGGAGGGCAAGGGCTGCTCGGGCCTGTGCCAGGTGCACGGGAACAGCGGCGACAACAAGATCACCGCCGACATCTCCGCCCCCGGTGGCGGGACGCTCGCGGTCCTCGTCCAGGACTTCAACCTGACCTGTGAGGGCACCGGCACCACGCTCTCGTCCTCGGCCATCATCTGGAAGTACACGGGGCCCGGAGCGCAGACCGTGACGGCGTTCGTCGACCGGTCGCTGGTCAAGACCGTCACCGACCGCGGCTCCCACATCGACGTCTGCTTCCAGACCGACAACGGCAAGACGTTCACCGACAAGTTCGGTCACGCTGGGGTCACGACCGGGTACCTGCCCGACTGCGCACCCGCTCAGCCGACGAACTGCATCGAGTCCGAGACCGGCCTCAACGGCGGCAAGATCATCGTGTTCACCGTCGAAGACGGGAAGGGCCGGATCTAGCACCGCATCGCGACGCAGCACCGAGCGACGGCCGCCCCATCGGGGCGGCCGTCGGCATGTTGGCGCCGCCCGAGCGGACTGGCCCATCGTGGCTAGGCCCGCCCGAGGAGGCGCCCTACACTCCTGTGCGTGCAGACCTGTCCGAGTTGCGGTGAGGAGAACCCGGATCGGTTCCGCCTGTGCGGGTTCTGCGGCACCCAGCTCGTCACGGAGACCGAGGCGCCCGACGTTCGCAAGACCGTCTCGATCGTGTTCTGCGACCTCAAGGGCTCGACGAACCTCGGAGAGGCGTTGGACAGCGAGTCGCTCCGCGAGGTGCTGAACGTCTATTTCAACGAGATGAAAGCCGTGCTCGAATCGCACGGCGGCACCGTCGAGAAGTACATCGGCGACGCGATCATGGCCGTGTTCGGGCTCCCGCGTCTGCACGAGGACGACGCGCTGCGCGCGGTCCGTGCCGCGTGGGAGATGAAGCAGGCGCTCGGCCCCGTGAACGACAAGATCGAAGCGCACTGGGGTGTGCGTCTACAGAACCGGACCGGCGTCAACACCGGCGAGGTCGTGGCCGGCGACGTCTCGGCCGGACAGCGACTCGTGACCGGCGACGCGGTGAACACCGCCGCGAGGCTCGAGCAGGCGGCGCCGACGGCCGAGATCCTGATCGGCGACCCGACGTACCGCCTGGTCAAGGACTTCGTCGAAACCGAGCCGGTCGAGCCCCTCGAGCTGAAGGGGAAGGCGGATCGGGTCCCGGCCTACCTGTTGACCGATGTCCCGGGGCTCGAGAAGGGCGAGGCGATCGCCCGCCGCCTCGATGCCCCGATGGTGGGCCGGACCGAGGAGCTGGCCACGCTCGAAGGAGCCCTCGATCAGGCGATCGAGCGACGGGGCGGGGAGCTCACGACGGTGATGGGGCCCGCCGGCGTGGGCAAGTCCCGGTTGCTCCACGAGTTCCTCACCCGATCGGGCGAACGGGCGCGGGCGCTCCGCGGGCGATGCCTGTCCTACGGCGACGGCATCACGTTCTGGCCGCTGGCCGAGATCACCAAGGCAGCCGCGGGCATCGTCGACGACGACTCGATCGACGGGGCATGCGACAAGCTGGATGCGCTGCTGGGCCCGGAGCTATCGAGCGTGACCGAGCGGATCGGCGCTGCGATCGGCTTGAGCGAGGCCACGTTCCCGGTGGAGGAGACGTTCTGGGCCGCCCGGCGGCTGTTCGAGACGTTGGCGGCGGACCGGCCCCTGATCGTGCTGGTCGACGACATCCATTGGGCTGAGCAGACGTTCCTCGACCTGATCCGCTCCGTGGTCGAGTCGACCGAGGCCCCGCTGGCCTTCGTGTGCTCGTCGCGCCGCGAGCTGCTCGAGGAACACCCGGAGTGGGCCGAGGCGCACGAACACTCGCGGAACATCACGCTCGAACCGCTGTCCGAACAGGAGAGCTCCCTGATCGTCGAGCACCTGCTCGGCAGCACCGAGGTCGACGAGACCGCCCGCCGCAAGATCATCGCGGCGGCCGAAGGCAACCCGCTGTACGTGGAGCAGATGCTCTCGATGCTCACCGACGACGGGTTGCTCCACGAGGAAGGCGGGCGGTGGGTCCTGCAGGCCGGGGTCGACGAGATCTCGGTGCCGCCGAACATCTCCGCCCTGCTCACGGCGCGACTCGACCGGCTCCGCCCGCTCGAACGTGCCGTGTTGGAGCGTGCCTCGGTGGTGGGCCAGGTCTTCTACCCGAGCGCGATCCGTTCGCTATCACCCGACGGTTCGCCCGGGGACGATGAGGTGTTCACGTCCCTCGTGCGCAAGCAGCTGATCGTGCGGACCGAGTCCACGTTCGTCGGTGAATCCGCGTTCCGGTTCGCCCACATCCTGATCCGCGACGCCGCCTACGGCACGTTGCTGAAGCGCACCCGGGCGCAGCTCCACGAGCGGTTCGCCGTGTGGCTCGAGGAGGAATCCGGGATCCGCGTCGGCGAGCAGGAGGAGATCATCGGCTACCACCTGGAGCAGGCCTACGTGATCCGGATCCAGCTCGGTCCGCTCGACGAACACGCCACCGGGCTCGGGTTGCGCGGGGCCGAATACCTGTCGTCGGCCGGCCACCGGGCCCTCGCACGGGGCGACGTCCACGCCGCCGCGAACCTGCTCCGGCGCGCCGCGGCCCTGTTCCCTCCCGGCGACAGCCGCCGTCTCCGCCACCTGCTCGAGGCCGGCGAGGCGCACATCGAGCTCGGCGAGTTCGCGATGGCCGAGACGCTCCTCACCGGGGCGGTCGATGGGGGCACCGAGGCCGGCGACCGAGGGATCCAGGCCACGGGCAAGCTGATCCTGCTCGACATCCGGTACGCGACCTCACCCGAGGACATCGAGGAAGAGATCATGAGCCAGATCGAAGCATCGATCGACGAGCTCGAGGCGCTCGACGATCACGAAGGGCTGGCGAAGGCGTGGCGTCTGTTGACGCTCGTGCACTGGGAGGCATGTCGCTGGGGAACCGGCGAGGCGACGGCGCGCCGGATGATCGATGAGGCCCGCGCCGCCGGCAACGGCATGCTCGAGGCGCGCGTCCTCCCGGCGCTCGCGACGTCCGCGCTCTACGGGCCTCGACCCGTGCCCGAGGCCATCGCGGTGTGCGAGGAGCTGCTCGAGCAGACGAAGAACGACCGCAAGGGCGAGGCGGTGACGCTGCGAGCGCTCGCGCACCTCGAGGCGATGCGCGGCGACTTCGATCGGGCGCGGGAGCTCTACGGTCGCAGTCGGGCGTCGCTCGAGGAGCTCGGATGGAAGCTGCACGCCGCGAACACCTCCAGCGCATCGGGTCCGATCGAGATGCTCGCCGGCGACCCCGCGGCCGCCGAGCGGGAGCTCCGCACGGATGACGCCGCGCTGGAACGGATGGGCGACCGCTACTACCGGTCCACGTTGGCGGGCTTGCTCGCCGATGCCCTCTACGACCAGGGGCGCTACGAGGAGGCGAAGGAGCTGACGCTCCGCAGCGAGGAGATGTCGGCGCCCGACGACGTCTCGTCGCAGTACCTCTGGCGGACGATCCGCGCGAAGGTGCTAGCGGTCGAAGGACACCTCGACGAGGCCGAGGCGCTCGCGCGGGAAGCCGTCGACATCATCCGCAGCTCCGAGGAGCCGGAGGCGCAGGGCGAGGCCCTGATGACCCTGGCGGAGGTCCTGGGCCGTGCCGAGCGGCCGGCCGAGGCCGAGACGGCGGGCCGTGAGGCGCTCGAGCTCTTCGTGGCCAAGGGCAACGTCGTGGCCGAAGCGCGCGTCCGC
>Ga0081455_10001403_pt1 | contig 29783 bp, 50 predicted proteins | sample TabmetS3T2R1_FD_70207 | JGI IMG/M metagenome (GOLD analysis project Ga0081455, IMG submission 70207) | Tabebuia heterophylla rhizosphere microbial communities from the University of Puerto Rico - S3T2R1 | ecosystem: Host-associated > Plants > Roots > Rhizosphere ... | reverse complement strand
CTCGGCGCGGGGGTTGTGGCGGTACTGTTGGGTGAGGTAGTAGAGGGCGGCGCCGGGGCCGCCGAAGTAGTAGCCGGCGGTCTGGAGCACGGGGATCTTGATGTCGCCGAACTCCTTCCCGTACGGAATCATCCGCTGCCAGTAGGCGTCATAATCGGGGTGCGCCATCCACTGCTGCCAGATCGGATTGGGCGTCCCGTCGATCCGGTCCATGTCGCGGTAGGCTCGTCCGCTGGCGTACCATGCGCCGTAGAGCCTGAACCAGCGCGCGCGGTCGTTGTAAGTGCTGTCGTCGAGCAGCTTGGTGTCGGTGGTGTAAAACGGCCACGGATAAATGAAGCTCCAGGCGATGTTCCCCTCCATCGGCACGTCCACGCCCGGCGCCACCTTGCCCGAGGAGTTGTAGACCGGGGCCTCGGGGGCGCGGTAGTAGTGGTGGACCCCGCCCGATGGCGTGGTGACCACCATCTCGCCGAGCGGGAGGCCCTCGGCCGCCCACCAGGCCACCGCGTCCAGGCCCTCGTCCGGCTTCACGTCCAGGTCCACGACCACGATCCCGGACTTCTCGGTGTCCAGACAGAACGCCAGGTCCGAGCCGTGGAGCGTGCTCCAGTTCGTGATGATCTCGTGGTCCCGGGTGCTGATCACGTTCCAGCGGCCGTGATAGACCGGCATCTTGCGGCCGGTCGCGGGATTGCGGCGGATGGTGACCGGTGCGACGTAGAACCCGGCCGAGGCCAAGGTCAGCGCCATCTCCAGGGGCGAATCAGGCGCGGTTTCAGTTAGCATCGGGACGCTGACTCTTTCTCTTGGCAGGGGTGGAGCGGCATTACCGGTGAGCCCGGTCGCGCATCGTGGGGATGGCAGCGGCCGGGTTCTCCTCGTTACGGGAGGCGCGCGCGGCGCCCATCGGGCCAGACTCGCCACATCCCGCTGTAGCCCGCGACGTTGCGCAGGTCCAGTTCCACGGACTCCAGGCGGTCCCGGCGCGCGATCATGGCCGCCTGACCGAACGCGTAGCGGGCCTGGTCGCCCGCACTCCCCGACCTCGGGTCCAGGACGAGTGAGTGGGCCTCGCGCTCTCGATCGCGGCGCCTCTCGCATCGGCTGCACGCGCACGGTTCGTCGTGGAGCAGGGTTCGCGGCGCGGTGAGTTCCTCGCGCGAGGCCGCCTTGCGGTTCAGGCGCTCGGTCAGGTCCGTGATCGCGGCCTTGGTCTGTTCCACGGTCAGGTCCGGCGCGGTCACGCGCACACCGAGGTCACGCAACCGGCCCTCCAGGAGCGGAACGAGAGCCCGCGCCGTCACGGACTCACCGGGGAGCGCGTCCGGATCGAACTGGCGTCGGGCCCACCAACTGTAGTCGGCGAGGAGGCGTTCGGACTCCTCGCGGCGCGCGCGGATCGCGGCCGGTTCGTAGCCCGGAGTCAGGCGCGGCCCGGACTTCACCCGCGACACCGTGCGGCCGAGGATGTAGGCCGAGAACGCGATCATGACCATGACGATCAGCGTGGTGATCACGACGCGATCCCACGCCAGGCGCGCCAGCGCGCGCGCGTCCAGTCCGCCGCCCGGATGGCCGGGACCAGCACGTACCGGGACGCGATCCACAACAGGGCCTCGGGCGTGCTCACGGGATCATCCCCTGCTCTCGGAGTTCCTCGGCCGCGTCCGCCATCGGGCCCGGGAGCAGGACCCACACGTTCTCGTCCGGGCTCACGCACCCGATCCACGGCTCGGAGTCGGCGCGGGCGAGTTCCACCCACAACCGGCCCTCGTCATCGGCCTGGGACCGGACCACGAACGCGAACCCGGACGTGGCCGCCTCCTCGGGGACCACGAGGTCCCCGGATGAGACCGCGGACCAGGGCGTGACCGCCGGGCGCCAGTGCGTGCTCACGACCGGTCTCCCACGAGCACCATCTCCAGGTAGCCCTCCGCGGTGACCTGGAGGCTCTGGAGCCGGTCCGGCAGCGGGCCGTTGTAGTAGCCGCCCTGGATCTCCTCCAGGGCGTCGCGCACGTCTTGGATGGTGGCCGCGTCGCCCGAGTCGTTCAGGTTCGCCGTGATGTGCACGGTCCGCACGTCCAGCCTCATGCCCTGATCGCCTTCCCGAGTTCGGTGATGTTGAGGTGGACCGGGACGCCCGCCGGGTGCTCACCCTGGGCCGCGTGCGCACACTCGGGGTCCGAGCACACCTCCCAGGCGTGGCCGCCGACCGGGCGCCAGCGCAGACCCACGGGTGAGATCCGGACCGAGTCCTCGGGCTCGCCCGCCTTCTCCCGCTGCTTGGGCGTGAGCCGGGGCGGGATCTGGTCACGGGTCCACATGGCCGCGAACCCGAACGTGACCGCCTCGGGCTCGCCCTCCGGTCCGGTCGGTCCGAGCGCGGTCCGGCGTCCGCGGACCGAGACCGACTCCCCGAGGAGCCAGCCCCCGGCCCGGTGCTCCCAGGAGTACGCGATCGGGACGTCGGCCGCGTGCACGATCGCGGTCCGCCAGCCGTTCACGGCCGCCGCGTTCGCCATCTGGGCCGCCGCCAGCGGGACGCACGGGTCGTCCGGCTCCACGACCGCGGTCCGCGGGATCAGGAGCGGGCGGGTCGGGTTCTCGCGGAGCCGGGCCAGGCGCTCCTCCCGCCCCCGCTCCTCCTCGCCGATCTCGGCCAGGCGCTCCAGGCTCACGTTGCCGTGGACGTCCATGACCTCCTGGAGCGTCACTGGACCGCGTCCCGGCGGTCCCGGACCGCGATCACGTCCGAGCGCCGGTAGCGGGTGCGGCCGTTGCCGGTCCGCAACTTCTCCAGGTGGAGCGGGTGATCCTCGCCGGACCGGGCGTACCGGTCCACGGTCTCGGGGCTCACCTGGAGGATGTCCGCGGCCTCGTTCCGGGTCACGAGGTCGTCCAGGGGGGTCGTCACGTGCGTGGCTCCTCGGTCGTTGGGCGCCAGGAGGGCGCCGTTCGTCGTCATGCGGTAAACGGTAGCATCCCTAGTTGCACGCCGATACCCGCGTGTGTAATGTGACGAACGCAAGCAACAAGCCATCCCCACAGAGGAGATCGTCAGATGGGTTTGCCTGAGCGCGGAGCCAAGGGCGGGGAGTACTTCGACTTCACGACCGTGTGCAACGAGGGCGCCGTCCTCGTGTTCAAGATCCGCGAGATCCAGGAGGAGACCATCCTGGGTGAGAACAAGGTCCGTCCCGTGGTCGCGGACGTGCTGGTCCTGGACAAGAGCCGGGCCGGGACGCTGGTGGAGGGGGAGCGGATCATCAACGCGGGCATCGCGGACCCGCTGCGCAAGAGCAACGTGGGCGCCGAGGTCGTGCGCAAGATGGGGTGGGGCGAGAAGCCGGGCCGCAAGCCGTTCGTGGTCGGCAACTACCCCTCGGACGAGGAGTACGCCCTGGCCGAGTCCGCCTACGCGGCCACGGCCAACGACCCGTGGACCGCGGCCAAGCGCGCCCAGAACCCGGTGGGCCCCTCGCGCGGTGAGCCCGCCCCGGCCCAGTCCGCGCCCGCCCAGGAGCCCGCCCCCGCCCAGAGCGCGGTGGCCACCGAGGAGCGCCCGGCCCAGTCTCTCCCGGCATCCGCGCCGTGGCTGAACAAGGGCTGATCGCGATGCCGCGCAAGATCACCGAGGAGCACCCCGTCTCCGCGTTCCTGCCGGGCCTGTCCGAGGCGACCGAGGTCCCGCGGATCGGGGAGTTCCGGCCCGACCTGGCCCACCAGGGTGCCCAGTGCCGCGAGAGCACCGGAGGGGACGGTGGCCCGGTCTGCACGCTGGCCGAGGATCACGGCCCCGTCCACGTCGCGACGTGGGGCGGCTACGTGCTGGCCGCCTGGACCCGTCCGGAGCCCGAGTGGGCGGTGAACCACTACCTGGACATGTGCGACCCGGCGGACCCGTGGGTCCAGGAGATGGTGGGCCGCGAGCCGGACTACGTCCTGGACTCGGACGGGCTCCCGATCAACTGTGACGCGCCCGTGCGCCTGGACCCCGAGTTGGCCGAGCGCGCCGCCGCGCTGGAGTCCGGCCCCGAGATGCTGGCCAACCTCCGCAACCCGCTGGTGTGCATCCGCCCCGAGGGTCACGAGGGCCAGCACGTCGCCTCGGACGGCAAGATCGTGTGGGGCACGCGGGCCCAGGACGAGACCGCGCCGCCGCGCAACCCGGCCGAGGATCTCCAGTTCGCCGAGCGCCAGGAGGAGACCCGCCGCCAGATCCGCGAGGCGCTGGCCGAGGGCCGCCCGCACCCGTTCGCGCCCCAGGCCGAGGTGGACCAGGAGGAGATGATCCGGGCGTTCGCGGACATGATGGGCATCTCGGACGAGGCCCTGGAGCGGTTCGGGGACGACCCGGACGGCGTCCGGTGACCCGCCCCGACCCCGGGCGCCCGCTCTGCCCGTGCGGTGGAGTGATCATGCCCGGGGCCGGGGACCTGTTCCTCGGCGAGGAGATGCACACCGAGTGCATTGGCGAACTCGTGGAGGCCATCGGCGAGGCGGACGGGCTCACCCCCCTGGGCGAGATCATGCGGTCCCTGTTCCTGGACAGGAGCCTGGCGTGACCCGGGTCCGGGACCGGCGCGGGTTCCTGCGCAAGCCGCGGACCCACGCCTCGTCCCGCCCGGCCCCGGCCGTGTGCGTGTGCGGCTGTCCCGAGGAGGCTCACGAGCACTACCGGCCCGGCTCGGACTGCGGCGCGTGCGGGTCCGAGTGCCGCCGCTACCGTCCCCGCTACCCCCGATAGACCGGGGCCGTGCCGCCGATCCGTGCCCCCCGCGGATGCCCGGCCCCAGGAACGGAGCCCGACCCCCTCGGGCTCCGTTCCACCCCCCACCCCTGCCTGAACGAGAGAGACGTGATCACGTTGTCCCCATCCCTGGACACCGAGCGCGGCGCGATCCCGCGGCGCGACACCGCCCACCCCGACTCGGTCAAGGTGGCCGAGGTCGTCCGGATGATCCGGTCCGCCCACGAGGGCGGCGCCTCGGTCATCTCGATCCCCGCTGTCGCGCACGCGCTCGGGGTGAAGCTGCGATGACCGCGAGCAAGCGCGAGCGCCCGGCCAAGAGCCCGCACGGGTACCTGATCCTGGGCCGCCTCGGACTGATCGTGGTGATCCTCGGCCTGGTCGCCTGGCCGCTGTTGGACTACGGGCCGTGGCCCGCGTACCTGGGCGGCGCCCTCGGCCTGATCCTGGTGATCCTGGCGCCCAACGAACAGGAGCGGGCCCACGCCGAGGCCCGGCGTCAACACGAGGACCGGATGCGCCGCGCTCGCACGCCCTCGGGTCCGTCCGAGACCGAGCCGGGGACCGGTGAGTCCATCGTGGCCCAGCGCCCGGATGAGTCCGTGAACGACTTCCTCCGCCGTCGCGGCGTGATCCGAGAGGATGGGACCGATGTCTGACCACTGCCCGGCCACGCCCGAGGCGACCGAGGAACTCATGCGGGTGATCGGTGAGGCCGCTCTCGCGGAGGAGCCGCTGATCCTGGACTCCGGTCAGGTCCACGTCCTGGGCCACCTCTGCCACGAGACCCTGGACCTGGGTCGGCGGGCGATGGCCATGGCTCGCCTGGTGACCGCGGAGCGCGAGCGCGCCGACGCGGCGGAGTCGCACGCGGCCGACCTGGGCGAGAAGCTCAAGGCCGCGCGCGCCGGGCGGGCGTGATGGGCGCCCCGACCCGCGGACCCGAGAACCCGTCCCAGCTCAAGACGGGCAAGGACTACTCGCCCGGCAACATCCCGCGCGACCGGTGGGACCGGCCGCTGATCGTCCCGCCCGGCGGCGGGAAGCCGCGCGCCTACGTGCGGGCCTCCACCCTCGGCGGCGCGCTGGAGTACACCGGCAACCTGGAGGACTGGAGGATCCGGTGTGCGCTCTGGAGCGCCGCCCGGGAGGCGGACATCCTGCTCCGCCTGAACTCCATCACCGACCCGCACGCGGACCAGTCGACCAAGCGCACGATGAAGGAGTTGGCCGACAAGGCGCACGACCGCGGCGGGTTCAACGTCGGCGCCATCGTCGGGTCCGCGCTGCACGACCTGGGCGAGATCCTGGACCAGGGCGGTGAGATCCCGGCGACCGTGCCCGAGGTGGCGCGGGCGACCCTCGCCGCCTACCGCCGGGTGGCCATGGACCATTTCGAGTTCATCCGCTCGGAGGCGTTCGTGGTCAACGACATCCTGGGCGCCGCGGGCACGTTCGACCGCCAGGGCCGTCTCCGCCACCCGATGCGCCCGGTGGACGGCAAGGGCAAGCCGATCGGGCCATGGATCGGCGCCGGTGAGTCGATCATGGTGGACGTCAAGACGGGCCAGACCATGGAGTACGCCGGGTCCAAGTTCGCCGTTCAGCTCAAGACCTACGCGGACGGGAAGCTCTACCGGGTGGACGAGGCCGGGAACCCGATCCGTGAGGAGCACGGCGCCCGGCGCGACTTCGCGGTCATCCTGCACGTGCCCTCGGGCTCGGAACTGGCGGAGCTGCACTGGGTGGATCTGCGCAAGGTGGACCAGGTGGCCGAGGCGTGCATGATCGCGCGCGAGGCGGACAAGGTGGCCAAGAGCGCGTTCTCGCCCTATGTGGACGTCGCCCCGCCGTCCCAGGAGGCGCTCCTGACCGCGATCAACGGCGCGGGCGGCTACGCCCACCTGATCGCGCTCTGGGACGAGACCGGGGGGTTGTGGGGTCCGGACCTGGTCCAGGCCGCGACCGCGCGTCTGGAGGCCCTCGGGGGCCCGCCCGCGGCGGCGGCCTCGTGAGCGCCCCGCCCGGACCCGAGGCGCCGGACACGATCCGCAAGCGGCTGGCCATGCTCACCCGGCCGATCCGTCCCGGGCGGGCCGTGGTCTACGTCGTGCGCGGGCAGCCGACCCGCTACCTCTACCGCGTGAACACCGGACACGGCGTCCTCGCGGGCTCGGACGCGAACCTGGAGCACGCGATCCGGACCGCGGATGCGCTGGCCCGCCGCGCGGCCGAGTGGGCGGACGAGATCGGGCGCGGGCGGTAGTCCGGTGTTGCGCTCGCTCTTGCACGGGTGATAGAGTCTGTCCTGTCAGCAAGAGCGAGCGCCTGGAGGCCACGATGATCGAGACCGACTTCCCGACCCTGACCGTCCGCGAGGAGTGCGCCCGGCGCCTGGAGGAGGACGGGTTCGACGCCATCCAGCGGTTCGGCGAGATGGGGGACTGGGAGATCCACACCTACGTGACCCCGGGCGACCGGCACGCGGACTCCGCCGCGCTCTGGGTGCTCCTCGCCGACCTCCCGGTCCGGGCCCACCCGCTGCGCGAGTTCGGGGACCACTACGTGGTGGAGCCGGTCTGACGAACGGCCCGGGGCGGACCTGGAACCCCGCCCCGGGAACGGGCCGCGTCGCCGGTACGGGCACGCGGCAACGGGCGGGCGTCGTCCCCGCGGCGCCCGCCCTCTCCACACCCCTGCCAGTCCTGAGAGGACGAGAACGTGAAGCAGAGCAAGAGCACGGGCGGACTCAAGCCGATGGGCGCGAGCGTTAACCGCAAGATCGAGAAGGCCTGGGACGCGAGCCCGCGGGAGTACGTGACCAGCGGTCACCGAGCGGAGGACCGTCGGCGCCAGGTCTACACCGGGACGAGGAAGTTCCGGTGAGCGAGATTCTTCCCTCGGAGATCGTCCAGAACGAGGTCCGTGCCGGACTCCGGTGGCGCGAGGGCATGACGGTGGACGACCTGGCCGAGGTCGTGAGGGCGGCCCAGGAGTCCGGCCACGGCGCGGACCCGGTTCTCCTGATCGCGACCCCGGGGACGTGCGCCTCCTGGCTCGGGAAGGCCGAGGTGGGTCACAAGGCGAACACTCTGGACCTCATGACCCTGGAGGCGCGGTGACCGCGGTGACTCGCGCCGATCTCCGCGGCCTCGTCCTGGCCGCCAGGAAGGCGACCACAGACCCGGCCCGCCGCCGAGGCCTGGAGGTCCAGGCGTACGCGATGGCGCGCCGTCCGCGGCCCTGGGTCCCGCGCGAGGACTGGCGGATCAAGCGGGAGCGACTGCGCGCCCAGGCCCAGGGCCAGCCGCGGGACGAGGCGGGCCGGTTCGCACCTCGGGGTTGACCCCGCTCTCGCGCCGGTGATAGAGTCTCTCTTGTCAGCAAGACACGAGCACTGGAGGACACCATGACCGCCACGGCCACCTACGACCACCTGATCGCGGACCTGGACGAGTTCGGCTACGACTACAGCGTTCGTCGCGTGTCCTCGGGCGGTGGGTCCAACGCGTTCGTGGTGGAGGTGGCCGACGTCCTCGACGGCGGCCGGGACCTCGTGGAGAAGCTGCTCCACCTGGACGTCCGCGTGACCCCGCGCGGGACCGAGGGCGTGTTCCTGATCCGCTGGAACCCGACCATGACCACGCGCCGGGCGCTCCGCGGTCGGGACGGCCGATGGGAGACCCGCAACGCCTAGCACGACCGGCCCGCCCCGGACCACGGGGCGGGCCTCGCTTCACCCCTGCCTGGAGATGAGATGACCGTGACCGAGTTCGATCCGAGGCGCCTGGACATGAAGGGCCGCCTGGAGACCCTGGAGACGTTGTGCGCCACCATGCGTGGCGAGATCGAGTCCCTCCGCGGCCGGGTGGCCGAACTGGAGGAGGTGGCGACCCGGCCGGGCGCGCCGAACCCGGTCACGCGCCTGGCCGCGCGGCGTCGGGCCGCCGTGCTGGAGTACCTCGCGAACGTGCCGGGCTGGACCACGCCCAGCGCCGTCGGACCCAACCTCCCGGACGACCTCGGGATCACCGACGGGAACGCGGCGGCCATCCTCAAGCGGCTGGCCGCGGACGGGTCCGTGGAGCGCCTGGAGCGCGACGGGCGCAAGGCGCTGTACCGGATCACGCCCAAGGGCGAGGCCCAGATCCGCCCGGTGCCCGAGTCATGAGGCGCGGACTGTTCTGGCTGGAGCTGACCCTGGCCCTGGTCTGCCTCGCCGCGTGCGGGATGGTGGCCTGGCTCGGGCCCGACGACTGGCGCCGGATCGTCGGCGCCGCCGTGCTGGCCGTGATCGGCGCGCTCCTGGTGTTCGGTGCGGGCGTGGAGAACGACCGCGAGACGTCCGAGGTCCCGCCCACGCGGCGAGAGGCGACCCTGGGCGCGCTGGAGGGTCCGGAACCGCCCGGCCCGCTGGCCATCGTCGCCCCGCACTGGCGTGCCGCCGCCGAGGAGGCCCGAGAGCGCGGGCTGGACCCGCGCGCGGGCTCTCGGGAGTGGTTCCACGTCCAGGGCGGACACAGCGTCTACGGCCGCGCGCCCGGCACGTTCGCGGTCCGGACCTGGACCGGGGACGGGTCGCTGTCCGCGGAGCAGGTCCAGGCGCTCGGGGTGCTGATCGCGCGAGGATGGGTGGAGGTCTGAGTGGCCAGGGAACTCCGCCCGTACCAGTCCGAGGCGTCCGAGGCCGTGGACGAGGAGTGGGCCGAGGGCAACACCCGGACCGCGATCGTGCTCCCGACCGGGTGCGGCAAGACGGACGTGATCGCGGACAAGGCGACGCGCAACGCGACCGAGGGCCGCTACCCGCTGATCCTCGCGCACCGGGACGAACTCCTGAACCAGATCCAGGAGCGGTGCGGGATGCACGCCCCCGGGCTCCGCTCGGGCCGGATTCAGGCCAAGGTGGACCAGCGCGGCTACCCGATCACGGTGGCCATGACCCCGACCCTGGCCCGGCCCGCGCGCCGGGAGCGCCTCGCGCGCGCGTATGAGTCCATGCGCCCGGACCGCATCGGGCGGCCCGGGATCGTGATCATGGACGAGTGCCACCACGCCACGAGCCCGTCCGTGATGGACATCCTGGAGTGGGCGGGCTGCTTCGACCCGGTGGACCCGACCCCGACCATGGGCGTGACGGCGACGCTGATCCGCGGGGACAAGCGGAGCCTGGGCGACGTCTGGCAGTCGGTCGCGTTCTCCCGGGACATCGCCTGGGCCATCGGGGAGGGCTGGCTGGTCCCGGTGCGCGGCAAGGTCGTGATCGCGGACCACGTGGACCTCCACAAGGCCAAGATCCGCAAGGGCGATTACACCGAACGCGAACTCGGCGCGATGGTCGCCCAGGACGTGGACCAGATCGTGAAGGCCTGGGAGGAGCACGCCGCGACGCCCGAGGGCGGGCACCGGACCACGGTCGCGTTCGTGCCCTCGGTGGAGGCCTGTCACGCGATGGCCGAGGCGTTCACGCTGCACGGCTACCGGGCCGGGGTCGTGCTCGGGGACACGCCCGCGAGCGAGCGGGCCGTGATCTACCGGGACCTGGAGGCCGGGCGCCTGGACGTCATGGTGAACGTCATGGTGGCCACCGAAGGGTGGGACTGCCCGCCCGTGTCGTGCGTGCTCATGGCCCGCCCGACCCGACTGCCCGGCCTCTACACACAGATCGTCGGGCGCGGCCTGCGCCCCTCGCCGAGCACCGGCAAGACGGACTGTCTGGTCCTGGACGTGGTGGGCGCCTCGCGCGGCCAGAAACTCACGACGCTGATCGACCTCGCGCCCACGGCCGAGATCGACTCCTCGGCCCTAGACGACCTCCCGTGCGAGGACTGCGGGGGCTACTCGCTCGCCTCGCTGCGGCGCCTCGGGCTGACCGAGGGCGTGGACGCGAAACGGTGCACGTGCGGCCTGGGCGGGCCCGCGATCCAACCGCCCAAGCTGATCGGCCCGGCGTCCTATGAGGACTACGACCTCCTGGCCACCGACGACCCGCGCGCGGTCTGGCTCCGCACCTCGCGCGGGGTGCCGTTCGTGGTCCCGGGCAACGACCGGATCGGGGTCCTCTGGCCCGAGGGCGGGGACCTGTCCTCGGCCACGACCTGGACCGCGGGTCACATCGCGCTCACCGGGCCGATGGACGCGGTGACCCTCGGCGAGGGGCTCCCGTTGAGCGAGGCCCACGAGGTGACCGAGGCCTGGGCGCTGGCCGCGAGCCCGTGGAGCGCCCAGCGCAACCGCGGCACGCACCGCCAGCCGACCCCGGGCCAGTGCCGCAAGGCGCGCGGCCTCGGGATCGTGGCGCCCGAGACCTACTCCCAGGCCGCGCTCTCGGAGAAGATCGACATCCTGTTGGCCAACTCCCGGTTGCACTGACCGTGGCACGGGTGATAGAGTCGTTCCCGTCAGCAAGACACGCACCCTGGAGGTTCCGATGATCGAGACCATCTCCGCCCAGCGCCTCAACCACGGTGACAGGCTGGTGGTCGGCATGTCCGAGGTCGAACGCGTCTATGACGTGCTCCGCCCTCACGCGAACCTCCTCGTGGTCTGGACCCGGACCGGCGGCCGAGTTCGGCGCCGCGTCATGACCCCGTCCAAGACGGTCCAGGTCGTGCGCGACGACCCCCGGCCCGCCCGGCGCCTCGGGGACGGGGTGGAGGCCCAGGCCTACGCCGCGTCGCATCGGGACACCCGGTGAACTCGGTCCCGAACCGGCGCCTGGTCGCGCTCGCTCGCTCTCGGGCGAGTGCGGCCCACCGGGCGCACCGTGACGCGGTGGCCGCGGAGAAGGCGGCCGAGGCCGCCGGGAAGAACCCGGTGGCGCTGCGGTGGGCGCGCATCCGCACCGCGGAGCGCCTCGCTGAGGCCCGCGGCTGGTACGCGGACCTGTCCGCGGAGATCAGTGCGAACACGACCGTGATCCTGGACGAGGTCCCGGACCGGCAGACCAGCAAGGGGAGGAAGGCATCGTGATCTGGCTCGGACTGGCGGCCCTGGTGGGCCTGGTGATCTGGAGCGGAGCCGTGGACGTCGTGGGCCTGGTCCTGATCTGGACCCTGATCGCGGGCGTGGTCGGGATCGTGGCCTACGGCGTCGGGTCCACGCTCGGGGACCGGCTCGGGTGGCGGTGGGCCTCGATCCACGAGGACTACCACTCCATCCTGGAGCGGGTCCGGTGAGCGCCGAGGTCCCCGCCCCCGGCCAGGACGTGCTCCCGGACGGGCGGATCGTGCTCCTGGAGACGTTCGTCCCGGGCAAGCCGGAGCCCGAGGGCTCCACGCACGCGGTCGCGACCCGGACCGGCGCCCGGCGCGCCTACGTCCGCCAGGGCGGGTCCGAGGAGCGCGGCGAGAGGCTCCACGCCTGGCGGGAGATGGTGAAGGCCGCCCTCCGTGACGAGTGGCTGGAGCAGGACGACCAGACCCCGCTCCCGCCCCTGGCCGGTCCGGTGGCGGTGCGCTGCGACTTCTACATGCCCCGACTCAAGAGCACACCCAAGAGCGCGGAGTGGCACGCCTCCACCCCGGACCTGGACAAGCTCACCCGCGCGGTCTGGGACTGCCTGACCGGGATCGTGATCGTGGACGACCGCCAGATATGCGACCAGCCGGGCGGGTCCAAGAGGTGGGCCCCACTGGACGGGCTCCCCGGGCCCGGGGTCGGGATCGTCGTGACGAACGTGGCGCGCGGCGTCCCGCGTGTCCCGAGACGGGAGGTTTGACAGTGAGCGAATCACACGGCCATGATTCTCTCGTGAAGGATAGATGGCCGAGCACGATCACGCCCGAGGCCGAGCGCGAGATCCGCGCCGCGACCGAGGCGGTGGAGGCGCACGCCTCCGCGCTGCGCGCGCGGGACAAGGCGGTGGCCCGTCACCACCTCAAGGGCGTGACCCCACGGGATCTCGCGGCCCTCACGGGCCTGTCCGTGGGGACGATCGGCCACGTCTACACCCGCGGCCGGGAGTACCTCCTGGCCGATGGAGAGGCCCGCTGGCTCCACGGGCAAGTGGTCCTGAGTGGACCGCCCGAGGAGCCGAACGGCCGATAGTCAGCACGGACAGTCAGCACGTACAACCTGGAGAGTGAGCAATGCCCCGACCGAGTCAGTTCCCGCTCTCGCCCACCGAGGTGGAGCGCGTGGCCGCCATCGTTCTCGATCACGCGGACGAGATGGCGGCCCGGGATGGTGGATCGTCCCGAGTCGCCCGCGCCGACGCGGCCTCGCTGCGGCACTCCGCCGCGGTGCTCTCGCGGTCCTACGGGACCGGTGAAGGCGCCCGCGGCGAGGCGGTCAACGGCCACCCGGCCGTGACCCTGGCCACCGAGGAGGCGTCCGCGTGAGCGAGGCCCAGACCCCGCGCCGGGTCGTGACCAAGGAACGGCGCGAGACCCGCCACGGGCTCCACCTCGTCCTCACGTTCTGCACGTTCGGGGTCTGGGCCATCACCGGGTGGCCGATCGCCTGGGCGTGGAACCGGTTCGGCCCGCGCCGCAAGATCACCACCCGCTACCGATAGGAGAGGACCATGGCCCTGGAGCGTGACGCGGACCTGGAGGTCCGCGTGTCGTCCACGCTGATCGTCGCGCTCCCGGCCACGGTCGCCGGTCTGATCGTCGCGCTCGCCGCCACGGTCATGATCACCTACAACGTCGCGGTCGGGATCGCCCTCGGACTGCTCCTGTTCGCGTTCTGGTGGATGGGCCTCTCGCGCCAGTTGCACACCCGCGCGATCACGCGCGAGCGCGAGGCCGAGCGCGTCCGTCTCCAGACCCCCATGCGTCCGTCGGCGCCACCTCGTCCGAGTCCCGGCGGTGGGAACTCGGCCCAGCACGGCGGCCACATCGGACCCGAGGGCGTCCCGACGACGATCCCTCGCAACCCCTTCACGGGCGCGTAGCCCGTCATGGCCTCGGGAGGCGCCCGTGGCGCGTCCCGCGCCGGACCCGGATCTCGTGATGCGGGCCTACGAACTGACCCACGTCTCGCGCATGACTCGGCGCCAGGTGGCGGACCAACTCGGGATCTCCACCGGGACCGTCCAGGCCTGGCTCCAGGAGGCCTCCCGCTGGCTCGCCGAACTGGAGGCCCAGGCCGCCCGGGTGGAGCGCGAGGGCCAGGACCAGTTCACGAACTACCTCCTCCGCGAGGGTCTCGCGGAGTACCAGGCGGGCCGGATCGAGTGGGCCGAGTTCGCCCGCGCGTCCACGGCCATCCTCAAGCGCCGTGCGGATCTGCTCGGGGCGGATCTCGGGAAGGGCGGCGCGGGTGAGCCCGCGACCCCGCTGGAGCCCGCCCAGGCCGAGGCCGTGCGACGGATGCTCGCCCGCAACACCGAGCGCCGCCAGACCATCGTGGAGGGTCGCATTCTGTGAGCCGGATTGATCATGTGGAGTTCCTGGACGGGCGCGTGGACCCGTGGTCGGACCCGGACCTCCTCCAGTACGCCACGGTACCGCTCTGGGCGGAGTCGGGACCGTGGCGCCGGGCCGCGTGCGAACTCTCGCCCGTGCTGTTCGCCTACACCTACCTGTCCCACCACCTGGCCAACGCGGACACCGGCTACGTGATGAGCGTGGCCGAGCACCATCTCCGCCTGGCCCAGATCGGCCAGATGTGGGTGAAGCCGGGTCCGCACCGAGACGGACTGATCGCGCCCCGCGGCGCGGCCAAGAGCACGTGGGCGTGCCTGATCCTGCCGCTCTGGGCGCTCTGCTACGGACACCGTCGGTTCGCCGTGCTCTACGGGAACTCCGCCTCCACCATCGGCTTGCACTACGAAACGATCAGGACCGAACTCCTGACGAACGAACTCCTCCGCCAGGACTTCCCCGAGATGACCCCGGACCGGCGCGCGGGCGGGAACACGACCCGCCAGTTGATCACCGAGTCCGGGGCCGTGATCGCGTCCAAGGGGATGGAGGAGTCCACGCTCGGGCTCAAGATCGGGACCCGGCGCCCGGACCTGTTGATCGGGGACGACCTGGAGCCCTCGGGGGACGTCTACTCGCCCGCGCTCAAGGCCAAGCGCCTCGGACTCTGGCGGGCCGCGGTCATGCCGATGTCCACCGAGGCCGCGGTCCTCCTCGCGGGGACCGTGGTCATGCACGGTTCGATCATGCATGACCTGGTCCTCCAGGCGAACGGGCTCCCAGCGCCCCCGTGGGTGGCCGAGGACAGGTGGCGGGCCCACCACTTCCCGGCCATCGCGATCGACCCCGAGACGGGACAGGAGCGGTCGTTCTGGGCCCGTCGGCACTCGCTCGCCTTCCTGCGCTCCATCCGCGGCACGCAGGACTTCGCGCTGAACTACGACGGGCGCCCGGCGCTGCCCTCGGGCGGGCACTGGACCACGGCCACGATCCGGCACGCGGCCGAGCCGGTCCCGGTGGAGGGCCGGATCATCTCGGTGGACACCGCCGTCCGCGGCGAGAGCCTGGACCGGCGCCACGACTTCACCGCGGTCTCGGTCGTGGGCCGCAACGCGCATCGGCCGGGCCAGGCCGTGGTGGAGTACTGCCAGGGCCGCCGGGTGACCGGCGAGGGGCTCCGCGAGTGGATTCACGAACTCGCCAGCCGGGCCGCGATCACGCGTGTGATCGTGGAGGTGAACCAGGGCGGGGACCTCTGGCGCCAGATCCTCTCGCCGCTCCCGCCGGGCGTGGTCCTGGAGACCTACTCGGCCCGGCGTCGGAAAGAGGCCCGCACGCTGGACCTCTCGGACCGCTACCGCAAGGGCCACGTCCTCCACCAGTACCCGCTCCCGGAACTGGAGAACGATCTTCTCCGGTGGCCCAAAGTGGAGCATGACGACTTGATCGACTCCACGAGCGCGGGCGTGGAGTTCGTTCTGACCAGGGCATAGGGACTGTCCGAGATGGACGGACGAGGTTTCCGGATCGACGGGGTTGCGCCCAGTCTCGCGCGGATGATAGAGTCTGTCTCGTCAGCAAGTCACCCGACCTGGAGGTCCAGAAATGTCCGAGATCATCGCCGCGATCGTCGCCCTCCTGCACCACACGGAGGCCATGATCGTGATCACGAACCTGATCCTCGTGGTGGTGACCCTCCACGCGATCCCCCAGGCCGAGCGGCGCCACGCCGTCCGGCACGTGTTCGCCCGCGCCACCGAGCGCGTCCGGTTCCGCCGCAACGGCGAGGTCCGGAGCGTGACCGAGCGCGTGGAGGTGGACGAGGACGAGCCCCACGGCCACGCCTGACCCGACGGCCCGCCCCCGGTACTAGCGGGGGCGGGCCCCGCACCATCCTGCACGACCCTCACGAGAGAAGTTGATCAACATGCCCGTCACGCGCGCACAGATCATGTACGTGATCGCGCTAGTCGGATTGGCCCTCACGGTCGCTCTGGCCGTGGCGGGCGCCCCGGCGGACCTCTGGGTCCTGGTCCTGACGACCGAGACCCTGGGCCTACTTCTGGCCGCTGTGTTCGCCCCGCACCGCCCGCACCGTGCCCGAGGAGGCCGAGATGCCCACTGATCGGTTCGTCAAGGGACTGGCCAAGCGCCTGTCCACCATGCCCGGGGTGATCGGGGTCCGAGACCGCGGTCTCGCCCAGCGCCTCGCCCGCGCGCTCCCGACCCGGGACGTGCTGCACATGCCCAAGAGCGAGTCCACCGTGACCGTGGTCCAGGTCCAGAACCCGGGAGGCAAGCTGTGATCCGTCCCGATGACGAGGCCCTGGCCCGCCTGCCCAAGTGGGCCCGAGAGTGGATCGCCACCCTGGAGCGGCGCCGGGACGAACTGGCCCGCACCCTGGAGGAGCACCGGGGCGAGGCCGTGAGGGACCGCAAGATCGTCGGCATGGTCAACGCCTACGACGACCACCCGCGCCCGGTGTTCGAGCGCGAACAGGTCCGTTGGCTCTCTGAGCCGGTGACCGCCGAGGAGTTCCTACGGGACCCGCGCGCGCTCCGCGCCATGGACGGATGGGTGGACACACGCCCGGACGCCTACGGGCGCGGCGTGGAGGTCATGACCAACCACCTGGCGATGATCTCGCCCCAGAGCGGGAACGTGGTCCGCGTGAGTGACGACCGGTTCTGAGCGCCGTACGATGGTCCCAGTTCATCCTCCAGGGTTGAGCTGCTGACCGGCGGGCCCCTCACCTACGGGTGGGGGGTTTCGTCGTTCCTGGGCCGGATCAGGGCCGGGAATCAGGGCGCGGCGAGGAGCATCCGGCCGGTGGCGGTCACCGCGGGCGCGGACCGGATCAGGATCGCGGACTGGGCCACGCCGTTGATCGTGTCCCCGGACGCCCTCGTGGAGGTGGCCGTCTTGGTCCCGGTCGCGGCCGAGGAGGCGAGAGCCTGGGTGGCCACCTCCGCGGAGACCCATCCGTTGGGCGAGGATGCGTCCGCCACCTCGGTCATGCCCGAGGGCGGGGTCCAGGTGGTGGCGCCGACGAACTGGACCAGGCCCGCGAAGTTGATCAGGAGGTCGTCGGTCACGCCCGCGGATGGCGTGAGACTCGCCGAGGTCACCGCCTGGAGCCCCGTCCCCTGGCCGGTGGCCGAGATGTTGTAGCCGTCCAGGGCCCCGGACGTGAGCGCGCCCCGGATCAGGAGGAAGAACGCCACGACCTCGTTCGAGGACTGGGCGGTGAACGTGTAGGACCCGGCCGCGGTGAGGAACCGCTGGCCGATCTTGAGGGCACAGTTCTTCGGCGGCGCGGAGCCGGTGTCTCCCACCTGGTCCGTCCCGTAGCTCCCGCCGCCGTCCGCCACCGTGCCGTCCCCGAGGGCCATGGCGGCGGCCATGGTGTAGCCGCCGAACGCCCCGATCACGATCAGGTCGTTGGCCTGGGCGGTGAAGCTCTTGGACGTGACCGCGCCCGAGTTCGCCGTCTTGGCGTCCGAGTCCACTACCGAGGCGGGCATCAGGGGGTCACCACGGCGGCCGTCACGACCCACGCCGAGATCAGGCCCATGTACTCCAGGGCGACGCGCCCGACCTTGCCCGAGGACACCGAGAGCGGGAACGTCGCGCCCGAGGCGTTCTGCACGCCGGACCCGAGGGTGATCGTCCTCGTGGCGCCCGAGGCCAGCGCGCGGAGATGGAGGATCTGACCGTCGGTCGGGTTCGTGGGCGCGTTCAGCGTGGCGTTGCCGGTCATGGTCCAGTTCAGGAAGTTCCCGGCCGTGGCCGCGTCCGTGGACTGGGCCCCGGTGACGCCCGTGGTCGCGGTGACCGGCGAGAGCACGCGGGGGAGGCGGGCGTTCGACAGCGTGCCCGAGGTGAGGTCCGAGGCCGAGCCCGAGGAGGCCACCGCTACGAGCCCGAGGTTCGTCCGCGCGGTGCTCGCCGAGGCCAGGTCCGAGAGGTTGGACGCCTTCTGGGCCGCCCCGGTGATCCGGGAGTCGTTGCCCTGGGCGGCCGTGCCCGCGGTCGTGCCGTAGCTGACCGCGAACGAGCGGTTGGCCGTGAGGTCCCCGCCGCCCGTGAGCCCGGTGCCCGCGGTCAGGGTCAGCGAGGACATCGCGCGCGCGGCCAGGGCCGCGTTCACCGTGGCCGAGAAGTTCGGATCGTCGCCCAGCGCGGCGGCCAGTTCGTTGAGCGTGTCGATCGTGCCCGGCGCGCCGTCGATCAGGTCGTTGATCGCGGCCGAGATGAGCGCCGAGACCTCGGAGTCGGTGATGAACGAGGCGGGCATCCGGGCCTCGTCCAGGGTCCCGATCGTCAGGTCGGTGGCGGAGCCCGAGGTGGCCACGGCCGCGAGGGTCTGCCAGTTCGTGGCGTAGTCGGTGGCCGAGGTCTTGCGGAGGAACTGGCCCGTGGTCCCGCCCGCGGGCACGCCCGGTCCGGCCGGTCCCATCGGCCCGGTGTCGCCCGTCGGCCCCGGGGCCGGGTAGGTGACCACCGGGGGCTCCACGAGCCGGTTCAGGCTGGACAGGACCACCGTCCCGCCCAGCGCGTCGTGGGGGATCTGGACGTAGTAGCGCGCCACCACGGCGCCCTCCACGAACTCCTCCACGTAGTAGGACGCGAACGCGTCCCCGTCGGTGTCGTTCGGGATCGTGTCCGGGTCGGTGTTCGCGTTCAGGGTGATGAACATGGCCCCGGTGGAGTCCAGGAGCGCGATCACGGGCGCCTGGACGGTCACCCCGTCGTTGATCATCGGGGCCGAGGGGGTGAAGCGGACCCGGGAGCGGCGCGAGGACGGGAGCGCGGGGTCCGAGGGCGGCGCGACGCCCGTGGCCAGTTCGTAGGTCTCGGTGACCGTGATCGGGGTGAAACCCATGGTTCAGCTCTCCGGAGGTCGGCACGACAGCGGCCGGTCCACGCCGGTCGTGCTCGGGTCGTCGGGCGTGCACACGTAGCGCACAGACCCGTTCGCGTTGTAGATCGTCAGGGTGTCCACGCCGGTCCCGTCCCGGCCGTCGCGCCCGTCGGTGCCGTTGGTCCCGTTCGTCCCGTCGGTGCCGTCCTGGCCGTTGATCCCGTTCGTGCCGTTCGTCCCGTCGGTGCCGTCCTGGCCCTGGCACTGCTCGGGGGTGAAGTAGCACGGGGGCGTGATCCCGTCCCGGCCGTCGCGCCCGTCGGTGCCGTCCTGGCCGTTGATCCCGTTCGTGCCGTCCACGCCGTTCACGACCGTGGGCACGGGCGCGGTCACGACCTGGGCCGCCTTCCCGCACGGGTCGTCGGGAGAGGAGCGGAGCGCCTGGCCGACCACGTCGTCCCGCTTGCACAGCTCCACCACGGGCGCGCTCGCCGCCACGGCCTGGACCGCGGTCGCGTCCCGTTCGTCGCGGACCTGGGCGCCGGTCTGGCCCGAGATGATCGCGAACACGACCACGCCCGCGGCCAGGAGGACCAGGAGCACGATGGCCGCGATGGGGACCTTGCGATCAGGCTCCTCGGGCGGGAGCGGCGGCGGAGGCTGCGGGACCACCACCGGGGGGATCACCGTCGTCTCCTCCTGAGAGTTCGGGGGGGCGGGCTCGGACGGGCTTCCCGGCGAGGGCGAGATCCTGTTCCAGGAGGAAGATGTGTCCGAGGGCGAGGACGTGGGCACGCTCCAGGTCTCGGTGGGCGCGTCGTCGGGTCCCGCGCCGTCGCTGGAGGATTCCGAGGAGTCCGCCGACCGCGCCGAGTAGACCGGCGAGGCCGCCCAGGATGGCGTTGACCAGTTCGGGAGTGATCGTGCACCGTCCAGAGTGGTCATAGTCCGCTCCTCCTCGCCGCGCGGTAGCCGATCGCCAGGGTGATCACACACCATGCGTCCGCCAGGGCAACGGCGAGGAGGAGGAGCACGGTACGAACGGTCACCGGTCCGGGGCCGTCTACTTGACCCCAGACCGTGACGAACCCGAGGAGCGCCACGGCCAGGAACCCGAGGGTCTGGACGTCGCGCCGTCGGTGCGCCGCGCAGAACGCCCCCAGGACCACCAGGAGGAGCGCCGCGAGCGCGAGGAGGAGCCGGACCGGGTTCTCGGGGATGACGATCACAGCGCCACCGCCACGATGGACAGCGAGACCCATCCCTTCCCGAGTTCGCCGTCCGGGCCGGGCTCCAGGTTCAGGCTCCCGCCCGAGGACTGGTAGAGGTGGACGTAGATCGAGTCCCCCTCGGCGAAGTAGCGGTTCTCGGAGAACGGGACCGAGATCCCGCCCTTGGACGCCGCGCCCGGGTCCGAGCCCTTGAGCGGGTCCCCGTCGTTCGGCCCGCCGTTCCAGTGCAGGCCCGCGTAGCGCGCCCCGATGTTCGTGTTCAGCGCGTAGCGCACGCACCCCGCGATCCAGGCGATGCACGGGGCCTCGAACGTGAAGGCGTGCCCGACCTGGCCGTTGACCGTGATGGCGCCCTTGCTCACCAGGGCGTCGTCCTGGTCGGTGTTGCCGAACGCGCACGCGCGCACGGTGTTGTTCGCGATCGGCTGGACCGCACTCGCCGAGTAGCGGGTGTGGGCCAGCGCGCCCGGATCGAACGTCCCACCCCCGCCGCCGGTCCCACCCCCGCCGCGCAGGTCCCCCGACCACGCGCCGGGGGAGCCCGCGGCCCACATCCGGATGGCCCCGGTGTCGGTCTCGCGGATGATGAAGCAGTCCGGCGGGTCGCTCGGGCGCGTGGTGGACGTGCAGGGGTAGCCGGTGAACAGGAGCGGGTCCAGGCTCTCCGCGAACGCCCCGATCTGAGTGGGGCCGTCCGGGGCGTCCCCGCGGTCGGGGACCACGAGGTTCCCGCGGCCGTAGGTGTGGCTCATGATCGACTCCCGTTCAGGCCGCGACCGGCATGGTGATCTGGGCGGAGCCCGCGGGTACGGTCGGGTTGTCGCCCGCCGTGACGCTCTTGGGCACGATCGTTCCCGAGGCCCCGAACGTGCCGCCCGTGGACGCGCTCCACACGGTGATGTAGCGCCAGGTCTCGGTCCCCGCGACCGCGGTCCAGTCCATGTCCGCGGTGGAGGTCAGCGCGCCGCCCGAGGCCGCCGCGCTGGTGATCTGCTTGCGGGTGGTCTCGGCCGCCGCGTTCGCCGTCCCGTTCGGGCCGGGGTCGCCGGTGTGGAGCTTGATCCACCGGTACCCCGCGGCGTAGAGGGCGTCCAACATCACGTTGGCCGCCGCTGCACTGACAGGCATTGCTCACGCTCCCGAGTAGCGGTAGATGCGGCCGATGACCACCGGGCCGCCGTCGGTGTTGAGGAGGAGCACGGGCCCGGTCGTGCCGCTCGCCCCGAGGCCCGCGGGGTTGAGCACCGCGAGGTTGTCCAGGGGCTTGAGGCCGCCGATCGAGACCGTGTTCTGGTACGTGGTGGCGTTCCACGTCTGGAGCCATGCGGCCTGAACGAGCGGCCTGTCCCCGCCCGGTCCGCTCTTGCTGTCCCGGGCCCGGAAGAACTGGGCCAGGGGGTCCATGGCGCCCGCCATCACGAACCCCCGCGACGCGTCGGCGGGTTCGGGTGCAAGCGCGGGACGAGGCCCTGGAGCACGACCACGGTCGCCCGCTCGCCGTAGGTCTGGACCACCTCGGGGACCAGGCGGCGGGCGAACTCCACTTCCTGGGCGGACAGGCGGGCGTAGTCGGCGAGGAGCACGCCGAGGGCACGACCGACCGGCGAGTCCTCGGGCGCGTCCGCGCGAGCGCGCGCGAGAGTGTTCACGGCCTCGGTCGTGGACATGGCGGGGAGCGGGTCCACGGGTGCTGATTCTGTCATGCGTTCGGCCTCTGGTAGATACGGACCCACGCGATATCGAAATTGCACGGGCGCGGATTTCCGCCGAAATCGTCCAACTGGATCGTGAGGTGCATCGGGCCGGGCGCCTGGGCGACACGCCCGCGCCCTTCGTAGGTCATCTCGCCGTCCAGGAAACACCGGAGGATCTGGGCGTTCGGGTCCCACTCGCACGCGTAGTTGTGCCAGTTCTCCAGGTCCAGGTTCCGGCTCGGGATCTGGTCCTGGCGGTAGGGTTCGTGGTTCGGGAGGTGGAGGAATCCGGTGTACTCCCCGGTCCCCTCGTCCGTCTCGAAAAAGTCGTATTCGGCACCCGCGGGCCACTGGTCGGAATCGGGCCAGAGAATGAGCACCGGGTGATAGCGGTCCCCGCCGTCGCCCGTTTTGTAGACCCGGGCCCGGCACTCCACCCGGTAGCCGTACCCCGAGTAGCCGAACGCCGTCCCGCCGGACCGCTTGTTCTCGCCGTGGATCGTCATGATCCCGTCGTGGACGCTGAACGCGTCCGGCGTGCGGACCCCGTTCCCGTCGTGGCCCGCCCCGTCGTAGAGGCCCCACTTCCCACCCGGTCGCCCGGTGTAGTTGAACTCGTCCCCGTCGATCACGGCGCCCCAGTTGCGGGTCACGGCCGCCTGGGTGCCGTCGGTGGGGTCCGGGTTCCCGGTGCCGGGGTCGGTGCCCGGGTCGTCCGGGTCCGGGTCGGTGCCGGGGTCGGTGGGGTCCGTCGGGCCGCCCGTGCCCGGGTCGGTGGGGGAGCCGGGGTTGGACGGGTCGTTCGGGTCGCCCGCGGTCGTGTCCCCCGGATTGAGCGTGCGCGTCACGATCTCGGGCTCGCTCCCGCCCACGAGCGGGATGGTCACCTGGTCCGCCACGTGCATCTCCGCGGCCTGGCGCCCGATCACCGAGCGGAGCAGGTTCAGCGGACGGATGGCCGGGTTGGGCACGACGTAGAGCGAGAGTTCCGAGGGGAGCCCGGTCACCCGCTTGAGGATGGTCTCGGCCGCCTTGTCCGCCTGGTCGCCGGACTGGAGGAGCGGCGAAGCGTAGTAGCGCACGACCGCGCCGAACGGGCCTTGCCACCACAGCGGCGAGGCCTCGTCCGTGATGTAGGCCAGCCGGTAGCCGGTCTGGACCGCGGGGTCCGAGCCGACCGCGCGCACGATGTTGTAGACACCCTCGCGGGTGGTCTTGCGGGAGGCCCGGATCAGGTTCCCGCCCCGCCCCCCGCGGACGTCCCAGTCCGGCGGCGGGAGCGTGCTCGGGCCCTCGGCGGCCACCTCGGTCAGGAACGCGACCCCGGCCGCGCCGAGCGGGTCCGCGCCGGGCTCCTCGGCCGCGAACTCGCCCAGGAGGTAGTCGTTCGTGTCCGTGACCACGTCCGGCGCGCCGACCCACGTCCAGTCCTCCAGGACGGTCACCGAGGTGTCCGCGAGGGCCGCCAGGATGGCCGTGGCCGCCTCGCGGACCCGACCCGCGGCCGTGTCCAGGGGGTCGCGCTGCACGACGCCCAGCGAGCCGTCCGGCTGGTACACGATCACGGCGCCGTAGGGGTCGATCAACTTGGCCAGGAAGTCAAGCTTGCCCTCCTCCGCGATCAGGTTGGACGAGACGGGCGTGTCCGGGTTGTAGCCCGCCTCGCTCCAGTCGATCGGGACCGTGGCGCCGATGTACGTGGGGTAGGCCCCGACGTTGCCCTCCTCGTCCTGGGCGCCGTTGATCAGGGCCTCGAACACGGACCGATGCGTTGCGCCACTTGGGATCTGGTAGGGATAGATGAGCCGGTCGTCGATCAGCCGCGCCTCCCGACTCTCGGCCGAGATCGTGACCGGGCCGTAGGGCGCCCGGTCCTGGCTCACTTCCTTGATCCGGTAGTAGCCGATCGGCACCATCTCGCGGTCGCCCGGCGCCCACTCCACGCCGCGCTCCACGAACACCTCCGCCCCGTAGGGCTGGACCTTGTCCCAGAACTCGCCCGGGACGTCCAACTGGAGGGTGCCCTTCACGTCCGAGGTGCTGTTCAGCTTCACGTCCCCGGTCAGGATGGGGAGTTCCTCGCCCACGGGCGTGGTCGTGAACTGGACCTGGCCCAGGCACAGCACGGCGCGCGAGACCGCGCGGTGCGAGCCCGAGATCGTGTCCCGGAACCTCTGGGAGACCGTGAGCCTCATCCGTCGATCAGCTCCGCCCACGTCGCGTTGGCCGCCAGGACGTCGTCCCACGTGCCGTAGGTGTCTACGACGGACTGCCAGGTGGCCCCCGCGGGCACGACCGAGAGCGGCGGCGCCGCCACTTCGGTGATCGGGACCACGACCACGTGTTTGGTCCCGAACTTGCTCCCGCGCAGTTCGGTCCGGATGCGCCCGGCCGTCGCGTACATGGACGGGAACGCCAGGTCCAGGGGGGTGTGGAGGAAGAACGGGTAGCCGCCGCGGAGCGAGGTCACGAGCGCGTCCCGCTCCGCCAGGGTGTCGGTGAAGAACCGGACCGTGGTCTGGGCAGAGGAGTGCGGCGAGGAGATCACCACGGGCTCGGGGCTCTCGTCCACCTCGTAGACCTGGGAGCGGTCGGCATACTCGATCGCGTCCCAGAGGCTCATCCGGACCTTGCGGTTCATGCTCGGGCGCGGGATGAACTTCACCCACACGGCCTCCATCGGCCCGAGGCAGGACAGCACGCGAGAGAACACGATCTGGTCCGGCACGCCCTCGGCCGTGGAGTAGGCCACGAGCCGGTAGTCCATGAGTTCGCCCGCGCTGAATTCGTAGTCGTCCACGATGCGGGCCAGGGCGTTGCCGACCACGGCCACCCGGCCGCCGCGGATCTCCTCCCAGCGGAACGTCCCGTGCAGGCGCCGGGAGACCACCACGCGCACGACCTCGGGCGGGAACCCCGAGGCGTCGATCCGGATGCGCCCGCGCAGGTCGTCATAGGCGACGTCAGTGATCAGGCCGAACGCCACGGTGGGCGAGGGGAGCGAGATGCCGACCGAGAACGTGGAGTCCACGGTCACGGCGTTGATCTTGACCGTCGGCGCCGGGAGCGCCGTGATGATCGAGAACTCGGACGAGGTCTCCATCGTGGACACGCCGTCGGTGCCCGAGACCCACGCGCCGCCGTCCGAGTCGCCGTCGAAGAACGTCATGTCCGCGGCAGAGGCCTCGGCCTCGGAGTTGAACTCGCGCACGATGTAGGCCGTGGCCTGGGCCTTGCCCGAGACCCCGGTGACGTTCAGGAGCGACTCCACGGCCCCGCTCGGGGCCACCTGGGCGCCGGTGTCCACCACGAACGTGTCCGCACCGGTCTTGACATAGGACGGGCCGGTGGAGGCGGGGTCCATGTAGGACCCGCCCGAGTTGTACCAGTGCAGGGCGGTCCCGAGGGTCATGGCCCCGTAGACCTTGATCTGGAGCGCGGCCCGGTACCACTTCCCGGCCGTGACCGGGAACCGCGGACAGGTGATGTCCGTGGCCACCTCGCCCCGCCAGACGTAGCGGCGGAGCATCCCGGTTCCGAGGCCGTCCGCGCGGGCCCAGCCGTCGGAGCCGTAGAACCCGGCTCCCGACGTCTTGAGCGAGGGGTTCGGCGCGAGGTTCGTGATCATGTCAGAACGTGCTCCCGGTGCCGACGCTCACGGCCCGGACGACCTCGCGGGACGCCTCGGTGACCTCGGTCTGGATCATGCCGCGCAACTCCTGATCGCCGATGCGGACCGTGACCTGGAGCCCGTCCAGGCTCACGGGGGCGGACACGACCACGGGCGTGGACGCGGCCGAGGGGTTCACGCCGAGCGCGGACGAGGAGCCCGAGATCCCAGCGAGGCTCACGGGGATGGCGGACAGGTCCGGGGTCGCGGCGGCCACCACGGCGTCCGAGAGCGCGGAGGCCTGGCGGATCAGCGAGGACGCCCCGCCCGCAATCCCCTCGCCGATGCCTGCCGGAATCCACCGACCCACCTGGTCCCGGAACGCCTTGGACGGGCTCCCGATCCCCAGGAAGTTCTTCACCGCGTCCAGGGCGTCGGACGCGAGCCCGATCAGGAAGTCGGTCACCGCGCCCGCGGCGGCCTGGAGCCCGCGCACGATGCCGTCGATCACGTCGCGGCCGACCTGGACCATCTGGCCCGCCCAGCCGGACAGGGCCGAGATGGCGCGGCCCGGGAGCTGAACGAAGAACTGGATCACGTCGTTGATGAACCCGGACACGGCGGAGAGCACCGTGGAGATCATGTTCCGGAAGAAGTTGATCACCGACGAAACGAGGTTCGACACCGCCGAAACGGCGCCGGAAACGAGCCCCGCGAAGAATCCGATAATGGACCCTACGAATGCGCCGACGGCCGCGATCACGGTGGCGATCATGTTGCCGAAGAATGCGATCACGGACGACACGAGATTGCCGACGAAACTGATTATGTCGCCCACGAATCCCGCGATCCCGGCGGCCATGTTGCCGAATCCGGAGATCACGGACGCGATCGTGGAGATGATCGGCCCGACGATGCTGACCACGGCGCTGATCAGGGACGCGAGCACGTTCACGATCGTGGCCACCACGGTGACGACCACCTGGGCCAGGGCCGTGAAAATGGGCATCACAATGTTGATCGCGGCCACCAGGAGCGGCAGGATCGACGTCGCGAGTTCCAAGATCGGCGGGAGGAGCGGGAGCACCGCGTTCAGCACCGCGATAATGACCGTGACCAATTGCGAGAAAAGTGGCGCGAGCGCGGTCACGGCCTGGAGCAGGACGCCCGCAAGAATGGTCGCGAACTGAGCGAAGAATGCGCCGATCTGCTGGACGATCGGGACCAGGGCGGTGAAGATCGGGGTCAGCGCGGAGACCGCCTGGACCAGCACGCCCGCGAGGATCGTGGCCACCTGGCCGAGCACCGGGGCCAGGATGCCCATCACCTGGAGGACCGGCTGGAGCGCGGCGCCGACCAACTGGACCAGCGCCCCGAGGAGCGGGCCCACGGCCGCGAGCACCTGGCCCAGCGCGGTCACGAGCGTGGTCCAGTAGGGGACCATGATCGCGATGGCCTGGGCGAGGGCCTGGCCGAGGATCGTGGCCAACTGGACCAGCGGCGGGAGGAGCGCGGAGATCACCGGAGCGAGCGCCTGGACGGCGGCCAGGAGCACGCCCGCGAGCGCGGCACCGACCTGGCTCACGATCGGGCCCAGCGCGGTGAGGAGCGGCTGGACCGCGGCGAGCGCCTGGACCAGGATGCCCGAGAGCACCTGGGCCACCTGGGTGATGATCGGCAGGATGGCGGCAAGAGCCTGGCCCAGCACGTTCCCGAGGATGCTCACCAGCGGCGCCAGGGCCGCGACCACGGGCGCGGCGGCGGCCACGATGGACGAGAGCGCCTGGGCCAGGAGGCCGATGATCGGGACCAGCGCGCCGGACAGCGCCGAGACCAGGAGCGAGATCGGCGGGAGGAGCTGACTGATCGCCGTCCCGAGGACGGACCCCACTCCGGTCGCGAGCGCGCTCACCACCGGGAGCACGGCCTGGACGATCGGCGCGATGCCGGACAGCGCCGGGATCAGGAGCCCCGAGACGGTCTGGGCCACGGTGGCCAGGGTCTGGCCCACGGCCCCGAGGAGCGAGAGCCCCTGGGCGCTCTGGACGAACGTCAGGACCGCGGCCGTGCCCACCTCCAGGTTCGCGAAGAACCCGGTCCCGGCCTGGGTGAGCTGCCCGAACACCGTGAACGCGATCTGGCCGACGTTGGACAGCGTGCCGCCGATCTGGCCCAGCACGGTGAGCCCGCCCTGGAGGATCTCCTGGAGCTGCCCGGTCTCGCGGAGGTTGCTCACGAACCGGGCCGCGTTGTTGGCCGACTCCAGGAAGCCGTTGGCCATGCCCGGGAGGAGTTCCGCGCCGACCGCGAACACGTCGGTGAAGATCGACGCGAGCGGGCGGAGCGCCTGGGCGAACGTGCCCGCGGCCTGTCCGGACTGGGCGATGGCCACGCGGAGCGTGTTCACCGTGGCGGAGTTGGCCAGGAAGTCGGCGAGGCTCTGACCGGCCACGTTGAACCCGCGGGCGGTGGCTACCAGGCCCTCACGCAAGATCGGGAGGTAGGTCCCGCCCACGGTCCGGATGCGCTCGCCGAGCCCTTGCATGAGGGTGGTCTGGACGTCGGTCTTGACCCCGTCCCACGCCGGGCCGAGTTGGGCGAACGACTGCTTGAGCGCGTCCGCACTGATCTTCACCACGCCGATCGCGAGCGCGGCAGCGCCCAGCACGGCGGGCAGGATCAGCAACGACCCCGAGGCCTGGGCGATGCCGATCACGGCCCCGGTCACCGCGTTGAGCGCACCCGAGGCCGCACCCACGGCCAGGACGCCCTTGGTCACCGCACCCATCGCGGTGACCACCGACCGGGCCGAGGGGGTGATCCGGTCCAGTGCGTTGTGGACCTCGGTCAGCGCGCCCCGGGTCGTGCCGCCGTCCGCGGCGTCCGAGACGGACCGGATCGCGGCGCGCGCCTGGGCGGCGGCGGCCACGAGCCCTCGGGCGGCGCCCGAGAAGATGACCGAGACCGTGCTCCTGGTGTCAGCCATGGGTCACCGCGGCCAGTCGCGAAGGAGTTCGTTCACGACGTCCTCCCAGTGATCCACGAGCCAGGGGAGGTTGGCGTAGTAGGTCGGGAAGAACCAATAGCCGTCGTTCGTGTGCGGCCTGAACTGGCGACCGATGGAGCCGTAGTAGCGGTTCAGCCCGTACCAGCCGAACCGGCCCCAGGCGCCGAACTCGGAGCCGAACAGGAGCGGGTGCGGACCCGCGGTCACGCTCGGGAACGTGGCCTCCTCCACGCGCATGGTGGCCGCCGCGCGCGCGCTCTGGCGCGAGGAGGCACGACCCGCGGCACGGATGCGGTCCGCGAGATCCTCGGCCACATCCCGCGCCTGGTCCCGGATCTCGGGCTCCGCACGCTCCACGAGCCGGTCTGCCGCCCGGACCAGTTCCAGGGCGCCGCGGACCTCCACGTTCAGCTCCAGGCCGCGTGCCACGTTCTCACCCGCTCATCTGTCGGCCGCGCCGGTCCCGCGCGGGCTGTTCGTCGTGCTCGGACCAGAGGAGGTCTAGGCCGGTGGCGAGGTCCCGGGGGTCCTGAGCGAGGGTCTGTTCGACCGTCAGGCCCCACCGGATCGAGAGCGCCACGACCACCCGCATCACTGATCCGGGTTCGTAGGGTCCGTCTCGGGGTCCTCGTGGTCGTCGGCGGTCTCGGGCTCCATGCCGACGTCCACCGAGTCCCGGAACTCGTTCTCGGGGCCGCTCCAGAGCCCGGACCGGACCGAGGCCACGTAGGCGAGTTCCACCAGGAACTCCATCCGCATGTCCGACTCGAACTGACCGAACGAGCGGCCCTTGTGGGTGCGCTCCCAGTGCGCGATATCGCGCGAGGTGATCGTGATGTCGTAGGGCTCCGCGCCGTCGGGGAACACGGTGGCCGGGATGCTGATCCGCTTGGCGGACATGGACTTCCTCGACCGCATGCGCACCCGTCTCGGACTCGCCGATGCCATGGCGGCGCTCGCCGATGGCACCGCGCCGGACCGGATCTGAAGGAGACGGCATGCCCTTGCCGCAGCCGGTGTTCACCCCGCTGACCGAGGCCGCGATCTTCCTCGTTGTCGGCGTCGACGAGGGCGGCGAGGCGGCCGTGCGCGAGCTGAGCCGCCAGGTGGCCGACACCGCCGCCGGCGCCGAGGACGCACACGCGCTCGCTCTCGCCAAGTGCACCATGCTCGAACAGGCCCTGCCACGCGCTGAGTCCCGCGAGTGTGAGCGCCGCACTCTCAACGTGCGAGAGGCTCGCCGGCCTGG
>Ga0081455_10001401_pt1 | contig 29789 bp, 38 predicted proteins | sample TabmetS3T2R1_FD_70207 | JGI IMG/M metagenome (GOLD analysis project Ga0081455, IMG submission 70207) | Tabebuia heterophylla rhizosphere microbial communities from the University of Puerto Rico - S3T2R1 | ecosystem: Host-associated > Plants > Roots > Rhizosphere ... | reverse complement strand
CATTAAGACACCGATCGGCTCGCTTCGCTCGCCCTCAGCCACTGATCGCCGATCACGTAACACAAACTCTCGATCACTTTTTATTTTTATAATACAATTGCGTTGTGGTACAGTCTTTTTCATACCATTTATTAATACATTTTGAAGAACAAAATTCGTTAGTCCAACCATAGTCTATTTTGTAATCACAACCGCATTGTATACACTTGAACCATGTATTTTTGAACATTTTTATTTTTCAATACACCATTTACAAACCATTTTTATTTAGTATTAGCTTTACAGTTACTTATATGTGTTTTACAATGCCCTTCATATTTATATCCCTTGTCACACAGTGGACAAAAGTATTGTTTTTCAATAGTATGTTTGGTAATGTAATGTCGTTTATACTCTGAGTACATGATAAACTGGAAATCACAATCTTCTTCAGGACATGAAAATTTAGGTTTATGGAGCTTTCTTATATGTGTTCTAACATTAGCAGCACTATTGAAATGCTTTTTACAGTAATGGCAATTTTTACTTGTTGTTGGAAAATGCATAAATAGCAGTTATTTCCCTCTACTATTTATGTCTCATTACCGAGTAGGCGGGGTAGAAACTATTGATTACATTGAAGCCAAATGTAGTACAGAAGAATTCAAGGGGTTCTGTAAGGCGAACATATTGAAATATGTTTCTAGAGCTGGATATAAAATGTCTGAAACAGCTTTTAGTGATTTAAAGAAAGCCAAATACTATATAGATAAATGGATAGAAATTGAACAAACATCAGAATAAACTTTTAGTTTCAAAGTAGTCGCTATACTGATTACAATCTTCACAATAAACTTCATTTTCAGTCACATATCCGCTAACATGATTTCTTCCAAACGGGTTACTAGGGGATGTACTAACGAAGAAAACATGAGTACTGAACTCTCCGTTAACAATATAATTTGTTTCGAGTATATGTAATTCCATACCCTTCTTGAAAGGTATGAATCCATCTTTACGCATACACTTGCAAGGCATGTAATCATGCTTAGCTACCATTTTACGGATTTTAGATTTTCCAACACGGTAGTTTTTATCATCACCTTTGTTACTTGTATCAATTTTAAGAGACATATATTTGGAAACGAAAACAAGACTACTTATACACCAGTAGATCCAAAGCCACTTTCGCCACGTGTAGTACTATTCAATTCATCAACAAACACAGGTTCATATTCCAAACAAGGAACAATTACTATTTGAGCAATTCTATCACCTACACCAACTGTATAAGTACCAAGATTATGCTTTCTCATCAATACTTTAATTTCCCCGCGATAATCAGAATCAATAACACCAGCACCAATATCAAATCCATGTTTTACAGCTAATCCAGAACGAGGTTTTATAATTCCAACGTAACCAGTAGGAATTTTAACAGCAATACCTGTAGATACAAGTCTACTATCATTCCCTACAATGAAACCAACTAGTTCACTAGCATATAAATCATATCCACCTGCATGAAGTGAACCTCTAGTAGGAAGAGTAGCTGTAGAACTCAACCTTTTAAATTCAAGATTATGTTTTAGTTTGTTTTCAATGTATTGCATGTAGCTCAAGTGCATGTAGTTCAAGTATTCAGCCATAGGTTTATATAAAATTAATTTGTTACACAAGACTATTTATAATAAACCCAAAATAGAATAGAAAGACCTAGAACATCCAAAAATAGATTTAGTAAACATCTAGAAAATCTATTTATAGTTTTATTTAATATAAAAGAAGCGTGTACACCAACTAAAACTATCAAATCAAATGAAAGGAAAGACAATCAAAAGTGTAAAGTTTCTCGAACAAGACGATGGAGAAGGTATTCATACTGTCATCACCATGACTGACGGTACAATCTGGGTATCAACTGTCATGGACGGAATGCCAGAATTAATTCCATTCAAGGAATATTCCAAACAAGAATACAAAGCCCTGAAAGATTCGTGTGACTCTGATTAAACATAAATCGCTAGTTTTTCTCTTTCTATAATAAATGCATGATGAACATCAACTCATATCTTCTCTTCTTGTTGATTTTGGGTATAGCTCGACTATTGATCATCGCTGGCAATGGGTCATGGAATCTTTCCCAGGAGAATTACCTCAGGATATTCATGACAGGTTATTAATGAAACGCAACTACTCTCTTTCAATGGCCACGGACCAATTCATAGCTCTGGAAACAACAACTCCAGGTACACCGTTCCATGAATTAGTCCAAGGTCTATATACAATGTCAATTTTCCAATTACGTCAAAAAGAATTTGAAATCCTCAATTACCAGTTTCTATGCGGATCAATTACAGTTGAATTCAGTGATGATTATATGAATGAATATTTCATTTTATCATGTTACTTGTACAAGATAATGTCCAAACTCCACATAGCTCTCATTCACGTCATAAAACAAAAGAAGAAACGTAATTACCCACCTCACCCAAAAGAATGTTATGAAACATCAACTTTCAAGGAAAAAGTCAAGTATATAGTTGAAGGAATTCAGTATTGCTGTGAATTCTTTCGTGATAAACTTCCTTTGGTACTAGGAGATAAACCTATTGACGAAAACTACTTCAAGGATATAAACAAACTCCTAACTCATTTTATTGTCAATATTGATAAGGTTATAGTAGTGGTTAATTTGTGAATAAATTGTATCTAAATGTTTCTCCTTTTTCAATATCCTGGTTAAAGGTGTATGGTACGGGAAATCCACGTTAAACTCTTTAGCTAGTTTAATTGCAACATACCTCATATTTGGGAAATATTTACAATCAATTTTATCCCTATACCTATCGAACGCATGCGATAAAACTTTAAACTTTTCAAGTGCAGCTTTTATATTCAACCCAATATTATTCTTGATTCGTTGTCCAGTCACAATTCTAATTATAGCAGGGATATCGTTATAATGTTTCTTTATATTGTTACGTTTAAGTATAGTCCTAATATGCATCCATAACTGTGTAGGATCAACATGTTTCAATTCCTTGAGTACAATTTGTACAACATGTGGCTTTATTTCTTTGAGTGACAATCCCGTTATTTGATAAAATATATAACGGAACCGTAGGTACCGGTCATACCTGTGTATCCTCTTACGTTTAGCTACTTGTTCCTGATCATAATCCAGTACAAGATTAACAACTGAATCTGACGGACCTTGAATTTTATTTCCACTTGCATCTACACCCCATTCAAACTCTGAATAATGATTGACTTGTTGTACTATTTTGGATGTTTTCTGATCATAATGATGAATATTGTCATTTGGAGTGTTTTGATCTATGAAGGATTCATAACCGAGTTCATTTAACATTTCATAATAAACATCCATTAAAATAAATTTATTAAGTTAAACACCATGCATGAGATAAATTAATTGTATCATTAGCATTATTAAACCCAGGACCACTAGCCGCAAAGAAATCTTGTGACAAAACTTGAGTACCAGTACTAGCAGATGTCCATGCTACAGGTGTCCCTCCATGGGGAGGAATAAGTGGTGTATTACCTACATATAAATTCAAATGTGTAGAATCAATAGCAATACAATAAATTTCACCTGGGTAACCACGAATAGTACAATTAGTCATTCTAGATTGACTTGCACCACCAGTTTGAGGGAAATAAGCACCACTACTAACTAGTTGCAAAGTACCTACACCTTCAAAGAACGGGGTAACAGTGAACTGGACAGCAAGTTCCATTGTACAAATATTACCAATTTGACAAATACGAACATAACTACTAAATGAACTAAAAGTAGGGTTTGTGGTTGAAGCTACAAAACTCAAAGTACCACTTTGTTCGTATCCATTTGACCATGAAGGAACAGTAGCTGTAGGAGAGAATAATACTTGGTACTGTGATCCAATACTTAGTTTATCAAGGGTATTTGTACCGCTTGCATATAACATTTGACCTTGTGTATAACTAGTTTGATTAGTCCCACCACCAGATTCAGTAAGTGTGTTGAATGCAGGTAAAGCACCCGATCCTCCACTTAATAAAGGTTTTCCAGAAGTTCCAGTTGCAACTTGTTGTAAATTTCCAGTACTTGTAGTTCCACCAGCAATTAATCCATAAGATGTAGTTGAAGTTAGACCAGTTCCACCAGTTACAACTTTTTGTACAGGATTTGTACCTGAAACTCCTGAAAATGGTAGTATAGAACAAGCCCAAGTAGTTGAAGAAGTAGTTGCCCAAGGAAAAACAAAACCAAAGTATCCAGGAGGAATAGTATATAACGTAGTTGTGCTTGTAGTATCCTTTAAAAGTATACTACCTGTTCCACTATTAGCATTGTAAATCTGAAAGTTTACTCCTCTTTGAGTTGTTACAGAAGAAGGATCAAATAAATTTACCACCTGATCAGTTGAAGTAGATCCAGTGAAATAAGTTTGACCTGTTATATCTTGACTTGTAAAATTTTGGGGTGTTCCAGATATAGATACTGATGTAAAGCCACCTACTACCCATGGAAGTTCCCACAAGTAGTTTGTACCGTTCATCCTCAACATTTGATGACCAGATCCGCGTCCAGCTGATTCTGATAACAAGACGAAGTTATTCGTTCCAGATGTGGAAGTGTTTACAACTGTGATTGCTTGATTAGGTTGTAGGGTTTGAAACCCAGCACCAGAGTTAGATTGAATTGTTACGGTTACAGTATTTGTGCTTTTTATAGTATATAATTGACCCACAACACAAGTACTTGAATCAGCTAGTTTTACAACAAAACCTGAAGCTGTAATTCTCAAACTTGAAGGGTCTGTATTTAGAATAGTATATGCTGAAGAAATATCCATTTCACCTGGATTTGTCATTGGTGTGAACCATTGAGGAACACTAGAATTTATACGTAATATTTGTCCATTAGCACCAATACCCAAAGTACTAACAGGATTACTTCCACTTCCATAAATCAATGATCCAGAAGCAAGAGCAGTAGAAAGACCAGTACCTCCATGAGTAGTATCAACAACAGGAATGTTTGAATTGGATAATGTTGTCCATGTAGCTGTTCCGTTACCATTAGAAAGTAAAGCTTGACCACTTGTACCAACACCATAATCCATATATATGAGTTTATAATCACCTTGCCAAACACCAGGTGAAGCAATTGTAGCAGCCCATAAATCAAACTTTGTATATGGCCCCAATCCTCTTACAAGTGTATTTGAATTATCATTAATAGTTACACTTTGAGAAGTATAATTGTAAATGAGTATATGTTGACCAAGAGCAATATTGTTTGAGTTTGTAGCAGGTAGTGTGAATATAGTTCCAGCAGTAGATCCAGAGTAAATGTAATAAAGGAATATTCCAGATTGGAAAGCATGTGTATTTCCATCGTTTAGGAACGCTGCATAGTTTGAAGCATTACCCAAAGTTAAACCAGTGAACGATGTTCCTGGAACTTGAGAAGCAAGTGTATCCCAAGCAGGTAATCCTGTAGCTGCAGTTTTCAAAACTTGACCGTCTGTACCTATACCAAGTTTACTCAAACTTGTTCCAGTATTGTAATATAACAAATCACCCTGTGTATAACTGGTTAAATTTGTTCCTCCTCCACTTGTACTCAACGTACCCCAAGCAGCAACTCCACCTGTACTTGTAATTAAAGTTTGACCTGAAGTTCCAGGTCCATAATCAGAATATAAATTCTGATAATTTCCTTGCCAAACACCTGGAGAACCAATTGTAGCCGCCCATAAATCAAACTTTGTATATGCCAACATTGTACGTACCAATGTTCCACCATTATCCTTGACATCAATGTTTTGACCAGTATAATTATAAATCAATAAATGTTGTCCAAGAGCAATACTGTTTGTGTTTGTTGCAGGTAAAGTGAAACTTGTTCCAGCAGTGGATCCAGAGAAAATATAATATAAAAACATTCCTGTTTGGAACGTATGATTAGATCCATCAGCTGTGAATGCTGAATAATTGGATGTGTTTGATACAGTTGTACCTGAGAACGAAACTCCAGGAACGTTTGAACTCGTAGTTGACCATACAGGAGCAGAACCAGATCCACTAGATTTGATCAACTGGTTGGAAGTTCCATAAGAAGAAATTTCATTTAAAGGTTGAGTCAATGCATGTGATCCATCAGAAATAGTTCCAGTAGTGTAATTTGTAATTATATTATCATCATATGAATAATTACTACTACCTGTACCAATGAAAATTCCATACCCCATATTGGTAGATGGTGATGATCGAACATCAGCACCAATATTGTTACCAACGATATTAAAATTTGAAACACCATTAGCGGTAATTACTCCGTGATATGTTCCTGATCCAAGTTGACTAACAGCACCAATATTATTGTTTGTGATTGATACATCTGATCCACCATTAATTAGAATACCATTCTGAGCAACTCCAGATATTCTACTGGTTGCAATTAAAAATTCACCAAGGTATGTTGATGCAATGCTTATTCCGTTCCCATTAAAAGTACTTCCAAACCAACCATTAGAAACTTGGAATCCTGAACCATTAATTAGAGAAACGTTTTCATTCAAATTATGATCACATTCAAGATCAAAAGATTGAATCCATTTAGGATAAGACGGAGGTGAAGAAACAGCAGCTGAATCTATCTGAACAACACCACGCATTCCATGAATAAAATTACACGAATCAATAATTATAGAGTAAGCATATGAATCAATAACTAACCAATCTATAGCGCCACCAATATATTGCAAAAAACAAGTACCGTTTATGAACGGTGTAGCTTGTCTAGTTGTAGGAGCAGATCCACTGGATTGACTTGTACCTGCAGTTGTGACTTGATAAATAATACTTCCAGCAATTACATACTCACCAACTGAATAAGCTGTAGAATTTGCAAACGTTGGGGCAGTAGGGTAAAATTCATCCACAGCGTTAGGTAAATCACAAGATACAAGATTTAAATGAGCTCTAAAACTACCACCAGGTGAAGCAGCAGTACCACCAATATAAATTCCATAAATACCACCAACACCACGAATAGTTACTTGATCTAATCTAGTTTCACTACTATTGTAAATATAAACACCATTGTATAATCCATTAATATCAACCTTGTTAACAAAACATTGGTACCCTCCAGCTGACCCATCTTGAGTTATACTCACAGCATACCCAGTTGTAGGATAAGATACAGAAAACAGTTCCATATTTTCAATACCAGAAAACTGACACCCGTTAAATTGAACTAGTGTGAATGCAGATCCACCAGCAGCATTAGATAGAATACATGACCCATTCTGAGTACCTCTTCCATCTCCACGTAAAGTCAGAGAATTTTTAGCAGTAATGCTTATTGTAGAAGTAATCAAATACTGGCCACTAGGGAAATATACAACTCCACCGTATGATCCAGCAGAATAAGGTACAGCAGCAATAGCGTTATTGATAGCTGTTGTATCGTCAGTTACACCATCACCAACAGCTCCAAAATATTTAACATTTAAAACTGTTTCTGTAGATATTTGAGCTAATGATATTACACTATGAAACGAATAAGCTGTTCCTCCATTTGTAGATAAAACTGAATTTGGAGAAGCTGTTTCAGGTGATAAAGTAACGTTGGCCGTAGAAAATGAATTGTTGAACAGTATACCATCTCCAGAAACAGAAGTTACAGCACCACCACCACCACCACCACTTGTTCCAGAAACAGAAACAATAGCGAAATTATTATCCCCAGTGGTTGAAGAGTTTACAACAATCGTAGATTGTTGAGGTGGAATAGTTAAAATCAATCCACCGCTGTAACTATATAATGAAATACTACTAGCAGTATTGTTTAAAATAATAAATATTAATCCTAACGAACATGTAGATGATTGAGGTAGAATTATTGATCCAGTAGTATAAGATGTAATAATCTGGATAGTTGTACTAGTTTTCAAAAGTGTCAAGTTGCCAGACATAGCTGTAGATGTTGATCCAGCAGCAAGCGATTGAATATTTGTATTGGTTGTATCTTCATCAAGAATTACAGGAAACAAAGTAGTTGAACCTGTATCGAACCCTAACCTAATCTTTTTACTTGTTCCTTCACAAATCAAATCTATTCCATCCACGTCAGAAATGGTTCTTACAACACCAGCACCTTTAGTTGTAGCAGTACCATTAGGTGATGTCTTATCTCCAGGGTTTACCATACCAATTTGTAAATGTTTTGCTCCAATAACTGGTGCATTTGAAGATAAATCCAACATCATTTCACCAGACGTTCCATTATTTGAATTGTTCATGTAAACTGTAGCAGAACTGTCTTGATTGAACAGAAATTCAGCACCACTATTGAATAAAGCATCAGTGTTAAACGTTACTTCTGAACCACTATCAAATACAGTTTGAGATCCAGATTTGAATTCTGAATAAGCACCAGAATCATAAGTCATACTGGCCCCACTTTTAAGTTCCATATCAGCTTCAAAGTTTACATTTATATTTGGATTGAAATGAATATCCGCATTAAATAGAATAGGGCCAACACCAGTAAAAGTTACAGGACAGGCAAAACTAACAGAACCACCTCCTGAACCTCCAGGAGTATAGAAATTAGTTCCACCCATCTTCATTGTAATGTTTGACGGTAAGTCCAAAACGGGGGCACCAGTTGAAGGGATAGTTGTTGTACCTTTTAGTGTAGGATTTTCAAGTGTAGGTTCAGGTAAAGTCTGATTAGGAGGTCCTTCACTAGGTAAATCATCAGGTGCAATTGCCTGGAATGATGGAAATCCACCGGTTGTTCCTAAAAACTGATTTGGTGTAGGTGTAGCTTTAAGTGATAAAACAACGTCACCAGTACTATTACTGTTTGAATAAAGTGGATCTGAACCTGAGGCAGATACAGATAATACAACATTACCCCATTCAGGAGCGTTTGTAATAGAACTTATAATTAATCCTTGATTATCTGATCCTGCAGCTAAAGTTGTAAATGAATTTCCACTAGCACCAACCAACAATTCGCCAGTAGATATTTCATCAATACCTGTACCACCACCAATAACTTCTAAAATCTCATATGAAGGTACAGCTTCAGGACCATTGGATACAAGTGGTAACCCTCCAGAATTTGAATCTGGTTCAATTTCAGTTAAACTTGTTGAAGTATTTGCAGCTAATAAAGATCCAACTACATACTCCTGATGACCTGTACCTCCATGTACAGCATCAACCACAGGTAAATCATCATTCACAAGGTACCTGAACGTTGGAGCAGCAGGTGTAACTCCTTCTTGAGCTGTGGCAAGTACATAGTTTGGAGAAGCATATTCCTTTTGTGTCAATGTAACTTCACCTTTAGATTGATTGTTTGTATATAAAACATTATCTCCAGTTACATTCTGGACATACGAATCATCCCAATGAGGATTACCTCCAGCATCAGAAATGATAATCTTCTTGTTACTTCCAGGTCCAGGGGCGAAAATAACATTTTTATCATCATAATTCCAACTACCAGGATCATCTGAATCTGTAGCTATAAACGTTGACTGGGTGCCCGGCCCCAATGTCAATAAAGGTGTATCGTTATGAGCCACAATCTCAACAGTTTGAGTTACAATAGCTCCATAATTGTAAAATGTAATAGACTGACCAGGAGCGAAATTGTTTGTGTTTGTAGAAGGTAATCTGTATACACATGGTATAATATCAATAATAGAATCTTCGAAAAACACTATACTTGTTCCTGGTGTATAATCATGAATCTGACCATCAAACTGTAAACTCTCTGTATTATCTATTGTTGATAAAACAACTTCAGGATCTGTAGTAGGATTAGTTACTGTAGCATCAATTCCAGGAATTGTAGATGAAGCAGCTACTTCTGTAACTGTACCTCCTCCACCTCCTCCAGGTAAATCTGCAGCTACTAGAGCTCTGAAAGTCGGCTGTACACCATCAGTTGTGGCTGAAGATGCAAACACAAGATTCTTGTTATGGGTAGCTAAAGTTGCAGCTACATCTCCTGTGGAAGCAATGTTGGATAAAACTTGGCCGTCACCAGTGAATGAATCAACACCTGATCCACCGCCACCTCCACCAGAAGATTGTATTAATCCATCATCCGTCTTGTACGGGAACGGGTATTGCATTGGAGTAGCTCCATTGATTGGCATGTTTATAGTGAGTAACTCACATTAACAATATGTGTGGAAAAACTGAATATGGATGTGTATCTGTATGTACACAACCAACAGTTTCTGCTGGTACAACTACAGGTCTAGCCTATGGAACTGCGCCGTATGTAACTAATACAGGTAGTTCAGCGAACGCTATTTTTAATTTCGGGATTCCTGCTGGTGCTACTGGTGCAACTGGTCCTTCTGGAATAATTCAAACCTTATATCAAACTCTTTATCCAAGTACAATAATAGCTGTTACAGGTACAGCTTACGTTACAGTTTTCACACAATCTATAACTACAACTACAGGTAAATTCAGAGTTGAAGCTAAAGCTACAATTTTATCTGGATCATTAACGTTTGCAAAATTAACATATAATGGTAATATAATTGATCAATCTAAATTCAATGGGGCAAACAATGCATGTCAAATAATGTGCCAAGGATATGTAAACATTGCTCCAGGGACGTATACGATTCTGTTCCAGGTTAGGAACAATGCTTCTGCGAGTAATTCGATTGATCCTACACAAGAAGGATCAAACGCAAATTTATTAATTCAAGAATTTTCTCAATAAATCTTATTTACCAAAGTAACTATGAAAACAATCAAACCAATCAGGACCATTCCTTCTAGCATAATAATCGTAACCTTTTCCATCATCCCACCATTTTGTTTTACATTCTTGTGAACAAAAATAAATTCTTTTCCCGAATAAAACTCTATATTTACTTCTGTAGGGTGGACCTTCTTTTCCACATATATCACAAATCATTAAAATAAAACTAGTGTATGTCTATTTATATAAATGAGAACGTGTTGTGAAACGTGCCACCATATAGATTTAGCCCATGAACGGTTCGGTTCAATTGTAACTGGGCGTAAAAACAGTTTTGATATATACAATGCTGACCCGTTAATTGCACGGCATGCTGTACATTGGGTACTTTGCCAGGAAGCGTACAATTCTCCAGATGCAAGACAGAGGAACGTTAACGGATGGCAATTATATGAAGATATAAACCAAATAGATACATGTGTTTACGTTCTAGATGATTCTGCAATTATATCGTTCAGAGGTACACAGAACGCTAAAGATGTGGTTAACGATATCCAACTGGCTACACCTGGTAATTCATCATGTTCATTCAATAAAGTCAATCCTGCAGTTGAACTTGTTCAGTCGTTACTTGAAACTGGATTATCTGTTCAATGTACAGGCCACTCGTTGGGTGGAGCTGTAGCTAAATGTGTTGGTGAAAAACTAGGATTAGGCGTAGTAACATTCAATATGGCTGCACCTCCATCGAACCCGATATTTTCATCACCACCTAACCAAGTTCATTACCATATAGTCTTTGACGTTATTTCTGCATGGATAAAATCTACAAGAATAGATAAAGGTATACGTCCAGGTAAAGATGTTATTGGGAAATATACAACTAGGATACCTATTCTGAAACACCTGTTCCCTGAATATACAATCAATACAAGTTTCAAACCGTTACTGGAAGCTCATCAATTATCTTTATTTTCAAACCAAAAGAAAGGTATACTAGTAACAAATGAATATGAACAATCAATCTGGTTCCAATGGTTCAACGGGATGCAAAAACTGGTACAAAATATATTTTTGAAATTCATTCAGGCCCACTCTCTACCGTCTCTACCGTAGACTGGTAAGGTGCAGAAGACGTATCGCTCCAATTATCCATTTGAACGTTAGGATTAATTGATAAAATAGATTGTGTTTGACTAGCTACTGTTTTCACACATTTAAAAATTTTATACAGTTGAGTTATCCCGTTGGCGTCGCAGGAGGACCAGGCGAGGAGTTCAGAAGTGATAAGGCCAATTGTAAGGATTATACATACAATATTGTAAATAAAAGTCGTTTCGTCCAGATCCCTCATAATGTAAGCGACATAGATAAATGAGCGCTCACTTCAAGTGGTATCCCTCAACTGAGGAAGTTGTAGTTCCATGGAACGCTAGATACAGTTTCCCTTCCCAAGCCAATAAATCTGTCAAGATTACTCCTCGAATTCCACCAAAAAATGGTGCTGTATTCTTGCCAGGAAACATTATCCGTGTAGAATTCCCTGCTCAAGGGTTTGTAAATCCAATCAATACAACTTTTGAGTTTGATGTTACACTACAAACTTTTGGAACATCTACAAGTGAAATTGTTAGATTCCAAAACAATATCCAATCCATTTTCAATCGTGTGCGTATCCTTTATGGAGCTACACCTTTGGAAGATATTATTAATTACAATACTATTGTTCGTGCATTGACTGAATGGACCAGTACTAACCAGAATGGAACTATGGATCAAGTTGCTATTGCTGAAGGTATTGGTGGTAATACTATAGGAACTGATTCTGCTGGTATTACTAGCGGTCTTGTAAATGTTCGTCAAAACTTTATACAAGGTATTGATAATTCAACCCCATTAGCTCAAACTGCTGGAACTTTTGAAGTTAAAGGAACAGGTGTTGGTATTGTTCCAAACGCTACTCTTGGATCCGGATTAACTGCTTCAGGAGCATCTTATTGTACTCGTCGTTACCAAGTTAATCTGGCTGCTGGATTGATGACTCAGGATAAGTTACTCCCAGTTAAATTTATGGCATCTCAGCTAGCTATTGAATTCACTCTGGAACAACCTTCTCAATGTATGATTGTTTTGAACAATGGAGATACTCCAGCTTCAGGTGCTACTCCAACTTATGGAGTAACCAACTTTAACATGATTCCAGAAATTCTAGAATTCGATAGTAGTTATGACGCAATGTTCCTTAAAGGTTTGGAAGATGGAGGTGTACCTATTAAATTCTCTAGTTGGCATACATTTATTTTCTCAACTGCTGGTGCAGCTAATGTTAATCTTCAAGTCCAAGAACGATCAAGATCTGTTAAAGCTCTATTTACAGTGCAGCGTCGTAATCCGTCAGTGTTCCAGACAGATTCGCATGCTCTACTTTACGATTCAGCAGTCTACTCTTCAGGCGGAACAACCATGCAAAACTACCAATACAGAATTGGTGGAAGATATTTCCCAGCTCAACCTGTTCAACTTTCTACTAATATTGGTACGTCAGTTTCAAACGGAGGTGCGGAAGCGTTTGTGGAACTCCAAAAAGCGTTGAATGTGGTAGGTGATTATAGATTATCCACTTCTGTTAATCCACTGAGATGGGCTGTACCTGCTGCATCTACATCAATTGCTATTGCCGCTACAGCTCCAACTACAACAGCATATAACGAATTGGATTATATGCCATATAATACTGGATGGACTGCAAATGGTAATCCTAAATGGGTAGGTATTGAAGCTTCTGGAACTACTGCGGGAACAAATCATGGTAACTCTTATGTAGGTAACATGGGATCCAACTGCTACGCTTCAGCTATTGATTTGGAAACTTCAAACGGTATTGAAATTTCTGGATTGAATGCTGAGGAACAATCAGATATTGCTTTCCTTGCCAACTGGTCTGCAGCTCAACAAAGTGGATGGTCACTTGAAGTTTATTCTTATTACGATGCCATGTTGATCTTGCGCCCCAACAATGTATTAGAACTAGTTCAATAAATTTATTATAAATCTCTTGTAGCAACAATACTTCCCAACCCGCCTTTTTTATAACTTTTAAAGAATTCTATAGAACTTGGTTCTCGGCGACGTTTATCCTGTAAATAGTTTTTAAGTTTATTTATAGGTCGTGTAACGTACTTGTACTTTAAAAGATCAGCACGACCCGGATTCTTGAACTGATGGGGGACTTTTCTCATATATTCAGTATCCTACCTTATGACTTGCAATTACTTGTTTTGAAGTGGGTATTCATACCAATGAAATGTATTGATACCCGTTATTCTAATGTTACATATCTAACAAATTATGATTTAGGTATAGTTATATTAGAATGGGGATGTAGGGCAAACAATTTCGTAACAATTTATACTAGACATTAAGTATGGTAGTAAATAATAAATGTCTGGGTTTGGAGGTTTATCTGATTCACTTCGGTATACAGAGTTTGAGTTTGATTCTTTACAAGCTCAAAATTCATTAAACAACCAGTACTATACAACCGACTGGCCTTTATTTCTGCTAGGTAAACCTCTAGGCAACATTGCTGCAATTAAAGTCATTCAAGCAGAAATCCCGTTCTCGTGGTACGTGTTCAATACTTCCAACAATACATTCTACCTAACTGAATCTACAGGTGGAGGTGCTCAGCTTGTGACTATACCTGTAGGCAATTATGCAGTTTCTGGAGCTACAGGTGTAGGTACAGTCAACATTACAGCAGCACTAGCTACAGCGCTTAATTCTGCTTCTGCAAATACGTATACATATACAGTCACTTACCAACCACTAACTCAAACTTTATCTATAACTAAAACTGGTACTGGAACATTCACATTAACTTTTGGAACGAACCTAAACGACCCTGGATACACAAACCCACGTCTCATGCTTGGATTTTCAGGTGGTACAAATGTATCTACGGGTAATACTCTGAACGCTCCATCTGTAATTCAATTAACTGGTCCAAATTATTTATATATAAATTCAGTTACATTAGGTGCAACTGTTAAACTATTCCTTCCAGCTAATTATGCAAGTGGAGCACTACTTGCAGCTGACGGTCCACCAATGTGTAAAGTCCCAGTCAACGTTCAACCCGGTGGAATTATTTACTGGACAGATCCTGATCCAACTAAATATTTCGATGTAGAGAATCAATCTAATTTAGCTCAAGTTGATTTTTATTGTTCTTTGGGTGATAACCCTGCTATTCTAGATTTCAATGGAAACTCGTTTTCGTTAAAACTTGCTATTCTAACCAACGAATCTCAACATAACGATTATTTGGGTGGTGGTAAACAGAATGATCGTGTAATGACAAGAACATGGGCTACAGGGGCAGGGTATAGTAGCTTTTAAGTGTGTAATAAACAATATAAATGTTATCTATATCTTCTATTCGCCCCTTAAACAGGTGGGACCATTCATCTATACGTCCAGGACCAGTTGCAAGTGTTGGTGACGTACTTCAATCTGTACGTCTGAAAGCTTCATTACCTGGAGATTTCCATTGGGATGCATCTACGTATGGTAACAATGAATCTTTGCATGGATCCAATGTTCAGAACGGTCAGTACCGATCATTCTCCAACGGTGGTGGTCCTGCAAGAACTAGAGATTCAAACTGGCCATTGAATAGATCTTTCAAAACTGTACATTCATGGATCCATGAAGATTTACGTGCCCCTGATCGTCGTATTGAACCTGTTATGGGAGCACAACCGCAGTATAGTTGGAGGAACAAGATTGCAACTGTAGATAATTCTTTACATACAGGTGAACTGTTCCGTCGTAACGGTCCTGGAATTATTCCACCAACAGGACCTTTGAGAGGAGGAATGTTCCCGCGTATAACTGATGTAGTACAAGGAGACCCGTTGGATGCACCCATTGATGCTGGTCCAGATTTAGCTGAACCTAATTTCCATCCGGGATCAAGTTTTACAAGTAATTCAAAAACTATTAACAGGTCTTCAAATCCATCTTCACATATGAGGGAGAGGAACCAAATGATGAGAGGCGCACCTGGGCGTGTACGACGTTAATTTGTGTAACAATAAATGTATTTAAAAAGAAAATGTTTTACTACTAGACCATGTCCAACGAGTTTGAGAAAAAATATAGTGATGTTGTAAAAGGAATTGAAGAAGATTTGAGTAGACATAAACCTGAACGGGGTGAAAGAGTTTTAGGAAGAAGAAGACGGTCTCTGGACCCAGCATTATGGCCACATCCTTCTCAAGTGCCAGGACCTAGTCAACGTGTACCTGGAAGATTTTTTTGAATAAAATGGTTATCAATACAATTGATTTAATTATAGAGGAATGTACAAGTATGATTGAAGTTATTGATTGTTTTGAAGAATGGAGTACAGAAGATTTACCAATGTTTAGAGAGGCTTTTTCGGCTATAAAAAGAATGGGATTATCCTTGAAATAAATATGTATTTACCATACGATATTTCGAAACGTATTCTAAGATTTAGAGGTGCTTATATGATTAGGGACAAGAAGGGTGAACATGAAGCTATAACCGATCAATATAAACATACACAAATAGCTTTAAGTAATTTGTACCATTACATGTTACATGGTTGTGAAACACTTGAAGCACTTGAAATGGTTTACGATCCAATCAGACAAATATTGCGAGGGATGGAAGAATTGGAACTAGATGAAATTGATATACCTCAATGTCATTGCGATTTTTGTTGGTGTTTTGAATGTGATACGGATAAATGGGTCTGTGCAGAAAATATGTTGTGTTAAAGTAGGCATGTTAAATAAATGTCAAATTGGAGTCTTGGCCCAGGTCTTACTTCTCAAATTGGGCCTTTTAAAACCCATAAAGATGATTTACCCAAAGTTAGAAAGTTTCCATGGAAAGGTGGAGGTGTACCTGCCGGTGGACAGGGGCATGCAGGACATGGAAATTATATGCAGACCATGAACCCTGAAATATTCCCAATGGGGATGAAACCTCACCATTCAAACAATTATAAATCTATTGTAACTATTTTTGATATAAACAATGTATCCAAAAAATCATCACCAATGAGAATGAAACGCCAAACTATTCTGGGGCGACCTGATGAACAGGAAACAAGTCAGAAAATGTCGATGGGGTTAGTTGATCGACAACATCAAGTACCGTTCGAACAAGAAGATAAATTGGAAGAAGAAGCTGAAGGAATTAAACCTGTACAGGAAGAATCACCTCAACAAGTATCCAATCAACAATTGTTTGGAACTGGTAAATTGAAAGATAACCAGTTTTTCCATTTTGCTGGTGGTGACAAGTATGTAACTCCCCCTGAAACACGTAGAGGGTCTATGGATTATGATTTTAATACTTTAAATCCACAGTATGAAAATCATAAAGAACATGTTGTTTCTACAAACATGGAATATAAACCTATAGAAATGAAAGAATACGCTCATGAATATTTACAAAAAGATCAGTACCAACTCTTACCTGATTTATCTGAACATGCATCTGATCATAGAAAAGTCGAACATGAAATGCCTAGATTAATGGCTTCTGATATTTATACAACTGGAGCTTTAGGAACACAATTTGTAAGTGAAACTTTAACTGTAAATGAAGGAGGGGATGAATTAACTCCTTTTAAACCACAACAAATTATAATGGATGCACCTAAATCTAATAGTAGAAAATCATCACTAGATAGTAAACGTTCAAGTATTTCAAGAATGGACGACTCGACACCAAGAACATCTGTACCTGAAATTAGACCAGTAATCAAAAAACCAGGTGTTCCAGTAAAACAAAAAGCTGGTAAAAAACGTAAAAATGATGAGACTGGCCCAAACAAGAAACCAAGACGTGTTAGTGTATCTAAACCTGTAGCTGGAGCTAAACGTTTAGCTTCTCAAGCCGATGAAGAAGCACAAACTTCGGCTAGAGCTAAAAAGCTTACAAAGATTGATCGTGCTGCTTACAACCATGAACTTAAAAAGAAGGCTCTTGAAAGTATAAACACCACCACTGTGGGTAAAGCTAGACTTGCTGCAGCCCAGTCTTTAGCCAAAGGTAAACAAGCAGCTGCTGATGCAAAAATACTTCGTGGTAAAGCATTGACTTCTATGGCTAAAAACAAGACTGATAAAGCTCTTCGCGGCCATGCATTAACTTCAATGGCTAAAGCTAGAACTGCTAAAGTTTATCGTGAATTAGCTGTTGAGTCTATGGCTAAGAATAAACGTAATAAGGCTTTAGCTTCGAAAAAGAACAAGAAGGCTAAATCTGCACCTTCTTCCCCCCGTGTATCAACTTCTGAAAGACCATCTAAAAAGACTAGAGCCAAGGCTAACAAATCTAGACGTAAATCCACTTAATAAATGTATGATTTATATTTTAAATGACAAAGATTACTGAAAAGGATATTCCTCCTCCATTAGAAAAGAGTAAACCAAAGAAAGAGCGAAAAGTAAAGGAACCAGAAAACAAACAAGTAGATACAGAGCCAGAGATCGTCGAATCAACAGTCCAAGAAGACCTCCCTCAGATGCAAGAACCATTACCAGAACAAACACAAAGTAATCAAGAAGCTGAAAAATCATCTGAACTATTACGCAAGTATGAGGAAGTCTTGGAGCGTTTAAATAAACAAGTGGCTGAACCTGTTAAACCCAAAGTCAAGAAACGACCAAAGAAAAAGCCACAAGTTCGGATTGTGGAACAATGGAATGAGCCACAAGTAGTACAAGCCATTGCTACAAATAGTAATGAGAGGTTATATAGACAGATATTTTATAGACGAAAATAAAAATGTTTCAGTGTTTGCCTTATGACATTCAACTTGAAATATTACACTGGTTATTTGGTAACAGTATGAAAACTATACAACTATTTACTGATGACTATCGCGGTACTTTTACAAGAAAAGTTGGTGATTTAAAACATATAGTTGTATATAATCATGTTTTTATAAATCATAAGATACAGGGGCCATGTTGGCAAAGAAATATTGTATCAATAATAAAGTATGTTTAGCATTATATGAAGAAACCTAAATCTAAACCCAAGTCTAAACCTAAACCTAAAACTTTACCCAAAGCTAAAATTGATGGTCCTCCTAAACGAAAGGTATTATCACTTGCCAAGCATCATAAAGGTGTGATGTTTTGTTGAAATTTTTTTATGGGTAAGGATACTAACAAGCAGTTTGAACCGTTACAAGTATTACCTGTACCTGTACCTAAAAACTATAAACATCCAGATGCACCGTCATATGTTTTACCGAATCATGAATTTGTAATGGCGTTGGTATCCCCAAAAGGAGCTGGTAAAACTACATTGATTTGTAACTTGTTTAAATTTTATACTGGATATTTCCATCAGATTTATGTATTTTCACCGACTATTTTATCAGATGAAAAGTGGGACTGGTAGGTGGTTGCGCGACGAGAGTTTTCCTGGGGTGTTACCCATTCCAGATTTTCTAGTCGATTATCTGTTTTACATTTATTTATATGATCCACTTGAGGTTGGTGATTAGACATGTACATTGTAATTATTTCACCAACTGGATCGAACGTTTCCATAATTAAACGGTGTACGTAATATTTCTTTCCATTAATCTGGAACCGTTTATATCCATCTTGATCCCAACCTGTAGTAATGAACTTGTGTGCGATCCTACCCATTGTTGAACAATGAATATTTAATTTACCATGTCGTTTCCAAGATTCCATTAACTCCTACTTAGGGTTAAAGCTCAAAAATTACTTTCTCAAAACCTAGATTTAAAAAAATGGATTGCTAAAGAAAAAAAGAAGAGGGAAGGAGCGTTCAAGGATCAGATTGTCCAGGATCCACCGTTAGGGTTCGAGTTTGATCCTCAAGTTACAAACAAGAAGGAAGAGTTTGACGGGAAAATTCCTGAAGAGAATTTTAAACATGTATATACTCATCAAGATTTAGAATTGATTCTGGATGAACAGAAAAAGGTTATTGATGCACTTAAAAAACATGGACAACCTAAATATCTAGCTGATCGGATATTGATTATTTTCGATGATCAAGTTGGAAGTAGTTTATTCTCGAATACTAAACATAATTACTTTACTGGTAAGATTGCTCTTATATTCGCCAACGATTGTTGCATTCTTTTAATCATATCCCAACATTCTTGATATTCCATTGATGGTTTTTCGTTTGGGTCCAAAACACTGTTTACATATACACTTAATTTATGCATATTCGTTTCTAAAAGTGTAATTTCATCTATGGTGTATTTTTCACGATATTGGTCCATACTGGCCAATATTCTCCTCTACACAATTTATACTTTTTGAATGTAGTACTAACTATTTTAGGTGTAAACACACGCCACCGTCATTATAGTACTTCTATGATTATTGTGTCACAGGGGTACAAGGAAATTCCAAAAACTATTCGTGCTAATTTTACATGTTTGATTTTATTCGATATTGGTAGGTTGAATGTATTGTTTATATTCCACAAGACATTTAGCACAAAAGTATACAATGTATCCACCACATTCACTTTTGAAAGCTAGAGAATAGTCTTCAAGAACATCGTAACCACATTCATAACATTCCATTAACATTTTTTATTTTAGCAAACGATAAGGAGGTTGAGGTTATATATGAAGAAAATACAATGGGTCTTAAACGTGAAGCATGGCTCCAGTTGTTCCGTCACGCGGTAAGTGAACCTTATTCCTTCCTTTTCCTTAACGGACAGAAACCTAAAGGTGAACGTGCATTTAAACGGTTCGAGAAACAATTGATTGTAAGTAATGAAGATGAAGAAGAATTTATTGAAACAGACTAGTAGCGACTCTGAATAAATCAGTTGCTGAATTCGATTTGCTTAATATTCCAATACACAGATTTTGTATTCTTTTCAGAATTATAACCAGCAGTGGCTGTACATGTAATTGTACATTTATTTCCTGGGAAAACAGGATCAGCAGGTCCACATTCAGGAATAGTCAAGAAATCCCATTCACCATCTTGTTGTTTCAATGTCAAGTACCATCCTCCATTGAACAAGGTTTCAAATGGTTTCATACCTTTCCCATGTGGATCTTTATTAACCAAAGATTCAACAGATTCAATAGTAGCTTTGGATTTATTTGAAAGTTTCAAATTTATTCCCAATTGACCATTAGCTCTGACTTTAACTTCAGGCGAGTAGAGTGAACATGGGATTTTAAACACTGTATCTTTACCAGTCTCTGTATCTTGAATGTTTCCGTAAACGGTTTTAGCACCTTCCTTGGCTTTTCTGAATTTTATAGTGTAAATGGACATATGTCAAGTCTAAATTTATCACGTTTTATATTTAGTTTTGTGTAACTATTCATGAATATTCTGTTGTACATGTACTATAAATAAATCTTCTAGAATTCAGTTACGTCATATAAAACTATTGGTCAAGTATGAATATTCAATGAAATTCCAACTCTTCAAATCAACTAGTACTCCTAAAGTTTCTCCATTAACTCGGTCCCCAAAATTTGAAGATTTACCAAGTCTTACTACTGACCCAAAAGTTTTGGTAATTGTTGATTACCACGGGTTCCTTACCCGGTCAACTATTCCGTTCCTTGTACGTGGAGATTACCCCAACATGTACCCACTTGAACCTAACGGGGAATGTTCATTTGAATTCTCATGTTGGTTCAAACAGAAGGCTGCATTCTATTATCTTGAAAACAAGTCGAGTTTTAAGGTTAAACAGTATACTGAAAAGATTTTTATTCGTATGGAGAATAGTAATCAGGGGTTAAAACTTTATCCAGAGCAACGTTTACAATAATGGCGTTTACCGTGATGTTTCAATTTATCAATGAATAAAGATGAATCAGTTGATGCAAATGTACATTTAGAGCAAACGTAAATCAATTCAGAACAACATGGACAAACAATCATTTTATTTTGGTTTCAAGGAGTTTACATATTCATCATATATAGTTGTTTCTCAGTATTTGGTGATCCGTGAAAAGGTAACATTTATTATCTACCTAAAACACTAGGTTTATATGTACTCTTATCCTTGTTACACCGAAGGTTGGGGCATTTATTCCTTATTTCAATTAAATCTCCATTATCGTCCAGTACAGGCCAATTCATCATTAATTCTGTACCGCAAAACATACAATCCATTTCATGGCAACAGCATTTCATTTGTCCGCATATTTGACAGAAACATGTACAACCTCTAATTGGTAAACCACATATTGAACAAGTAATACATACACATTCTATGGAATTGCAGTATCCACATCTTGATGTTGAATTTTCTAGTATAGCTTCTGGTCTTATTTGAGACACCCATTCAATAGCTTCATACTGATCACGAATCATTTATTGTTTTTTCCATAAACTAGCAACTATATATGGTGTCCAGTCAGGTTGACTTGTGTGACCTTGTATACAAACATAATTTGTTCCATTGTACGACACTACTTGTCCTACCTTGTATGGAACCCATGCTTGCCATGTTGTATCACCTGTAGGTTGTGGGTTACTTGGTCCAGTAGTTGTATTCACCCAGTATGTAACTCCTGGTTGCACGTTTGTATTAGCTTCTTTACACATGTAGACTTGTCCACCACTAGTTACAAAATTTCCAACATTATACGCTGTATTCGCCTGCCATTCTTTATCTACAGGTGTAACTGGATCCGGAGTCGTAGTAGGCGGTGGACTAGTTGGAATAGGAATACTGACACCTCCAAATATACCGTTAGCAATAGAAATGCAATCAGCAACTGAAACATCTGATGCTTGTTTCTGTAATGCCCAAATAAAAACTCCTCCTTTTATATTGTCTCCGTTTACTGTATTACAAAAATTTTGTACAGTAGTCTTGTTTAGCATGTACCCTCCCCATCCTGGAACTCCTACTTCTAGACCGAGGTGGATAGGTCCATTATATATGTTTCTATATGCCTTGTACGCGCGAACACCGTCATATGTTGGTCCTGCGTCGTATGACATGACATTTATCCAATCAAGCATTGATCCCGCAGTCATTATTCCAGGTGCATCCATTCCTGCATACATACTTCCTTGAGGTGGATCATTAGAGAATTGTCCAACGTTTGCTCCAACTGACCATGCACAAAGACATAGTTTCAATGTTGGTCCAGTTTGATGCAGCGTTTGAATTATTGGTGCTAATTGGAACGATGCAGATGTTCCTGTAGCAGGTTCCCAATCTATATCTATTCCATTCAAACCCAAATCAAGTGTTAGATCAATAATAGAATTAACGTTATATGTATCCCAAGAATAAGTTGCTCCTCCAACAGATAACATGCATGTAATTCCTTTAGCTCGCAACTGTTTAATTCCAGCTACAGCAATATCCCAACCAAAATTGAATTCAAGCCCGGTACCGCTGAATGAACCTTTAGTGTATGTCATGTTGGGGTTTGCAAATGCAAAGTAGACTATAGATACATGATCTGGAATTGATGATACAAACTTATCTGCTGTATCTGTCCATGAACTACTCCATGTTTGATAATAAACTCCAATCTTACTCATTAAAAAAATTTATTGATTGAAAATGGTTCTTGTAAAACCTCAAACTTTGCTTGTGGATGAGGACCTCGCCAATCGACTTTAGCACTACTCCATCGAATTTCATCTAGATGATTACCAGGTTCAATAACAAGAATTCTACGTCCATCAATTGTTCCTATAAGTTTAAGTGAATCCATCTTGATAATACGTCCGTTTGGTAGGTACCCTTTATCACCTCTTTGCATTCCTCGTGTAATTGTAAGTTTTCTTGGTGTGGATTTACTTCTTGGCATTTGAATATTGAATAGATGGTACGAGTTGCTTTTATATTCCAAAACCTTCTAGACGTGTTACACTGTATACAAACATACCTATAAATGGATATTCTGTAGTACACTTCTAGAACTACTCCTAATATAAAATGACTGTAGAATTGTAGTTTCTTACAAATGAATATTTTCGCATTCGTATTGATTTTGATTTACTGTACTAATGAACTATTCGCTGTATTCAATGAAGAAATGAGTAAAATCAGTAGAGAAGGAAAAGTTGTGTTTGAACACTACCCACGTAACACAAAATTGAGAATTTTTTGTATTAAAGGACGATGTGTTGAAACTGATTGGAATAAACGGTTCAAGGTGTTGAATTGAAAAATAAAAATGGATGCTCCAAAATCAATTACTAAAGCTGATATTATTGGTAGAGTAGGTGAAGATGGTTATGTACGTATTACTGGAATATGGAAAAGTAAACATCCGTGTTGTATATGTTTTGGCAGACTACATAATATGTATCATGATTTCTCTCATGTATATGACAAGGGTCTTGAACCGTATGTTTGTTGTTCTTGTTTTATGTTTAATTGGAGTAAGAACCATGCGGATTTCGTAAATACAAGTACCATATGTGAAAACTGTTTTCCTACATAGTGTAACGTTACTCAATAAATGTAATATAAGCAACCTAATATAGTCTGCCTCCAAATGATGAGTGTATATCAAATGTCAACTCCTACGTACAGTAAACATGTGACTTATACTCATGGGAATATATTCAAGGCTATAACCATACGTCCAGTTAAAAGAGCTGGTGTAAACTACTCTGATTATGATGTTGCTCGTGCTGCTGCTGGATTACTTAAAAGATCTGTATATGATGCTGTTGGAAAACTTTTTCCTAATTGGTCTGACTCTAAAATCAAAAATAACGTTTCTGGTCAAATATTAGGCGTGAATGTAGATGATGGTGGAAGTAACAGTATAACTACAGAATCTGTTAAACTCAAAGATATTACATTTGAAATATTTGCAAATCTTATGAAGGCTATACATGAATCGAATGCCTTCATATCTATTTGGGATATTGAATGGACCTTCTTTGTAATTCCTGGATCTTTATTCATTGGTGGAAAAAATGGATTAAAACCTTCTTGGTTACCTGCAAATGTTTACCCTGAAACTTGGGATAATCAAGAACTTGATGGTCAACATATAAACTGTCTTGCTTATTGTCTAGCAACGTTTATTATTACAAATAGTTTCAAGGATAAACGAAACAGAACAAAGAAGCGTGAATTATCAATCAAACAACGTGCAAAACGGTTTATGGAATCTTATAAGTGGGGTGCTACTTGTTCTGTTATTGAATTGCAACATTTTGTTGAAGAATACTCTACATATAGAGTTACTATACTTCATACACATGTTGGTGATCATTCTCATGTAACTTTTGTTGGTGATGACTGGGAATATTCAGACACTGATGAAAAAACCATTTATGTTTATTATGATTACCTTACTGAACATTTTGGGCTCATAAAATCGCCACAAGCTTTTTTCAATTGTTACTATAGTAATTATAATTTCGTATGGTGTAACAAGTGTCAATTTAGATCTAGAAGATGTGATAATCATGAATGTGACAAGGATGTTACTGAAACAAGAGATTACAAGAAGCAGCGGTCAGTATGTGATTATTGTGGTCAGTATGGTAAACATAGATGTTTCATATCTACTTGTCGTACTTGTAAAGTTGAATACAAAAAGGATCTTACTTCTCCTCACAGATGTATTCTTTACAAGGATCCTGTACGTGATGAAAATCAAGTTTTTATCCGTGATAATGTTATTAAACCTAAGTCCAAACAGTATAAACTCTGGGCTTATGATTTTGAATCTAGGATGCAAAGAATGCCAAATACCGAAACTATAGAGTTTGTTACTGATGATGCTGGTGATTACAAGTTGACTGCAGAAATGCAAGTTGAAACTATAACTGTTGAAAAGAATCAACATGTTGTAAACTTTGTTGCTTTCTGGGATTTCTATGATTCTAATGCTGAAATTAGAACTTTTGAAGGTCCTGATGCTCTTAAGAAGTTTATTGTGTTTATGCAAGAAGATAATAATGGTAGAAACATTTGCGTAGCTCATAATGCTTCTGGGTATGATACAAGGTTACTTTGGGAACAAGCTACAAAGATTATTGATGATGGAATTACATTCTTACCTATTTGTCGTGGAACAAAGTTTATGCAATTGACTATTGGAAATGCTATTTACAGAGATAGTATGTTACATCTAAAAGGATCTTTGAAATCTCTAGCTAAATCTTTTCTTGGTGCTTCTTCTGGTATGCGTAAAGGTTTCTTTGCGCATTTATTCAATACTGAAGAGAATCGAAATTACATTGGGCCTATTCCTGATAAAAAGTATTTTGATCTTACAAATGTTGCTAAATCAGAAAAGGATATACTAGAATTTAACGAATGGTATGATTCGTATACTGGCGAATGGAATTTCATGGAAGAATTGAAAGCATATTGTATTAATGATGTAGAAATTCTTGGTAAAATTATGAAAAATTATGATGAAATTCTTGAATCTAAATTTGGAATGTCCCCTTGGTTTAATGCTACTTCTCCTTCGTATGTACATGAACTGTTTCTGAGGAATTTATGTAAAGATTTAAATTTATCTGATGATAATGAAGAACGTGCTGCTCAGATTGCTAATCTTGCTAAAAATGAATTCTGGGCTGTACTTGCCCCTAATGAGTATTGGTATACTAGAAAAGCTTTACGTGGTGGAAGAACTGAAATTAGAAAGATTTATCATCATGTAACTGATGAAGAATATGCTCGTGGTGTTTGTGCTAGGTACCAGGACGTTACTTCTCTTTATCCTTACTGTCAAATTGTTTATAATTATCCTGTTGGAACACCCAAGATTGAAATTTATGATATTGATCATTATCCTTGTTTCACTCATAGAAATCGTCCATCATGTAAATGTAACTGTTCTTTGCAAAAGAAACTTGATAAACCAGATCATAGATTGGATATTGTCACTATTAATACTCAACCTACCAAAGATGAAATATTAGCTGATGATTCATTCTTTGGAATTGTTTGTGCTACTTTGATTCCACCTAATGATTTATTTCATCCTGTGCTTGTGACTTGGTCAGATACACTTAAAAAGTGTGTTGCTACACTTGAACCTATTATTGAAGGAACGTTTACTTCAGTTGAATTCAAAAAGGCTTTGGAATATGATTATAAAATTGTAAAGTTGCATAGACTCGATAGGTACAAGTATAAACCTTCTTTATGGGCAGATACTTTGAAACAATTATATATTGATAAAATGGCAAATAGCAGTAATACACCGCCTCAAGAAGAACAGGATCGGTTAGTCGATCAGTATGAACAAGCTTTTGGTATGGGTCAAGCTGTACGTGATTCTTTCCCTTGGGAAAAGAACCCTGCAAAGAAACAAACTGCTAAAATTCAATTGAATTCAGGGTGGGGTAAACATGCAGAAAGGCCGATCATGCCTGAATCTAAAGTTATTGATGATGCTAGTACAGATGAAATATTTACTCTGCTACAAAACTTATCTTGTGGAAACTATGAATTAAAAGATATTGTTTCTCTATCTGAATCTAAAACCATGTATAAGTATACTATATCGGGTGAATCTGCTGATCCTAATCTCCATAAAGCTTATCTCCCTGCGGGTTTATTTGTACCTGCTTATGGAAGATTAATGTTATGGGAACAATTACATAAACTTGGTGATCGAGTTTTAATGCATGATACAGATTCTATAGTTTACATTTATGATCCTGACAAGTATAATATCCCTGCTGGTGACTTGCTCGGTGAATGGGCTATTGAAGATATTGACTCGGAAAATGGTGGGATACGTACTTTTGTCGGTATGTGTCCAAAATCTTATGCCCTCAAAACTAATAACCCCGATAAAACTCTTGTCAAGATTAAAGGTCTTTCGCTCAAATGGGCTACTAGAGATATTATAAAGTTTGATGTGCTTGAAAAAATGGTTAAAGAATACCTTGATAAAGTTAAAAATCCTACAACTGTTAATGTTCCTCAAATGAACTTTTCATATAGACTTAATCATGAAATGACAACTAGGTATTTCCTAAAACATGTAGCATTTAAACCTAGTGATTTAAAAGGTGATTTAGATGAAAATGGTGTTTTATACCCTTATGGTTGGATGAAATAAAGAATTTATTTTAAAACTTGTCTTAGGCATGAAATTGTATCTTTCAATAAAGCATGACGTTCACTTTTACGTTTCTTGTTTTGAGCAGTATCCAGGAGCATGAGTGCGTTCATAATCGCATACTGCTCAAACTTTATCATTCCGTAATTAGATTTAAGTCGTTGCATGCAATCTTCCTTTTCACTACGTTCCTTGTCTGATTCAGATGCGCTGTCTGGAACTCGAGGGATTACGTTGGGGAGTTGTTGCATTCTTACTATAGTAGTTTCTTCGTTTGTAATACTTGTTGCAAAGTCTTCAAAGTTCATTATGAGTACTTGAAAACTTATTCTGAATTTATAGACCGAATGGATCATATGTGGTTTATTATTTATAGAACACGTTACACGTGTGACACTGTTTACCTTTTCTAGACTGCTTCTGGAAATTCTGGAAAATCTAAAAATAGGTTGTAAAAGTATAAATTCAATTTGAAAATTATCATGTACACATGGATATTCAAAATATTAAAGTTAAACGTGTAAGACTTTACCAAGATAGACGTGGTGCTAATGTTTGGGAAGTAATTGATTCACAAAATGGTGGGTTGTTTGGTAGAAGAATGATAAGAAACGAAAACCTAACTCATGACAAGTATGAACCTTGGGAAAATCATGCTATTCTAAACATAGAACAATGTGGCTTCAATGTAGTACATGATAGTTTCATGTTTGCTTAAATAAAGCAGTTTTTCTCTTTCAACCATGGAGGAAATTGAAGAGTATGATTTTTACATGGACCAAATCGAAAAGTTTGATATCATGTGTTACCAAATTAATCGTAATACTGATACTCGTCCTTGGACGTTTATGACCTACGCATTCACTGAGAAAGGACACTACCATTTTTTCAAAAACGTACTTGCTTCTAGTTTCATTGGTAATTTGGCGGATATTGGGTTCATTGGTAAACTTTGGACTGAACTCAATATGCCTGGTGATTTCGATATGGACGTTATTCAAAACGATATTTTACAATTGAATATGCTCGAAGTTGCTACTTGTTACCGTGATACTATTAAAAATACTATAATGAGAAAGTATGGTAGTGTTCTACAATATAATTGAAAAGGGAAATAAAATGACTTTGTGTTATTATTGTAATTTAAGATTTAATGTTGAAAGACTGGCTTACTACAATTGTACTAAATGTTCTCAACCATGTTGTGGACATTTTCATAGAATTAAAGGTGAATATCATGAAGTGGGTTTATGTTTCCCTTGCCAGATAAAGTTGGGGTATTATAAATAGATTTTCTTTATCATGAACGTAATTGTGTTCCCTTCAGTTGTTGAAACTAAAATTGTGAGTAACAAGGAAATCAAAGTTATTTCTGATTACCATAGAATGGTTATTATGAGAATGAATACACTTGGAATTTATCCAATGGTTAGTTCTGAACGAAGACCTTTTTTTTCTAGTGATCTACCAAACAAAAATGGGGTTATAATTAGTCTACTGGATAAATGTGTAATTCCTATTTCTGATTGGATGGGTGAGAAGGTGTTTGGTGTTGTGTTTTATAATTTCGAAACTACTAGAAGAGCTTTATTGAAAATATGTAGATGGTTAAAGTCTATACTTTGGGGTAAAGGATACTACAAACCTTATGTACATAACAAGTTGCAAGAAGACGGGTATCTTTCACCTATAAGTAAAATGTTTCCAGATACAGTAAGCTCTAGTACTTGGACTGGAACTAAAGTGATTACTAACGAAAATGAATACATAAAGGATGACTATCCTAAAGAGTTTTTAGATTTGGAAAAATAAAAATAAAAATCTTGTGTTACGTGATCGGCGATCAGTGGCTGAGGGCGAGCGAAGCGAGCCGATCGGTGTCTTAATGTGGCTTTTTGTTTTGAAATCTGTCTAAAAACCTATAGCATCTACCCC
>Ga0081455_10001400_pt1 | contig 29809 bp, 33 predicted proteins | sample TabmetS3T2R1_FD_70207 | JGI IMG/M metagenome (GOLD analysis project Ga0081455, IMG submission 70207) | Tabebuia heterophylla rhizosphere microbial communities from the University of Puerto Rico - S3T2R1 | ecosystem: Host-associated > Plants > Roots > Rhizosphere ... | reverse complement strand
CCCATGCCGCGCAAATGGGTGATCACCAGCAAGACCATTACCGGCGCGCCGCAATACACGCTGAAGATCAAGGACTGGAAGACCGATGCCAACGCCGATGGCGATTTCGCGTTCAAGGCGCCGGCCGACGCGACCAAGGTCGCGCTCGATTCCATTGTCATGATCGAGTTCGACGAAATTCCGCCCGGTACACCTGCAGGAGCAAAGAAATGACCGTCTCGCGCACACTGACTCTCTCCCTTGCCGCCGCCGCGGCACTCGCCGTCGGCTTGTTCTGGAACGGCGAGACCGCCGTGGACAGCGGCCTCGTCACCTCCGCCGAAGCGCGCGTCGGACGTCCGTTGACGCCGATGAGCTATGCCGGCGTAGCGCGCAGGACCACGCGGCGTGCCGTTGCGGTCGGCGCGGGCGCAGCCGCTGCCGGCGCCTATTATGGATCGGGCTGTGTCCAGGTCGTGGACGCCTACGGTCAGGTCGTGACGCGCTGCTAACGGGCAGAGCTGGATATCGGCTCGATTCGCAGCTGTTTTCTCGCGCGCGAAATCATGCTGCTATGGCGTCTTGTTGTGCTCTGCAACGGAAGCCGGCGAGCGGTGAAACGCCGAAGGATGACCGAAATCGGGAAGGGGCGCCTGGCCAGAGCCGTCTGGCGCCTTTGGCTGCTGTTGTCGCTGATTGGCGTTTCCTCGGCGTCGGCCTGCGCAGCCGAGCCCGATCCCAAACGCATCATGATCCTGCATTCGGTCGGCCGCGAATTCCGGCCGTGGAACGAATATGCCAGGGCCATTCGCGCCGAACTGGACCGGCAGTCGCGTTGGCCGCTCGATGTTCAGGAGCATTCGCTGGTCGCCGCCCGTTCGGACGACCCAAATCCCGAGCCGCCGTTTCTTGACTATCTGCGGGCGCTCTATGCCAGCCACCCGCCGGATCTCGTTATCGGCGTTGGTGCGCCTGCTGCGTCGTTCATTCAGCGTCACCGTCAGCAATTGTTTCCGGCAAGCCCGGCCCTGTTCACTGCGATCGAAGCGCGCCGCGTCCGGTATTCCAGCATGACCGACAACGACACTGTTGTCGCGGTCACCCACAGGTTTCTCGTCCTGTTCGAAAGCTTCCTGAAGATATCGCCGCAAACGAAAACCATCGCTATCGTCAATGGTGACTCGCCAAACGAACGGTTCTGGCGGGGCGAAATGGAGCGGGAGCTGAAGCCGCTCGAAGGCAGGGTCGAGATCAGGTGGTACGACAAGCTCTCCTACGAGGATGCGCTGAAGCAGCTCGCCGCGTTACCCCCGCATGCCGCGATCTTCTGGTACCAGATGGTTGCCGATGCCGCCGGCGTCGCCCATGAAGGCGATCGGGCGCTGACCAGGCTTTACAGTGTCGCCAATGCGCCGATCTTCACGCATGACGACTCCTTCTTCGGCAGGGAAATCATCGGCGGCCCGATGCACTCCGCGCTCGGCAGCAGCAGAACCGCCGTGGGTGTTGCAATCCGCATTCTCGGCGGCGAAAAGCCAGGCGACATCAAGACGCCGCCCAGCGAATTTGCCGAGCCCAGGTATGATTGGCGGGAATTGCAACGCTGGGGCATCAGCGAAGCCCTGCTGCCACCCGGCGGCCAGGTCTACTTCCGTGAGCCTTCCGGCTGGGAGAAGTATCGCTGGCAGATCGCGTTCGTCTGCGCCATCGTTGTGCTGCAGGCCACGCTGATCATGATCCTGCTCCATGAACGTCGCCGGCGTCAGCTTGCCGAGTTCGAGGCGCGTCAGCGCATTGCGCAACTTGCCCATGTCAACCGCTACACGCTGGCGGGAGAATTGACCGCGTCGATCGCCCATGAGCTCAATCAGCCGCTGGGCTCCATCCTCGTCAACACCGAGACCGCCGCGCTGATGCTCGGCGCGCCGTCGTTCGACGTCAACGAGCTGAAGGAAATCCTTTCCGATATCAGGCGCGACGATCAGCGCGCCGGCGAGGTGATCAGGCGTCTGCGCAGCCTGCTCAAGCGCGCGCCGTTCGAAGCGAAGGAAGTCGATCTGAACGAGATGGTCCGCGAGGTCCTCGATCTGGTTGCGGCCCTGTCTGATGCCCGCGGGGTATCCCTGAGCAGTGTGCTCGCGGCGGCGCCCTTGCCGGTCAAGGCTGACAATATTCAGCTGCAGCAGGTCCTCATCAATCTGATCGTCAACGCGATCGATGCGATGGGGCATCTGGACAAGTCGCAGCGCAGGATCGCGGTACGCACGGCCCGGGATCGCGACGTTGCCGAGATCGAAATCGCCGACAGCGGTCCTGGCGTTCTGTTCGGCAAGCTCGAGGAGATCTTCGAGCCCTTTTATACGACAAAGCCAACCGGCATGGGGATGGGGCTGTCCATCGCTCGCACCATCGTCGAGGCGCATAACGGGGAGATTTCCGCGGAGAACCGCGCCGGGCAGGGCGCGCTGTTTCGCATCCGGTTGCCGCTGGCGCGTTCTAGCGCCCTCGCGGCATCTTGATGCCGAGCGCCCGCTCGGCTGCCGACATCACGGTCGCGCGCGGGCTGGTCGCACAATAATCCTTCACCGTCTTGGCGGCGCGCGCGAACTCATAGAGATCGATGACCGTGCTGCGGACGCTGGCATTGTAGTAGCCGCTCATCCACATGGTGATGCCGGAAAAATCCTGGAAGCCGAGCTTGGTCAGTTCGGCGCAGGTCATCTTGCTCATGTCGACCACCATCTTTTCCTCTGCGGCGGCTTGTGACTGGGCCAGCAGCAATGCTGCAAGCGTTGCGACGACCAGATTCGACATGTGCTTTTCGAGCCTCCGGGATTGCCTTGCACGGGAAGAGGCCGCCATGGGGATGACGGCCTCTCGACGTCGCTCCTTGGGGGGTGAGCGATTGCCGGGTGGTGGGCGCCGGCAGCTTCAGCCTTTCAGGCCGAAGCTGGGCAGCATTGATCTGGATCAATGGATTCATCAGCGCCCGGCTGGCTTGATGCCGATCAAGCCTCATTGACAAGTCAGCTGATCAGATCGGCAGCCGTCCGACACATTGCCTGAGCACCCGCATGGACCCGACGAGATTGCCGACCTGGCTGCGGATCACCCTGGTCGCCGGAATTTTCCTGCTGGTCGCGGGCGCGGGCTTCCTTTCGTGGCGCTGGTATTCCCAGCCGACCACGCTGACCATTGCGGTAGGCTCGCTCGATGGCGAGGCGAGCCGGCTGGTGTCGGCGCTGGCGAGCAAGCTTGCACAACAAAAGGCGCCGGTCCGGCTTTCCATGGTGGAGTCGGGCAGTGCGCTCGATGCGGCGAACGCGTTTTCGGCCGGAAAGGTTGATCTCGCCGTGGTCAGGGGCGATGTCGGCGACCTCTCTCGGGCGCAGGCTGTTGCTATTGTCGCGCATACGGTGGTGCTGCTGGTGGTGCCGCCCGGCTCCGGAATTACTGACATGGGGGGCCTGAAGCGCGCCACTGTCGGCGTGGTCGGCGGCGACATCAACAAGCGGCTGACAAAGGTCCTTTCCGACGAATATGACTTCACGCGGTCGGGCGTCACCCTGAAGAATTTGGCGCTTCCCGATGTGCGCCGTGCGCTGGAAACCAAGGAGGTGCGCGCCGTCCTGATTGTGATGCCGCTTGTGGAACGATACCTGACGCTGCTGCGCGGCCTCTTTCCCCAGGGCGCGAAGTCAGGTCCGGTGTTGATCCCAATCGACTCCGCCGCCGCCATCGCGGAGAGGGACCGCGCCTATGAAAGCTTCGACGTACCGAAAGGCACGCTGCGTGGTTCTCCACCCAATCCGTCGGACGACGTCACGACGCTGCGGACCTCGTTCTATCTGGTGGCGCAGAAGAAGCTCGACAGCGACCTCATCACCGATCTCACGGAATCCTTGATGAATGCGCGTCGCGATTTGCTTCCCGAGTTTCCGCTGCTTGGCCAGTTCACGACGCCCGATACCGACGCGTCCGCCTACATTCCCCTGCATCCGGGCGCCGCCGCCTTCTACAACGGCACGCAGGAGAGCTTCCTCGACAAATGGGGCAATATCATCTTCCTGGCGCCGATGATCGCCGGCGCGCTCGCCTCGGTGCTCGCCGCGGCCTGGAAATTCCTGCGCGCCGGCGGGTCGCAAACCCCCGAGCAGGCGCTGGACGCGCTCTATGCGCTGGGGCGGCGCATCCGCGTCAGCAGCGATCAAGCCGAACTCGACGAGATCGAGCGGGACATCGACCTCGTGCTGCAGACGCAGCGCCTGAAGGCGGCCACGGGGGAAGAGGAAACCCGTGACGTCACCGCGCTCAACGTGGCGGCGCACCGGCTGGAAAACTTGATCCACGATCGCCGGCTTGCTCTTGCATCGCAGCAAGGCAGCAAACCGCGGGCACAGGTTCAGGGTTGAGACCCCGCAAAATTTCTTTGATCTTTGTCAAACCTCCGCACCTGCGGCCGCGTGAAGCTCGCAAGGCAATCTTCAGGGGAGGCGACGATGTTCCGTTGCGGCACGATTTGGCTTGCGCTAGCGCTTCTGACGGCGACGCCCATCGTCACCATGGCGCAGACGCCCGCCACGCCGGCGCAGCCGAGTCCGCCGCCGGTCGCAGCTCCAGCCCCGGCCGCTACGCCGGCCCAGCCGCAAGCCGAGCTGCTGAAGCCCGAACAGCTTGAGGCGCTGGTCGCGCCGATCGCGCTTTATCCGGACGAGTTGCTCGCCAATGTGCTGGCGGCCTCGACCTATCCGCTGGAAGTCGTGCAGGCCGACCGCTGGGTAAAGGGCAACAAGACGCTGAAGGGCGAGGCGCTGAAGGCAGCCGTCGACAAGCAGCAGTGGGACGACAGCGTCAAGGCGCTGGCCTCGACGCCCGACGTTCTCGCAATGATGAGCGACCAGATCGACTGGACCAAGAATCTCGGCGATGCCGTGCTGGCGCAGCAGCCTGACGTCATGGATGCGATCCAGCGGCTGCGCGCGAAGGCGCAGGCCAACAACAAGCTCGTGACCAACAAGCAGCAGAAGGTCAGCGTCCAGAAGCAGGACAACCGCGACGTCATCGTGATCCAGCAGGCCAATCCCGATACGATGTACGTGCCCTATTACGATCCGGCGACCGTCTACGGCACGTGGCCGTATGCAGAATATCCGCCCTATTACTGGGGTTATCCGTCCTATATCGGCGCCGGCGTCATCGCGGCGGGGCTTGCCTTCGGCGCCGGCTGGGCGATCGGACGCTGGGGCAATTACTGGGGCGGCGGCTGCAACTGGGGCAACCGCAACGTCTATGTCAATCACAGGACCAACAACATCAACTGGCAGCACAACTCGGTGCATCGTCAGGGCGTCAAATACGCCAACCAGAATGTCGCCAACCGCTTTGGCGGCAATGTGGGGAACAAGGCTGGCGTCAGCGACCGCATGGATTTCCGTGGCCGCGATGGCCAGCAGGTGCTCAAGCCAGGCGATCGTGCTGGTGATCGTGCCGGCGACCGTGCAGGGGATCGCGCCGGTGACCGCGCGGGAGATCGCGCAGGTGACAGGGCCGGTGATCGCGGTGGCAATCGAGCCGGCGCGGCCGATCGTGCCAAGGGTGGCGACCGCGCAGGTGCCGGCGACCGCGGGAAGGGCGGAGGCGACCGCGCCAAGGGCGGTGGCGGCAACCGAGCAGCTGCGGCCGATCGCGGTCGCGGTGGCGGCGGCGGTCGCGGCGGCAACGCATTCTCCGGTGCGGGCGGCGGCGGTCGCGCTGCCAATTTCGCATCCGCGCGCGGCCAGATGAGCATGGGCGGGCGCGGCGGCGGCGGACGAGCCGCGTTTGCCGGCGGTGGCGGCGGCCGTAGCTTTGGCGGCGGAGGCCGCGGGGGCGGTGGATTTGGCGGCGGAGGACGTGGCGGTGGAGGCCGGCGCTCGGATATCGAGCTCAAGCACGACATCACGTTGCTCGGCCATCTCCGCAACGGCCTCGGCTATTACCGCTTCAGCTATCTCGGCAGCGCCAAGGCCTATGTCGGCGTGATGGCGCAGGAGGTGCAGGGGGTAAGACCGGACGCCGTGACGCGCGGCAGCGACGGCTATCTGCGCGTCCATTACGACAGGCTCGGCCTGAAATTCCGCACCTGGCACGACTGGGTCGCCTCAGGCGCGCAGCTTCCGACGCAATCGAGGATGTGACCATGACGATCCGCCATTCGATCGGCTCCGTGCGCGCCCGGTCCCTGATCCCGGCTGCTGCGATCACGCTCTGCCTGCTGACGTCCGCCCAGGCCCAGCAGACCTATAAGACTCCGGACGAGGCGGCGTCGGCGCTGGCTGACGCCGTCAAGTCGGGGTCCGAGAGGAACATCCTCAAGGTGCTCGGGTCCAACGGTCAGGACATTGTCTCCTCCGGCGACGACGTCGCCGACAAGGAATCACGCGAGCGCTTCACGACAGCCTGGGACGCCAAGCACTCGATCAAGACTGAGGGCGACAAGAAGGCGGTCATGATCCTCGGCAATGACGACTTCCCGTTTCCGATCCCGCTGACGAAGAACAAGGCCGGCTGGGAATTCGACACCTCGGCGGGCCGGCTGGAAATCCTGTACCGCCGCATCGGGCGCAACGAGCTCGACGCGATCCAGACATCTCTCGCCTATGTCGACGCGCAGAATGAATATGCCGAGAAGGATCGCGGCGCGGGCACGGGCGTCTACGCCCAGCGCATCGTCTCTACGTCAGGCAAGAAGGACGGGCTGTACTGGCCTGGTGACGACAGCCCGCTGGGAGAGCTCGCCGCGCAGGCTGCCGGCGAAGGCTACAAGGTAGGCCAAGGGCCCATCCCCTATCACGGCTATTACTTCCGCATCCTGACGCAGCAGGGCTCCAATGCGCCGGGCGGCGAACTCAACTACGTCGTCAAGGGCAAGATGATCGGCGGCTTCGCGCTGCTCGCCTGGCCCGCCGAATACGGCAATTCGGGTGTTATGACGTTCCTGGTCAATCACAACGGCGTCGTCTACCAGAAGGATCTCGGCGACTACACCGCCACGCTCGTGAAGCGCATCACGCGGTTCGATCCCGACCAGACCTGGAAGAAGGTGGACGCGGCGAAGCCTTGATAAGGATCCATCGGGGTCTTAACGCCCGCTGTTCAGGTTCCACATCATCGTGGTGGCGCGTCGGGCCTACCGGGCCAAATAGCGAAAGAGCAGCCAGCCGCAAAGAATTGCGGATGCAATCCAGATCGCGACGATGACCGCTCCAGCTGTTCGGCTGACGGGCCTGTCGCTGGCCGCCGCAGCCAGTTCGCGCTGCTCTGCCATGACATCCGGGGGGATCAGGCGAACGACCAGCCAGATCCCGACCGGCACTAGGATCGCGTCGTCCAGATAACCGAGCACGGGCACGAAATCGGGGATCAGATCGATGGGGGAAAGCGCATAGGCCGCAACAAAGATGGCGAGCGCCTTCGCATGCCATGGGACTCGCGGATCGCGACTACAGAGATAGATCGCGTGAATGTCTCGCTTGACGAGACGAGCCCAATTCCTCATTCAGCGAGGCCTTACGCGTTCTCAGTTGGCGGCGCTGAGCGAGTTGCGCGAGATGCCGGACCGGCGCCACGGCGATCGAATACGCGACCAGGCGATCCCTCTGCGGCCCCTGGCCAAGGTACTTCCGAAGGTCCCCAACGTCAAAGTGGAGGAGCCGCGGCAAATGCGGCATTGCGCGCGCCTGCAGCGGCCGTGCGTTTGCTGATCGCGATGCCGCCGGTGGCAATGAGCTGCTACCGGCGGCTGCGCGATTTGAGGTCAGGCCGCCTTCTGTCTGGATTGCGCCACATGCGTGGCGATCACATCCATCAGCGCGGGCGAGAGGCAATCATACGGTTCGAGTCCAATCTCCTTGAGCCGTGCCCGGATGGCCGTCATCTCCGATGGATTGACGCCGGACTCGATCACGGACGACACGAATGCCGCAAACCCCGGCGCTGCAGAGCCAGGTTCCTGGAACAGTTCGGCGTGAATGAAGTCGAGACCGTAGAAGGGGTGTGCCTTGTTCTCGATGCGGCCGTACAGGTGCGTGCCGCAGCCCTTGCAGGCGTAGCGCTGGATCGCCGCCGAGGTATCGACGATCGCAAGCTTGTCGCCGTTTTCGAGCACTGTGACGTTCTCTCGCGGCACAACCGCGACCACGGAGAAGATCGCCCCTTCAGGCTTCCAGCACTTGGTGCAGCCACAGGCGTGATTGTGGGCGACGTCGCCCTTGATGCCGACCTTGACCGGCCTGTCACTGCATTTGCAGACCAGGGTGCCGCCGGCAAAGCTGCCCGAGCCTTTCTTCACGCCGCTGTCTATCGATGGGTGGAGTTGAACGGCCATGGTCTATCCTCCTTGTGTTTGACGTTGTTTGATTCAGAACACGACGACCGAACGGATCGACTTGCCTTCGTGCATCAGATCGAAGCCCTTGTTGATTTCCTCCAGCTTGAGCACATGGGTGATCATCGGGTCGATCTGGATCTTTCCGTTCATGTACCAGTCGACGATCTTCGGCACGTCGGTGCGGCCACGGGCGCCGCCGAACGCGGTGCCTTTCCAGTTCCGGCCGGTCACCAGCTGGAACGGCCGGGTGGCGATTTCCTTGCCGGCTTCGGCGACACCAATGATGACGGAGGTGCCCCAGCCGCGGTGGCAGCATTCCAGCGCCTGCCGCATCACCGTGACGTTGCCGGTGCAGTCGAAGGTGTAATCGGCGCCGCCGTCGGTCAGCCCGACGAGATGCTGGACGATATCGCCGGTGACCTTCTTTGGATTGACGAAATGGGTCATGCCGAACTTGCGGCCCCATTCCTCCTTGGAATCGTTGATGTCGACGCCGATGATCTTGTCGGCGCCAACCATCTTCGCGCCCTGGATGACGTTGAGCCCGATGCCGCCGAGGCCAAACACCACGACGTTGGAGCCCGGCGTGACCTTGGCGGTATTGACGACGGCGCCGACGCCGGTCGTCACGCCACAGCCGATGTAGCAGCTCTTGTCGAACGGAGCATCCTCGCGGATCTTCGCCACCGCGATCTCCGGCAGCACGGTGAAGTTCGAGAAGGTCGAGCATCCCATGTAGTGATAGATCGTATTGCCCTTGTAGGAGAAGCGGCTGGTGCCGTCGGGCATCAATCCCTTGCCCTGCGTCGCGCGGATCGCGGTGCACAGATTGGTCTTCTGGCTCAGGCAGCTTTTGCACTGGCGGCATTCGGGCGTGTAGAGCGGAATCACATGGTCGCCCGGCTTCACCGACGTGACGCCCTGGCCGACCTCGCGAACGATACCTGCGCCCTCATGACCGAGAATCGAGGGAAAGATTCCCTCGCTGTCAAAGCCGTCGAGCGTATAGGCGTCGGTGTGACAAATCCCCGTCGCCTTGATCTCGACCAGGACTTCGCCGGCCTTCGGTCCGTCCAGATCGAGCTCGACGATCTCGAGAGGCTTTTTGGCTTCGAACGCGACAGCTGCGCGTGTCTTCATTCCACACTCCACTTTCGCCTTGAAGGCGCTGCAGGGACATTCTTGCCTGACGGGCCTTGCATGTCCCGAAAGATCATTTCCTTCCCATACAGGAATTTTCCGCTTGGGTGTAGGCTTCCGACTTGTCTTCCTTTTTAGCGGGACGCACGCGCCCGACGGCGTTATTGGCGCGCGCACGCAGATAGATGTAGAGGTCGTCCATGTAGCAGGCGACGTTCGGATTATCGCCGAGCGCCGGCATCACGTTCTCCTGCGACGTACTGACGTTCTTGCGGCCGCTTGCGACGACACTGAGGAAGTCGCCATAGCTCATGGTCTTGACCGAATCCGTAAGCGCGGGTGCGTAGGTCGATCCCATCCCGTCCGGTCCATGGCAGACGTGGCATTCCGAGTGATAGCGGCGGTAACCGGAGTAGGTATACCAATCCACCGTACCGTCGGCGGCGACCTTGAAGGTCGGATTGCCTTCCTTGTCGAAGTACTTTCCGTCCTCTGACTTGACGGCAGCCGGATCGACGGCGCCTTGGGCGAGGGCAATTCCTCCACTCGCCACGACAATCAGCGCGGCGGCCACAAACCGGGTTCTACGCAAGAGCTTGTCCTCGATACCAGAAGCAGGAAGAGACCGGCGCATGGAATCCTCCATGCGCCGGACGAGGTTGACTGGCTCATTGCGGCAGAGCGAACACCGTCAGCGTTCCGCCAAGCGCGGTATAGTTGCTCAGTGCGGCGTAGCCACCGACCGCGCCGAGGCCGTCGGTCGGATCGGTCAGACCGGCTGCAAGGCCGATGCCCGCCCAGCCACCTACGCCGGAGAGTACGGCAACATACTGCCGGCCGCCCTGCTCATAGGTGTTGACGTTGCCGATGATGCCGGACGGGGTCTTGAACTTGTAGAGCTCCTTGCCCGTCTTGGCATCGACTGCCTTGAGGTAGCCTTCGAGCGTTCCGTAGAACACCACGCCGCCGGCGGTGGCGAGCGCACCCGACCAGACCGAGAACGGCTCCTTGTTCGACCACACGATCTTGCCGGTCTTGTTGTCCCAGGCGATGAAGTTGCCCATGTGGCTCTCGCCGGCCGGCGGATACATCGAGAGCGTCGCCCCGACATAGGGCTGGCCCGCGGTGTAGCTCACCTTGAACGGCTCATAGTCCATGCAGACGTGGTTGGTCGGCACATAGAACAACTGGGTGTCCGGCGAATAGGTGGCCGGCTGCTGGTCCTTGGTGCCGAGTGCGGCCGGGCAGACGCCCTTCGTGTTCTTGTCCTCGCCGGTCTGCTCGGTCGAATATTGACTGACGACCTTGGGGCGGCCGTAGGTCGGCGAGCTCTTGTTCATGTCGACACCGGTGGTCCAGTTGACCTTCGGGTCATACTTCTCGGCGACCAGAAGTTCGCCGTTTTCCCGATCCATCGTGTAGGCGAGACCGTTGCGGTCGAAGTGCGTTAGCAGCTTGCGGTTCTGACCGTTGATCTGCTGATCACTGAGGATCATTTCGTTGACGCCGTCAAAGTCCCATTCGTCATGCGGCGTCATCTGGTAGACCCAGCGGGCCATGCCGTCATCCGGATTGCGGGCGAAGACGGTCATCGACCACTTGTTGTCACCCGGACGCTGCTTCGGGTTCCAGGTCGAGGGATTTCCGGACCCGTAGTAGACGAGGTTCAGCGAGGGATCATAGGACAGCCAGCCCCATGTGCAGCCGCCGCCGATCTTCCACTGATCGCCCTGCCAGCTCTTGGTGCCCGTGTCCTTGCCGATCGGCTTGCCGAGCTCGGTCGTCTTTACGGGGTCGACCTTGACCTGATCGTCCGGTCCTACGGAGTAGGCGCGCCATGCCTGTTTGCCGGACTTGAGATCGTAGGCGGTCACATGGCACTGCACGCCGAACTCGCCACCGGAGATGCCGACCAGGACCTTGTCCTTGACGACGAGCGGGGCCGAGGTGCCGGTCTCGCCCTTGGCGGGATCGCCGTTCTTCGCGGTCCATTCGACCTTGCCGGTCTTGGCGTCGAGGGCGACCAGGGTGGTGTCGGCCTGATGCAGGAAGATCTTGCCATCACCATAGGCCACGCCGCGGTTGACCGTATCGCAGCACATCACCGGGATGACGTTCGGATCCTGCTTCGGCTCGTACTTCCAGGCGATCTGATTGTCCTTGGATAGGTCAAGAGCGTAGACCTTGTTTGGGAACGGCGTGTGCACGTACATCATATTGCCGATGACGAGCGGTCCACCTTCGTGACCCCGCAATACGCCGGTCGAGAACGTCCAGGCGACCTGCAGCTTGCCGACGTTGGCCGCGGTGATCTGGTTCAGCTTCGAGTAGCGCGTGTTGGCGTAGTCGCCGGCCGGCATCACCCAATCCTTCGGGTTCTGCGACATCTTGGCCAACTCTTCGTTGGCTACAGCGCCGCCGGCGGCAAACACCGCCACGGAACCAAGACAACTTGCAATGAGCACGTTGCGCATAGCTTATTCCTCCCACTGGTGAACTCTGGGGTTCCGTCGAAACGGCCCGTTATTCCATTTTGAGGCTGCATGCTTATCCCGTTCGGCGACGGGAAACTTGCCCAGAAGGGAAGGGCATTTGCTTCAAAGCGAAACGCGGCGATCTTTTTGATCCCAGCCGCAAGTGCGCCCAGGTGCCGCGATGCATCGGGCCGTGTGGGCGAGCCTGTCGTGGGAGGATACCCACGCAATTGAAGGTCGAGGTTTTCCTTGACGGCGCAGAAACTAAGTCGGAGGATTGTTGAGCGGGCGCGGGGACATGGGCGCTCAACGTCCAATGGCGTCTTGACCTGAGGCAAGTTAACCTGAGCAAGTTAACCTGAGGCAAATGTGGCTTCACCGTGGCGGCGCCTTTCACGGCAAGCGTCACGTTTCTCGATCGGTGGCGGGAAATGTCCGATACGGTTCACTCGCTGAGCACTGCCGGATTGACGCCGAAGAAGCAGATTCAATGTTGGTCAGACGCTCTGACCGATCTTTGCGGCCTTTTCGACATCGATCCGTTGAAGGCTTCGTCGCTTGAAGCGAATGTCAGCTACACGACGGTTTCGCGACTGAAGCTCTGTCATATCGAGGTGAGCCAGCATCGGCTCGCGCACACGGTGTCCCGCGCAAGATCGAGCGAGCATCCTTACGTCAAGATACACTTTCAGACGGAAGGAATTTCCTACTTCGAGCAGGACGGTCGGCGTATCGAGCTCAAGCCCGGCGATTGCCTGGCCTACGATGTGGCCTGTCCGCATACCATCACCAATCCGGGGCTGACGCGGCACGACGTCGTGATCGTTCCGAAGGAATTGCTTCGGGAGCGCGGCTTCCATCCGGAGAGGATGTCAGCGTGCAAGCTTTCGGCCCGCACCGGGACAGGCCGGATTTCCCATGAGTTCGTGCATGCCGCGTTTGACGAGGCTGCGAAGCTTTCGCCGAACAACGCCGTCGTCGTCGCCGATTCGCTGATCGATCTTCTGCTGTTGCCGCTGCGCGAAGCGGACGCGACGTTCGATCGCGGCGGCCCCGAGGCCATGTATATTCGCGCGCAGGCCTTCATCCGCGAACATCTGCGCGATCCCGAGCTCTGCATCGACCAGATTTCCGCGGCCCTGGGCTGCACCAAGCGTTATCTTCACATGCTTTTCAGCGACAGGGGAATGACTGTCAGCGACTACATCTGGCACGCGCGATTGCAGAACTGCCGCCACGAACTTGAGACGCACACCGGAAAGACAGTTACCGACGTGGCATTTTCCTGGGGCTTCTCCAGCTCGTCGCATTTCAGCCGCGTGTTCCGCAAGTATTTTGGAATTGTTCCGTCTTCGATACACAAGGCGCAGCACCATAGCCTTTCTGCAGACGCTTCCCTGGGTGCGCAGCGTCCGTTCAACCCCGACAGCGATCGCCAGCTATCCGAACCAGGCGAGTTGCCCGACTAGCCTGACGGAGCAGGCGGGCAGACGCCCGGACGCGGTTTGGTCCCCCGTTTGTCGATCGGCACATTGCAGTTGTCGATCCGCTGCTCATCCATCCATTTCCTGCCAAGGCGTTCCTTCCCGGTCTGTGTCGGTTTTGCCGGGTCCGGAGCCGGCTTCCCGACGCTATCCTGGGCGCTGGCCGGCAATGCAAGACAGATGGCAAACAATACGCCGAGTGTTCCGCTGCATGTTGATCGCATGAATAGCCTCGCAAATGTTGGGTCCGCGGAGTGGTCCAATAAACGACGGCAACATTGGCCTGGCCACCCGGAACCTGCGGCCTCCACTTCGGTTGCCCTGTCGTCACGCGCGTCGAGGCGCGCGTCAGAGCAAAGGAGAAGCAGATGAACGCGAAACGAATTATTCTTGCGGGCTGCGCGACGCTTGTGTTGGGCGCCGGCACCGCAATGGCAGGTCCCTGCGACACCTCCGGTCGCGCCGCAAACCTGAAGGATGCAGGTTCCGGACCCGCATCGGCTGGATCCGGCCAGACGACCGGCATGGCGACTGACCCCAAGGAGCATCCGCCGACCAGCAGGATGAATCGCGCAGCCGGCGATGCTGCAGCCTCGTCGCAGGATACGCAAAGGCAGATGCAAGGCCAGCCCACGGCGGCAGAGCAGGCTCAAGGCGCCAAGCCGGACGAGAAGACGGCCGCCGACAAGGACTGTTGAGAGCCGGGCCGCAGGCGAAAGCGAGCAGGGATCGGAACGATGCTGACTGACGTCGATCCGCCGTCGTGCAGGTGATGATGTGGAAGCATCGACGTCAGCGCGCGTAACTTTGGGGCAGCCGAAACAGGAGGTCCGCCATGATGTCGCGACCGCGTATTGTCCTGATAGTGGCTGCCGCAACACTGGCGGCAGGAAGCCTGCCGGCCCTCGCGGCGCCCGCCGGAGCCGATGCCGTCAAGATCTTCGACACGGATAACGACGGAACGCTCGATCTCGCGGAAGTCAAGAAGGCCGCGTCAAGCCTGTTCGCGAAGCTTGATCGCGATCATGACGGCACGCTCGACAAGCGCGAACTGGCGGGCAGGTTGAGCGCCAAGGAGTTGGCTGCAGCCGATCCGGATCGCGACGGTACGTTGACGGTCGACGAATACCTGGTCGTGGTCGAGCGACGCTTTAACGCAGCCAATCCGGACAAGGACGGAACGCTTGATGCGAAGGAGCTGAACACCCGTGCCGGGAAGGCGCTGTTGCGATTGTTGAAATAGCGACAGCGCAAGCGTATGCCCAGCGAGAGAATCAGGTCATCGACGGGATTGTGAATCGCGCGGTGCTTTGTCCAAAAGAGAAATGACCTTGCCCAAGAGCGAAGTATCGGCTGCCTGTTTTGCCACACAAGCTCGCTTGTCGTTGTTCCACCCTTGCGTTGCTTTCGAGCTGGTCTTACGTTCAATCTCGGCGTGAGCATCGCGCCAACTAGTGGGAGGCCCCCAATGACTTGGAAGACACCAAAAATCGTTGAAGTGCAGGTCGGCATGGAAATCAACATGTACGCCTGCGCCTCGCGCAAATAGACATGCCGAAAGCGACTGCCCGGCTCTGGCATCTGCAGGCCGGAGTCGCGGCAGACGCGAAGTGGAGGGTCTCCACCACAGCCCGGCCCACGAGGGCGAAGCCCTCGGATTTCCTTCGAAAAAGCCCTTCCAAGCCTCGGCTATCAGGCCGGGGATTTTTTGTGCCGGCGGTGTATCGATCCGGATTGCAGGCCCTTGCCTTGCTCGCCGCCAGTTCCCGCCTGTGGTAGGATTCGTTCCCGATCGGAGGAGCTTCCTGTCTTCCCTGTGGCCATCGGAATGTGGATGCCAATTCTAGCAAGAACGTTCCGGGCGACGATGCTGTGCTTTTCCGCGCTGCTTCCGGGCTGCGCGCATGCCGAGGGCATCGATACCGAGCATCTGTTTGCATTCATGATAGGCACGGATGTCGGCAGCGTCGGCGAGCGTGAATTCCAGAGCGAGACCACAGGGCGGTTTGCCAAGGACGGCGGCAGATATCGCGCCGTCGGCCAGGAATTCGAGCTGGAATTCGTGCCCGTCAAGAATTTCCGGATCGAGGTCGGAAGCTCTTTCGCCACGCACGATATTCGTGCCGTTCCGGACCTTGAGGACCGCCGGCAATTGGCCTGGCAGGGCTTTTCAGTTGATTTGCGCTACAAATTCCTGGATCGGGAAGGCGCACCCTTCGGGCTGACATTCGCCGTCGAGAGCCAGCTCAACCGCATCGATGATATCAGCGGGGCTGCGGTGAAGAATTTCGAGACTGAATTCCGCCTGGCGTTGGAGCGCGACTTGATTCCGAACTATGCGGTCGCGGCCATCAATCTGATCTATAAGCCGGAATGGACGCGCGTCTTGGCGACCGGGGCCGCGGAGCAGGACTCAACCATAGGCGCTGCGCTGGGGGCGATGTGGCGAATACAGCCCAACATCCTGGTCGGCGGCGAAGCGCGTTATCTTCGGAGATACGAAGGAATCGGATTGGAAGAATTTGCGGGCCAGGCCTTCTTTGTCGGCCCGACGGCGTATTTCCAACTGTCGCCGCGCTCCCGGCTCACCGCGGCCTGGAGTATTCAGGCCTGGGGACGCGCGGCCGGATCAACGGCAGCGCTCGATCTCGTCAACTTTGAGCACCATCAGGCCCGGCTGGTGTTCGGCGTCAACTTCTGAGTTCCGCACGTCTTGGAAACTTCGTTCGGCCGGCGACGTAGTTTCTGAGCAATTTAGAAGAAGGAAGTGGGTATGAATGCGATAAACCTGATCCTGACGGTATGCGCCGTGTCGTCGCCGGCCACTTGTGAGGAGCGTAACCTGGTGTTTTCCTCGGATTTTTCCTTGCGGCAATGCATGATGGCCGCGCAGCCCTATATCGCGCAATGGGTCGCCGAGCATCCGAATTGGAACGCGGTCAAGTGGCGCTGCGAATATCCGCACGCCAAGGAAAAAATCTGATATCGGCAACGTTACGACCGCAGACTGAAGCGCGTCTCGCACCGTCGAGGCGGGCTACTTGTTGCAGTCCTTCAAATCCTTGTCCTCGATCGAGAACACGGCGTCCGCCTTGATCTCGATATCCCGCACGAAGCATTGCCTGGCATCGGGATAACTGACCTTCGCGTCATAGCGTCCTGGCTCTACACCCGTAATACGCAGCCGTTCGCGGTGGTCGACCTCCTTGTCCTTGTCGTTCAAGGTCTGATTAGGTCCCCAGGCGCTCTTTCCCGGCGGCGACAGCTGAAAACCCGAGATGGTCGAGCTGGTCAGATTCCAGAGCCGGATACCCTTGCCCTGCGCGGCAAGATCACCAGTGCTGACCAGCAGCAGCGCCGCCGAAGCCAGGATCCATCGCATCGGGTATTTCCTTCCATCATGTTTGGCTGTGCTTACCTTAGCAGACGATCACGGTTTTTCGTCTTGTCGAAATTTCTCGCCTGATCGAGGCCAGTTGGCGCCATCAATTTCGCTGAATCGAGATCGGCGCCATCGAAATCTGTGTCAATGACCGTGATGCCGGTCAAGTCGGCTCCCCCGAGCTGGGCGCCCTTGAGCGAAGCTTTGGTGAGGTCGGCACCCTTCAGCGAAGCAAATTCGAGATCGACGCGCGACAGGTCGGCACCGCGTGCGTTCAGCCGTTCCAGATTGGCGGATCTCAGCACCGCGCGCATCAGGCCCATCGACTGGTTGCGCATGTCGGCGCCTAGATTGGCGTCTGCGATCGAGGCTCCGACAAGGCTTGCGCCTGTAAGGTCGGCAGCAACGCGCGCTCCGGAAAGATCGGCGCCGTCGAGACGGGCGCGAGGCATCTGCGCGGCGAACAGCTTGGCGCCCTTCAGGCTCGCGCCCGTCAGGTCCGCCTCGAGCAGCCACGCCTGGTCGAGGATTGCACCATCCAGTTTTGCGCCGGCGAGCTTCGTCCGGTTGAGACGGGCAGTGCGAAGATTCGCGCCGGACAGGTCGAGCCCGGAGAGGTCGAGGCCGGATAGTTTCTTTCCCGAGAAGTCGGCCGGTGCCGCGCTCGTTGCCTTCGCCAGCGCGGCCTCGACTTCTGCGCGGGTCATTTCGGCCGAGACCATATCCGGTGACGACAAGTCGACGTGACGCATCATGTCCTGCGCCGTCGCCGTCATGGCGACAAGCCCAAGAGCAATGCCGAGCCCGAAAACTGCGGGTCCGATTGTGCGGTTCATCGTCAAGTCCGCCGATGATGCATTTTAGCATGCGCCTCGATCGCTGCCTATGAGGCATCCCGCTCGGTGAGATCGCCGTTGATCCGCCGCATGACGTCTGACTTGATGGCCGCGATCTCGGCGTCTCCCCGCGCGCTGCGCGGTGTACGGATGGGTAGCTCGGCAAGGATCCGAGCCGGGCGCGGCGACAGCAGGAACAGGTGGTCGCCGAGACGAACCGCGTCTTCCAGGTCATGGGTAACCAGCAGCGTCATCACGGAACGGCGGTCTACCAACATGGCAATCTGATCGCGCAGGCGGACAGCGAGGGCGTCATCGAGCGAGGCCAGCGGCTCGTCAAGAATGAGGAAATCCGGCTCGACGGCGAACGCGCGGGCAAGTGCGACGCGCCGGGCGAGGCCGAGCGATAGCTCGCCGGGGAAATGGTTACGATGTGCATCTAATTCCAGGATTTCGAATAGAGCTGAAAGCCTCGCATCATCGGCCAGGGGTGCGACGAGCCGCACATTTTCTTCGACCGATCGCCAGGGCAGCAGCCGTGGTTCCTGGAAAACGATGCCGATCCGCGCGCCAACCGGACGCGAGACGTGCCCTTGAAAATCGTGGTCGAGGCCGGCGAGAATTCTGATCATGGTGCTCTTGCCGCAGCCCGATGGGCCGACCAACACGCCAACCTCTCCGGCATCGAGTGCGAAGGTCACACCGGCGATTACGTCGTGCTGTTCGCCCGCCGCGTTCTTGAAAGCCTTGCTGGCGATGTCGACCTCAAGCCGCACGGGGGCGCCACCGGGATAGCCGCGCCTCAATTGGCTGCACCAACAAGGTTTCGATGACGAGCACGACCGCCGCGAAGCTCAGCGAATAGGCCAGCAATAGCGGGATGTCGAACAGCTGGAACGCCGTGCCGATCTCGAAACCAACGCCGTTCGGGCGTCCGAGCAGTTCCGCAACAAGGACGATCTTCCATACCAGCGAAAGTCCTGATCGCGCGGCTGCCGCGATATAGGGCGCCAGTTGCGGCAACGCAACGTGGCGGAACGCGCTCCAGCGCGGCAATGCAAATGCCGTCGCCATTTCGTCGAGCGCCGCGTCGAGTGCGCGCGCGCCCTCACGCAGCGTGACAACGGCGTTCGGGAGCTTATTGATGGCAATTGCCGCAATTGCAGCGACTTCCGTCAATCCGGCCCAGATGTAGGCGAGCACGATGACCACCAGGGCTGGCAGATTGAGCAGCAGGATCAGCCAGGGGTCGCCCAGCCGGTCGGCAAGCCGTACCCGGCCCATCAGGTAACCGATGGCGGTGCCCAGCGCCATCGCCAAGGTGAAGGCGAGAGCAACGCGCGCCAATGTTGCGCCGAGATTGAGAAATAGAGCACCAGACCGGGCTTCCGCAATCATGGCCGCGAGCACGGTGGGGGGAGACGGCAGCGTCGCGTCGCCGGCGAGCAGCGAGGCGATCCACCAGGTTGCGAGAAATACGGCGAATGACAAGAGGCGTGGCACCTTAGTCTCCCGGGATCTTGCGATAATATGTGCCGGAATCGAGTTCTGGCGCCCGCCCGACAAGGTCGCGTCCGCCGATGTCAGCCAGCACGCGGTAGAGAACGCGCGCGTCCGCTTCTTCGTCGGCGATCGGGCGACGCGGGATTCCTTCCCGATAACGATCGCGGTAGACGCGTAGTGTCGCGGCATCGGGAGCACCGGTCAACGGCGCAATCTTGTCCCACTCCGCGTCCGAGGTCGCGAGGATCTCTTTCGCCGCGCGGGTGCTGGCGATAAAGCGCGCCAGCCTGTCCTGGTTTTCGCGCGCCCATTTTTCGTCGAAGACATAGCCGAGCATCGCGGTGCGGCCTTTGGCGCCGAGCCTCGGAAGCAGGTCCTCAATGCCGGCGACGCGCCGGAAGCCTTTCGCCTCCAGTACCGCGCAGAAATTCCAGTAATTCACAGTCGCATCCATTTCTCCGCTGAGCGTCTTCGCCATCAGCAGCGGGGGCGCGCCATAAGCGATGCTCGCGCCTGACTTCAGGTCGATGCCGCTCAGCTTTAACCACGTCTGCAGCAGCAGCCAGTTCTTGTCGATCGGGCCACCGGCGACGGCGAGTTTGCGGCCTTTGAGATCGGCCAGTGTCTGGATTGGCGATGCGGCAGGTACCATCACGGCGCCGAGTGCGCTCGAATATGGATAGAATGTCAGTTTGGCGCCAAGCCCGCGTTCGCGCGACACCCAAAGCCAGTCGGTGATCACGATATCGGCGTTACCGGCGCGAAGCGCGATCTTGCCCGCCTCGGGGCTCGCCAATTCAAGAACCTGGACCGAAAGGTTGGCCTGCTTGTCGAGGCCATGCGCCTGGATCACCGCAAGTTCCCAGGCGAATGTTCCAGTCTTTTGCACTGCAACGCGCACCGCGTCCGCGGCGTAGCCCGTGCCGGGTGCGATGGAGATAATTGCAGCCAGCAGCAGGCGAACAAGAAGTTTCATGATGCCTTGAGCCGTTTACTCGACCGTCTTCTTTTCAGCAGGGCAGTCATAGCATAGCTTCCACGCCTGACAGTCGGAGGATGCCAATGACACCGGTCGGATCGGTACGACGAATTGTCGCCGCGTTCATCGTGCTGATGACGACGGCGATCGTCGCATGCGCCGCGGATTTCAACGACTATCCAACGGCGGCACGGGTGGAATACGTCTTTGGCTGTCTCAAGGCGAATGGCGAAACGCGGCAGGTGATCGAACAATGTTCCTGTTCAATCGACGTGATCGCATCGCTGTTGCCCTATGAGCGCTATGTCACGGCCGAAACCGTTCTGAGCATGTCGCAGGTTCGCGGCAATTTGGGCACACAGTTCCGTACCTCCGAACAGGCGTCAGGCGCGCTTAACGATCTCAGGCGGGCCCAGGCAGAAGCTGAGGTGAGATGCTTCTAAGGCTGCCCGACCTTGACTGGCCGCGCCTCACATCCCGGAATCATCGATCTTCCATTCGTTCCGGAAGATGTGGCCTTCGGTGTCCCTGGCTTCGGCGCGGAAGCGCGTGGCGCCCTTTGAAACATAAGTGAATCGGATATTGGGGTCTTCCGAAAGTGAGATGCCGCCTTCCATCGCCAGCACCGGGCTATCGTCCTGCCACAAGCGCAACTCGTTGACGAAGAAGGCCGGGATGTAAAGCTGCGTGACCTGGTCCATCTGCAGCCCGGAATTGTTGGGATGGCCTATCATGACCTGCGCCTCGCGCGTGCTGCTGGCAGGCCCCTGATCAGGCCGCGCGAATTGCCGATACCGCATTTTACCCAACCTGCCTTTGGCTTCGTCGGCATTCTTGGCGGCCGGCGCAGAGCAGCCGCCGGACGCCTTCACGTAGGTTTTGGACACGTAAAGCTGTCCGTCGCTGAGCTCGGCGACGGCATGAACATCGGTGTAGTTGTTGACACGCACCCGCGTCGAGATCTCGGTCACACTGGCGTCCGGCCCCAACTCGAACCGCGCCGCCATCGGCGCCGGGTTTTTGTCGATCACGAGCGTGATCGCCACCATTCGACGGCCATCCTCCTGCGAAAGCTTGCTGCGCAGGGTGACGGGAACGACCGCCGCGTCCTCGGCGCGATACGGCATCTCGACCGCGATCACGCCGCTGCCGTCATGGATCAGACGGTTCTTGAAAATGTCCTGGACGAGGCCGGGCCATGGATCATAGGGCTCGTTGCCCGCCGCGCGCACGAGGCTGGCGCCAAGCATGATGCTCAAGAAGCCTGCAATGCAGAGCAAGGGCACCCGGGGTATGGACATGGCCGTCCTTCGTTGTGTCAGTCAATGGCGTCAATATACGCCATTGTGCGGTCTACTCCCATTCAATTTCCGAAAATGCTGATGTTGCATTGCGCCCATTGTAGTCGTCAAACAGTTGCCATCGCGACCGTTCGGAGGCCGCGGCGGAGTTGGCGGCCGCAGTGATTGGCTCGCCGCGGGCGACGAGGGCGCGGACATCTGACGACAGGGTTTCGAGATAGCGGCGCTGGTCGGCGAGTGCCGCCGGCCATTCGCTCACAGCTCCGTGACCGGGAATCACGCGTTGCGCGGGGAGGCGGCTGAGTTCGCCGATCGCGGCCAGCCAGCCGCGAATGCTGCCGTCCAGCACCGGCGTGTGGGCAAGGAAGACAAGATCTCCCGCGAACAGCGTTCCGGTTTGTTCGTCGAACACGGAGAGATCGTGATCGGTGTGCGCCGCCGGCCAGGCCCTCAAGGTCAGGCTGCGCGAACCGAGATCGATCCTCAGGGTATCTTCGACAAGGAGCGTGGGCGGTACGATGCGGACATCATCCATCAATTGGTCGCCCATGATCCGGCGAAATGCATCGAGATAGAATTGACCGCGCGCGGCCAGCGCCCGCGGCAGGTTCCGATGGCCGACGAATACGGTTCCATCTCCGACAAATGCAGCGTTGCCAAAGACATGATCCGGGTGGCCGTGCGTATTGATGACGTAACGAATCGGCTTGTCGGTACGGGCGCGGAGCGCCGCCAGCAACTGCCGCCCCTCGGCGACGCTGCCTCCGGTGTCGATGACAGCGACTGCGCTTTCACCTATGACAAATCCGATATTGGCGATCGCGCCGTGGTTCTCGCGCGTCATCAGCGCCGTCAGGCCGTAATGCACGAACAGGCCAGGAGCCACTTCGCTGACCGCAAGCTCTTGGGGCTGCGCGCGCAAGACGGTCAGCGCGCTGAAGAGGAGCAGCGCGACAAGACTGCAAATGCGAAGCGCCATACTTCTGCCTCCGTCTGATCACGAAGCGATGTCGATCGTTCGCTATTCCCCGTCAAGTTGGTTTGCGCCGCAGCATCGCAGGGATCATTCCTGTTGCATGACGGCGCTCGCCGCGCAATCTATGACGGGTAGTTCGATCGAGAGGAAAGACAGCGATGACAAATGGCGTGCGGCGTCACCGCCTGCTCCCGTTGATTGCGATCGCCGCAACGCTTGCCGGCGCCGATTTGGCACGCGCGCAGACGACCGATGGGCCCGACCTGTCGATCGAACTTGTCGATCCCAAGGTACTGCGAATATGCGCCGACCCTCGCAACTTGCCGTTCTCGAACGACAAGGGTGAGGGTTTCGAAAACAAGCTCGGTGAGCTGTTCGCGGAAAAGCTGCAGAAGAAGCTGGACTACGTGTATTTCCCGCAAGCGACCGGCTTCGTGCGGATGACGCTCGGCGCGCACCGCTGCGACGTCATCATGGGCTTCCCGCAAGGCGACGATATGGTCCAGGGCACCAATCCCTACTACCGCACGGCCTATTCACTGGTTGCCAGAAAAGGCAGCGGTCTGGACGATGTCGCGACGTTGGGAGATGCCCGCCTGAAGGGCAAGCACATCGGCATCGTCGCCGGCACGCCGCCTGCCACCAACATGGCCGCCAATGGCTTGATGGCGGACGCCAAGCCGTATCCGCTGATGATCGACACGCGTTCCGATTCGTCGGCCGCCGCCATGATCGACGATCTGACCGCGGGAAAAATCGACGCGGCCATTCTCTGGGGGCCGCTGGCCGGCTTTTATGCCAGGAAGGCAAGCCCGCCACTCCACGTCACGCCGCTTGTCAAGGAAACGACGGGGCCGCGCCTCGTCTATCGCATCGGCATGGGCGTCCGGGCGGCCGACCAGAACTGGAAACGGTTGCTCAACCGCCTGATCCAGGAGAACCAGCCGGCTATCAACAAGCTGCTGCTCGACTTTGGCGTGCCGTTGCTCGACGAGAGCGATCGGCCGATCAGCGCGGAGACGGCGACCAAATCGCCATGAGCTGGAAGCTCGCGGTCGTCATCCTGGCCGCATTCGCTTTTGCCTCGCAGGCCTACGCGCAGGGAAACGTCCCTGAGCCAGACGGATATCGCACGGATGATTATCGCGCTCCGGTTCCGGCAACGCTTGCCGGCGCACGCGTGCTGACGACCGCAGAGACTGAGGCGATTTGGCGCGCGGGCGCAGGCATCTTCATCGACGTGCTGCCGCGGGCGCCGAAACCGCAAAATCTGCCGGTCGGCACGGTCTGGCGCGACAAGCCGCGACTTAGCATTCCCGGCAGTGTCTGGTTGCCGGACACCGGATACGGCAAGCTGGCCAAGTCAACCGAGGACTACCTGCGGCGCGGCCTGGAGCGGGCTTCCGGCGGCAACAAGGCGGCGATGCTTGTGATCTATTGCCAGGAGGATTGCTGGATGTCCTGGAACGCTGCGAAGCGGGTCCTGTCCTACGGCTATCGCAACGTAGCCTGGTACCCTGACGGGACCGAAGGTTGGGAGCGTGCCAACCTGCCCGTCGTGGAAGCGCAACCGGAGCCGCGGACCGATGACGAGAGGCCGCAATAGCCGGAGCCCGGGATCAGGAATGACCGGAGTTGGTCGTCGCTACTCCATCTCTTGCTGGATCACGCGCGCGAGCGCAAACAGCCGCTGATCGATGGCGGTCGGCACTTCGCAGACGAAGCCGATCACCCGCCGCCGATCCTCGAAAATCCGGGTTTCCCAGATCAGTTGATTGCTGAGTTCGTCGATCTTGGGCTGATCTGGCGGAGATGCGCCCTGCAGGGCCTGCAGCGCGAGCGTGTCCGAGCGGATCTTGTCCGCGGCTCCGCGCTGCTTGCGGGTCACCCGTTCGAGCCCGTTGAGAACCGAGTTGCGCTGGGCGTTGAGTGTTTCGAACAGACCGGCGAACAGGAGCTTGCCCGTCTCGGTCTTTTCAGCCGTCGAACCCGTAAGAAACTCCGTGATCGCCTGCTTGGCGTCCTCGAGGGGAGTCTTCCTCGCGGCCAGTTTCGAGACCAGGGTGCTTACCTTGGCGTCGTTTTTCCATTTGTCGGTGACGTCGTCGAGCGGCGGACCTGCCCATACCGCGGCGAGCGAGATTTCCGGCACTTTGGCCTGTACGCACGGCCAGTCAGGATAGCGCGGATCGGCGGCGAGGCAGCATCCTGTCGATGCTGCGACGATGACGAATGTCCCGATCGCGATACGCCAATTCATGTTTCGCCTCCGGCCGGTCCGCGGCGGGCGAGCCCACGCGACGGATCATAGGCGTAGATTGCGCCGACCATGAAGATGATCGTGCAACCGCCGACGACCGCGAGCGACACCCAGTTGATCTGTCCGTACAGCGCGAAGCGTATCAGTTCGACGGCATGCGTGAACGGATTGAACTGGCAGACATAATAGAGCAGGGGGCTTCCCTCCTGTACCCGCCACAGCGGATAAAGCGCCGATGATGCGAAGAACATCGGGAAGATGACAAAGTTCATCACGCCGGCAAAATTCTCCAGCTGCTTGATGCCGGAGGAGATCAGCATGCCGAGCGCGCCGAGCATCAACCCCGCAAGGATCAGCGCCGGCAACACCGTGAGATAGCCGATCGGCGGCGGCGCAATATCCCAGAACCACGCGATCAGCAGGAAAGTATAGACCTGGAGCAGCGAGACCGCAGTGCCCGCAACCAGCTTGCAGAACAAGAGATACCAGCGCGGCAGCGGGCTCACCAGAAGGGTGCGCATATTGCCCATCTCGCGATCATAGACCATCGAGAGCGAGGACTGCATGCCGTTGAACAGCTGAATCATCGCCATCAATCCGGGCGCGATATAGACCTCATAGAGGATGTAGGTTTCGTAGGGCGGGATGATGGAAACGCCGAGCACCTGGCGGAAGCCGACGGCGAAGATGAACAGCCATACCAGCGGCCGCACCAGCGCCGAAACAAAACGTTCGCGCTGATGAAGGAAGCGCAGGGCCTCGCGCCACACGATGCCGTTCAGACAGGTGAGGTATTGCGCGAACGAAAAGCCGCTGCGGTCGTGGCTGAGGGTCGTGGCGCTCATGGTGCAGCCGTCCCGGGTTCTGCTGCCGCTCCGGTCAGGCGCATGAATGCGGCATGGATGTCATCGGCCCCGGCATCTGCGATCACACGCGGGACCAGGCCATGGGCGAGCACCCGCCCTTGATGCAGCACCACGAGGTCATCGCTGGATCTGATCTCGTCGAACAGATGCGTTGCCCACAGCACGCCGATGCCTTGCTCGGTCACCAGCTGGCGGACATGGTCGAGAATATCGGCGCGGGCCTTGACGTCGAGCCCGACAGTCGCCTCGTCAAGCAGCAAGAGGCGCGGCCGATGCAAAAGGGCGCGCGCGATTTCCAGCCGCCGCATCTGGCCGCCCGAGAGGTCGCGCACCTTGCTGCCGGCGCGATCGGCAAGGCCGAGGCGCGCGAGCACCTCATCGCCGCGCAGGCGCGCTTCGCCTCGCGCGATGCCGTGCAGGGCGGCGTGATAGAGCAAATTCTGCATGACAGAGAGATCGAGGTCCAGCGTGCGGGGCTGAAACACCACGCCCAAGAGGCGCAGCGCCTCGCCGGGAGCGGCGCGGATGTCGTGGCCAAAGATGGAGATGCGTCCGGCTTGAATCCCGAACAACCGCGTAATCAGGGAGAATAGCGTGCTCTTGCCGGCGCCATTGAGGCCAAGCAATGCCGTGAAGCTCGCCGGCGCGACCGTGAAGCTGATGTCGGCGAGAGCGCGCCGTGGTCCATAGGAATGGCTGACGCCGTCAATCGACAACGCAGGCATTTCGGCCGGATCGTGCCGGGGGTGGGCATCCGGTGGTGACTTGCCGGCGGCGGTAGCAGGAGAGGCTGTCATGGCTGCTGCGCAATCGTAATGCCCCAGGGTAACTCGCCGACCTGGATCGTCTTGATCACCTTTTGCGCCGACACGTCAATTACCGAAACGTCGTTGGAGACGCCATTGGTTACCAGCAGGTATTTTTCATCCGGGGTGAACGCCATATGCCAGACCCGCTGGCCGACCAGAAGATATTTGGTCACCGCATGGCTCACAGCGTCGACGACGGCGACGCGGTTTGCCGGGCCGAGCGCAACGAAGGCGGTCTTGCCGTCCTTGGTGATGCCGATGCCGACCGGCTGAATGGCTTCGCGCCGCAGGCCCGGAATGTTGAAATTGATCTTGCCGGTAATGGCGCGCTTGACGGGATCGATGATCGACACGGTACCTCCGATCTCCGACGACACCCACAATTCGGAGCTGTCTGGCTTGAACTCGGCGAACCGCGGCCGCGCATCGACCAGCACATTGGCGACGATCTGGCGCGTCGCCGTGTCGATGAAATGCGCCATGTTGGTGGTCTCTGAGGTATTGATCAGGATCTTTCCGTCCGGGCTGATGGCCATGCCTTCAGGCTCGACGCCGACCTGGATGTCGCCGATGCGGACGCGCTTTTCGAGGTCGATGACCGTTACCGTATTTTCGTTCTCGTTGGCGACATAGAGGATCTTGCCGGCGGCATCCTGGGTAAACAGCTCGGGATCGGGCCCGGAGGGCAGGGAGTCCACCACCTGTTGCTTCACCGTGTCGATCACCTCGATCTTGTCGTCATCGCCGACCGCGACCATCACGGATTTTCCGTCTCTGGCGAATTCGATGCCGCGCGGCCGCTGGCCGACCTTGATGGTCTTGGTGACGATCCATTTGTCGGTGTCGATCACCGAGACGGTGTTGCTCTTCTCATTCGAGACATAGGCGACAAAGGCAGCGGCCGGCGTGGCGGCTACGATCCAGCCGATCAATCCGCAAAGCAGGTAGGAACGCCACATCCGCGGTCTCCAAGTCTTCAATAAGGTTGTATCAACGCAGCTTGCATTTGGTCTCGGGCCGATCGAAGCCCAGCGTGTCGAGTTCCGATACCTGATGCAGGAAACCTTCCTGCGGCGAGACCGAGACTACCATGCGTCCGTCAACCAGCAGGATGGGTTGGCGAAGCTGCAGGTTCCAGTCCCGCAGCGTCAGCCGCTGGCCCTTGAACGCCGCAACGGAAAAATCAGGCTTCTTGAGAAAGTCAAACACCGCTTTCGGGTCGCCAGCGTTGGTGCGTGATGTTGCCTCGCCGATCATGCGCGCCGCGGTCCATGCCTGCATGTCGAGCGCCGTCATCCGCCGCGAGTTCAGTTTCATGAAGCGGTTCTGCATCTGGATCGCGCCCCACTGGTCCAGCGAGGGATCCCAGCTCTTCGGGACCAGGCCCGCGGAGCCTGCGATCGGCCGCGGGTCCCAGGTCCGGTAGGGCAGATACGAGGCGAACACCTCGCTCTCGTCTGCCGCGACGAGAACGTCGTAGGCAGGTGCCTGCTGCGTGAACACAGGCATTTGACGCTGGATCAGGGTCACGCCGCTGTCGGTGCGCCGGGCGCCGCCGGTATCCTCGAACACTCGTTCCTGCACTATCTTGGCGCCGAACCGCGCGGCCGCGCGTCGCAGCGCCTCGGCGTAGAGCTTGTCCTGTTCGTGCGAACCGACCACCAGCAGCCAGCGCTTCCACTGCTTCCACACCAGGTATTGGGCCAGCGCGTCCGCGAGCATCGCACGGGTCGGCGCAACATGGATCACATTGGCGCGGCAATCCTGCTCGCGCAGCCGCTCGTCGATCGATCCCGCATTGAAGAGGACGGTGCCGCGGTCGCGCAGGGCGTCGGCAACCTTCAGCAGCGTATCCGCGGGAAGATCTGCGATGATGAAGCCGTTGCGATTGGCGAGCTCCGTCGCCGCCTTGGCGGCATCCTCGCCTTCCTTCAGCCTGACCTCCTCAAGGGAGAAGCGCTGATTGAGAAATCTGCCGGTCGTGTTGTTGTCCTCGATCGCGAGGCGTGCGCCGGCAACGCCGTCGTTCTCCGCGGGCTGTTCGAGCAGGGACAATGTCGACTTGACGCCAGCCTGACCGAGATAGCCGATGCCGATCTCGATCGGGTCGGCCGCGACGGCATGGGTCGCCACGATGCTCAAGCCGATCGCGCCGACCAACCATCGGATCATGATTCCTCCCTGATGCTCCCCCGACTTGACCGGCGATGAATTGAGCCGCCCGCTTGCAAAGACATCAGCTTGCAGACACTCTTGACTTGAAACATGACTGAATTGTCCTAGCTTGCAACCCCGCATTTTGCCGTAGTGCGGCTCCGACATGGGGATCACGATCATGAGAGCACTTTTCGCCTTCGCCATGCTGGTGCTGCTGGTATCGCCGCCGGCGCGCGCCGAGCCGCCGAAACTCGCCATCTTCGATTTCGAATTGCTGGATACCAGCCTCGAGGGTGAGATGAGGGGGCCGCAGGCCGATGAACGCGATCGACTGTTACGCATCAGCGATCAGGTACGCCGGCAGCTCGCCGAATCCGGTAAATTCCAGCTGCTCGACATCTCTCCGGTGAAGGCTGCGGCGGAAGGCAGCAATCTGCAGGCCTGCGGCGGATGCGACGTCCAGTTTGCGAAAGCGATCGGCGCCGACCTTGTCATCACGGGCGTGATGAAGAAGATCTCGACCCTGATACTCAACCTCACCATCTTCGTGCGCGATGTTCATACCGGAGCGCTCATCACCGCGATGAACGCCGATTTTCGCGGCAACACCGATGAATCGTGGACGCGGGCGACGGGCTATCTCGTGCGCAATCGCCTGCTGGCGCCGAATTACGGCAAGCCGCAATAGGCACACTTCATGCCTTCAGGCGCGCGGCGTGCCAGCGCAGATGATCGTCCATGAAGGTGGAGATAAAGTAGTAGCTGTGATCGTAGCCGGCCTGGCGGCGCAGGGTGAGCGGAATGCCCGCCTTCTCGCAGGCCGCTTGCAGCAGTTCGGGGCGAAGCTGCTCGGTCAAAAAAGAATCCGCATCGCCATAGTCCACCAACAGGTCGGAAAATCGGGCGCCGTCCTCGATCAACGCGACCGCATCGTGGCCACGCCACGCTTTCCTGTTGTCGCCGAGATAGCCGCCCAGCGCCTTGATGCCCCACGGCACCTGTGAGGGCGCAACGATTGGCGCGAAGGCGCTGGCCGCGCGGTAGCGATCGGGATGGCGTAGCGCAACGGTCAGCGCGCCGTGACCGCCCATGGAGTGACCGAAGATGGATTGCCTGATGGCATCGACCGGAAATTGCTCGGCGACCAGTCTCGGCAGCTCTTCCGTAACATAGCTCCACATGCGGTAGTTACGGGCGAACGGCTGTTGCGTCGCGTCGACATAGAAGCCGGCGCCGAGCCCGAAATCGTAGGCGTTTTGGGGGTCGCCCGGCACGCCCTCGCCACGCGGACTGGT
>Ga0081455_10001399_pt1 | contig 29813 bp, 34 predicted proteins | sample TabmetS3T2R1_FD_70207 | JGI IMG/M metagenome (GOLD analysis project Ga0081455, IMG submission 70207) | Tabebuia heterophylla rhizosphere microbial communities from the University of Puerto Rico - S3T2R1 | ecosystem: Host-associated > Plants > Roots > Rhizosphere ... | reverse complement strand
TCTCATACTATGCGTTGCCCCAAGTGCGGGTCTCGTGATGACAAGGTCATCGATTCCCGTCAGTCGCGCGATAGCTCCAGTATTCGTCGTCGCCGCGAATGTCTGAAGTGCCAGTATCGCTTTACAACTTACGAAGAAATCGAGCGCTCCGACCTGCGTGTGGTGAAACGCGATAGAACTCACGAACCATTTGATCGGCGCAAACTGGCCGCCAGCATCGCGAAAGCATTCGAAAAACGCTCCACCAGCCTTCTTACCTTGGAAGACACAGTGGATGAGATTGTGCACGAACTTGAAACCAGTGGCCGAGAGGTTCCTTCGTCCGCAATTGGTGCCAGGGTCCTCGATAAACTACGTGGGATCGATGAAGTGGCCTATCTGCGCTACGCCTCAGTGTACCAGCAGTTCCAGGACGTCGATCAATTTGTGGATGCCATTCACACACTTGGGCGTCGGGTAAAACCTAATACGCTCCAGCGGGAATTATTTCCTTCCGAGGGCACACAGAATCCGGCGTCGAGCTCACAGAAGACTCCAATCAGCAAAACTCATGGTCGCGTTTAAAGAAGAATTTCCATATCTCCGCACAGATTCGGGACATTTGTTCGAATTCAACCGCGACTGGCTGCACGCGGCGATTACGCATGCTGCCGACGAGGCTGGCTACCCCAGTTGGTGGTTGACCGATCACGTGACCGAAAGCATTGCCTTTTACCTGCACCTGCGAAATGACGAAACTGTCGTCGCATTCAGTCAATTGTCGCAGACGGTACGGTATGTTTTGAAGGCAATCGGTTACAAGGAGATCGTGCCCTTTTTCGCGCCAGCGCCACCGCCGATTTGCATTTCGTTACTCGACATTGCTTACCATGCCGGCGCGGGCTACGAGCTCGCATTTTTTGATCTTTTGGAAAAGCGGATTACCAACTTGATCGAAATCGGCGCCGACAATCTTCAGCTCTGTTCCCTGCAGGCTTGCGTAAAGCATCTTCGTGGAGTGAAGAGCTGGACGCGTGCCTGCGATGCGTTGCGCGAGGAAATTGTCTGCTTTGTGCGCGAAAGACTAACGTCTGCAATCGACTCCACGGTCCCGAAACTCGATTGTTCGCTGCGTTAAAGAGACTTATTCGCATCGCCCGGAAATCTTCGAAACGAATGCGTTTCGCCTTTGAATTACGGGAAGAATGCGCAGATTTACCCGAATCCTCTAGGTGATTAATCACTTCACGCCATGACTATCTTTGAAAAAATTATAGCGCGCCAAATTCCAGCGAAAATTATCTGGGAAGATGACGATGCCGTCGCTTTTTACGACGTTAATCCACAAGCACCCGTGCACGTCCTGATTGTGCCCAAGAGAGTGGTCCCTCGCCTTTCAGACGCGAAGGACGACGATCGCGCACTGCTGGGCAAACTACTTTTGGTCGCGCGAGACCTGGCCAAAAAACTGGAGTTATCCAGCGGCTATCGCGTCGTGATCAATTGTGGGCCAGACGCAGGCGAGAGTGTTCCCCATTTGCATGTGCATCTTCTTGGCAAGCGTGCGCTGGCGTGGCCACCCGGGTAATCCGGTTAAAAAAATTGCTTTAAAAACTTACCGCAGAGAGCCGTCGACTTTCAGACCGCTATTGTCTGATCAGACTCCAATCGATTCCTACCACACGCTGGTCCGCGAATGGTTTCAATGACTTGTGAAAAACGAGATAAGTGGCGCCCTTCTTTTCTTTGAATCCGGCAATTCCAAAATCCGTTCCGCTTTCGGTCTTCAGAATGGTCATGACTCGATTGTTTTTTAGTTGCGCCTGCAGATGACGATCTGCAGATGGTTTTTGCCAAAGAGTGTAAACTTCCGGCTTGCCGGATTTCTCAATGACCAACGAAAAGCGTACCGTCTTCGTTTTGAGCAGCTTCATAACTCAGCGGGTAACGGCGCGCCTGGCACTTGCGCCTACCCAAAAAAGCCCGCCAGAGAACTACGGCAAGGAGGATCAAACTACCGTTGCTGCATTCCTGCCCTGGCGGGATTCGTAAGTCCTCAATCCATAGCCCCTGACGGAAAACGAATCTCTCAGCAAGATTGACATCGCGCAACCCTTGAGGGCCTCACGCAAAAGCGGCGAACGTTGACAAGGTGGGACGCTTCTGTTTGCATCCAGGCAGTGAAATGGTTCGTGTTGCTCTCGCTGATTTTTCTTATCGCGAGTGTGGAGTCGTCCTGCACAACACTCGTTAACCGGCGCGATCTTTACAGCCCCGAACCGGCACCGGATTCGCTGGAAGCGGCGCGTCAGTGGTACGGTGTCACAACGACAACGACGACTAGAAGCGAAGAAGTCGCTCCGCAAGGGGGCGTGCGCCGATATTAGCTAGACTCTGGTTCCTGGACCTCTGGCGATAAGGGACAAAACGCTCTTAACCAAATGGCAGGTTTGCCTTGATTCGGGCGACGTCGGTTTCATCCACCCGTGCCGATTTACTCAAATGGCGCTTCCGCTTTGCGCTTTTTACCGACAGTAAATGGCGTCGAGAAGAGTGCGCCCGCAAGACCTTGCCCCGTGCCGTGATCTTAAAGCGTTTTGCAACCGATTTGCGGGTCTTGCTGCGAGCGATTGGCTTGGGCATAAGTGCACAAGATAGTAGGCAGCTAGATTTTCACAACCGCCTTTTGCTGTTCATTTGATTGCTTCGCTCGCAAGTTCGGACCGTGGTTAAGCGCTTGCTGGCAATCGTTTTGAAGTGGAACGTTGTTGGAGTTTCAAGGATGAACGAACCACAGAAACGAAAACCGCGCGTCATAATCGTCGGCGCTGGATTTGGGGGGCTTCAGGCGGCAAAGAAGCTCGCTCGTAAAGATTTGCAGATCACGGTGATTGACCGCACGAATTACCATCTTTTTCAGCCTTTACTCTACCAGGTTGCGACCGCTGCACTCTCACCAGCGGACATTGCAGCCCCCGTGCGCTCGGTACTGAGCAAGTCCAAGAACGTAGAGGTAATCCTCGCCGAGGTGGAGTCGGTGGACGTCGCGGCGAAAAAAGTTAAAACGAAGGACGCGGAATTTGACTACGACTACCTCATCCTGGCGACCGGCGCCCGCCATTCCTACTTCGGACATAATAATTGGGAAAGACTGGCGCCAGGATTAAAGAGCCTGGAAGACGCCATTGAGCTTAGGCGCCGAATTCTCATGGCATTCGAATACGCCGAAAAAACTGACGATGAAGCAGCGCGCAAGGCAGCAATGACGTTTGTGATCATCGGAGGCGGACCGACCGGTGTGGAAATGGCCGGCGCCATCGCAGAAATCTCCCGTTACACACTGGCCAAAGATTTTCGCCATATCGATCCATCACGGGCACGCGTTATTCTCATTGAAGGCGGCCCGCGCTTGCTGGCCGGGTTTCCTGAGGACTTATCGCGAAGTGCGGAAAAACAGCTTAAGGACCTCGGCGTAGACGTACGCACTGGGATACAGGCAACAAATATTACCGACGACGGGGTGCAACTGGGCGATGAATTCATCCCTTGTCGCGTTAAAATCTGGGCGGCCGGCAACAACGCATCGTTTGTCGGAAAGGTGCTCGGCGTGCCGGTCGATCGCGTCGGCCGCGTCGTGGTTAACGACGATCTGACAATTCCGGGCCATCCTGAAATTCAAGTAATCGGTGACCTGGCAAATTTTTCTCATCAGACCGGCCAGCCATTGCCGGGAGTCTCACCCGTAGCCATCCAACAGGGACGTCAAGCCGCCCGCAACATCCTTGCGATGATCAAAGGGCGCCAACCCAAGCGCTTCCATTATTGGGACAAGGGAAGCATTGCGACTATTGGACGAAACAAAGCCGTGGCCGATCTAAAATTCATCCATTTGAATGGTCTTCCAGCCTGGCTGGCATGGCTCTTCGTGCACATCGTTTGGCTGGTTGGTTTTCGAAACCGCCTGCTAGTCCTTTTTCAGTGGGCTTGGGCCTATTTTACGTTCGACAAAGGCGCACGATTGATTACTCGCAATTTTCAATCAGAACACAGGCCACCCGCGTAATTCACATCACTTTGAGCCGGGCGAAATATCGCTGATCATTCTTTTCGATTGCCCGACAGAAACAACGAGAGAGTTTTGGCTTCGCTCAGAATGACACCCCCGGAAATTTTCGTGCGTAATCTCCAGCGAAAAATCCGTGTTGATGTTTCCGAGCTCCAAACATTCGCCACGAAAGCGGTGCGCTGCTGTTTACAATTGCATACGCAGGCGGCCACCGACTTAAGCAAATTGAATGAGGTTTTTGTCTGGCTGATTTCGGATCGCCGAATGGCTTTCTTACACCGCAAATTCCTGCATCAGCGGGGCCCCACCGACGTGCTCACGTTTGAACACGGCGAGATCTTTATCAGCGTTCAGACAGCGGAAAGGCATGCCCGCGCATTTCAGAACTCTCTCACCGGCGAGCTTTGCCTTTACATCGCTCATGGGCTTTTACATTTGCATGGGTTTGATGACCGAACACAAGCTGCCGCGCGGAAAATGAAAGCCACGCAGAAAAAGGTTATTCGTAACTGCGATCAGGATCGAAAACCCCGACAGAAAAAATGATTCCAGAATCGGCATTCCCATACCGACTACGCCAGCCGGCGCAGTTTGAACTGAGAGCGTCGTATGTTAGCATTTCCACCATGAGTCGCGAGCCACGGCGGGGCGTCGGATGCCGGGCGCAAGGCAATGATACGGCGCGAACGACTCACGTTTTGAATGAGACCGGCTCCGTAACGATCGCGGCGCCCACGAAAGAAACGCGCTCGGAAGAAGACGTCGATCTTCCCTGGCAGGTGGTTGTTCATAATGATCCCGTGAATTTAATGAGCTACGTCACAATGGTTTTTCAACGGGTGTTCGGTTATCCGCGCGAGAAAGCCGAAAGACATATGCTTGAAGTGCATCACAAAGGACATTCGATCCTGTGGGCCGGCATGCGGGAGCCTGCCGAGCTTTATGTCCAGCAGTTACACGGCTATCTTCTCCTCGCCACTCTGGAAAAGATCAGTTGACATGGAAATTTGCCGGCACAACGACCAGATCGAAATCTCCGAGCTGGACCCGTTCCTTGCCGAGCTCCTTAGGCAAATTCCCGCAAGCGCAAGCCCGGACGGTGTGCCAACCGCCGAGCAACGTCTCTTCAGTTCCCCAACAAATGGAAAGGAACCGGAGCTTCGCGCAGAGTGGAAGCAGTACGTCGAACCTGAGCTGCGACGCCTGTTTCAAACCGCAACCGAAACCGTGGCGGGCGATCTGGAGCAGCTAAATGGCAATGAAAAAAGTCTGGCCAACCGTACCCTGCGCATCCCGGCCAAACATACCGATGCCTGGCTGAGCGCACTCAATCAGGCCAGGCTGGTCATCGCCGCAAAAAACAACTTCACTGAAGGGGAATTAAGCGACCATTTTCGCTCACCCATTGGATCGCGCCGGGACCTGAGTCTCTTCCAAATAAATTTCTACGGCTTTCTTCAGGAATTTATCCTGCGCGAACTGGAAGGTTGAGGCCGCAGAGCTCGATTACTACGCTTCCTTCCGCGAACGCACCATCGCCATCAGCCGCTCCTTGATTGCACCGGAAGCCTTCGCCGGACGCAGGCTCAGTGCGAATGCTTCGTGCAGTCCGTAACATTCGCCGATATAATCTTCAGCCTTTTTGCCAAATTTCTTGCGCGCTTTCTCGAATTCCTCCAATTCTTCCGGCTCCAACGCCCCAATGACATACAGCCGTGATTGGTTTTGGAATTCCTTAAAGCTCACCGCGCAGCTCCTTAAGGCCGTCATAGATTTTTTTTAGTCCAAGTTCAAGCCTAGTCTTCACCGTGCCTAACGGTGTATTCGTTTTAGCGGCGATTTCGCGCTGGCTCATACCTCTAAAAAATGCGAGGTCGATAGCCTGTTGTTGGGCCGGGGGCAGGCCGGCGATCACCTTGCGAATGAGGTCGCGCGTATCACTGAGCACGATCTCCTCTTCGGTGGTATTATGGGCCCACGCATCCGGCTGTTGTTCAGTTTCATTCTGCAGACGTTCCTCCGCCCGCGCATAAGCTTGCTTTTTACGCAATCCATCAATCGCCCGCCGCCGGGCCAATGTCACCATCCAGCCGAGCGGTTTGCCTTTTTGAGAGGAAAAGTTTTTCGCCTGGTTCCAAATCTCCATGAAGATTTCTTGTAAAAGATCGTCAGCCTCGGCTTCGTTATGAACCACTCGCAAAATGAGCGCTTTCAAAATGCCATTGTATCGATCGTAGAGCTGTGAGAGCGCATCGGGGTCCTCCGCCTGAATTCTGTTCATCAATTCCAGGTCCGTTGGAGCCCCGGGCTCGAGTTGCGGGGTGACAGAAGCGGCTAGCGATCGCGATTTTGTCAGGCGCGGACGCTTCTTCGTCTTAGGGCGTGCGGAAGAAATGAGTTTGGATCGTGCCATGAGAGTTTAACCTTAAAATAAATCAATTAGAGGAAGCACACGCACCCCTGCATTTGGTGTCTTAAGCTGCGTGGACAACTTCGTCCACCGTTTTCCAATGTGACGAAACAACGCGTGATCGTTTTGGTAATTTTTCAACCGACGATTGCGCACAGCGTTTTGTGCGTCAAAAATTAAACGCATGGCGCAAGACCAGACTCAAACCAGCGTGGATCCGTTGTGGTACAAAGATGCAATCATCTATGAGATGCACGTCAAAACGTTTTGCGACAGCGACGGCGACGGAATGGGCGACTTTCGCGGAGTCATCGAGAAGCTGGACTATCTGCAGGAACTTGGCATCACTGCCATCTGGCTTCTGCCGTTTTATCCATCACCGCTGCGAGACGACGGATACGACATTGCCGATTATTTCGACGTCAATCCAAATTTCGGCACTCTCGACGATTTCCGCGCGTTTCTAGACGCGGCGCATGCGCGAAATCTGCGTGTCATCACGGAGCTGGTCATCAATCATACTTCCGATCAGAATCCGTGGTTTCAAAAGTCCCGACGGGCTGTAGCGGCGGCCAACGCCGGCATCTCCAGTAACGATGCCGCCTACCAAGACTTCTATGTCTGGAGCGACACCCCGGAAAAATACAAGGATTCGCGAATCATTTTTAAAGATTTCGAAACATCGAACTGGGCATGGGACCCTGTCGCAAAAGCTTATTACTGGCATCGTTTTTATTCGCACCAGCCCGACCTGAACTTTGATAATCCGGCAGTACACGATGCCGTGGAGAAAGTCTGCGATTTTTGGCTCGGCCTGGGTGTAGATGGACTTCGTCTTGATGCTATCCCGTACCTTTACGAACGGGAAGACACCAGCTGCGAGAATCTGCCAGAAACGCATCAATACCTCCGCAAGCTCCGCGCGCATATCGACGCAAGATTCCCAAATCGCATGCTGCTTTCCGAGGCGAACCAATGGCCAGAAGATGCAGCAGCCTACTTCGGCGACGGCGATGAATCGCACATGAATTTTCATTTTCCACTCATGCCGCGCATGTTCATGGCGCTGCAGATGGAGGACCGTTTTCCCATCATCGATATCCTGGAACAGACTCCCGCGATTCCTGAGCAGTGTCAGTGGGCGATGTTTCTCCGCAACCACGACGAGCTCACCTTGGAAATGGTCACGGACGAGGAGCGAGACTACATGTATCGGGTTTACGCTACCGATCCGCACGCTCGCATTAATCTCGGGATTCGCCGGCGCCTTGCGCCATTACTCGTAAACAGCCGCCGCAAAATCGAGTTGCTCAATATACTGCTGTTCTCAATGCCCGGCACTCCGATCATTTATTACGGAGACGAGATCGGCATGGGGGATAATTTTTATCTCGGCGATCGCAATGGTTGCCGGACCCCGATGCAGTGGAGCCCGGATCGCAACGCCGGATTCTCCAAAGCAAATCCGCAGCAGCTTTATCTGCCGATTACAATCGACCCGGAGTATCACTACGAAGCTATCAATGTAGAAAATCAGCAGAAAAATCTCTCCTCGTTGCTCTGGTGGACACGTCGAGTCATCGCCATGCGGAAAAACTTCAAAGCGTTTTCGCGCGGCTCGCTGGAATTTCTTTATCCAGACAATCCAAAGGTTCTCGCTTTCCTTCGCCGCTACGAAGACGAAATCATTTTAGTCGTGGTGAATCTCTCGCGCTTTGCCCAATCGGTGGAACTGGATCTTTCACGCTTTTCCGGCTACGTGCCGATGGAAGTTTTTAGCCGTAATCTCTTTCGGCCGATTAGAAAATCCCGTTACGTCATCACGCTGGGTCCGCATGCACACTACTGGTTCGCCCTGCACGCCCCGACGGACGGACGCCGTGCCCCAAGAAAGAAAGCGGTCCCAGTATTAAATGCACCGATGGAGCTGGAGACACTACTGGCAAATAACAGCCGCGTTGCGATCGAGGGCGAAATTTTGCCAAGATATCTTCAGGGCTGTCGCTGGTTTGGTTCGAAGGCGCGGGCTTTTCGTAGCTTGAAGGTCGTTGAGCAATCAGCAATTTCGGACGAGGACAACAGCGCCCGGCTTTGGTTCGTCGAAGTCAGCTACTTGGATGGGCCAACGGAAACGTATGCGCTTCCGGTTAAAATTGCCTCCGGAGACGCTGCACGTTCAATCTCTCAATCCGCACCCCAAGCGGTCATAGCGCGTTTCGAGGGCAGCGAAGAAAGTATTCTGTTTGATGCCATTTGGGATGCCAATTGTCGCTCGCAATTCCTTACGACAATCGTTCGTGGCAAGAAAATCAAAGCGCGAGCCGGCGAACTTGCCGGAATGCTTGCGAAAACGATCGAAACAGACCAGCCCATTACGCATGAAAATTCACAGGTGTTGAGCGCGGAGCAGAGCAATTCTTCAATGCTCTTTGATAACAAACTTTTCCTTAAGCTTTATCGGAAGCTCGAGGACGGCATAAATCCAGATGTTGAAATAACTCGATTTCTAACTGAGCACACGAAGTTTCCGAATGTACCGGCGTTTGTCGGCGCGATTGAATACCACAGACCCAAAAGGGAACCGACCGTCGTCTGTCTGTTGCAGCGTGCCGTTGCCAGTGAAGGCAATGTGTGGACTCTTGCCCTCGACGCAGTCGGCCGTTATTACGAGCGTGTGTTGGGCCGCAAGGCCGACCTTCAAAATGAAGTCGCGCCGCCAGGAGCGCTGCTCGAAGAGCTGATCGGCGGTGTTCATCCTGAGAAAACAAAGTTGATCGGGCAGCGCACCGGTGAGTTACATCTCGCACTGGCCTCAAACCTCGACGACCCGGCGTTCTGCCCCGAGCTATTCAGCGCAATGGCGCAACGCTCTGTTTATCAAAACATGCGGGCCTCGCTGCGACGGGCCTTTACGCTGTTGGAAAAGAAATTATACGACCTTCCAGCTGAATTCCGCGACGAGGCAAAGGAAGTGCTAGGCACAGAACAAGAGATCCTCGCACGCGAAAAACGCCTTCTCGATCGCCACACCAATGCCGCGAAGATCCGGATTCATGGCGACTATCATCTTGGGCAATTGTTATACACTGGAAAAGACGTCGTCATTCTTGATTTCGAAGGCGAGCCAGCACGACCACTCAGCGAAAGGAAACTGAAACGCTCCGCACTGCGCGACGTGGCCGGAATGATGCGCTCGTTCCAATACGCCGCCTATAGCGCCCTGTGGCAGCCGGCCATGCGTAAAGAAGACACGCCGTTTCTGGAACGCTGGGCTGATCTCTGGTATCGCCACATGGGCAGTGTTTTTCTGCATAGCTATTTGAAAACAACCGGCGATGCCATCTTCGTCCCCCAAAACAGCGACGATCTACAAATCATGCTCGAGGCTTATTTACTCGACAAAGCAGTTTACGAAATCGGCTATGAGTTAAACAATCGTCCTGCCTGGGTTGTCATTCCCGTGCGCGGGATTAAGCACATATTGAAATCGGTGTAACGGTCTCTGCAGGGCAACAGGTGCAAAAGAAATAGAGCCAGCGTTAAAATTGGCTTATATGAGGAAATCATACTAAACACTTGCAGTGATTTGGCCAACGCTTATAAGCACTCTCAATCAAACCAATTTATGAGCCACTATCTCGACAACATCGATAAGGACATCTCGGAGAAACATCTCTTGAAACATCCGTTTTACCTCGCGTGGGCGCGCGGGGAATTAAGCAAGGAGGCGCTTACCGATTATGCCCAGCAGTACTATCATCATGTCGCGGCGTTTCCCACATATCTGTCGGCAGTCCACGCAAAATGCGATGATCAGGTCACCCGGAAAGAATTGCTCAAAAATTTGATCGATGAAGAAGCTGGCTCGCCGAATCATCCCGAGCTTTGGAAGAAATTTGCGCGTGGTCTCGGCGTTGAAGACGCAGAACTGGAGCGAACCGAGAAGGAACCTGAGACAAGGAACTTGATTGATACATTCCGATCAGTGTGCGGGCAGCGATCAACTGCAGAAGGCCTGGCAGCACTTTATGCATACGAGAGCCAAATTCCGTCAATCTGCGAATCCAAGATCGATGGACTCAAAAAGCATTACGGATTCGGCAATCCTGAGCATTACGAGTATTTCACTGTTCACATCGAAGCGGACCGCGAACATTCCGCTGCCGAGCGTGAAATGCTGATCCGTTACCTTGACGCTCATGATTTCGAACCGGTTAAACTTTCGGTGAACCGCGTTCTCGACGCGCTTTGGGACATGCTCTCAGGCGTTTGCCATCGTCACGCGATCGCCTGCTGAAGACTACAGCGTTTACTGCGGACGCAATACGAGGAACGAGCGCATCCGCCCGCGGCACACTGACAAGACCTGCGGCTTGCTGGGATCGAGTGAGGCGACGATCTTATTGTAATCCGCGACGGACGTGACCGGCTGTTGATTGACTTCCTCTATCACATCACCTTTTCGCAATTCCGCCACGCCACTGTCAGGATCGACCCCATTGACCACAACTCCTTTCACATTGGCAGGCAGATCAAGCTGCTGTGCTGTTTCTGGCGTCAGCTCTCCCACGTGAATGGCTGCCAGCGGGGCACCATCGGCTTCTTGATCGTTTGGTTGCCCTGGACGCTGAGGACGCTGCGGTTGCGGCTGTGGCTGATTTCGTCGAGGCGCGACTCTCGAACTTTGATAATCAATCGGTTGTTCTTTAATCTCGGTTTTCACCTGGAGCGGCTTTCCACCGCGGATGATCTCGAGCTCCACTTGCTTATTCAATGGGGTCTGGGCCACGAAGGTTCGTAATGCGTTGAAATTCTTCACCTCACGCCCGTCGAATTTGTGAATGACATCACCGGGTTGAACGCCTGCCTGCGCTGCAGGCGAGCCGGGCATTACATCTGCGATCATGACTCCGTCCGTGTCCGAGCTGGCTTCATTAGGTTGTGATGCCCGGGTCTGGATCCCAAGATAACCGCGAATGATTCGCCCCTGCTTCAGTAGACTTTCCAGCGCGGTGCGCACCGTGTTTGATGGAATGGCAAACCCGATTCCCTGCGAACCACCACTGCTGGAGACGATCTGTTCATTAATGCCGACAACTTCCCCTCGCACATTGATTAACGGCCCTCCGCTGTTCCCTGGGTTGATTGCCGCGTTAGTTTGCAACAAATCGCCGCGAAAATCCGTGCTATTCGGTTGTCCCTTCCAGCTAATAATTCCGTCTGTTACCGTTTCCTGAAGGCCAAACGGATTGCCGATGGCAAGGACAGAGTCTCCGGGTTGTACGGTGTCGGAATCGGCCAACTTCAGTGGCGTGACGCCCTGAACCTCGATCTTTAGCACAGCCAGATCAAGCTGTTCGTCAGCACCAACCAGGCGCGCTTTCGTGGTGCGCCCATCGGCTAGTTGGACCTCGATTTCGTCTACTTGATCGACCACATGAGTGTTGGTGATAATGTGGCCTTCATTCGTCACAATCACTCCAGAACCGAGCGAATTCTGCACAAGCGCCTCGTCGCGGGGATTTCGAAACCGCCGCGAACCGCCAAAAAAGAAATCGAACGGATCGCCCCCGTATTCTCTCCGGACGCCGACCTTCTTCGATGTTTTGACGGCGACGACCGACGGGATCACGCTTTTGACGAGTGCGCGCCGCTCCCGATTCAATGCCTCAAGCGATGGGACTTCCTTTGAATCGACGCTCGGATTCGACGCCAGCGTGTACTTTTCCGGCTTCCGGACAGACGGTAGATTCAAGCCACCATGCTTCAGGCGATAGTCATAAAGGAGGGAAATTCCCGCGCTGACGAGCAGGACAAAAAGCAAAAATTTCGCAAAGTTTTTCATTAACTAACGTTAGAAAAGGTTTGTTGCTCTTGTTCGACAATCAAACCCCGGAAACGTTGATTCTCAGGCAATTCAAGACGCGGGTCCGCTTCTAAAATCGACCTCGCAACTGAGCGGGCGCGTCGCATTAAGTGGGCGTCTGTCTTTAGGTTACCGATTTTAAGCGCGGGCAGGCCGCTTTGGGCCGTGCCAAGCAGATCGCCCGGCCCGCGCAGGTTCCAGTCCGCTTCCGCCACTTCAAAGCCGTCGCTCGTTGTTTCTAAAATAGCCAGTTTAGAAGAGCCCTCCTTGGCCTGTACCGGCGTCAGCAAAATGCAATATGATTTGTGCTTTCCACGGCCGATTCGTCCTCGAAGCTGATGCAGTTGCGCCAGCCCAAAACGCTCCGCGTTTTCAATAACCATTACAGTTGCGTTAGGCACATCCACACCGACCTCGAGCACGGTGGTGCTGATCAACGCCTTCGTCTCGTTGCGCCGGAAACGTCCCATGATCTCCTGTTTCTCCGGCGCCGGAATTCGCCCGTGAAGCAGATCACAACGGAACGGACGTAAGCGTTCTCTCCACAATTCATACTCGGCCGCGGCGGCCTTTGCATCGAGCTTCTCGCTTTCATCGATCAACGGATAGATCACATAAGCCTGGCGACCGGCCTCCAACTGTGTTCGCAAAAAAGCAAGCACGTCGCCAAGCTTCGATTCATCACGCACAGCGGTAACGATTTTGCCACGATCCAGAGGCATCTCATTGATCGTCGAAACATCGAGGTCGCCGTAGATAGTCATCGTTAACGTTCGTGGAATTGGGGTGGCCGTCATCACCAGCACATCCGGCGCTGGTTCGCGTACGCTTAATTGGGCGCGTTGTGCAACTCCGAATTTATGCTGCTCATCAATCACGACCAAGCCGAGCGTTGAAAAGGAGACTTTGTCATACAGCAGTGCATGCGTTCCGACGATAATCTGCGGTTCTTCGCGCGCCGAACCGGCCTCATCTGCAAACAGCGGCAACGGCCCGCTATCCTCCTGGCGCGCGCCGGTTCGCAGTGCCAGGCGTACGCCGAGCGGCTCCAGCCAGCGGCGCAAGACGTCGAAATGCTGCTCTGCCAAAATCTGTGTCGGCGCCATGAACGCGGCCTGGTAGCCGGCCTCGATGGTGAGTAGCATGGCCGCGATCGCGACAGCAGTTTTCCCTGAGCCCACATCGCCCTGCAGCAAACGAGTCATTGGATGATTCGCTGCGAGATCGCGCTGGATTTCGCCAATCACCTTGGATTGCCCGGCAGTCAGGTTGAAGGGTAACGACTTCAGAAACCTGTCCAGCAGCGCTCCGGCTCCACAGTGTTGCGCGCCGTGGCGAATCGATGCATCGGCGCGTCGCGATGCAATGAGCATTTGCATCGCGAAGAATTCGTTGAGCACCAGATGTTCACGCGCCGCGTCACGCGCTTCCCACGTGCCAGGAAAATGAATCGCGCGAATAGCGTCGCGTCTTTCGCCGTTAACCAGGTTCGGAGGCGCCAGAGTTTCCAACCCGGCATCAGTCGAAGGAAGTTCGTTCAACAGACGGTAAATCATGCTTCGCAAGACGCGCTGCGAAAGACCCTCTGTTGCGGGATAGATTGGTGTGATTCTGCGAAAATGGATCGAGATCTCTTCGTCATTCTCAATCACCTCGAACTCCGGATGGTCCATGCAAATTCGCTTTCCGCGCAGCCTCGGCTTGCCGAAGACGACAAGGCGTTGACCGGTGGCGATCATTTTCTGCACGTAATGCAGGTTGAACCATCGGCACACGAGCGGCTCGCTTAGAGCGTTTGGGGTCGATTCTTCTAAGGTGGCTTCAAAAATTTTCTTCCAACCGCCGAAACGCCGCAGCGACGTCTTGATCACCTCTCCGCATAGGCAGATCGAAATATCGCTCTCGTCCCGTGGAAACGTGGGGAATTCCGTCCGGTCTTCATGACGCCGTGGAAAATGCGTCAGCAAATCTTCGACTGTTTCCATGCCGAGACGCCGCAACGCCAGCAAACGTGGCCGCGAAATCCAACTGAGCTCGTCCAGAGGCTGCAAAGTTGCAGGTCCCTTTGCGGTCGGTCCCGCAGCGGCTGGCGATCGGTGATCGGCGATCGATGATCGATTGGCTGACTTCACGGTGTTCACTGATCACGCCCGCGACGCTCCGCCGCCCTAACGGCCTCAATCTGCATGGCAACCAACGTTTCGCCCTCATAGTTGTCGGCGCAGATTCGAAAAGCGATGTCCCACGGCGATGGCGGCAGCGGATTTGTCACGCCATCAAAATAAACCGCACGGCGATGACGGTCGCCCTGACGCAAACGAAAGATGAAATGCTTTTCGTTTACTATTCGCGCCGGGACCACCGGCTCGACATGGCGTGCGAGAAAAAGAGGCTGGGGATTTCCATTTCCAAATGGCTGCAACATTTCGTGCCAGCGTAGAAAATCTATATCGATCTCGGTAAAGGCCAGCTCGTGGGCCACTCGCACGCAAGGTTGGAGAGCTTCTTCGGAGAGACGCTCACGTGCAGCTTTCCGAAATACTTCAGCAAAAACGTCAAAATTTCTCTCGTGCAATGCGACACCTGCCGCCATTTCGTGCCCGCCAAATTTGTCGAGCATTTCGGAGCAGCAGCTCAATGCTTCGACCAGATTAAGCCCTTCGATGCTTCGTCCGCTTCCTTTGCCGAGTGCATTGTCGTCGAAACCAATCACGATGGTTGGCCGATGATACCTTCGAGCGATTCGCGATGCCACAATACCAAGTACTCCCGGATGCCAGCCGCGCTCGCCAATCACAATGGCTGCATCGCCCGCCGCACCCGCCTCAGGCGGGTTCTCAATCTTCTCTATCGCCGCATCGAAGATTTGCTTTTCCACCTCCTGGCGCTCGCGATTCTGTTGATCGAGCTCCGTTGCAAGCAGTGTCCCCTCGCCCTCATCCTGAGTAAGCAATAGTCGCAAAGATTTCTCCGCCGTGCTTAAACGCCCTGCAGCATTCAAGCGTGGCCCAAGCCGAAAACCAATGTCCTCGGGCAAGACTGGCGGTCGCACGCCGGCAACCTGCATCAATTTCCTCAGCCCGACACGTGAGGTCCGCGCGATTTCGATCGCGCCCCGGTGAACCAAGACGCGATTTTCTCCCTTAAGCGGAACGATGTCCGCGACCGTACCAAGCGCGACCAGGTCGAGTCTCGGTTTCAAATCGAACCCGGGCAGCGGTCGTGTTTTCAGCAATGCATGGCAGAGTTTGAAGACAATCCCGACGCTGCAAAGATATTCAAAACCGGAGTCTGCTGTTTTGGGATTCACGATGGCAACGCAGTCGGGCAACGCGGACTTTGGTTCATGATGATCGAGAACGATCACCTCTACGCTGCGTTTGCGGAGATCGGCGATCTCTTTTACCGAGGAGGTCCCGCAATCGATAGCGATCAGTAGTTGAGGCCGATATTGTCCTACACAACGCTCGACGCTTTCAGCGCTCAAGCCGTAGCCCTCCTCCATACGCAACGGCAAAAACAATTCCGGAGCGCCGCCGTATGCACGTAGTACTTCCGCAAGCAATGCCAGAGAGGTCACGCCATCCACGTCGTAATCGCCAAACAGCACGACGCGTTCCCGTTGATCTAAAGCCGCGAGAAGACGTGAAACCGCGGCGCGCATTTGGGGCAGCAAAAATGGATCGCTCAGCGAACTTAGGCGTGGCCGCAGAAATGAATTCACCTCTTCGGTGGAGCGAAAACCTTTCCGTATAAGCAGCCGCGCGATACACTCAGAGGCGCAAATTTGATCCCACGAAATCACTCCGCCGTTCAGCTCCTCAGGCGGTGCAATAATCCACCGACTTTGCCGGGTAAATTTCCCAAGCTCATGAGTGCCAATCGGATTCTCCACGTCGCTTCGCACCGATCACTTTATTTGCGAAAAATTCTCTGACAAGATGCGATGAATTATCCCGGCCGACTCGCAATCACGCTCGACAAAGAACGGTTTCCACTGCAAAAGGCTTCATGACAAAAGCGATCCTGGTTTTGGTAGCTGGCGCTATGGCCTTGTCGAGTGCCGGCTGCTCCACCAACGGGTCAAACGCTTCAACAAGCCAGTCGGCTGCCGCCCAGAGAGATTACGCTCGATTATCAGGCACGTGGCAACTCACTCGCGGTGTGGTAAACGGAAAACCTGTACCCGCGAATGTGGCGCGAAACACAATACTGATTACCGATCACAACACATTCCGATTTCCAAAAGCGAGCGGCGTCGGGACACATCCAGCGGGAACTTTTACCGTGAATCCGGATACGAAACCGAAACAGGTCGATTCCATTGCAGAAGGCGGACCGCACGCCGGTCAACTAACGCGCGGCATCTACGAAATTCTCGATGAAACCCATAAACGCGCCTGTTGGGGACCGACAGGTGGCGCGCGCCCAACAGAGTTTGAATCTGCTCCCGGAAGTGGAAGGATTCTTCAATATTGGAGGAAAATTGGACCGGTACCCTCCAGTTAGATAGTACTCCTAACTCCGGCCGATAAACCAACCGCATCAGATAACAGGATTTTAATGAAATTTCGCTGGTTACTGCTCATCTGCGCTTTTCTTCTCTTGATCTATGGTGTCTCGCCTTACTTTTCATTTTGGCGATTCACGGCAGCACTTCGGTCCGGTGATAGCGCGGCGCTTAGTTCACGCATGGATTTTCCAGCTATTCGAGCATCGCTAAAGAAACAGCTCGTTGCACGGTTTGCGCAGGGAAAAACAACTCACAAGTGGTACGATAACCTTGGACCGTCACTGATCGACACGATCATTGACGCTTACGTAACTCCGGAAGGCATCGCCGCTCTGATATCGAACCCGGAAGTCTTGAAGAACCTCCGACGTCCGCAAGAGTTCCGGTTTCCTAGCGGAAAAACTGCAGACTGGTCAAAAGTGAAACACGCATTCTTCACCGGTCCACGCACTTTTGTGGTCGATCGAGAAGGGATCAAACTTCGGTTCCATTTCACAGGTTTCGGCTGGAAGCTATACGACGTTGACCTTGATCTTGGCGAGGCGAACCAACATCTTTAAGAACCTGGGAATCATCCAATTTACACAACGCGAAGCGTATATTTCCCCTCTGGAAGTAGATGATGCCGAACGCATAAATTCGCGAACGCTCGAAGGCCTTTCTTCTCGTTGTCTCCAAAACTGAACCGAAGACGGTCGCGGTAATAGCGCGAAAGGAATTGGCGACTAAGCCGCTTTCGCGGGCCGAGGTCGGCGACCCCGGCTACAGCTTCTGCGATTAGGTCATCGAGATCGGCAAGATTTTCATCGCGCAGATTGCGCAGGCGGGCTGCGATCTGTTTTGGATCGGCGACTTCGGGCCGGATAAGCCACAGAGCGTATACAAACGGAAGTCGAACGGATCTTTGCCAGTATTCTCCGAGGTCCCAAAAAGAAAATTCGTTCGCGTACTGTTGCCGGAAACGGATGGCTTGATCGCCAATGAGCAATCTTGCGCGACGCGCCTCTCGGAGAATAGGCATGTTGCCTGTGTTCCGAATGAGGCGAGGATTCAAGCCCAATTCTGCCAGCAAACAACGCAATAAATTGACAGAAGTTTCTGATGCGGGATCGAGCTCGATTTCTTTGATCTCGGTAATTTCGCCGCGGTGCGCAACGACAACGCTGTAAACCGCTCCGTCCGAGGAAATGGAAACATTGTTAACGATCCGGTAAATCGGGTTACGCAGAAATTCGAAGCTGGAGACAAGGGCAACATCGAGTTTGGCCGTGGCAAGTTTATCGCAGAGGGCTGACGGATGATCGAAATCCACGTCGCCTTCCCAACCATGGATGAGCGGGCAGGCGTTGAGATATTTTACGCAACCGATGCGGAGCATTCCGTTCCCCAGCGGTCCCGCCTTATCCTTTAGGCACAGGCCAGTTGTGGCTCGTTAGGCGGAACGGCTTGGCTTTCGCCGTTCAAATGCCGGTAATGGCTATCACGCTGCATCGGTTCGCGCCTCGCTTCACGGATTGCATGTTCGAGAGCGGCCACCGTCTGTTGCTGTGGAGTCGTTGCTCCAGCCATATGAAAGATTTTTTCCTCCAGAATCGTGCCATGCAGGTCGTCCACGCCATAGCTGAGCGATACCTGTGCGAGAGGCAATCCAAGGCTGACCCAATAGGCAGTCAGGTGATCGATATTATCCAAATAGATGCGGCTTACTGCGAGATTGCGAAGCTGTTCGAATGCGGAGGCACGCTTGATCTCAGCCAGGATTCCGTGGGATTGAGATGGTTCGAAAGCGAAAGGAACGAAACCCGTGAAACCGCCCGTCTCATCCTGCAGCTCCCGGAGTTGACGCAAATGATCGACCCGCTGCGGGTACGTTTCGATATGCCCGTACAACATGGTGCAAGTGCTGCGGCCACCCAGAGAATGCCACGTCCGATGAACATCAAGCCATTCAGCAGCCGTTTCTTTGCCGCGGCAAATTTTGTCACGGACCGCTGAATCGAAAATTTCCGCGCCGCCGCCAGTGATCGATCCGAGGCCCACTGCACGCAAAGTTTCCAGCGTGTCACGGACCGGCATCCGGAAAACCCGCTGCGCCAAATGGCGTGCTTCGATCGCCGTAAACGCCTTGATGTGAAGCTTGGGATCAAGAGAACGGAGTTTTTGCAAAAGTTCCAGATACCACTCCTTCTTCAGCGTCGGGTGCAATCCTCCCACCATATGCACCTCAGTCACTCCGAGGTGGAGAGCGGCTCTCACTGCACTGATAATTTCGTCGATCGCGTATTCAAAGGCGTGAGCATCGCGTTTTTTGGCGGCAAAAGCGCAAAACTGACAGGATAAGATACAAATATTGGAGTAGTTGATATAACGGTTGTGGATATACGTTGCGTAGTTGCCGTTTTTTTGTTCGCGCACAACGTTCGCAATCATTCCAAGGGCATTGAGATCCTTCGCGCGATACAGAGTGAGAGCATCCGACTCTGAAATCCGCTGCTTTGCCTCAACTTTTTCTGCGATCGGCCTGAGTTCTTTCGGAATGAGCTGATAATTCATGCAGACGCGAGGCCAAACCCTCGATCACCAAGCATTGCACAGGCTGCTTCAGCCTTGCAACAAAAACCATAGCTACTTGCCCTGGCAGACGGTCAATTTTGGCTAGTTGCCGTTTTTCTGCCAAGGTTTGTCTCGGACAACCGTCTAAATGCACCGATGCCTGGCAACGACCGCGGCAATAAAGGGAGATCGGACGAAGACGCCGACGACGTGCGCCTTATGCGGCTTATCGGCCGCGGCGACACCAATGCGCTCGAAGAGCTGATCGAGAAACACCAGGCTTTGGTAGCAGGCACGGTGGCACGAATGCTTGGCAGCAATTCCGACGTGGAAGACATCGCCCAGCAGGTTTTCATTCGCGTCTGGAAAAGCGCGCGTCGGTACGTCCCACGGGCCAAATTCACGACCTGGCTGTTAAAAATTACCCGTAACCTGGTTTTCAACGAGCTGCGCCGTGCCAAGCGTCATGCACATGTTCCTCTGCAAGCCGAACCAGGGGCAGAAGATTCCCCTCTCAAAGATGAGGCACAAGCCGCTCCGGATTCTTCCCTTTTGGAAGTGGAGCTTCAGCAAACAATCGAGAACGCAATCCTCCAGCTTCCGGAAGCTCAGCGAATGGCTCTGGTGTTACGGAGATATGAACAACTCAGTTATGAGCAGATTGCGGAGGTTCTCGATCTCTCGGTTCCAGCGGTGAAAAGCGTTCTCTTTCGCGCACGGACTGAACTCCGCTCCCGGCTCAGTAAGTATTTGGGTTGAATTCAATTCTTTCTCCTACTCCTGCTCGTGTTCTTGCCCGAGGAGATAGGGACGGCGCGCTGCGCCGTCCGGACATCGCAGCGCGATGTCCCTACCTGCTAAGGTTCGATCACGCGGCCACGGACCGGCTTGATCTGGCTGTGATGAGTGAGGACGTGGACACGTCCATCGCTGCCCCGGAAAAACGCACTTAACACCCAGCTGACGATTGAAATGACAATCGCGCCAAAAAATGCGCGCCAGAACCCCGGGACTTCAAAACATGGCATGATCTCGCCAACGAATTTCAACATCAGGGCGTTAATGATTAAAATAAAAACTCCCAGTGTGACGAGGATCAGCGGGAGACTTAACAACAAAAGTACGGGCCGAATAAAAGCGTTGATGATACCGAGCAGAAGAGACGCACCCAGCAGACAACCAAGATGGTCACCGTAATTGATTCCCACGATCGGCGCGGCCACAAACACCGCAACGGTGGTCACAATCCAGCGGAAAACAAAGTGTCTCATGCGTATGAAGTTTCTAAGTCTACTCGTGAATCAAAGAAGATCGAGAAAGCACTTGCCAACCACTCGATGAACGGTAAACGAATTAAAACCACCAACGATAAAATCTGTGCCGAAGAAAAAGAAAATTACCCAAACTAAAGATAATGTCTCGCCGGAAACCGGGGGACCTCTCAAAGGAAAAACTGCCAAAGCCAATCGCACGCGACGGGCCGTGGCGAATCGAAAACCGCGCGACACCAGTGCAAGGAAAAGCACGGCCGCACCCAAAGCTCCGACCTCGCTCGACGCTCCGCGAGTCCCAGAGCCATCGGACGAAATGATTCGTCTCCGAGCTTATTTCATCTCCGAGCGACGACGGCGATTTGCGTTGCCAGGCGACGCTGAATCGGATTGGCTCGAAGCCCAGCGACAGCTGCTTTCTGAGGCCGATCGCGGGTAAGCTGATTTATAACCACGAATGGACACTAACGAGCACTAATTTAGAGAAGAGTTTACCAAACTATTCGTGTTGACTCGTGGTTAGTCTGATGGAAAAGGCGATAGTCGATCTTAAAGAAGCTCTGCGAGACCGTCTCGAGATCATTCGCGACGAGCAAAGTCGGCGTGATGAAGCAAAACACATCGCGCGTCTGAAAGAGGTCTCCGAACGAATTGACAAGTTACAAGCGGCCCTCTCGCAACCGGTCGATCCCCGATTGACACACTATCTCCAGCGTCGCAGCTACGACAAAGCGCTGGAATTTCTGGAAAGTACGGCGGGTTGACGTTGACCTCAATCGCACGCGGCGTTGTAGAGGCGTTTGTGCCAAACGCCTAAGCTCTTGGTTTTTGCGCTCGCCGCGGCGAGCGCCGCTACAGAGACTAGCGTGAATACAGCTCCACGATGAGCTGCTCGTTCACAATAGGCTGTATCTCTTCGCGAGAGGGAATGTGCGCAACTTTCCCACTGAGCGCGTCGCGATCGACCGTCAGCCAATCCGGAACGGGAACGATTTGGGTGAGATCAAGATTACGGAGCACCAGCTGGCGTGATTTCGGTTTGTCTTTGATCGTGATTTCGTCCCCTGCCTTCACGTTGTAGGACGCCACGTTCACGCCGCGCCCATTTACGAGCACGTGGCCGTGCGACACCAGTTGGCGCGCGGCGTTGCGGGTGTTGGCGAGGCCAAGCCGGTAAACGACATTGTCGAGACGCGTCTCCAATAGTTGGAGAAGTGTTTCGCCCGTCACGCCGCGCTTACGCAGCGCGCTCTCGAAGATACGCCGGAACTGACGTTCCAGAAGCCCATACTGATAACGCAACTTCTGTTTTTCGCCGAGGGCAATCGCATACTCTGATTGTTTGCGCCGTGAACCTCTCGGGCCATGCATCCCGGGCGGATAATTCTTCCGCTCCAATGCCTTGGAGGAGCCGAAAATCGGCACTCCGTACCGCCGGCTCACTCTGGTTTTTGGTCCTGTATATCTGGCCATTGTGGAAGTTGAGAGTCGTTAGTTGAGAGTTGAGAGCATTAGACTCTGCGTTGTTTGGGTGGGCGGCAACCATTGTGCGGCACAGGCGTAACGTCACGGATGACCGTCAGATCGAGCCCAACTGCCTGCAACGCGCGGACCGCGGATTCACGTCCGGCTCCCGGTCCTTTTACCAAAACTTCCACTTCTTTGAGCCCGTGGCCCATTGCCTGTCGCGAGGCGTCCTGTGCCACCATCTGCGCTGCGTAAGCCGTGCTCTTGCGCGATCCTTTAAAGCCTACTTTGCCAGCGCTCGACCACCCGATCACATTACCTTTCATGTCGGTGATTGTTACGATCGTGTTATTGAAAGTCGAAAGCACGTGGGCAATCCCCGAGTGAACGTTTTTGCTGCCTTTAGCTTTGACGATCTTTGGTTTGTCGATGTTATCAGCAGAGAGTGAAAGATTCTCCGAGGCTGCCGGCGCGGCGGCGGCTGGTTGTTCCTTTTTTTGCTTGGCCGCTTTTTTTGCAGGCTTGGCCGGGGCATCTGCCTTTGAAGCTGCACTTGCTTCGCCTTCTCGCGAATCAGTTGGAGGCACTGATTTTGGTTCCGTCGTTTTCGGTTCTCCCGGACTTGGATTGGCTGGATTCTCTGGGTCGGCCATAATTTTAACGAATCAAAATTAAACTTTACCGGCTTTAGCTTCCGGATTGCGCACGACGCCGACGGTCTTGCGCGGGCCCTTGCGTGTCCGGGCATTTGTCGAAGTGCGCTGTCCTCGCACAGGTAAGCCTTTCCGATGTCGGATACCGCGATAAGAGTTGATTGCCTGCAGACGTTTTAAATTACCCTGGATATCGCGACGCAGATCGCCCTCGATCTTAATCTTGTTGTTCGTGATCGCGTGAATGATTTCGTTTAATTGCTGCGGCGTAAGGTTTTTCGCCCGCAAGTTTGGGTCGATGTTCGTCTGCTCGAGAATGCGCCGGGCCGTAGCAAAGCCGATTCCGTAAATATAAGTGAGCGACGCCTCGATGCGTTTCTCCGCCGGAATTTCGACTCCTAATAATCTTGGCATGGGGTTTGTAAAAACTTAAAAGGTTAAACCGTTAAACAGAACTCATCCCTGGCGCTGTTTATGGCGCGGGTTCTTGCAGATCACGCGCACCACGTTCTTGCGCTTCACAATCCTGCAACTGGCACAAAGCCTTTTTACTGATGGTCGTACTTTCATAATCCGTCCCGCACTCGCGGGAGAAAACACGGAGCCAGCTCCGTGTTGTCATTTTTGGCGATAGGTAATTCGCCCTTTCGACAAATCGTAGGGTGAAATCTCTAGCATAACTTTGTCTCCTGGCAAGATCCGAATGAAGTGGAGCCGCATTTTCCCGGAAATATGCGCCAGAACACGATGGCCGTTGGCCAGTTCAACTCGAAACATGGTATTGGGCAGTAGTTCGACGACTCTGCCTTCTACTTCAATTGCGTCTTTGCGCGCCATGTCAGAATTTCTGGATCGTCCTTCGTGATCAGAACCGTGTGCTCGAAGTGCGCCGAAGGCATTCCATCCGCTGTGCGTACCGTCCACCCATCATCGAGCAATCTTACGTCGGAGGTGCCGATATTGATCATCGGCTCAATCGCTAACGTCATCCCAGCTTTCAACTTCGGACCGCTGCCGCGTTTGCCGTAATTGGGTATCTGCGGTTCCTCGTGCATTTTTCGACCAACACCGTGTCCAACGAATTCACGCACGACTGAAAAACCAAAGCGGCACGCTTCATCCTCAATTTCAGCGCAGATGTCGCCAACGCGCCTGCCTTCACGCGCAGCTACGATCGCGCGGGTTAAGGCATTTTCTGTCGCGCGCAATAACTGGTCGGTGCGTTCGTCAATGATACCCACGGGCACAGTAGTCGCGTTGTCCCCTACCCAACCATCCCGCACGATCCCAATATCCAGTTTTACGATGTCGCCATATTGAATCCGCCGTTGGCCACCGATCCCGTGCACCACTTCGTCGTTCAGCGAAATGCAAATGTTTCCTGGAAAAACGCGATGCCCAAGCCGGTAGCCGAGAAATGCGCTTTTTACGTGCGCGTCATTCATGAAATCTGCCGCCGCTTCGTCCACTTCCTTTGTTGTGATACCGGGACGAACCAAATCACTAACGCGCTCGAGAATATCGCTCGCTGTGCGACATGCCTGCCGCATCTTTTCGATCTCTTTCGTGTTCTTTATCGGAATCATGCCTTGATTTTGTCTTCAATCAGCCGCGAAATATCGCTAAAGACTGCTTCGCGATCGCGGTTGCCGTCGATTCGATGTAGGATCGACATCTTTCCATAAAAAGATGCCAGCGGCTCGGTCTTGGTGCGAAACTCTTGCAATCGGGTTTGCAACACGCTCAGATCGTCATCACTGCGACGCACCAACGGACCATCGCAATACGGGCATACCGCGCGTTGTGAGAACTGCGCACTGGATGCGCTGGTGGTAAACCCGCACTCGCCGCATTGAAGCCTGCCGGTAATGCGATCGCGGACCGTCTGTTCCGATACCTCCAGCCAGATAGCCAAATCCAAGGCGGTGCGTAAACGCGCCAAAATGGAAGTCAGACTTTCCGCCTGTCGCAGAGTCCGGGGGAAACCGTCGAATACGAATCCGTGGCCGCCATGAAGGCGCAACCAGTCTTCGATTAATTCAATGATAATTTTGTCGGAGACAAGGCCACCGGTCTGCAGTACTTCGGCCGTTTTTTTCCCCAACGGCGTTCCCAGATCTCTTTCACGTCGCAAGATCGCGCCAGGCGAAGTAACCGGGATTCCAAATTGGCGCGTAATCATTTCTGCCTGGGTTCCTTTGCCGGACCCGGGCGCGCCGAGAAGAACAAGCCGCCTTTTCACCTATCGCCCGTAGAAGAAAATGGCGACGCCGGCGATTACCAGCACGGCGATCCCCACGTACAACCACATTAGCGCCCCACTCCCTGCCGCTTCGCCGCGACTATAGGAAGCCCGATCAAACGACCGCCCTCGAATACGACCCTTGCGCAAGAATCCATCGTAGTGCCGCTGAATAAGGTGTGTCTCCACCTGGCGCATGGTGTCGAGCATGACACCCACAATGATCAACAAACTTGTGCCGCCAAAAAACTGCGCCGTGATAACGGGCACATTTAATCCCTGGCTAAGAAGACTTGGCAGCACCGCTATCAGCGTAAGGAAAATCGCACCCGCGAACGTTAATCGCGTCATGGTGAAATCCAAAAAGTCCGCGGTTGGTTTTCCCGGTCGCACCCCAGGGATGTAACCGCCGTATTTCTTCAGGTCATCCGCGATTTGAGTTGGTTGGAACTGCGTAGCAACCCAGAAATAGCTGAAAAAGAAGATCATCGCCGCGAGCGCGACGTAATGGGGCCAGCCAGTGGAAAGGGCATTGGCGATACGGTTGGCGATCGGGCTGTTCTTAAAGCCGTAGCTGACAATCGTCGCAGGAAAAAGCAAAAGGGCCCAGGCGAAGATGATCGGCATCACGCCCGCGTAATTCACTTTTAGAGGCATGTATTGCGTTTGGCCCCCGTACATTTTTCGGCCAACGACGCGTTTGGCATATTGGACGGTAATTTTGCGTACGCCCTGCGTAATCGTGATCACCGCGGCGATCACGATGATCAAGAATAAGACGAGCAAAACAAGGACCATCGGATTCACCTGGCTGGATCCGGTCTGGGCCGAGGGCACAAAAGTCTTCCATGCCTGCGCAAGCGCGGCCGGCAGCCGCGCCACAATCCCCACAGTAATGATCAGCGATATCCCGTTCCCAATACCACGCTCGGTAATTTGGTCGCCCAGCCACATCAATAGAAGGGTGCCGGTAGTCAGTGAAACCACAGTCACGATTCGAAACTTCCAGCCGAGATCATCCACCAGCGGTATCCCCAGGTTCTTGATGGTGTCGATAATCCCCGGCAACATCGTGTGATACGATTCCGGGTGCTGAAACGACAGCGCCAGCAGGTATCCTTGGAAGACGCACAAGACGAGTGTCGCGTACCGGGTCAGCTGCATGATCTTTTGCCGGCCGCCATCTTCGCGCGCGAGTCGACCAAGTTGCGGAATCACCGCGGTCAGCAACTGCATCATGATGGATGCACTGATGTAAGGCATGATGCCCAGCGAGAAGACTGCACAATTTTCCAGGGCGCCACCGCTGAACAGGTTAAACAGCGCTGCAAGACCACCTCCGGTCCGTTGGCTAAGCGAATTGCGGAACCACTCCTGCAATACAGCCTGGTTGACTCCGGGAGTTGTGATCGCCGCCCCCAGGCGCACAATCACGATCACAGCCAGCGTAAACATGATACGCCGGCGCAATTCGGGAATTTTGACCGAGTTGAGAAACGCCGAAACCATCCGCTAAATGTGAAACCTCATGTGCGGGGAAGTTAGCTATCGCGCGATGCTTTCTTTTTCGCCTTGGCCGAGGTCTTCCTGGACGACTTTTTCTTCCGCGCCCCTGGCGACCCACCTTCGCCAACCGGTTTCTCAGCCTCTGCCTCGGACGCCGTCGCAGCATGAGGACGCTCTGCTTTTTCACGCAGGGTGATGGTCCCTCCTGCTTTTTCGATTTTTTCCCGGGCTGTCGTGCTGACTTTGTCGGCTTCTACCTTCAGGCCGTGCTTCAATTCTCCGTTACCAAGGATTTTGATTCCCACGAAATCACCCCGGATAAGATTCGACTCGCGCAGTAATTGCTCGTTAACGGCAGTGCCGGCCTTAAATCCGTTCAGATCATCAAGATTGACGATCGCATATCGCTTGTGAAAGCCCGCGTTATTGAATCCTCTCTTTGGGAGTCGCCGTATCAATGGCATCTGGCCACCTTCGAACCCAAGGCGAATACTTCCACCTGACCGCGCCTTTTGTCCCTTATGACCTTTGCCACTGGTTTTCCCATGACCGGAACTTTCGCCGCACCCGAGGCGTTTTACCCGATGTCGCGAACCGGGCCGCGGTTGCAAATTATGAAGACGCATCATTATGTCCTTTTCCGTCGCTGAAACGAATTCCGCGCATCTTAAAAATCTCGTCCCGCCGGCGAAGCGATTTCAGCGCGGCAATCGTTGCCTTCACGACATTGGCGTGATTGCTTGACCCGAGCGACTTGGCCAGCACGTCTCGGATACCGGCCGCTTCAGCGACCGCCCGCACACCTCCGCCTGCGATAACCCCGGTCCCCGGTGATGCCGGACGCAATAGCACTCGCGCTCCATCATATTCGCCGACCACTTCGTGAGGAATCGTGTTTTCGTTCAATGAAACTTTTTCCATGGCTTTGCGCGCTGCCTCGGAGGCCTTTCGAATGGCCTCTGAAACCTCGTTAGCCTTGCCAAATCCGCATCCCACTTTCCCGTCGTGATCTCCAGCCACGATCAAGGCGCTGAAGCTGAAACGGCGTCCGCCCTTTACCACCTTGGCACAGCGGTTGATAAACACGACTTTCTCGGTCGTATCGCCCTTCGCCGCGGGGGCCTTATCTTGCCTGCGCATGTCCGGTCTTCTGCCTGAAGTTGTTTGAGCCATGAATTAAAATTTTAGACCGCCTGCACGGGCCGCGTCTGCTAATGCCTTTACTTTTCCGTGATAAAGAAAGCCGCCGCGATCAAAAACGACTTGCTCGAGTTTTTTCGCCAGCAAACGCTCCGCGATTGCTTTGCCGATTTGCTCTGCCGCAGTCTTGTTTGCACCCGTCTTGTCTTTACCCATTAGTGAACGGTCCGCGGTTGATGCAGCGACTAGCGTCCGTCCGGAGTTATCGTCAATCACCTGGGCGTAAACATGTTTGCCGGAGAAATGAACTGATAGTCGCGGCCGTTGGGCCGTGCCTGCCACCCTTTTCCTGATCCGTCGATGAACACGCTGCCGCGCCGCTTTACGAATCGTCGCCATAATTATTGAACGGTCTTCCCTTCTTTGCGACGAATCTGCTCGCCCGCGTAGCGAACGCCTTTGCCCTTGTACGGTTCAGGTGGGTAAAAGCGACGAATGTCTGCCGCCACCTGGCCAACCATTTTTTTGTCCACACCCTGGACCGTGATCTTCGTGTTATCCGCGACAGTGATTTTGATGTCCTTTGGAATTGAAAATGAAACCGGATGGGAAAAACCGAGACTCAAGTTAAGCGCGGATCCCTGAACGGCGGCCTTGAATCCAACGCCTTCGATCTCGAGTTGCTTGGTAAAACCCTCGCTAACGCCCTGCACCATGTTGTGAACAAGGCTACGCGAAAGCCCATGTAACGCTTTCACGCTGCGTGATTCTGCTTCGCGCACCACGGACACCCGATTGTCCTGCACGGTGGCCCGAATCCGACGGGGAAGTCGCCACTCCAGTTTTCCCTTGGGGCCCTCCACCGACACTGCGCCCTCCTGGTCAACGTTTACTTTGACCTTGTCTGGGATCTCGATCGCCTTGTTTCCAATTCGTGACATGAGTTCGTGATTCGTTAACTGTCTTAAATCCGTTACCAAACGTAGGCCAGTAGTTCGCCACCCACTTTTTGCTTCCGAGCTTCGCGCCCCGACAAAACGCCACGTGATGTGGAAAGAATCGCCAAACCCATTCCTCCTAAAACGCGGGGAATTTCATCGGCGCCAACGTAACGTCGCAACCCAGGCCGGCTTACCCGGCGAAGGCCCGCGATGGCGCTCGAGCGGTTCACGATCTTGTTCGTAATCTTGATGCGCGGATGCGAAGCACTGGTGTCGACCGAATAATCGGAAATGTAACCTTCATCCTTCAGAATGCGTGCGAGCTCAGCCTTGATTTTCGAATATGGGATTAACACTTCCGGTTTTTGCGCACGCGTGCCATTGCGCACTCGTGCGAGAAAATCAGCAATTGGATCAGTAACGGTACTCATGGAAATCAGGCGGCTTGCGCAGCGGGCTTCTTTGCCCTGTCACTAAACGGCATTCCCATTTCGCTTAACAGCGATTTGGCTTCCTCGTCGGTCTGCGCCGTGGTGACGATTGTAACATCAAATCCGATGTTGCGCTTGATTTTATCCAACTCGACTTCCGGGAAGATCGATTGATCCGAAATCCCCAGAGTATAGTTGCCATGGTCGTCAAAGCAGCGCGGAGACACGCCGCGGAAATCGCGGATGCGTGGAAGCGCCGCTTTGATGAAGCGTTCGAGAAATTCGTACATGCGCTCTCCACGCAGGGTCACCTTTGCGCCAATCGCCTGGCCCTTGCGCAATTTGAAATTGGAAATGCTTTTCTTGGCCAGTGTTTCCATTGGGCGCTGGCCGGTGATTAATGCCAGCTCAGCCTTCGCTTCCTCCAGTGCCTGCTTCACATCGGATTGCGAGCCGACTGAAGTGTTAATAACCACTTTTTGGACTCTGGGAACCTGATGAACGTTTTTGTAACCGTGCAGCTTCTGCAGCGCCGGCATGACGCTCTCCCTGTAATGACGATGAAATTCGTTTTCCATTTGTCAGTTTTCTAGGCTGCCTTCTGCGCTTCTTTTTCTTTTTTCGTTTTCTTTGCCGGCTTTTTCTCAGCCTTCTTCTCACGCTCGATCAGTTTCACGTTCGAAATATGAATGGGGCCTTCCCGTTCGGCGATTTTTCCACTCGGGTTATCCTGGGACTTCCGAAGGTGTTTTTTGATGATTCGCACGCCTTCAAC
>Ga0081455_10001398_pt1 | contig 29814 bp, 26 predicted proteins | sample TabmetS3T2R1_FD_70207 | JGI IMG/M metagenome (GOLD analysis project Ga0081455, IMG submission 70207) | Tabebuia heterophylla rhizosphere microbial communities from the University of Puerto Rico - S3T2R1 | ecosystem: Host-associated > Plants > Roots > Rhizosphere ... | reverse complement strand
TCCGTTGCCGTTCTCGTCATGATAGAAGGCGATCGCGTAACGCCCGGGAGACGGCGCGACCAGGCAAGCCTCCACGTGATCCCCCATCACAGGAATTCGAATGCGGTTGATTCGCTTGCCCTTGGCCAGAAAATCGCCGGGCTTGTCGGGATAGAGGACAACCGTCACAGTGCCGGCGGGGGGGACCCGGATGCCGGAAATCACAACATTGATCCGGACGCCATCGGAGACATGAATACACGCGTCAAGAGGACTATCCGGGGCCGCAGCCCAAATAGGGGCGACCCCTCCGAAAGCTGCCAACAGCAGCGCCGGTCCTCCGACGCGCACCGAAAGCTTTTCGAACCACCCTGTCACGGCACAGGTCCCTCCTGTCTCGCGGTAGGTATAACGCGCCCGAGCCCGCACGCCGAGCGCATCCATGAGTAACGAAGTGGGGCGGGAAACCAAGCAGCGGACGGCGCGACGGCTCGGCCGCTATGTGCTGTTTGAAACCCTGAAGCCTTTGCTGGCTGGCCTCGGCGTGATCCTGGTCGGGCTTTTGCTCGAACGCGTCCTGCGCCTCATCGACCTCATCTCGAGCCGCCGCGGCGGCCTCGACCGGTTGCTCGAGCTCATCGTCAATCTCGTGCCCCACTATCTCGGGCTCACTTTGCCCGCGGCATTCTTCTTCGCCCTCGTCGTCGCCATCACCCGGCTCAACACGAACACCGAGCTCGACGCCATCAGCAGTGCGGGCCTTTCGCTTTACGATCTCGTGCGGCCGCTCATCGGGCTCGGCGTCCTTCTGGCGTTCCTGAGCATCCTTATCTTCGGCTTTCTTCAGCCTTACAGCCGCTATGCCTATCGCGCCATTCTGCACGCGGTGACCACCGGGGAATGGGACGGCACCGTCGTGGACGGCGCGTTCACCGATGCGGGCGGCGGGTTCACGCTTTCGGCCGATGCCGTCGACGCAACCGGACGGTACCTCACCGGCGTGTTCGTCCGCCAGATTGAGGGCGCGACAGAGATGGTCACAACCGCACGCTCGGGCGTGATCGTGCCGGACAAGAAGACGGACAGGCTTCTGCTCATGCTGGAGCACGGCAGCCGCCTGCGCATTGCCGGAGAAGATCGCAACAATGCGATCGCGTTCGACACGATGACCCTCGAGCACTCATTTCCGGCGGACGCGGCCCCCTTCCGCCCGCGTGGCAACAGCGACCGCGAGCTCACGCTCGTCGAGCTGATCCGCGAGCAGAAGAACCCGGACGTTTCAGCCGCCCAGAAGGCTCAATACCGTTCGGAGTTTCACCAGCGGCTGGTTCGCGCGGCAGCCCTTCCGATCCTGCCTTTGCTCGCCTTCCCCGTGGGCAAGGCCGCACATCGCACCCGGAGTGCCTTCGGTTATCTCATCGGTGGTCTCATCCTTCTCCTTTTCCACCATGTGATTCAGCTCGGCGAAAGCCTTGCCGACACCCGCGTGCTCTCGCCTTATCTCGGCCTCTGGGCACCACTTGCGCTCTTTGCCGCCTTTTCGATCTGGGCGTTCCACCGCACGGATGCATCGCCGAAAGGCAGTCCGTTCAACGCCGTTCTCCAATCTCTCGAGCGCCTGATCGATGCGGGCTCGGCACAGCTTGGACCGCGAAAGCGCACGCCCGCATGACGCTCACCCGCTATGTGTCGCGCTTGTTGCTGGCTCGGTTTCTCACGGCCGTCGTCGCGCTCGGAGGCCTTGCAGGCCTGCTCGATCTCATCGACAACATACACACGGTGCTCGACAGACGCGGCGAGGCTGTCGACATTCTGGTCTATCTCGGGTATCGCCTGCCGAATATTCTCATCGGTGTCTTTCCGCTGGCAACGCTGATTGCGGCGATCTTCTCGTTCATGGGCCTCGCGCTGCACCAGGAGATCGTCGCGCTGCGCAGCGCGGGCGCCACCTTCGTGCGGCTGGTCCGCGCTGCACTTCCCGCTGCCGCCCTCCTCGGAGGAGCCTACAGTCTGCTCTGGAACATTGCCGCGCCGCGCGCGGAGATCGCCTTGAACGGCTGGCTCGGCCCACCGGAAGCCGCGGCAGATGAAAAACCGCAATCTCATTGGATCCGTCTCGGTTCCGTCCTTCTCTCCTTCGATACGGTGTTCGGACAGGGAACCGAGCTTGCGAATGTGATGATCTACGAGCGCAAGCCCGACGCCAATCTCTTGCGCTGGCAAAAAGCGGAGCGTGCCACTTATCTCTCCGGCGACACTTGGCGGCTCGACGGCGTGCGAATCTTGCTCGCTGACGGCACCGACGCAGGGTCGGGAACGATGGAGTGGCACACGCCGTTGCGTCCCCGTGACGTCTTGCTCGCGGCGCTCCCGACAACGCAGGGCGCCGTCGCTCAGCCGCGCCGTACGCAGCCCTTGGGCTGGATCGGCGCCAATAGCCAAGCCTATTACGCGACGCGGGCGCAGGTCTCCGTCGCCATCGTGCTTGTTCCCATCATCATGATATGTCTTACCATTCCAGCCGCGACGACAGCGGGCCGCAGCGGCGGCACCGCAGGTCGCGTGGGCCTCGCACTCGGCGTAGGCCTTGCCTTCGCTCTCGTCGATGGGCTTCTCAGGACGCTGGGCGAGGCCGGGGCTTTGCCGCCTTTCGTTGCGGCCTGGAGCGGCTCGCTGCTCTTCCTGCTCGTCGGCGCCACGACACTCCTGTACATTCAGGACTAGAGGAGGCGGGGGCGGATGAATCGGTCGAACTGGACAGGGCGGAGCAGCGATCTCGGCCGGATGTCTCTGCAGGATCTGCTCCAGGCTTTCGTGCGGACGCGCGCGATCCAGCTTTATGCCGCGCTCGCGCTCGTAAGCGTCACCGCCGCCATCTTTCTCACAACGGCGCCGAGCCGAACCGCGCTCGCCGCGTTCGTCATGGTGCCCGTCTATCCCTTTGCCGAATATCTCATTCACCGCTTCATTCTGCACAACCGCGCGCTCTACCGGAGTCCGTCGACTGCGGCGACGTGGAAGCGGATCCATTTCGACCACCATCAGGACCCGCGCAAGCTCGAAGTTCTCTTCGGCGCGGTCTGGACGACTTTGCCGACCATCCTGGTGCTGACGATTCCTTTGGGCTTCACAATCGATGGGGCAGCGGGCGCCATGGCCGCCTTCGCCGCAGGGCTCCTCCTCTTCATCAACTACGAGCTCTGCCATTGCCTGCAACATCTCAACTACACGCCTCGGAGCGCGATCCTGAAGCGTATGAAGCAGCTTCATCTCGCCCATCATTTTCACAACGAGCAGGGCAATTTCGGCATTGTGATGTTCTGGGTGGACCGGCTGTTCGGCACATTCTACGGCTCGGTCACGGCAACGCCGCGTAGCCCGACGACCTTCAACCTGGGCTACGACCGCAGCGAAGCTGCGCGCTATCCCTGGGTGGCGGAACTCACTGGTGCGCTTCCGAAGGAGCGGCCCTCCGAGCCCGGCTCTACGTCTCCGTCGCGTCAAATGGGAACGTCCTAGCGTGACCGGCGGCGCAGTGGAGATCGTTCCCGTCGAGAGCAAGGCCGTGCTGTCCGAGTTTATCGCGCTGCCCAAACGTCTGCTCACGGACGATCCGCATTGGATCGCACCGCTCGATCTTGAGCGCCGTCAGGTTTATTCCCCGGGAGGCAGCGTTTTCATGCGCCGCGCGGAGGTGAAGCTCTGGATCGCCCGGCGCGGCGGCCGGACGGTTGGCCGGATCAGCGCGCAGATCGATCCTCTGGACGCTGCGGGTCTCACCGAGGGAGCCGGACAATTCGGCTCGCTTGCCGCCATCGATGACGCGGACGTCTTCTCAGCGCTTCTCGAAACGGCGGAGGGCTTTCTGAAGGAGCGCGGAAAGCGCATGGCGCGGGGCCCGTTTACGCTGTCGATCAACGACGAGTCGGGCCTTCTGATCGACGGCTTCGAGACGCCGCCCATGATCATGATGGGGCACGATCCGCGTTATGCGGGCCTGCGGATGGAAGGTGCAGGCTATACCAAGGCGCAGGATCTGCACGCGTTCCTCATCGACCTCGAAAAGGAGCCGACGCGGCTCGCGCGCGCCGCACTCGAGCGGCCGCCCATCAACACGGTGCATCTGCGCCCGCTCGACATGGCCCGCTACGAAGACGAGGTGAAGCTCATCGTCTCGATCTTCAACGATGCCTGGAGCAACAATTGGGGCTTCGTGCCCATGACGGAAGATGAAACGCAGGAGCTGGCCGACCGTCTGCGCCCGCTCATTCGCTCCGAGCTCGGGGTATTTGCCGACGTCGGCGGTGTGCCCGCCGGCTTCATTCTCGCGCTGCCCAATCTCAACGAAGCCATTCATGATCTGGATGGTCGCCTTCTGCCGTTCGGCTGGGCGAAACTCCTTTACAGGCTCAAGCTTCAAGGGCTCGAAACCGCTCGGGTCGCGCTCATGGGTGTGCGCCGGTCTTTGCACGGCTCGGTGACGGGCTCGGCTATTCCCTTCCATCTCATCGGACGCTTGTGGCGGGCCATTCGGCCTTTGGGCTATCGCCATGTCGAGCTGTCCTGGATTCTCGAAAGCAACGTGGCGATGCGGAGACTGCTCGAAGGGCTCGGCGCGACGACCTACAAGACCTATCGCGTGTATGAGAAGACGCTGACGTGAACGGCGCGACAGCGCTCATCCTGGCAGGGCGCCGTCCGGGCGGTGATGCGTTCGCCACCCGCGCCGGCGTATCGCACAAAGCGCTGATCCCGATATGTGGCGTGCCCATGATCGCGCGGGTGGTTCGGGCGCTTCAGGAGAGCGGGCGCATCGCGCGCATGGTTGTCGCCATCGAAGACGCGGATGCGCTCCACGGATGTTCTGAACTGGCGGAACCGCTCGCACGCGGCGAGGTCGAAATCGTTCCGGCCGGTATCTCGCCGGGCGCTACGGTCCGCCAGGTGCTCGAGCGTTTTTCCGGGCCGTGGCCGCTTGTGGTCACGACCGCGGACCACGCGCTGCTGCGCCCCGAGATGATCCGTGTCCTTCTTGATCAGGCACCTCCGGACGCAGATGTGGTGGTCGGCACTGTTGCGGCGGAAACGCTTCATGCCGCCTATCCGGAGGTGCGCCGGACCCTGCTGCGGTTCAGGGACGGCGGGATCAAAGGCGCCAATCTGTTTCTCTTTCCACGCACTGCGGCTGCGGGGGCGCTCATGGCGTTCTGGCAAAGCGCAGAGCAGGATCGCAAGACACCCTGGCGTCTGGTGGCGCGTATCGGCCCCATGACCGCGCTTCGCTTCGTGCTCGGATGGCTGCCCGCCGGTGAGGTCTTACAGCGCTTGTCGCAGCTGACGGGCGCGCATGTCGCGTTCGTGCGTCTGCCTTTCGCCGAAGCGGCGCTTGATGTCGACGATGAAGAGGATCAAGCGCTCGCCGAACAGATCCTGCGCCGCCGAAGCTAGTGTAGTAGACGTTCAAGCAGGATCGAACTCAACCTACACTCTGTGTCATTGCCGGGCTTGACCCGGCAATCCAGGGCCGCAAACTCGAAGCGTGCTGCCCTGGATCCCCGGGTCAAGCCCGGGGATGACACTGAGTGTGATGTGAGTCTGTTTGGAAGTCCGACGCTTAGCTTGCGGCGACTTTGATCTCGGGGACGCGGAGCGGCTGCAGCAGGCACGGGACGAAGCTTTGTGCGTTGTTCAGGTCCGTGACGCTATCGATCTCGCACCAGGAGAGTCCCTCGATCGAGACCGAACCGACCAGGCCCAATCGGGCGAGACCGTTCACGGCCGAAAGATACCACAAGCGCAACCCATTCGCGCCGCGGAGCGCATCTTCGATGCTGCGCAGGAAGGGCTGATTGCTTTCCACCCTGAACAGATGAAGGCCGATCGCCTCGCCATGCACGCTGTCGGTCGGCAGACTCTTGCCGATGGCGAGCACCCGCGTTCCGTCGAGCTCGACCTTCATGTCGTCGGTATCGTAGAGCGCCTTGCGGTCGATGGTGACGGTGATGGGGGAGGACGCTTCGGTCAGCACGGTTCCGAGCACCGAGGGTTCGAACAGCGTGTCACCGTTCAGGATCAGGAACGGCCCTGAAAGCTCGTGACGGGCGACGAACAGGCTGGCGAGATTGTCGGAGACTGAGTAGAAGGGATTATGCAGCGTACGGACTTTGATCCCCGGCACCGGGCACTGCGCGACGAACGCGTCCACCGCGTCGGCGCCGAAGCCCGTGACAATCACAGCCTCCCGCACCCCATTTGCGGCAAGTCCTTCGAGCTGCCATTGCAAAATGGGCTGCCCTCCCACTTCCAGGAGGCATTTGGGACATGCTTCAGTCAGGGGCAATAAGCGCTTGCCCTGGCCCGCACCAAGAATGATGGCTTTCATTACTTTCTTTTCGACTCTGCTGCCCCAGACCCGTCGGCCCCCAGGTCCTCTCCCTTTGAGAGGTGCCCGCCCCGACCAGAACCCGGTCGGCCGACCCATCACCGATTATTGCGGTAATATGACGGCTGTTGCCACTCCAATTCAACCCTCCGCTTCCCGGCTTGCCGGCCGCCCGGGGCGTTTGCCCCTAAAACCGACTGGAAAGGCCGGACGATGCGGGCCGCGATAAGGGCGGTCTTTGCCTCCCCCTCGATCGACCGGATTTTCCGCAACGCCGGCAAGCTTCTGCGGGGCAAGGCCATCGCGGGGCTGCTGAGCCTCGCCTATCTCGGGATCGCCGCCCGCAGCCTCGGCCCCCAGGATATGGGCGCTCTCGTCCTCGCCCACGCCTATGCCATGACGATCGCCGGCGTGATGCGCTTTCAATCCTGGCAGGCTGTCATACGGTTCGGCGTGCCGATGATCGCCGACAACAAGCCGGCCGATTTCCGGGCGCTCATGCGCTTCACCATCCGCCTCGATGTGCTCACGGGAGCGGCGGCCATGGCGCTCGCGGCCCTCGGCGTGCCCCTCGCGGCGCGGCTTTTTCACTGGAGCGACGAGGTCACCCGTGTCGTCTATGTCTATTGCCTGGCTGTGCCGGGCCTGATTGCGGCGACGCCCACCGGAATCCTGCGCCTGTTCGGCCGGTTCGAGCTCCTGAGTCTGCAGCTCACGCTGATGCCCGCCGTCCGGTTGGCGGGCGCGCTGACCCTTTGGGCGCTCGGCGGCGGCGCGGCGGCCTTCATCGCGGTCTGGATCCTGAGCGCGTTCGCAAACGGCGCGAGCCTCTGGATTCTAGGACTTCGGGATCTCAGACGGCGCGGGCTGATGCCGGATCTGTTGGCCCCGAGCGAAGCACCCACGGATCGCGCGTGGCTGCCCTTCATGATCAAGACCAATCTGTCCAGCACCATCGACATGGTGCACGGCTCGCTGCCGGTGCTCATCGTGGGGGCCGTGCTCGGCAGCGCGGCTGCAAGCTTTCTGCAAATCGCGATCAATGCGACCAACGTCCTTGCCCATCCGACGAACATGCTGAACCAGGCGACCTATCCGGAGCTTGCAGAGGCCGCCAATTCCAGGGGCAGGAAAGAAATGGTCGCGCTTACCTTCCGCTCCATTCTCATCGCGATCGCTTTTGCGTCGCCCGTGGTTCTGACGTTCGTGTTTTTTTCCGGAACCGTCGTCACGCTCATCGCGGGCGCGCATTTCCTGCCCGCGGCGCCGATCGTGGCCCTCATGGCGGTGAGCCAGCCACTCCGCATCGCGTCCGTGATGCTTGATTCCGCGGTGCTGGCGCGCGGACACGCGGGCGCAAGCCTCGCCGCCCAGGTGGTGTCGGCAATCGTCCATCTCGGCGCGCTTGCGATCCTTTTGCCGCTCGCGGGCGTCATCGGGGCGCCGATCGCCCTGATGCTCGGGCGGACGTCCATGATCGCGCTGCTCGGCGCGCGTGTCGTTTCGGATTGAGCGATGACATCCACGGCGCCGCGCTTCGCCTTTCTCGCTCTGGGAGAAGCTCACCAGCTCTTCCACATTCTGGGGCCTGCGGCAGCGCTTGCGCGAAACGGACACGACGTCACGTTCTTGGTCTCTTCGGTGTGGCACGAGCGCATTGTCGCTCAATATGCTCCGCACAGCGGCCTCACAATCGAGCGTCTGCGCACGTTGCCGCAACGGGACGCATCCATCTCCGCGACGCCGAGCCGGCTTTCGACACTCGTTCTGAACGCGCACCGTTTCGCGGGTTTCGAGGTCCTTGTCACGCCCGAACGGAGCTCTACGCTTCTCAAACGCCTAGGCCTTTTTCGCGGCAAGCTCGCACATATTCCCCACGGCGCAGGTGACCGCGAGGCGGGTTACGATCCGCGCATCCGATATTTCGATCTCGTCTTTGTCGCCGGCGAAAAAGACCGCCGCCGCATGATCGCGCGAGGGCTCGTCCGCGAAGACGCGTGCATCGTCGCGGGCTATGCGAAATTCGACCTCATCAAGGACCCGCCGCCGCGGTTCTTCGACAACGACAATCCGGTCGTCCTCTACAATCCCCATTTCGACGCCCGGCTTTCGTCCTGGCCGGCGATGGGTCCGGATCTCGTCAGCGCCTTCGAAATGGAAGAGAGCTGTAATTTTATCGTCGCCCCGCACATCCGCATGAGGGGCACGCTGCGCGAGAGCTTTGACGCTCTCGCCGCCCGCAACACGAAGACCCATATCCGCTTCGATTCCGGCAGCCTTCACTCCGTCAACATGGATTACACGCGCAGTGCGGCGCTTTATCTCGGTGATGTCAGCAGTCAGGTCTACGAGTTCATTCGCACGCCGAAGCCCTGCGTCTTTCTCAATCCGCGCGGAGTGGCGTGGCGCAACGACGAGCACTATGCGCATTGGCATTTCGGCCCGGTTGCGACAACGGTAGGCGAAGCCATGAGCCTCATGCGCAGTGGCCTCAATGCGCCGGGAGACTTTACCTCGGCCCAGCGCGAAGGGCTTCGCGAAGCCATCGTCCAATCAAGCGCGACGGCTTCGGAAGAAATCGCCGCAGTGCTGAGCAATGTTCGGTGACGGACAAAATCCGGATCCGGTCACGCGTTCGCCAAGAAAGAATTTGATCCTACTGCCACCCCTCACCCTTCATCATTTCAAAGGGTTACCTCTTCGTCACCGGTCCGCGTTATCGCGTTGTTAACCGCGAGGCCGCAGACTGCGGCACTTGGCAGCATCTGGTGGTGCCATGAACCAGCCCGTTCGGCCTATAGAGCCCTTTGCCTTCGAGAACGATCGGCAGACGAAGCCGCAGGCCTCCGACTCCGTCGTTCACGTCCCGATCCGGGATCCGGAAGGCGCCATCCGCGTCGCCATTATCGATGACGATCCCGCTATCCTGGAGTCCATCGGCGAAGCGCTCCGCGCGCCCTTTTTTGAGACTGCCGCGTCCGACAACGCCGAGGCCTTTTTCCGGAGCGTCGAGGAGCTCAGTCCCCATGTGGTGTTGATCGATCTGCAGATGCCACACCAGGACGGCGTCGACATTCTTCGCCGTCTGCGCGAGCAGGGCTTCGGCGGTGAGGTCGTCGTGATGAGCGGCGCGGACCAGCACGTTCTCGAAACGGCCCGCCGCATGGCGGCGGCAAGCGGCCTGACCGTCATGGGCGCCTTGCACAAGCCCTTTACCGCAAAGCAGCTCATCAATGCCGTGGACAAGAACAACGGCGACGGACGCATGGGCGGCCTGCGCATCAAGACCGCGCTCAACGAGCGCGAGATCCGTCCTTATTTCCAGCCCAAGGTCCAGTTGGAGAGCGGGCTTGTCGTCGGCGCGGAGGCCCTCTCGCGCTGGCACCACCCGGAGCGTGGTCTTCTCCTGCCCAACGGATATCTCAGTTCCGTCCGCGCCGCCGGCGGGCAAAGCGTGCACGATTTTTCGATCCTCGAAGGCTCGATGGAATTGGCCGCCAAGCTCAACGCCATGGGCCACAAGCTCAAATTCGCGGTGAACTTCACGGCCGACGTCGTGATCGGCAACGAGTTCCTGGATGTCGTGAAGGACGCGCTTGCGCGTCACGGAGTGGTCCCAGAACAACTCGTCATCGAGCTCACGGAAACAGACGCGGCCGAAAACATCAAGGCGCTCACCGAGCGCCTTCTCAAGCTCCGGCTCATCGGCGCGCATCTGTCGATCGACGATTTCGGGACGGGGCATTCGTCGCTCACCCGGCTGCAGCAGCTTCCGGTCAGCGAGATCAAGATCGACCGCTCCTTCGTCATGGGGCTCACCGACTATTCCGACGACTATGCAATCGTCCGCTCGATCGTCGACCTCGCGCACTCCATTCGTTGCCCCGTCGTCGCCGAGGGGGTCGAGACGATCGATACACTCGACACATTGCGCAGGATGGGGTGCGACATGGCCCAAGGCCATATCTTTTCGCCTGCGGTGAACGAGGCGACGTTCCTTGCCCTGGTGAAAAACCGCACGCCCGCCTCGTCGGAGAGCGAAGGCTAAGCGCGCTTCATCCGCAGGCGCAACTCGGCGCCGCCGGACCAATTGCCGAGCTTGATGGTGCCGTCCATATTTTCGACGATGCGGCGGCAGAGAGCGAGCCCAAGGCCCGTGCCTTTGCCGGGTTCCTTGGTGGTGAAGAAGGGCTCGAACGCCTTCTCCGCCTTTTCGTCGGGAAAGCCCGGGCCCGTATCGCGAACGGTCAGCTCGATCACATCCTTGCCGATCGTTGTGGCGGTGATGAGGATCGCGCGGCGTGTCGACCCGTCGCGCGCGGTCTTGCCCGTATTCGACTCGAGTGCGTCATGCGCATTCGAGACGAGGTTCAGAATCACCTGGCTGAACTCGAGCGGATTTCCGAGCGCTTCGATATCGTCGGCGATATCGACGTCGATTTCGATCGAGGCTTTGCCGAGCTTGTGTTGAATGATGCCGACGGCCTCGAGGACAGAAGCCTTGACGCGGAACGGCGCGTGAGTCCCTGTCGAGCGCCGCGTGAGCACGCGCATGTTCGACACGATCTTCGATAGCCGGTCGAGCTGCGTCTGAACGCGGGTGAGCTTCGTTCCCAGCTTGTCCCGGCCGATATCCGCGCCGCTGTCGACCGCATCCTTGAGGTTGCTGATCGCAAGGGTCATCGCTGTGAGCGGCTGATTGATCTCGTGGATGATGCCGGCCGCCATCTCGCCGATGGTGGCGAGCTGGGACGCGTCCACGACCTTCTGCCGTTCTTCATCGTTGACGTAAGCCTGAGATGCCATGAGCGACAATCTCGCGCCGAGCCCCTGATGCCGCGTGCCGAAAAAGTGAGGCTTCCGATGGAGGCAGAGAAGAAGAGTGGGCTTCGATCCGCCACTCAGCTTTATGACAAGCGCGCTGCGCGGCGGCGTCTCGTCGTCGAGGCCGTGCAGCGCCAGCTCTTCCGGAATTCGCAACGTCGCCGCGATATCGGCTTGCGCAAAAAGGTCTAGGGCGATACGGGACCAGTCGAGCGCGGCGATCCGCGTGTCGGTTGCGACCGAGACGGTGAACGCGCCGGACCATTCCTGCTGCAGGATCAGCGCCGCCTCGAACTCGAGCGCCGGCGCTAGAAGGGACATGAGCTCGTCGAACACCTGGCGGCTGGGCTTTCCGCTTGTGAGGATGCGCAGGCCGTCGAGCAGGATTTCCGTTTCGCGACGCAAATCGGCCTCGCGGTCGCGTGCGGTCTCCAGCTTGCCGATGAGCGCGCGCGCGTGGCCGTCGGTCAAGGCGCCGATGTCGGCGCCGACCAGACGCCGGGCGATGCCGTGCCACGTCCCGTCCTCTGCACGGCTTCCCGAGAGCTCAAGCGCAAGCTCCGCGTTCGTCATCGAGCGCAGACTGACGCGAGCCCCGCGGAACGTGCCGCTTCTCGGAAGCTCCAAGAAGGAGTCCAGGCGTTTCCCTTCGAGCACGCTCAAGGACATATCCTGCCCGAGATGGACGACGTCGCGGACGCAGGTGTCTCTGTCGGCGCCCCAGAAGATATCGGCGCCGAGACGAAGCGCGTGAGCCATGCGCTCCTCGAAAGCGTTGGCCGCGGTGTCGGTGGCCCGGGCGACGTGCGCCTTGCGTGCGGCCGACAGAAGCGCGCCGCCGAGACCGCACAGACCTTCGAGCACATGCTGCTCATCGAGCGTCGGCTCCATCCGGAAAAAGGCGAGCCCGCTTGCGACGCCTTCTTCACCGTCGCTCAATCTGAGGCCGAAGACCGAAGCGGTGCCCTGGCCCCAGGCATGCCGCCCGAGCGCAAAGCACCCGGACCGGCCCTTATGGCGCGAGGCGTCGCCGGCAAGTGCGGCGATGAGGCTCGTGGGCGGCGTGGCGTCGGGTGCGGACACGACGGTCCCGATGCGAAGTGTGTTCGCCGTGCCGCGACGAGTGTCGAACACGCTCACTTGAACGGAGCTCGTCGAGGCCAGAACGAGATTGGCGAACCAGGAGAGCGTCGCGCCGGTCGAGCCCGCCTGCGGCTCGAATGCCGCCAGGAGATCGGCGATGCCGTCCGACGACAGTTTCCGGTCCGAGCTTGAACGTCCCCCCGACATCGCGGCCCCCTACATCGACCAGAGGCGCAGCTCGGGCGGCACCGGCTGGTCTTCCTCGGTCAGCGGCAGGAAGATGCGCACGGACCACTGATCACCACCGGCCTCGTCGATGCGCACGCGGCCGTTATGGAGGTGCAGGACGATGCGCGATTCCACGAGCTTGAGCGTATCGCCTCTGATCTCGTCGAGATTTCTGATGGTGCTCGACAGATCCTGAGCGAGTGCCTTGAACGGGCGAACATTGAACTGCTGAGAGGTGATCTTGTAGGTGAGCACAAGCTCCCGGCCCTCTTTGATGTTCGTGACCACCAGACTGTCGCCTGGCGAAAGCGCTCCGATGAGCGCCCCTGAAATGTTGGTGAGGGCCCGCGCGAATTTTGCCTCGTCGGCGCACAGGAACGGCAAATGCGCGGGCAGGCGCGTCTTGAAGCGGATTTGATGCTGGACCGCTAGACGCTCGATGGCCGGGAGAAGGCGCTGCAGGATCGAGGAGAGATCGACGGGCGCGTAGTGTGGTGGCTCGTCGTCGGCCACGCTCGGAAGAACGCTGTCGATGATGGCGGAGAGGTGCTCTCCATCGCTCAGAACGGCGCGCACGAGGTCGGAAGCTCCGCTTCCCGAGGCGCCGATGGCTTGTCTCAGGTCTTTGAGATGATTGAGCAACGGCGCCAGTGGTGCACGAATCTCGTCGGCCACGGACTCGATGCCCGGCCGCTCCGATTGCAGCATCTTGCGCAGCGTTTCCTCGCGACGCGCGAGCGTCTCGGAGAGCGTGTCCAACTGCTGCGCCATCGCCTTGGTGTTGCTTTCCATCTGCGAGTGCTGGATTTCGCGCGCGGCCAGGCTTGCGATGTGCTGAGACGCGCGGCGCACGGTTTCGATGAGCTTGCGACCGTCGACCGGCTTGTTCAGAAAATCGAACGCCCGCGCGCGTACCGCGCCGGCGGCGACCGCTTGGGTCTCGTCGCCCGTCAGCATGATGAAGGCGAGGGGACGCGCCACATCGCTCGAGAGGGTTTCGATGACTTCCAGGCCGTTCATTTGCGGCATGTGATAGTCGACGACGACCACGCTGAGGTCTTTTTCCCTGGCGATGGTCTCGCGCGCCTTGGCGATGTTGTCGGCGTAGAACGCCCGGCATTGGCGCAGCGCGAGCGCTTCGCAGGCTTCCTCGGCAATCAGCGGGTCATCGTCGATGACGAGGACAGCGCAAGACGCCTCACTGCTCATGGCAATGCTCCAGTCGACCTGAAGCCATTACGCTAGGTGCATGGATCTTTCCCGCCGGTAAAGCGAAATGATTAAGAGCTTGTGTAGTGATTAACTCGCGGTAAAAATTAGTTTTCTACTACTTGCTATCAAACGATCGCTTTTGGTGTCATGTTGTTTTAAATGTTGTGTAAATTGAATTAAGAGATACTACTTAACCGCGCAGCAAGATCTTGCGGCCTAACGTCTGACCACTCAAATATTAGACCGAGTGGTCACAATGTCTGCGCGGAGGATTCAGCAGGCGCTAATATTGGCACTGATCGCCGCCGGCGGTTTGCTTCTCTTTGCCGATTTCTTCGGGCTGCGCCGCGACCACAAAAAAACGCAAGCAGCGGCTGCAGTTCACACCTTCACCATTGTTCGCACCGTCAAGCCGGTGAAACGCGGCAGCATCTTGCGCGCGGAAGATCTCGAGGTCCGTCCGTCGCCGAATAGTCCAGAAGTTGGAACACTATCCCAGGTTGCAGATGCGCGCGGCCGGATTGCCTCGCGTGACATCCCGGCCGCGGAGTCCGTCTCCGCCGCGAACTCGGTGCCCGCGCCCGCGCAAGGCACGCTCGCGTTGCTTATTCCGCCGGGACTGCGGGCCGTCGCACTGCGCGTCACGGACGACTCGGCGGTCGCCAATCTCATTCAGCCCGGCGACCACGTCGATGTTCTCCTTGTTTCCAACGCCATACATGCGCAGGCGGTGGGCGAGCCTCCCTTTCCGGATGCGGAGGCGCGCACGGTCTTGCAGAACATTCAGGTTCTGGCCGTCGGCGACGTCGTTGTCGGCGGCGTGAAGAGTGCGCCCAACTACCGCAACGTCACGCTCGCGGTCACGCCCAAACAGGCCGCGATGGTCGCGCTGTCGAAATCCGTCGGCACACAGGTTCTAAGCCTTCGCGCTACCGATGACGTCACGGATTCGAGTGCGGGCGCGTCGCTCACGACCGGCGATCTTCGTCTGTCGGATACCAACCGTGTTGCCACCATGACGGAAACAACGCCGTCGGACGCCGGCCACGCCGTCGAAGTCATTTCAGGCAGCCGCCGGTCGACGGAGATCGTGCCCTTGGGGAGGGGCCAATGACGGGGGATTTGCGGGCTTTTTGGGTGGGTGGTGTCGCTGCCTTCGCCCTCTTGCTGACCGGACTCTGCGCGTCGGCGCGCGCGGCGGAAGCCGTTTCGGTCGAGCGGGGCTATGAGAAATATGTCGAGCTCGGCTTTGCGGCGCGCCGCCTTTCGATCGGCGACACCAGGATCGCCGATGTCTCGCTGGTCGACGGCACGACCTTGCGTGTGCTCGGTCTCGTTCCCGGACGCACGACCTTTTCCGTCTGGCGCGAAGGCTCGAACAAGCCGACGATCTACGAAGTGTCGGTTTCGCCCGCGGTCTCCGCGCTGCGCCAGAAGCTTTCCGAGGATCACGCCCTCAGCGCGGCCCGTCTTTCGGTGGTCGGCGACAAGATCGTGCTCGATGGCGAGTTCAGCGATGCCGGTACCCAGAAGGACGCCCGCGACCTCGCAAAATTCATGACCGGCGCCGAGGTGCTCGATCTCTCAGAGATCAAGAACAACGAGGTCGTTCAGGTCGATGTCCAGTTCGCGACTGTTAACAAGACCACGCTCGACGCGCTCGGCATCAATTTTACGCATCTGGGACAGCAGTTTTCACTCGCTACGGCGGCCCCCAATACGATGCAGCCGGCCACGATGAATCCTGGCGGTATCCCCGGCCTCGATCTCGCTACGGTCTCTCCAATCGCCGGCGCCTTCGGCCTTCTGCTCGCGTCGCCGAAATACAACACGCTGTCGATTCTCAGCGCCCTGAAGAGCACGAACCTCGCGCAGACGCTCGCCGAGCCGACGCTTGTCGTCCGCAGCGGGGAGAAAGCCGATTTCCTCGTGGGTGGCGAGATCCCCATTCCCGTACCCCAGGGCAACACGTCGAACTCGATCACCATCGAATACAAGCGCTTCGGCGTCAGCCTCAAGGTCGAGCCGACCATCCTGAAGAACCGCCGCATCGCGCTGCACATCCGCCCCGAGGTCAGCGAGCTCGATTTCACCAATGCGCTCGTGCTGCAGGGCTTCACGATCCCTGCGCTGCGCACGCGCGAGACCGAGACGACCATCGAGGTCGCGAACAACGAGCCCCTCATTCTGGCCGGGCTGATGTTCAAGACCGCCGGCAAGGTGCATGAGAAGCTTCCCTATCTCGCCGACGTGCCCGTCATAGGCGAGGTGTTCAAGCGTGCGCAGGACACTCGCGAGGAGCAGGAGCTCATTGTCGCCGTGACCCCGCACCTCGTGACATCGGCGAGCCAGGATCGCTCCCGCCAGGAAAGCCTGCGCGGGCGCCTGAGCAAGATCTCTGTGGAGATGGACACTTCCCATCCCGAAGAAAAAAAGCCATGAACAAGCCCATCGTCGAATCCCATCATCATCCGATCGTCATCGTGTCGTTCGACGACGACTATGCGGCGAAGTTCATTCACGAGCTCGAGTCCGCGTGCCCGACGGTGCATGTGAGCCCGCTCATGCGGACGCTGCAGGCGAGCCTGGAGGCGCTTCAGCCGTCGATCGCGATCTTCGATCTGCAGGCCATCAAGACGGAAGAGCATTCCATTTTCGACATCATGGCGTCGATCACGGAAGGCTTTCCGCATGTTCGCAAGATTGCGCTGGGCTATCAGAACATGTCGGCCCAGGTTATCTCTGCCATGAAGGCGGGCGCCTGCGATTTCCTCGATCGGGAAGCCTCGCCGCAGGAGATCCGTGAAACCATCGTCCGTCAGCTCCGCCAGAGCCGTACCACGCAGAGCGAGCGGACGGGCCACGCCATCGCGTTGGTGAGCGGACGCGACAACGAAGGCGAAAGCCAGATCGTCGCCAATCTTGCGGCCCATATCGCCTCTGTCACCCCACGCAGCGACGACGTTCTCCTGCTCGATCTCAATCTCGAAAATTCTCGTCTCGAGATCGAATTCAACGTGGAGATAACTTATTCGGTTCATGACGCGATCAACGAGCTTCTGCGCCTCGACAAGCCCATTCTGAAGAACGTGCTCGCGCGCCACGAAAGCGGGTTGTTTCTCCTGCCGCTCGCGACGCGCAACAGGCATGATGAAGAGGTCTCCCCTCAGGAGCTCGCGACGCTGCTCAGCACGCTGCGCAGCTTTTTCGCTATCATCGTCATCAACGCCGGCTGCCTGCGGAACAAATATTGTCAGCCCTATCTCATCCCACTGTGCGATCAGATTCTCGTCGTCTGTCCGCAATTGATCGGTTCGGTGCGCGATGCCCTGGATATTTTCGGCGACGACGTGAGAGCAAGCAGCCCGGACACCAAATATTCGCTGGTGGTGTCTCACTATGATCCGGACATCGATCTCGCAGCCAATCAAGTCGGTGCGCGCATCGGATTTCCGCTGCTCGCGAGCGTACCGCGCGCCTCGGTCGCGCTCGCCAACAGCCACAATCTGGGCCAGCCGCTTGTGCTGTCCGCGCCGCGATCACCCTATGGGCGGGCCATACGCCATCTCGCGCAAAAGCTCCTGCCCACATTGATTTCGGAAGACGCCGAGGCGTCGCCGGTGAACGGCCTTCTCGGCCTGCTCGAGAAAATGAAGCAGAAGGTCGCCTGAGATGAAGCTCGCCAGGCCATCGGCGAATCCCAACGAGTCCGTTTCGGAACGTAATGCAGGCTCCGAGGAACTGCTGCAGCGGCTCAAATTCAGTGCCTACGAAGCGACGCTCGAGGGTCTCGAGGCGAAGAAGCTCACCGTCGACCGCATCTCCGGTGGCATGCTGCGGGACGAGATTGCCCGTTCCCTCGAAGTGGTCATCGCGGTCGAGGGCGTGACGCTCGGCGTCACCCAGCGTGCGAAGCTCATCGAGGAGGTGGAATACGAGTTTACCGGCCTCGGGCCCATTCAACCTTTTCTTGATGACAGCTCCATCGACGACATCATCGTGAACGGTCACAAGACGATCTATGTGGAACGCAAGGGGGAGCTCGAAGAGCGCCCGTCGCGTTTCAGGGATGATGTTCATCTCATGAACATCATCCAGCGCATCGTCGGGCCTATCGGGAGGCGCGTGGACGAATCCTCGCCCTATGTCGATGCGCGCCTCCCGGACGGCTCGCGCGTCAACGTGATCATTCCCCCCGTGGCGCTCGACGGCCCGATGCTCTCGATCCGCAAGTTCCGCGAGCAGCCGTTCAAGGCGAGCGAGCTTGTTCACCTGGAGATGTTGTCCAGGGAGATGCTTGGCTTTCTCGCCTCGGCGGTCAATTCGCGCCTCAACGTGCTCATTTGCGGGGGCACGGGTTCGGGCAAGACGACGCTTCTGAACGCGCTGAGCAGCTTCATCGGCAAGAAGGAGCGTGTCGTCACGATCGAGGATACGGCGGAGATCCGGCTGCAGCAGCGCCATGTCGTCCGCTTGGAAACGCGCCCGCGCAGCCCCGACAATCCCGCGGCCGAGATCAGCGCCCGCGATCTCATGCGCAACGCGCTGCGGATGCGTCCCGATCGCATCATCCTGGGTGAAGTGCGCGGGACGGAGGCCATCGACATGCTACAGGCGATGGGAACCGGCCATCATGGATCGATGGCGACGATTCACGCCAACAATCCCCGGGAATCGCTGGATCGCCTGGAGATTCTGGTCGGCCTCGGCGAAATGCGCGCGGATGCTCGCACACTGCGGCGCTATATCGCCAACAGCATTCAGATCGTGATCCAGGCCCAGCGCATGACGGGTGGCAAGCGCCGCGTCGTCTCCATCGTCGAGGTCACCGGCGTCGAGGGCGATGCCTACACATTGAACGAGCTGTACCGCTTTGTGGACGACGGCCCGCAAAGCGACACCGGGAAATTCGAGGAGGTCGTCCGGCGCTCTTACTTCGCATCCCGCCTGAAGCCGTTCGATCTGAGCGGAGCCTGACGATGGAAAGCGGGGCTCGGATCGTTGTCGCGCTGATGGCCGCTCTTTTTGTGGCCCTGACGCTCTATCGCGCCCGGAAGGCGAATTTCCTGGACAAGCGCGTCGACAGCGTCTGCGGATTCCAGAGCGCGCACCCAGAGCCGGCGGAAGCTCCCCTCTTTCTGCGTCGCCTTCTCGCGGCTCTCGGCAGCGGCGATGCCCCGCTGGGACGCGACAGGGTTCAAGCCTATTTCAGCGTTCTTGCCGTGGTCGTGGGCTTGGTCTGCGTTCTCGTCGGCTGGAAAGCGGCGCTCGCGACCGCCGTCGGCGCCGTGCTTGCGTACATCTCATGGCTGCGGTGGTTCGAACGGCGCCGAACACGGCAATTCACCCAGCGCTTGCCGGCTTTTCTCGAGCGCATTCGGCGTCTCATCCTCATCGGCAATACGTTTCAGCAGGCGTTCGTTCAAGCGACCAACACTGCGGATCCGCTCATTCAGAGCTACATGACGCCGATTGTGCGACGCCTTCAGCATGGCGCCTCCTTTCCCGACAGCATCGACCTGCTCGCCAACAGCCTCAACACGATCGAGCTTCACATGCTGGCCGCCTATGTCCGTACGAACTCAAGATTTGGCGGACGCATCGCGCAGAATTTGCAGAGCCTCATCGCGCAGATGTCGAACAAGACCCGATTGGAGCGCGAAATCAACGCCGCCACGGCGGAGACGCGTGCCTCCGCCTTTATTCTCATCGGCATCACCGTATTCCTCATGGTGGTCATGGCGCTCCTGAACCGTTCCTATCTCGACTTTTTCTTCGAACAGCGGATCGGGAGAATCGTTCTGGCTGGAATTGTCTTCTGGCCGATGGTCGGGCTTCTCGTCATGAAGCGCATTACCAGCCTCAATCTTTGAGCCCGGCCATGACGACGCTCGCAATCGCATTTCTCCTGGTGGCACTCGCTCTGACGGAGGCGCGGCGATTCGGTGTCGTTCTCAACGCCTGGCGCGGTCATGCGGTCGCGCGTCGTCTGGCGCGCCTCGTTCCGGGCGCCGAACCCGTGGATCTTCTGACGCGAACCGCCGAATATCTCATCCCCGTCGGCCGGATGCTGAGAAGCATCGATCCCACATTCGGCACGTTTGAGAAGGCCCTCCGTGCGCTCGGCGTCGCACGCTTTTCCAGGATTGTCGGCATCGAGTTGGGCAAGATTGTCATTTCGATATCCGTGGCTCTGCTGGCCCTGCACGTTCTGACGCCGATCATTTTGAAGTGGATCGTCCCTCCCATCGTGTATCTCGCTCTGCTGTTCGGGCAGACGGAGCTCGTCAGGGGTGCGGCGCGCAACCGTCGGCGCCGGATGTTGGGCGAGCTCATTTTCGGAATCGAGCTGATCACCATCTTCCTGGAGGGCGGGCAGAGCCTGGATCAGGCCCTGCGTTCGTTCTGCGAGGTGTGCGGGCACGCGCTGCCGCGTCTTGAGCCCATTCAGCGCGGCCTTATCGCGGATCTGAACGCCGGCCTTGCCTATGAGAAAGCGCTGGAGCGGTGGGCCGACAATCTCACGGTCGAGCAGGCCCGCCCGCTCGCGGCGCTGTTCACGGAATCATTGACCCACGGCACCGAGCTCGTGCCCCAGCTGCGGCAGTTCTCGACCGACATTTTCGAGCAGCGCCTCCTCGCCGTGCGCGCAAGCATCGGCGCGAAGTCCGCCCAGCTCACGGTGGTGATGATCGCGTTTTTCCTGCCGGCGATCCTCGCCTTCGTTGCGGCGCCGGCGGTCATCTCTCTCGGTGTGGGATTGGAGGCCATGAAATGACCCCCCGTCGACTCGTCCGTTTCACGGTTGCGATCTCGGCGCTGCTCGGCGCCGTCGGATGTCAATCCACATCCGGGGATCAGCTTCGTGCGAGCCTCGTGAAGACGGACACCGAGCGCTCTCAAGAACTCTATCTCTCCGTCATCGAGCAGTTGATCGAGAATGGAAAAGCCCATGCCGCAATGGCGCATCTCGATGAGTATGACCGGCTCAACGGCGCGTCGCCCCGCTCGCGCAAGCTGCGCGCGGATGCCTGGTTCGCCATGGGCGATCTCGGCCAGGCGGAGAAGGGCTATCAGTCGATCACGGAGGCGCGAAATTCGGGCTTCGGCCAGCACGGTCTCGGGCGCGTTGCCGCGGCACGCGGAAATTGGGCGCTGGCGTCCACCTATTTCGAGCAGGCCGTTCGGGCTCAACCGACAAACGCGCACTTCCTGAATGATTTCGGCTGCGCGCTTTATCGGACGGAGCGATTTGACGAAGCGGAGTTCGAGTTGCGCAAGGCGCTCGAGCTTTCGCCGCTGGACGCCGAGGTCACGAACAACATTCTCGTTCTGCTCGCCAAGAGCGGGCGCACCGATCGGTTCTCCAGCATCTTTGCCGACATGACGGATACGGCGGCGCGCGAGACGCTGCGATCGAGACTGGCGTCCTATGTGCGTGGCGGGGACAAGGCGGGCACGCCATGACGGCGCGGATCGACGCCTTCGGTCGGTCCAGCGAAGCGGCGATCTCCGTCGTCACCGCCATCCTTTCGACCGTCATCGTGGGATTCGCGGGGATTGCCGTCGATACAGGCTCCGTCGTCTATTGGAACCAGCGTCTGCGCACGGCGACGGACGCTGCGGCGATGGCGGCGACGTTCGACCCCACGCGCGGAAGTTCTATCGCCGGGCAGTCCCTGCAATCGAATGGCCTTTCCTCGGCGATAGTGGATCAGGTCGATGTCGGGACCTATACGGACGATCCTTCACTCGGCACAGCGGCCCGCTTTCAGGTCGGCGGAGGCACGGACGCCGTCCGCATCACGACGAGCTTCGACGCGCCCGTCTATTTCATGCGTTTGTTTACGGGGTCGTCGACCGTCAGCCTCGGCGCGTCGGCCACAGCTTACAATCTGCCGCTCGGCGGGCTGGCCATCGGAACCGGCGTCGTCGATGCGAATATAGCTCAGCTCAACAGCTTCATGACCGCGCAGTCAGGAAGCGTGTTGAACCTGACGGCGGCGGAGCGGGATGCCCTGGACTCGACGCCCGTCGCCGTCTTCAGAATCTTTGACGCGCTCGCGGACGATGTCGCCACACCAACGTCGTCCATCTCCGATGTCATGGCGTCGAACGCCAACCTGCATCAGGTCGCCGACGCCATGTCGACTGCGCTCGGAAGCCAGACCACGACGCCCGCGGCTCAGCAAGCGACGGCGCTTGCCGCGCTGACACGCATTTCCCAGCAGAGCGGGGGCTCGCCCGCGACATTGATTTCCGACGTCCTGTCTCTCGGGGCGCATCAGCAACGCGCGGCGCAGGATCTCGTCTCGTCGACGACCGATACGCTGACTGTTCCCGCGCTGACGGTTCTTATGGGATACATGCATGCCTCGAAGCAGAATGCGATCGTCAATATGGGCCCTGTTCTTACAATCCCGGCCGTCGCGACCATTTCTGCGAAGGCCGTCCTCGAGCGGCCCGCGTTAGCAGGAGGTGAGGGGTCCGTCGTCACCGTGGGGCCAGTTGGCACGTCAGCCTACAGCTCTTCAGCGCGTGTTGCCTTGACCGTGCAGCTCCTAGGTGGGCTTCTGCCCCCATTTCAGACTATTGTTGACATCGGCTATGGGGCCGCGACCATTTCGAATGTCACCTGCGGCCCGGACATCAGCAACACAACGGACGTCGAGGTCTCTGCACAAACCGGCGCGCTCAGACTCTATATAGGAAATGTAACCGACGGACAGCTCGCAAATTTTCTCGTTCCACTGGTGCCCACCGCAGTTCCGTCCCTCATCTCGGTGAGTGGCCCCGCTCTCGTCCTCGCCCCTGTATCGGGAACGCTTCATTTCGATCGAGCGGAAATCGCCCAAGGAACGACCAAATCCGTCGGCAATCCTACGTCCTCTCTTGCGGCAATTATGTCTGCCCTCAATAACAATCTTATAGCGACGGGCCCGTTGGCAGCGGTGATTCAGCCGGTGATCACCAGCGTGCTGACGGTGCTTCAGCCGAATTTGTCCTCCGTGCTCGCAAGCCTCGGCCTGCGCGCCGGCTATATGGACATTCGAGCGACGTCGGTTCGGTGCGGCATTCCAGCTCTCGTGACTTAGGCTCCGACGATGTCTGCACTCAGAACGGCTCTCCGATTTTGGCGCGACGCACGTGGCGTGAGCGCTATCGAGTTCGCGATGCTGGCGATGGTCTTCTTCACCCTCATCTTCGGAATCGTGATCTATGGCGCCTACTTCGCGTCCCTGATGGTCGTCCATCACATTGCCAGCGAGGCCGCGCGCGCGACGGTGTCCGGTCTCACCGATGACGAGCGCTCGACACTTGCGCACGCACGCGCCGACGAGGTCGAGGCCAGCTTCTCGACCTTCCTCGACGCCGCCACACTTCAGGTCGATACCACCGCGGCGGGACAGGGGCTCTACGAGGTAACGGTGAGCCAGGAATTCGATTCCTTCGGCCTGACGAGCATCTCGCCGTTCCTGCCGCTTCCGCCGGCTCATCAGACCGCAACCGTCCAAGTCTCCCATGGCGGCTACTGAGGAGCAGGCCACGGGCACCTGCACCATATTGAGACACCGGGAACGCGCGCCGCATTAAGCCGGCGCAAACCGTGGGTGAGCAATATCGGCCGGCGAGTTCGATGGACGTGCGTGCCTTGGTGGGAACCCATGGGTCTGACGGTTGAGCGATTGTCCGGTCCGGACGCGTTGCGGTCGATTGAGAGGGAATGGGAACGGCTCGACGTCCTCACCGTCCCCAGATCTCCGTTCTCGTCGCCGCTTTGGAACTCGGTGTGGTGGACGCATTACCGCAAGCGAGGTCTTCTCGCGCGGGACGAATTCTTCGTTCATGTCGTCCGCTCGTCCAATGGAGAGCTTATCGCCATTGCGCCGCTCTTCAGGAGATCCTGGCCGGGCATCGGACCTCTGCGCTTGCGGTTCGTTCAGTTCTTCGGCGCGGACGCGGCGATCACCGACATTCGCGGGCTCGTCTGCGCGCCGGAAAACGAGGAGATTGCCTGGCGCGCCTTGCGCCAGCATTTTCAGGCCACCTCTTCGGAATGGGACATCTTCCGCTTCGACGGCTTGCGCGGGCGGCCGGAGGACATCCACTGGCTCAATCAGCCGGGCGTGGCCGCGCTGACGCAGGGACCGAATTATTTCGTCGAGCTCCCGGGAAGCTGGGACGAGCTGCATAAGCGGGTCAACGGCAACTTCCGCCGGAACATGCGCAAGCAGCGCGAAGTCTTCGACGCCGACGGGCATACCTATGCGCTCGATCTGATTGATAGCCTGGGCGAGCTGCCGGCAGCGCTCGACAAGCTGTTTGCGCTCCACAGCCTGCGGGCGGATTCGGACGGCATGGAGGTGAAGCATCCCGATCGCTTCGCCGATCCGCAAAATCGCGGGTTCATCCGCGACTATGTTCTCAAGATGGCCGGGCGGGGTCGGGTCCGCCTGTTCGAGTTGAAGATCGACGGCACCACGGTCGCGAGCCAGCTCACGATCGTGCTCGGCGATCAGCTCTGGTTTCTGTCGAGCGGATTCGATACGGCGTGGCGCAAATACGGCATCATGACGATGCTGACCGTCGAAGTGATGAAATGGGCAATCGAGTCCAGGTTCAAGATCGTGAACCTGTCCTGCGGACATGACCGCGGCAAGACGCGCTGGAACCCTGCCGAGGTCATTCTGTCCAACTTTCTGTGGCGGGCGCCGGGGCTGCGCGGCTTGATGCTTGCGCGGGTCTATTGGTCTCTCGAGATGTCGCGCCAGCCGGCAGGGCCCGAAGCGGGCATTCCGGCGCGGGGATGGCGCTGGCTGCCGGCCTTCGATCGCCCGGCGCTTGGCGTGATCGGAAACAATCTGCTGCAGAACTATTGCGGCCTCATCTCCGAGGCGTCCGATCTCCTTTCCATGATCGCCTAACGGTCTCTCCCTCCGTGGCTGCCGGCCGGCGCACGCGCAATAGGCTGATTGCGCAGTGGCGCTGTTGTGCCTTCACTCTTTCGCCAATTTCGAGATAATCGAACGAGCGGCCGCCGACCGAGCAAAGAGCCGCACGCGTGGAGGAGCACCGAGAGGCCCTGTGAGCTCGAGCGATCTGTTGGAGAAAGCCGCCCGCCAAGGCGGCGTACCGGTGCGCGGCGCGGTAAGCTTTCAGCCCGCTCTCGATGTGCTGCTGCCGGAACTGATGGCTTCCAAGACACTCACGCGAGACGGGCGCGAGCGCGTCCTGGCCTATATCGTCGATACGCTGATCGCGCGCTTCAAGATCGAGGACTGGATCGTGCGTCATCCCGAGGTGGGCCAAGCGCCGGTCGAGCGGCCGCTGTTCATCCTCGGCATGCCGCGCGCCGGCACGACGCTTCTCCTCAATCTCCTGAGATTCGATCCGCAGCGGCGCGTCTATTGGCATTGGGAGGGCAATCGCGAGGTGCCGCCTGTGGAGCAGGCAGAGCTTTACAGCGACCCGCGCATCGCGCAGCGCGTCGAGGAGGTCAATGCCGGACTCGCGAGCGGCGCGCTCGATGCGCGTCATCATCTGGAGATGGGCGACGAGCCGACCGAATGCCTTTGGACGCTTGCGCAGGACTTCAAGGCCTATCCCTGGCTCGTCCAGACGCAGGTGCCCGCTTATTTCGAGTGGCTGTATCATAAGGCCGACATGGTGGGCGCCTACCGCCATCACAAGCATGCGCTGCAGGTCATGCAATCGCGCGCTCCGGGCCGGTGGACGCTGAAGTTCCCGTCCCATGGCGCTTTTCTCGAGGCGCTGCTGCAGGTTTATCCGGATGCACGCATCATGGTGACGCATCGCGACCCGGTGAAGCCGGTCGGCTCGACTTGCAGCGTGTGCGAGCACATCCTGATGAACAACAATGCGCGCGTCGATCGCGCCTATCTCGGCTATGAATCGTCTACATTGATCGCGCATGCGGCGTCGCGGGTGATGGCAACGCGCGATGCGCATCCCGACGTGCCGTTTTTCGACATGCACTACAAGACGTTTGTCGCCAATCCGATCGGCGAGATCGTCCGGCTCTATGATTTTCTGGGCGAGCCGCTGCCGCACGACGTGCTTCATCGGATGGAGGTTGCGCTCGCCGGCTATCGGAGCCAACGTACTGTCCATGGCGAGCATGCTTACAAGCTCGAGGACTACGGGTTGTCACGCAAAGGCGTCGAGGCCCTGTTCAAGGATTACGTCGCCCGTTTCGGGATCGCCCCTGAAGCCGATTGAGGCGCGATTCCAAATGAACGTTGCGATGTTGAATTTTAGCTCCGACCTCATCCTGAGGCTCTGCGGAGCAGAGCCTCAGGATGAGCTGCAGGCTCTGAGCTTGGCCGCTTCATCCTTCGAGACGCCTGCTGCGCAGGCTCCTCAGGATGAGGTCAGAGAGAAGACAATAGACGGGTCTTGAGGAGCTGACCGATGCAGAGATGGTTTCCCGACTATCAGACGCGTGATCGCGATATCGTCGACTATCAGGAGTTTCGCTTGAAAGGGTGCGATGTGCCGTTTCGCGGGCCGGCGTTCGATCCGTTCGCGGCGGCGCCCGGGTCGTTCTTCACCTGTATCGGCGCCGCGCAGACCTATGGCTGCTATTACGACAGGCCGTTTCCCAATCTACTTTCGGAAGCAATCGGAATGCCGTGCCTCAATCTGGCGGTCGGCGGCACCGGGCCGGGGTTCTATCTGCAATACCCCTCGCTGATCGAAGCGATGAACCGGGGCCGCTTCGTCATTCTGCAGGCGATGTCGGCGCGGCATGAAGGAAACGCGCGCTTCGCGCCGGACGGCTATGTCGAATTTCTCAAGGAGCGCTCGACTGGCGAAAGCGTCACATCCTCGATCGCCTGGCGCCGGATCATGGCCGAGGAGCCGGAGAACGCCCTGCGCTATATCGACGACGTCAGGCGCAGCTGGGTCGAGACCACGCGCAAGCTCAAGCAGGTGATCACGGTCCCCGTCATCTTTTTCTGGTATGCGCGGCGGGATTGGGACTACGAGATCGACATGGCGTCGGCGCTCGCGCAGACGCGGCGCCGCCGCGAGGGTGCCGACGAGGGTCATTTCGTCGACGGGCTCGCCGGCGATTTTCCGCAATATGTCGATGGTGCGAGCGCGCGTCGCGCCGCCGCGTTATGCGACGCGACCGCCGAGTGTGTGAGCTCGCGCGGCATGGGCCAGCCGCTGATCAATCGGACGACAGGCAAGCCTATCGGCGACATCTCCTTCGAGGCGCTGGGCGCGGAATTCACGTCGATCCACCAGACCCACAACGTCTATTATCCCTCGGCCGAAATGCATGAGGACGCAGCCCAAGCCCTTTTGCCGGTGGTGCGCAAGGTTCTCGCGGCGTGATGGTCAGCGCGCGTCGGTGAGGAGATGGCGGCGGATCGCCGAGATCTCGTCGTCACCTACCGCCATGATTTCGCGGCAGAAGCCCTTGACCGAGCCATGTGCCTTTTCGAGGGCGGCGAACGTCGCCTGAATGAAGCGCGGCTCGCAGTTAATCATCGGGGCCCAGGCCTCGCGCCGACGCGGATGCTGCGAGGGAAAGAGAAACTGAAACTTCTGCCACAAGGCGTCGGCGCTGGCATTGCTGGCACAATAATCCTCGACGATTGTCGCGCGATCGACACCAAGGAGGTCGAGAAGAACGGCGGCAAAGATGCCCGTGCGGTCCTTGCCCGCGGAGCAGGCGACCAGGACGGGAAGCTCGCCCTTGGCGATCGACAGGAGCAATTCGCGATAGGACGGGGCCTGCTCGAAGGGAAGGATCCCGTAGGCCTCGTCGATCATGACGCGCATCTCGTCCGGGTCGGGATCGTCGGGGGAGTCCATGCGGAAACTACCCAGGCTCATCGTGTAGTCGCGCGATCGATAGGCCGCCTTCCACGTTTCCGGTAGCGTGAACTTAGCCTTTTCCCGTTCGGCGGTCGTTCTCAAATCAAAGAATTGCAACAGCTCCAAACCTGCCAGCGCGAGCTTGTCGGCATCCGTAATTCCTGAAAGCGCGCCCGAGCGATAGAGCACGCCGCGCCGGACCGACCTGCCGTCGACCGTCGGATAGCCGCCGAAGTCCCGAAAATTGAAGGCGCCCTCGAGCGCGAAGCCGCGATCCCAGTCCGCCGCCATGTGAACCTCTCGGATCAGATCGAATTGCCGCAGCGCAATAAGTAGCAAATCCGCTCTGCCTTGGGTACGGCGGGTCGTTACGTCACGCTTTTGAAGATCGTGAGCCCAAGCAGCAGGAAGATCAGAAAGATGACCAGGGCGGCAAAGAACAGGATTTTGGCGATCCCTACGGCTGTCCCTGCGATGCCGGTGAATCCGAGAAGCCCGGCGACAAGACCGATGATCAAGAAGACGAAGGCCCATTTCAACATGGCGGTTTCTCCGCGTTGAGGGGAAATCCATTTACGATTTTCGCTAGCTAACTCTTGATATCATTTGACCTCGATGCTGTTGCGAGAGAACGGGCTCAACCGGCAAGTGTTCCGCGCCGATTCCACGCTTTGAAAATTTGCGGAAGCATGGTGCGCCTAAGAGAACTGCGCAAAGGATGTTGCTTATCTGAGAACTTTTGTTTGCGAAGGGCCAGGTGTTGCCCTTTTACGATTCTGGATCGTCTAGGGTTTGGCCAAGCTTCGAGGGGAGCTCCGATAACAAGGGCTGGACGTCGCGCATTTTGTGCGCTGCAGCGCGCTAAGAGCGGAGCCTCCTTTTTGAAGCAAGACGTAGTCGTGAAGAAAGTTGTCGGCTGCGGGAATAGTTGTGACCAGTCGGGTGTAGGATGGGTGCACCCGAATGAATCAAAAAAGAGGGAAGGGGTTCAAATGAAACAAGCACACAAGGCCATTTTGCTGAGCAGCGCCGCGGCGCTCGTCGTCAGCGCGGCGGCGCCGGCGTTCGCGCAAGGTGCGCTCGAAGAAGTGATCGTTACCGCGCGCAAGCGCGAGGAAACATCGCTCGCCACCCCGGTCGTGCTGACCGCCGTCGGCAACAAGGAGCTCGAGCGGCGCCAGATCACCGGTGTCGACTCTCTCGCCCATATCGTGCCGACGCTTGTCATCGGTGAAGGCGGCGGCTCGGTGCAAGGCGGTATCGTGACCATCCGCGGCATCGGCAGCGGTGAATCCAATCCCTTCGTCGACCAGGCGGTGTCCTTCAACGTCGACGGCATCGCCGTTGCGCAAGCCGGCATCCGCCGCCTTGCCAACATGGATCTGCAGCAGGTCGAAATTCTGAAGGGGCCGCAAGCGCTCTTCTTCGGCAAGAATAGCCCGGCCGGCATCATCGCGATGCGCACCGCGGATCCGACGCCGAATTTCCAGGCCCGTCTTTCGTTCGGCTGGGAGACTTACGCCAATGAGAAGCAGCTTCAGGGCTCTCTCTCAGGCCCGCTGACCGACAAGCTCGGCGCGCGCCTCGCCTTCTACGCCGATCATATGGATGAGGGGTGGGTGGACAATCTTGCTCCGAACAACGGCGTGAACACGCCGTATTATAAAACGCTTCCGCAATCCAAGGAGTACGCCGTCCGCGGCACGTTGAAATACGAGGGCGAGCGTTTCGACGCCCGCATCAAGCTGGCTGCCCAGTCGCGCCGCGGCACGGACTCAGCCGCCAACGTCCAGCTCATCGGTTGCCCTAATGGGGCCCCCCAGGGATCGACTGTGGCCTTCCCCGTCATCAACGACTGCACGGCCGACAACCGGCAGTATCACCTCGATCCCGGCCCCTCTTTTCAAAACACTCCGTTGGGCCGCGCCGCCTTCGGCGACGGCAAGGCGTTCCTCAACGAGCAGCAATTGCTCTCGAGCATCGAGCTCAATTATGACCTGACGGACGCCATCAAGCTCACGTCGGTTTCGGGTTACTATGACTCCCGACTGCAAAACGTGTCGAATTTCCAAGCGAATAACGCAGTTACGCAAACACTGCCGAGCCACAATTTCTATGAAATGCGGCAGTACTCGGAAGAATTCCGTGTGACCAGCAACTATGCCGGCCCGCTCAATTTCATGGGGGGCGTGCTGTACAACAAGAGCTTGACCCTCAACGGGTCAACCACCGAGATCAACGCGCTTAATCCTGGG
>Ga0081455_10001397_pt1 | contig 29816 bp, 21 predicted proteins | sample TabmetS3T2R1_FD_70207 | JGI IMG/M metagenome (GOLD analysis project Ga0081455, IMG submission 70207) | Tabebuia heterophylla rhizosphere microbial communities from the University of Puerto Rico - S3T2R1 | ecosystem: Host-associated > Plants > Roots > Rhizosphere ... | reverse complement strand
GTTCCTCGACCGCATGTACACGAATCGGATGTCGACGCTCGCGGTGGGCTCGATCCGGTACGGGCTGATGCTCGGGCTCGACGGGATGGTGTTCGACGACGGGGTCGTGATGCGGATCGCCGACGACCGGTTCTTCGTGACCACGACGACCGGCGGGGCGGCGAACGTGTTGGACCGGTTCGAGGAGTGGCTCCAGACCGAGTGGCCCGGCCTCCGCGTGTACTGCACGAGTGTGACCGAGCAGTGGGCAACCATCGCGATCAACGGTCCCGCCGCCCGTGACATCGTGCGCGCGCTCGGCACCGACATCGACCTCGATGCGGTGGCGTTCCCGTTCATGAGGTGGCGTGAGGGGGAGGTGGCGGGGGTGCCGGCCCGGGTCGCAAGGGTGAGCTTCACGGGGGAGCTCGCGTACGAGATCAACGTCGAGGGGTGGTTCGGGCTCGCGATGTGGGAGGCGGTGATGGCGGCGGGTGAACCGTTCGGCCTGACGCCGTACGGCACCGAGTCGATGCACGTGCTCCGGGCCGAGAAGGGGTTCGTCATCGTCGGCCAGGACACCGACGGCACGGTGACGGCCCACGACCTCGGCATGTCATGGATCGTCCGCAGGGACGACTCCGACTTCGTGGGACGACGATCGCTCGCACGACCCGACTCCGTCCGCCCCGATCGCAAGCAGCTGGTTGGACTCCTTCCGGAAGATCCGGAGGTGCGACTGCCCGAGGGGGCACAACTCGTGGAACCGGCGGCCGCCGACTCGGCGCCGCCGGTGCCGATGCTCGGCCATGTGACGTCCAGCTACAGGAGCGCCGTGCTCGACCGGACGTTCGCCCTCGCCATGATCAAACATGGTCGCGAGCGGGTCGGGGAACGGGTCCTGGCGCCCACGCTGGACGAGAGCCCGCCGATCGTTGCCACCATCACGCAGCCCGTGTTCTACGACCCCGAAGGAGCACGGCGTGATGGATGAGATGACAGCCGCAGACGTCTCACCGATCACCGCTCGTCTCGACGCCCTCGTCGCCGTCGCAGAGCGCACGAACGCGCGGATCACGCTCGAGCACGTCCCGTTCCTGGCGCAGGTGGATCTCCGTCTCGACCCCTCGCTCGCCGCTCGGGCTCCGTATCCGCTTCCGATCGAACCGAACACCGCCTGGGAGGTAGGGCCGCGGGCCGCCCTGTGGCTCGGGCCGGACGAGTGGTTGATCCTCGGCCCGCCGCACACCGGCCCCGAGATCGTCCGAGAGCTCGACGGCGCACTCGCCGGCGTCCATCGGTCGGTCGTGGACGTCAGCGCGAATCGGGTCGGCGTGGAGCTCGGCGGGACCGACCGGTTCGAGCTGCTCTCACATGTGTGCTCGCTCGATCTCGACCCGAGGGTGTGGAGCGAGGGCAGGTGCGCCCAGACGCTGCTCGGGAAGACCCAAGCGATCCTGCACGAGCGCGCCGAGACCACGGGGATGCTCGTGCGCCCGTCCTTCGCCCAGTACTTGGTCGACCGGCTCCTCGCGGCGGCGGACACGTTCGACGCCGAAGGCACGAACATCTAGTCTCGTTCAGACTAGTTGTCCACCAGCTGCCCATCGAGCGACTCGAGCATGCGCTGCTGCCACTCCACCGTCGCCGAGACCTGGTTGAAGGTGAACAGGTGGAGCGCGTCGATGTCGGCGGCGGGGTCCGCCAGCGCGGGAGCGACCCCTTCCAGCAGCGCATCGGGGCCGAACTTCCCGGGCGTGAGGAGCCGCCCGACCATGCGTCGGTTCTTCTTCAGGTATCGCGCGCTGGTCGCGATCCCGATCCGCGCGCTGACCGCCATGAGCTTCGTGAGGTCGGCGACGCCGGGCGTGCCCAGGTGCACGTGCATCATCATGCCGGCGGCTCGCATGCGGCCGATCCAATCGACGATCGCGCCGGGGTTGAAGCACATCTGCGTGGTCGTGGCCGATGCGTAGCGCTGCTTCTCGAGCAACACCTCGGTGAGGCGATCGTCGTCGATGTCGATGTGTCCTTCCGGATAGCCTGGCACCCCGATCTCGTCGAACGGGTGGCCGAGCTCGTCCATCGCGCGGAGCAGGGCCAGCCCGTCGTGGAGCTCGCCCCGATCCTTCGCATCACCCCCCACGACGAACGCGCGCGTGATGTTCGCGTCGCGGCACCGGTCGAGCAACTCGGCCAGGTGCGCACGATCCCGCATCATGTGCGCGGACAGGTGCGGCGTAACGACGTGACCGCGGTCGGCCATCTCCTCGGCGAGGTCCAGCGTGGCCTCGATCCCGTGGCTCGGCGATGCGGTCACGGTGATCTGACTGCCGTGCGGGAGCGCCTCAGCCGCCGCCGGGGCGTGCGTGAGCGGGATCAGCTCGAACTTGGGGTCGGCGACCAGCGACCGCAGCGCCGCTCGCTGGTCGTCGGTGAGCCCGCCGGTCCGTCGTTTCCTCAGCGCCATGTCCTCACACGTTCGAGTCCGGGAACGATGCCTTCTTCCGGTCGATCCATGCCCGGAGCTCCTCGTCGACCGCCTCGTCGATCGGTGGCGGCTCGTACTCGGCGAGCATCTTCGTCCAGATCGCGTTCGCTCTGGTAATCGCGTCCTTGGAACCTTCGGCTTCCCACTGCTCGAAACTGTTGTTGTCGGCGATCGAGCTCCGGAAGAACGCGGTCTCGAAGTTCGCCAGCGTGTGCTCGGCGCCCAGGAAGTGTTGGCCCGGACCGTTCGTCACGATCGCCTCCAGCGCCTGGCCGTTCTCCGAGAGGTCCACGCCCTTCGCGAACGCGGCCATCATGCCGCACTGGTCGAGGTCCATCACGAACTTCTCGTACCCCATGGTCAACCCGCCCTCGAGCCACCCGGCCGCGTGGAGCACGAAGTTCACACCGGCGAGCATCGTGGGCTGCAGGGTGTTCGCCGATTCGTACGCGGCCTGCGCGTCGGGGATCTTCGAAGCCGTGAGCGAACCGCCGCTGCGGAACGGGACACCGAGCCGCCGCGCGCACGCGGCGAGCGTGTAGAGCACGAGCGCCGGCTCCGGGGTACCGAACGTCGGCGCGCCGGACTGCATCGACATCGACGATGCGAACGAGCCGAACACGACCGGAGCGCCGGGGCGGACGAGCTGCACGTACGCCATCCCGACGAGCGCCTCCGCCAGCGTTTGCGCGGCGGCACCCGCCACCGTCGCCGGAGACATCGCGCCAGCAAGGATGAACGGCGTCATGATCAGGGCCTGGTTCGCCTCGGCGTATGTGCGCGCGGCGCCCAGCATCGACGCGTCCCACACGAGCGGCGAGTTCGCGTTGATCAGGCTCATGACGACCACGTGGTCCTCGAGGTGATCGGGGCCGAACACGATCCGGGCCATGTCGACCGTGTCGCGCGCGCGCAGGGGGTGCGTGACCGAACCCATGAACGGCTTGTCCGAGTAGCGCAGGTGCGCGTAGACCATGTCGTAGTGCCGCTTGTTCACCGGCAGGTCGACCGGCTCGCACACCGTGCCACCCGAGTGGTGCAGGAACGGCGTGGTGTACGCGAGCTTCACGAAGTTGCGGAAGTCTTCGATCGTGCCGTACCGGCGCCCGCCCTCCAGGTCGCGGACGAAGGGAGAACCGTAGGCCGGCGCGAGCACGGTCGCGTCGCCACCGATGTGAACCGTGTTCGCGGGGTTCCGAGCGTGCTGGTCGAACTCGTGCGGCGCGGTGGCCTGCACGAGCTGACGCGCGAGGCCCGGAGGGAACGTCACGCGCTCGCCGTCGACGTTCGCACCCGCGCCTTCGAACAGCTTCAGGGCGTCGGGGGCGCCATGGATCTCGACGCCGACGCGTTCCAGGATCGCGTCGGCGTTGTGCTCGATGAGCGAGACGCCCTCCTCCGACAGCACCTCGACCGGGGTGAGCGTCCGCGTGAGGAAGGGCACCTTCTCGGCGACCTCGTGCAGGCGCGCGGCGCGGCGAGCCTCTCGGCCGCCGCTGCGGCGCCTGGGTCGAGCCTCGGCTCCGTCGCTCATGGCGTGCTCCTCTCTCTCGCGCGGCTGCGACCGCGACGCCTCGGCGGCTCACCGCCCGCGGATGGCGCTTGCCTCGGGAGATCGACGACCGCGCCGAGGCGCGGGAACGGATCGGTCGTGTGGGGCAGGCCCATCGCGCCCACGAAGTGCTCCTGGAACCGCGGCTCGACCGCCGTCTCGAGCTTCTCGACCCGGCGAACGACGGTTTCGATCTCGTCGCGGGCGGCGCGGTTCAGCAGCGCGATCCGAGCGCCCGTGCCCGCGGCGTTGCCGGCGCTCGTGACGTGCTCCGGGTCGCAGTCGGGGACGAGGCCGAGCACCATCGCGTGGATCGGATCGATGTGGGCGCCGAACGCGCCGGCGAGCCGGATCCGATCGACGGTCTCGATACCGAACGCATCCATCAGCAGGCGGCACCCGGCGTACAGCGCGGCCTTCGCGAGCTGGATCTGGCGGACGTCGTTCTGCGTGAGCAGGAGCCGCGGCTCGCCGTCGTGCAGGACGTAGGCGAACGTTCGGCCGTCGGCGATCACTCGCGTGGTCCGCGACGAGACCGAGCCGTCGATCGTTCCGTCCGAGAGGACCACGCCGGCGAGGAACAGCTCTGCGACCAGCTCGATGATCCCCGAGCCGCAGATCCCCGAGACCGAGCTCGCATCGAACCCCGGTGCGTCCGACCACGCCTCCTGGCCGATCACCCGGAACCGGGGGTCGAGCGAGTCGTGGTCGATCCGGACCCGCTCGATCGCCCCGGGCGCGGCGCGCTGCCCTCCCGAGATCTGGGCGCCTTCGAACGCCGGGCCCGTCGGGCTCGAGGCCGCGAGCAGGCGGTCGCGGTTGCCGAGCACGATCTCGGCGTTCGTGCCCACGTCGACGAGCAGGTTCACCGTGTCCTGGTCGTGCGGGGCCTCCGACAGGATCATGCCGGCGGTGTCGGCGCCGACATGCCCGGCGATGCAGGGCAGCACGTAGACGCGCGCGCCGGGGCTGGCCGTGACCACGCCGACGTCGGCCGCTCGTCGGCGCACGGCCTCGTCGGTGGCGAGCGCGAACGGGGCGCCGCCGAGCTCGGTGGGATCGAGCCCCAGGAACAGGTGGTGCATGATCGGGTTCCCGACGACGGTCAGCTCGAGCACGTCGTTCGGATCCTCGTCGGTCGTCGTGCACAGCTCCGCGACGAGCCCGTCGACGCACTCGCGGACCACGCGCGTCAGCTCCGCGTCGCCGCCGGGGTTCATCATCACGTAGCTCACGCGGCTCATCAGGTCCTCGCCGAAGCGGATCTGCGGGTTCATCGCGCCGGCGCTCGCGAGGACCTCGCCCGTGTGCAGGTCGCACAGGTGCCCCGCGACGGTCGTGGAGCCGACGTCGAAGGCCACCCCCAGGGCCCGGTCGTGGAATCCGGGCCAGATCGCGGTGATCGTCCGGCCGTCGTGCACGGCGACGGTGGCGGTCCACTCGCCGGTTCGCAGCGCTGCCTGCAACCCGCGCAGGACGTGCTCGTCGGTCCGAAGACCGGTGAGCGACCAGTCGCGTTCGAGCGCGTCGAGCAGGCGCTGCAGGTCGCCGCGCGGCGAGGCGAGCGTCGGCGGTTCGACCTCCACGTAGTGCAGACGCACGACCGGATCGACCTCGATCGGGTGCGCGTCCGCTTCCTTGCGCACGACTTGGCGGTAGATCTGGCTCTCGGGAGGGACGTCGATCACCAGATCGCCCAGCACCCTCGCGTGGCACCCCAGCCGCCGGTCCGCCGCCAGGCCGCTGCGGTCGCGGTACGTCCGCTCGTCGTCGCTGAACGCGGTCAGATGCTCCACATGCGACGAGATGCCGAACTTCGCGAATTCGCCCTCGCTCACCCGGATCTGGCAGCGCCCACAGATGCCGCGGCCCCCGCAGACCGAGTCGAGGTCCACGCCGAGCGACCGGGCCGCCGCGAGCAGGTCGGTCCCATCGGCGAACCGCCCCCGCTTACCGGAGGGCGTGAAGACGACGAGCGAGCCCTCGGCGGAGCTCACGACAGCGGCGCCTCTTCCTCGACCTCGGGCGAGCCGCGTCGGGCCGCGCTCCCACCCCGCCGGCGACCGGTCCCCTCCGCCGGCGCCCCGCCGTCGCGATAGCGGGCGATCCACGCGGCCGCGTGCGCGTCGGTGCCCATCAACACGTCGGCGGCCATCACGGCCTGCCGGACCTCGTCGTGCAGCGGGCTCGTGATCGCGCTCGTCATCCCGTTCGCGATCGCCATCGACAGGAACGCTCCGTTGATGCCGTTGCGGTTCGGCAGGCCGAACGAGATGTTCGACGCGCCGCACGTCGTATTGACGCCGAGCTCATCGTGGAGACGCCGCACCAACGCGAACACCTGCCGGCCCGCCGTGCCCATCGCGCCGATCGGCATCACCAAGGGATCGACCACCACGTCGTGCGCCGGGATCCCGTGATCGGCCGCCGCGTGCACGATCTTCTCGGCGACCGCGAACCGCACATCGGGGTCCTCGCTGATCCCGGTCTCGTCGTTCGTGATCGCCACGACCGCGGCACCGTGCTTCGCGACCAGCGGCAGCACGCTCTCGATCCGTTCGTCCTCGCCCGTGACGGAGTTCACGAGAGGCTTCCCTTGATACACGGCGAGCCCCGCCTCGAGCGCGGCGACGATCGACGAGTCGATCGAGAGCGGCACGTCGGTGAGCGACTGCACGAGCTGCACGGTCTCGGCGAGGATCGCGGGCTCGTCGGCCAGCGGGATCCCGGCGTTCACGTCCAGCATGTGCGCGCCAGCTGCGACCTGGGCGTGCGTGTCGGCCACCACCCGGGAGAAGTCGCCGGCCTGCATCTCCTCGGCGAGCAGCTTCCGGCCGGTCGGGTTGATGCGCTCGCCGATGACGACGAATGGACGGCCGCTGCCGATCACGACCTCCTTCGTCGCCGAGGACACGACCGTGTCGGTCATCCGTCCACCTCGGCGCGCACCCCTCCGGCCCGCACCAGGCTCTCCAACAGGGAATCGCCGTAGGCCTGTTCGAGGCGATGTGCCTCGCCGGCCGCCTCGGCATCCAAGTCGTCGCCACAGGTCTTCGTGTCCCGACGCCATTGCGCCAGGTACTCGTCGGTGCCGATCAGGCCCACGCGCGTCGCGGCCATGTCGATCGCTTCCTGGAACCGCTCCGACAGCTGGGCCTTCGCGGTCGCGCGGCCCTGCTTCGCGATGACCTGCGCCGGGATGTCGCGCCACCAGATGACGGTGAGGTCGGCCATCTGCTCGCCTAGGCGTTGGCGGACGCGTCGGCGGTCGCAGCCCGCTTCGCCAGGACGAGGGCTTGTGCGGTTTCGGCGGCCACCGCCGCGTCGCGGCAGTACGCGTCGGCGCCGACCGCCTTGCCGAACTCTTCGTTCAACGGCGCACCGCCGACCAGCACGATGTAGCGGTCGCGGAGCCCCTTCGCCTCGAGCTCGTCGATCACGACCTTCATGTACGGCATCGTGGTCGTGAGCAGCGCGCTCATGCCGAGGATGTCGGGTTGATGCTCCTCGAGCGCGGCGAGGTAGTCCTCGACCGGGTTATTGATGCCGAGGTCGATCACATCAAATCCGGCACCCTCGAGCATCATGCCGACCAGGTTCTTCCCGATGTCGTGGATGTCGCCCTTGACGGTGCCGATCACCACGGTCCCCATCCGCTCCGCTCCGGTCTCCGCCAGCAACGGGCGCAGGATGGCCATCCCCGCCTTCATCGCGTTCGCGGCGAGGAGCACCTCGGGCACGAACAGGATCCCGTCACGGAAGTCGATCCCGACGATCCGCATCCCCTCGACCAGAGCTTCGTTCAGGACACGATCCGCCCCCCACCCGCGACCCAAAAGGATGTTGGTGCCCTCGGCGATCTCGTCGGCCAGGCCGTCGTACAGATCGTCGTGCATCTGCTTGACGAGCTCGTCGTCGGGCAGGCTGGACAGGTCGAGCTCTTCGTCGCTCATCGTCGGTCGCTCCTCGTGCGATGGTCCATCCGCGTCATGCCCGTAGCCGTTCACCCTTCGGGTCCCAGAGGGGTTCCGCGGCCACGGTCGCGGCGACGGGTTCACCGAAGTACTCGATCTCAAGGCCGACGCCCTCGACCGCGAGCTCCGCGGGCAGGTAGCCGTACGCGATGCCTCGTCCCACGGCGTACCCGTACGCGGCGGAGGTCACGTAGCTCACGACGCGCTCGTCGTGGTGGATCGGCTCCTTGCCCATGACGACGGCGGCGGGATCGTCCAGGGTCATGCAGGTGAGTCGCTGGGCCGGGCCGCCGGTGTCGCGGATCCGTTCCAGCGCCTCACGGCCCTGGAACGCCTTGTCCCAGCGCACCGCGAACCCGATCCCCGCCTCGATCGGGTCGTGCTCGGTGTGGATGTCCTGTCCCCACAACCGGTAGCCCTTCTCCAGACGGAGCGAATCGAACGCCCCACCGCCGACCGCGGCGATCCCGTGCTCCGCGCCCGCCTCCCACAGCAGGTCCCAGGCACGATCGCCCATCGCGATCTGGCCGTACAGCTCCCAGCCCAGCTCGCCCGCATAGCTGATCCTCTGGGCCCACACCGGCCCCACCTCCCCGATCTGCAGGGAGCGAGCCGTCATGTACGGGAACGCCTCGTCGGAGACATCGGCGACCGTGACCGCCTCCAGCACGTCGCGGGCGCGCGGCCCCCAGAGCCCGAGCGCGAACAACGACCCGGTGCGCTCGGTGATCGCGACGCGCTCGTCCGGGTGGATCTGGGATCGCATCCACGCGAGATCGTGCTGACCGCTGCCGCCGCCAGTGACGACCCGGAACAGCTCGTCGTCCTTACGGGTCACGGTGAGGTCGCACCGGATCCCGCCGCGCGGCGTCAGCATCGCGGTGTAGACGACCGTGCCGATCGGTCGATCGATGCGGTTCGCGCATATCCGCTCCAGGTACGTGAGCGCGTCGGGACCGTGCACGTCGAACTTCGCGAACGCCGTGATGTCGAACAGCCCGACCCGCTCGCGCGTGGCCAGGTGCTCCGCGCCGACCGCCGGCGACCAGTTCCGGGCGGCCCAGCCGGTTCGTCGTTCCCAGTCGGCCCCGGTCAGCACGTTGTTCGCGGCATACCACTGCGGCCGCTCCCATCCCGCCCCAGTGAAGAACTCGGCGCCCAGCTCTCGCTGTCGTTCGTGCCAGGGCGAGAGCTTCAGCTTCCGCGGCCGCTCCATCTGCTGGAGCGGATGGAGGATGTCGTAGACCTCGCGGTACTGCTGCTTCCCGCGTTCGACCACGTAGGGCGGCGTCATCATGAACGGGTAGAAGCGGTTCACGTCGGCCTCGGCCAAGTCGTACGAGGGCTCGCCCGCGGTCATCCATTCCGCGACCTGCCGGCCCATGCCGCCCCCGTGCGTCACCCAGACCGCCTCGCAGACCCACACACCGCGCACGGTCGCGCTCTCGCCCACGATCGACCCGGCGTCGGGGGTGAACGAGAACATCCCGTTGATCAATCGTTCGGGGCCTGCCGGATGCATCCGGCCGGCGAGCGCCGGCAGCAGGTGGTTCGTCTCCTCCTCCGCGACCCCGAAGTCATCGGGCGTGAACGGCATCAACGACGGCTGCGTCGAACCGCCCGGCGCGCGGATGTCGGCCTGCGGCGTGACGATCGGCTCGTGGTGGTAGCTGCCGACGCCGTAGACGTCCTCGCGGTGCCGGAAGTACATCGCCATGTCCTGGTGGCGAAGGATGGGGTGCACCACCTCGCGCGTCTCGCCCGCGAGTTCGGGAACCGGGTCCGTCCACACGAGCTGGTGCTGCACGGCGACGAGGGGGATCGGCACGCCGGCCATCGCGCCGACCGTGGGGCCCCAGATGCCGGCGCAGATCAGGACGCGTTCGCACTCGATCGATCCGCGGTCGGTCCGCACCCCCTGGACGCGCCCGTCGCGGATGTCGAACCCCGTCACGGCCACCCCGCCCTCGAACGCGACCCCTCGATCCGAAGCCGCGCGCGCGAGCACGGTCACGATCCGCACCGCCTTCGCGATGCCGTCCGTCGCCACCCAGTACCCACCCAGGATGTGATCCGGGTTCACGAGTGGGATGCGCTCAGCCACCTGCCCGGGGGTGAGCTGCGTGGTCTCTTCGATCCCGTAGGCCCGCGCCCACCCCTCGCGGCGGCGCAACTCCGCCATCCGCTCGGGCGTCGTCGCGATCTCGATCGAGCCGACGCCGTACCAACCGGGTTCGCCGTCGAGCACGAGCGAGTCGTACAGCGCCACCGTGTCCTGCGCGACCCTGCACATCGTGCGCGAGCCGTTCGTTTGGAAGACGAGGCCGGGCGCGTGGGACGTCGATCCACCGGTCTCGAACAACGGGCCCTGGTCGATCACGAGCACGTCGGTGTCGCCGAGCTCCGCGAGGTGGTGCGCGGCGCTCACGCCGACGATGCCGGCGCCGACGACCACGGTTCGTGCACGCTCGCGCAATCCGCACTCCTCGTCCGATAGGCGCGGATCGACGTTACCCGAACGGGTTGCCGAGACAAGGCGGGTGTTGCGTCCCGCACAACTCCGCAGCTCGACCGAGGATCAGCTGGGCAGGAAGAACATCGCGTTGGTTCGCCAATCCCGGCCGTCGATCGACGGTCCGCTGATCGCCACGGCGGTGCCCGGCACCGGCGCGGTGCCGTCGAGATCGAGCCGGATCAGATCCCCGTCCGAGGAGGCGTAGAAGATCTCCGAGCCAGCTTGGGTCATCCCTTCGACGCCGTTCCAGTCGAGGCCATCCACGTTCGGGCCGCTCGCGACGTACTCGATGCTGCCGACGAGCTCGCTCGTCGGGGAGAAGGACCGGAAGAACAGCCGGTGGTCCCCCGACCGTGTGTAGTAGAGGCGACCGCTCTTCCAGAACATCCCGGTGACATCGGCGAAGCTCGTCCAGGTCGGGCCGAACACGTAGTTGCCGCCCGCCAGGACGTCGACGCCCGCGACAGATCCGCCGAACGTCGATCCGTTGAACGTCCACGAGTACAGACGCCCGTTCGTGCGACCGGCGTACACCCGGCCGTTCACGTAGAACCCACCCGATGCGTTCGACCAATCGATCGGCGTCGTCAGGGTCGAATCGGATCCCACGCTCGTCCCGTCGAGGCTCCGCCGACCGAGCACGAACGGATCGGTCAGAGGCTGCGGCTGTGGCATCGGCGGCGCGTCACGATCGACGATCTCGATGCCATTGATGAGCGGGTTCTCGACCACGTGCGAGAAGTCGATGTTCACGGTTCCGTCGCTCGTGATGTTGAACGACTTCATCGTGCCGGTCCGGTTGCCTACGTCGGCGACGATGTCGTAGTCGTCCAGGACGAGTGAGCTGTCGAGGCGGACGTCGAACACGCGCTGGCCCGGTTGGCTCGTGCCGTCGTAGCTGTTCGCGAAGTAGAGACGGACCTGGAGGTTGGTGCCCGCCTGTACGGGGAAGCTCCACTCCATCGCGGGGTTATCGGACGGACTCCACCGCTCGGTCTCGAAGATCGCCCGCGGCGTACCGGCCGGGACGTCGTTCGTGACCGCGATGCCCGAGCTCCACCCCGCCGCGTTGCTGCCCTCGTTGCGGAACGGACTCGTCGCGTCCTCGTCGGCGAGCCACGCCTGACCGCAGTCGATCGAGGGCAGCTGCGGACCACCCGCATCGACCCGGTAGAGGACCGAGCTGTCGGGTCCGGGGCAGGCGGTGCGGGTGGTCGTATAGAGCGTCCCCGGAAGGGTCGGGTCCGGTGCCACGACCACGGGGGTCCCACCCGCGAGAGGGAAGAACGCGATCCGGTTGTGCGTCTGGTGGGCGACCGTCTTCGTGTCATGCCCGATCCACAAGCCCGCCGGCGTCGCCAGGAAGGCGAAGACACCGACCCCCCGAGCACGCGTCGGATTCCAACGAAGCGGGACGCCGTTCTGGGGATCGAGCGCGGTGAGCCCCTCCCTGGAGACCGCACCGCCCGCCGCCTGGTCGCCCACGGCCTCGTTATTCATCCAGCGCATGTGACCGCCGGCGTAGACGGTCGACCCCGTCACGGCGACCGCCGTGATCGTGTCGCCGCCCGAGTAGTCGATCCAGGTGGGTTGCTGTCCGGACCCGGTCGCAGCCGTCTCCCACCTCGTCACGGTGTCGCACAGGGTGGTCGGGTAGTACCCCGCTCCCGTGTCCCCGACGACGAAGTAACTCCCGTCCGGGGAGAACTCCACGTCACGCATGTAGGTGTTGAACGAGGGCGAGCACGCGCCGCTGAACTCATCGGTCGACCACGACGACAGGGTCGCCGGGTTCGTCGAGAGGTCGATCATCGCGATCTGTACGCGGGGTTGCCCCGCCACGGTCGTGAAGTTGCCGATGATCATGAGACGCGAGCCGTCCGGGGAGACATCCAGCTTCTGGAGGTTCGTGCCTCCGCCGTTGAACACCCCCGAGATCGAGAAGTTCACGCGGTTGTCGAGCGCGCCCGTCGAGGTCGTTACGGCGGCGAGCCGCTGCCGCGTCGCCCCTCCCACCTGCGTGAAGCTGCCGCCGATGACCAGGCTGTTCCCCCACAACGCGATGTCGTTGACCTTGCCACCGGCGTTCGGGTTGAAGGCGTTGATCAGGGCGCCGCTGGTGGCGTCCAACTTGGCCAATCGGTTCCGGGTCGTGCCGTTCACCGAGGTGAACGCGCCGGCGATGATGATCGCTCCGCCTTCCGGGGAGACGACCATCGAGGTGATCTCGCCGTTCACGTTCGGCGTGAACGCCGTGTCGATCGCACCCGTCGTCGCGTTGAACGCGAGGATCCGGTTCCGGGAGAACGTCGTGCCGCCGCCGGCGTTCTGCGCGCTCGTGAAGGTGCCGCCGACGATCATGCGGTTGCCGACCTGCACGATCGCCTCCACCTTGCCGTCCAAGATCTGAGGGGTCCACGACGCGGGCGCCGCCGAGACCGTTTGGTTCTGGGTGATCTGGAAAGCATCCGCCGCACCGCCCGTCACCGCCGTCGCGAGGGCGATGGTGCAGGCGACGACGAACGAGGTGACGGAGCGACGGCGACGGGGGGTATGCATCCGGGGGGACCTGCCTTTCTCGTGGCGGGCGGAGTGCCCACGTTGTGCGACGAAGGAACTCACGAACGATACTTACCCCAGAGCGTGTCGGTCAATCGGGGGAGTCCCCGGCGTGCGTGGGGGCGGCCCTTCCGGGCCGCCCCCGTCCCCCCTCGCTCGAACCCGACGACGAGGGATCCGCGTGTTACGAGGACTGCGCGGCGAGCCCGGCGTCCACCCAGGGCTGCCACACGTCCGCGTTCGCATCGATCCACTTCTGGGCCGCGTCCTCCGGATCCATCTTGTTGGAGATGTCCAGACCGATCGAGTTCTGATCGTCGTTCGTGTAGGACATCGCCTGCAGGAACGCGAACGCCGCCGGCGCTCGGCTCTCGAGGTCCGAGTTGAACGCCTTGTACAGGTCGTCCTCCGGGTACGCGCACGCGTAGGCGTCCGCGTTGTCCGACGCCGCCGCTTCACAGGCGGGCGTGACCTCGGGGAGCTGCACCATCGTCAGGTCGTACTTCTCCTGCGCCCAGTGCGGGGTCCAGAAGTACATCAGGATCGGGTCCTGCTTCGCGTAGGCCGCGTCGAGCGCGGAGAGCTCGGCCGCCTCCGACCCGGCGTAGACGACCTTCAGGTTCAGGCCCAGGTTGTCCGCGATCGGCTGGTCGAACGTCACGTAGCTCGGGTCGCCGTCCAGCAGCTGACCCTGGCTCCCAGACTCCGCCGTCTGGAACTGGTCCTCATTGCCCTGGAGCCCCTCCCACGTCGCGAGGTCCGGGTTCGCGTCGACCATGTAGGTGGGCACCCACCAGCCGATCTGCCCGATCACACCGAGCTGGCCGCCATCGACCACGCCGTTGTTGGCCTCGATGTACTTCTTGTAGTCCTTCGCGTGCCCCGAGGGCCACACCTCGAGGGTCGCATCGACGTCACCGGTCGACAGCGCCGGGAACTGCGCGAACTCGTCGATCTCCGTGGTCTCGACCGTGTACCCCAGCTTGTCTTCGAGCAGTTTCTTCGCGACGGCGACGTTGGCCTCCGAGCCGACCCACGCGTTGATCGCCAGCGTGACCGTCGTGCCGCTGTTGTCCGGCACCCCGGCGGCGCTGCCCGTCGCGCCGCCCTCGGTGTCGTTGCTCACGTCGCTGCACGCCGCGGCGACGAGCGCCACCACCGCGATCGCCGCGACGAAGCCCCATCGGTGAGGCTTCCTCATGCGTCCCCCTTTCCCTCCTGCACCGAACCCTCGTGCATCGAACCGTCACCGGTACGTACGCGGATCGCACGCACCTTGGTCCAGAATCCGAGCGAACCTCCCACCGGTCCGCGCATCGTTCGCTGCGCCATCCCCGACGCCTGGGTGATGCGGTCGATCACGATCGCGAGCAGCAGGATGCAGATGCCGCCGATCATCCCCTGCGCGATCTCGTCGTGCGTGAGCCCCCGGTACACCTCGAGCCCGAGCCCCGAGCCTCCGACCAGCGCGCCGATGATCACGACGGAAAGCACCATCATGATGGTCTGGTTGACCCCCAGCAGGATCGAGGGCCGCGCCAACGGGAGCTGCACCTTCGCCAAGAGCTGACGCGGCGTCGCGCCGTACGCCAGCGCCGCCTCCACCGTGTCGCTCGGGACCTGACGGATCCCCAGGTCCGTCAGCCGGACACACGGCGGAAGCGCATACACCAGGGCGGCGATCACCGCCGGCACACGGCCCGGAGCGAACAGCGCCACGACGGGAACCAGGTACACGAACTGCGGCATCGTCTGCATCATGTCGAGCACCGGCTTCATCACCTGTTGGACGCGGTCGCTCCGCGCTGACCAGATCCCCAGCGGGATCGCGATCACGACCGAGAGCACGACGGCCACCATCACCTGGCTGAGCGTGTTCATGGCTTCGTCCCACATCCCGAGGACACCGATCGCGGTGATGCATGCGAACGACATGAGGACGAGTCCCCACCGGCGCGAGACCCGCCAGGCCAAGAGCGCGGAACCCCCCGCGACCATCCACCACGGCACGCCGATCAGCACGTTCAACAACGGGTCGAGTAGACGCTTGACCATGACATCGGTGATCCACGCCGTGATGCCGGAGAAGGTCGTCGTGAACCAGTCCGTGACCGAGTTCGCCCACGCCTCGACCACGAACGTCGGCTGACCATCGACATCGACCGTCGGCACCAGGCCCGACGGGAAGTCCTGCTGCTGCAGCACCTGCCGGCCGATGACGACCGCGACCGCGACGACGAGGGCCGCCAACACCCACGGCAGCCAGCTCGGAACGCTGCGGCCGAACAACGTGGTGCCACGCCCCCGCCGCCTGCGATCGCGGAAGCTCCACGCGTAGGTCACACGATCCAACACGATCGCGAGGATCACGATGGCCAGGCCCGCGTTGAACGCGGCTCCCACGTCGAGGCTCTGCAGGGCGTTCAGCACGTCCCGGCCGAGGCCCGGAACCCCGACGACGGCCGCGATCACGACCATGCCGAGCGCCATCATGATCGTCTGGTTGACCCCGAGCATGATCGACGGCTTCGCGAGTGGGAGCTGCACCTTGCGCAACACCTGCCGCTCGGTCGCCCCGTACGCCCGCCCGACCTCGATCGTCGTGTCAGGCACCCCGCGGATCCCGAGGGACGTCAGCCGGATCGCCGGCGGCAGGGCGAAGATCACCGTCGAGATCACCGCGGTCGTGACCCCGATCGAGAACAGCAGCACCAGCGGGATCAGGTACGAGAACGCCGGGATGGTCTGCATCGCGTCCATCAGGGGACGCAGGAGCCGTTCCACGGTCGGGTTCCTGCCCGCCCAGATCCCGAGTGGGATCCCGATCACGAGTGCGATCGGGACCGACACGATGATCAGCGCGACCGTCTGGAGGCTCGATTCCCACAGGCCGAGCATGCCCATCAGGAAGAATCCGACCGCAGCCAGGATCGCCATCCGCCATCCCGCAACCACCGCGGCGATCGCGGCTGCCGCAGAGACCACGCCGAGCCAGGTCATGCGGCTCATCACCAGGACGATCTGATCCCAGGAGTTGTTGATCGCGTCCTTCAGTGGGTTGAGGACGTGGACGAACAGCGAGTTCGTGTCGTTGTTCTCGATGACCCAGTTCTCCCACGAGGTGAACACCTGGCTGAAATCGACCACCCAGCGCTCCGGGAACCCGGCCGTCAGCTGCAGGCCGATGACGATCGCCACCGCGACGCCGATCGTCCAGAGGATTCGCCTGCGCCATCGGGACGGTTCCTGGTGGACGACGACCCGCGGTCGTTCGGCGGCCTCGGATTCGAGCTCGCGTTGCGGGGCCTGGACGGCCATCAGCCGACGCTCTCCACCATGGCCGCGAGCACCGCTTGCCGGTCGACCACGCCGATCACCTGCTCGCCCTCCGTGACGCAGCACAGCTCGTCGTCGCGCGCCATCAGCGGGATCAGCTCTTGCACCACGGCGTCGGCGGCGATCCTGGCGGCGTCACCGGGGACATCGCCGTCGAGCGGCCGCATGATCGCGCGGGCGGTGAGCACGTGTGCTCGCGGGACGTCCCGCGTGAAGTCGGCCACGTAGTCGTCTGCCGGATGCGCCACCACTTCCTCCGGCGTCCCGACCTGGACGAAGGCGCCGTCCTTCATGATCGCGATCCGGTCGCCCAGCTTCAACGCCTCCGCGAGATCGTGCGTGATGAAGATCATCGTCTTGCGCACCTCGCGCTGCAGGCGCACCACCTCGTCCTGCATGTCGCGGCGGATCAACGGATCGAGCGCGGAGAACGGCTCGTCGAACAGCATGATCTCGGGGTCGGTCGCGAGCGCGCGCGCCAGGCCGACACGCTGCTGCATGCCCCCCGACAGCTCGTCGGGGAACGCGGTCCCCCACGCGCCGAGCCCGACCACGTCGAGCACGTCCTTCGCCTTCGCGAGACGAGGCCCCTTGTCCATACCGCGTACCTCGAGCCCGTACGCCACGTTGTCGGCGATCGTGCGATGCGGGAACAGTCCGAAGTGCTGGAACACCATCGACACCTTTTGGCGACGCAGGTCGCGCAACCGCTCCTGGTCGAGGGCCACGACGTCTTCGCCGTCGATCAACACCTGTCCGGCCGTCGGGTCGTGCAACCGGTTGATCATGCGCACGAGCGTCGACTTGCCGGACCCGGAGAGGCCCATCACGACGAAGACTTCACCCTGCGTCACGTCGAACGACACGTCCCGGACGGCGGCGACGCACCCGGTCTTCTCCAGGAGCTCGGCGCGAGGGAGCTCGGCGTCGGGCGAGCCCACGATGCGATCGGCCTTCGGCCCGTACACCTTCCACACGTTGCGACACGAGACCGTGACGCTCGACGGCTGGCTCAAGGGCGAACCCTCCCCTCGTCCGACGCGGGCATGTGCCGCATGTCCGCGACCCGGACCCGGCATGGCTCGGAACCGGACGATGGTCGGCCCATCAGCCGACCGGTGCAAGTCAAGGGTTGCGGCATCGGCAACGCCATGGGTGCGGGGGCGCTCGACCGTGCGCCATGCTCCGCCGGACATGCTCGAGTGGGAGGATGCGGGGGGATGGCCTCCAGGCGCTACGACTTCGTGATCGTGGGCGGCGGCTCCGCCGGGAGCTGCCTCGCGAACCGCCTGTCGGCCGATCCCTCGAACCACGTCCTCGTGCTCGAAGCCGGCCGCCCCGACTACATCTGGGATGTGTTCATCCACATGCCGGCCGCGCTCGCATTCCCGATCGGCAGCAAGTACTACGACTGGAAGTACGAATCCGAGCCCGAACCGTTCATGAACGGTCGCCGCGTCTACCACGCCCGAGGCAAGGTGCTCGGGGGATCCAGCAGCATCAACGGCATGATCTTCCAGCGCGGGAATCCGCTGGACTACGAGCGCTGGGCCTCGGACCCGGGCATGGAGACCTGGGACTACGCGCACTGCCTGCCGTATTTCAAGCGCATGGAGACGTGCCTTGCCGCCGATCGGGAGGATCGGTTCCGCGGGCATGCCGGGCCGCTCGTCCTGGAGCGGGGCCCGGCCACCAGCCCGTTGTTCGGCGCGTTCTTCGAGGCCGTGCAGCAGGCCGGATACGAGCTGACCGACGACGTCAACGGGTACCGGCAGGAGGGGTTCGCCCCGTTCGACCGCAACGTGCACAACGGGCGCCGTCTGTCGGCGGCTCGCGCGTACCTCCACCCCGTGTCGTCACGACCGAACCTGGACATCGAGACCCGGGCGTTCGTCACGAACATCGCCTTCGATGGGTCCCGGGCGGTCGGCGTCGACTACGTGCACCATCGCGGAACGCCCGAACGGGTCACGGCCGGCGAGGTCGTGCTCTGCGGCGGCGCGATCAACTCGCCCCAGCTCCTGCAGCTGTCCGGTGTGGGCAAGGCGGACGACCTGCGTTCGCTGGGGATCGAGGTCGTCCAGGACCTGCCCGGCGTCGGAGAGCATCTCCAGGATCACCTGGAGGTCTACATCCAGTACGCGTGCAAGCAACCGGTCTCGGTCGCCCCCGGCATGAAGATGTGGCGCCGACCGATCATCGGGGCGCAATGGCTGTTCTTCCATTCGGGGCTCGGTGCGACGAACCACTTCGAGGCAGGCGGGTTCGCCCGCAGCAACGACGACGTGGAGTACCCGAACCTGATGTTCCATTTCCTGCCGATCGCGATCCGCTATGACGGATCGGCACCGGCCGGTGATCACGGCTACCAGGTGCACATCGGTCCGATGTACTCCGATGCCCGCGGCTCGATCATGCTCAAGAGCGCCGACCCCCGCGAGCATCCGGCCATGCGGTTCAACTACCTCTCGACCGACCAGGATCGCCGCGAGTGGGTCGAGGCGATCCGTGTCGCCCGCAACATCCTGAACCAGCCCGCGTTCGAACCGTTCAACGCCGGCGAGCTCTCTCCTGGCACCGCGGTCGAGAGCGACGAACAGATCCTGGAATGGGTCGCTAGGGATGGCGAGACGGCGCTCCATCCGTCGTGCACGTGCCGGATGGGCATCGACGACCTCTCGGTCACCGATCCGCTCACGATGAAGGCTCGCGGTCTCGAGGGGCTGCGCATCGTCGACGCATCCGTCATGCCCTACGTCACGAACGGCAACATCTACGCGCCGGTCATGATGGTCGCGGAGAAGGCCGCCGACCTGATCCTGGGCGATACACCGCTGGAGCCCGAGCACGTCGAGTTCTACCGGCACCGGACGGCCGGAGGGCGGTCCGGCACGGCGAAGACCTGACCCGCTGATCCTCAGCCGAGCCCGAGCATCAACAGCCCCCCGACCACGAGCCCGATCCCCACGAACTGGTTCGGCACGAGGCGTTCGTGCAGGTACCGGATCGAGAGCAGCACCGCGACCATCGGGAACACGGCGGTCGCCGCGAGCACGATCGACAGGTAGCCGTGCTCGGCGCCGGCCGCATAGGTGGTCACCCCCAGGATGTCGGCCGCGCCCGCCGCGACCGCGACCCAGAGACCGACGCCGGGTCGGAGCACGGCGAGCTGCCGCCGATACACGATCGCGAACGGCACGTAACACGCCACCTGCGCGACCCGCGACGCCCACAGGCCGACGACCCATCCCACTTGTTGGGAGGCGTAGCCCAGCAGGAACGCCGCGATGCCGAACCCCACCGCGGAGACGATCGCCCACGGGAGACCCGGGGGGATGCCGTGGGTCCCGGCACGGAGCTTCCGGAGGTCGGTGGAGACCAGCATCACGCCGAGCACGGTGATCGCGGCACCCAGGAGCTGCACGGCGTTGGGCCGTTCGCCGAGGACCACGATCGCGAGCGCGACCCCGACCACCGCATAGGTCGCCCCGATCGGGGAGACGACCGCGACGGGACCGAGCTCGAGCGCCCGATAGTGGGTCATGTACGCGATCGCGGTGAACACGCCGTTCAGCGCGATCCATCCGATGATCGGCGCGATCGGGTCGATCGAGTCACCGCTGGCCAGCAACAGCAGCGACATGAACGCGAACGACAGCACCTGCCCGACGATCACCGTGGCGATGCTGCCGATCCGCCGCCCCGCGACCGCGCCGGCGAAGTCGGCCAGCCCCCAGCCGAGGGCGGCCGCGAGGCCGAAGATCACGGCGAACGAACCTCGGCGAGCGCGTCGACGGCCACGACGCCGCGTTCCCCCACGACGAGCGGGTTCGCCTCGAGCGAGGTCAGGCGATCACGCAGGTCCCACGCGGCGCGTGCGATCCCTTCGACGGCCTTCGCCACCGATCGCATCGGCGCGTGCATCGGATCGAGCCCGCAGGCTGCGGCACGATCGAGCACGAGCCTGCGCGCCTGCGCAGGTGTGAGCGGGCAAGGCGCGAACACCGCTTCGCCCGCTTCGGCCAGGGAGCCGCCGGGTCGCATCGTGATCATCGGTCCGTACCGCTCGTCGACCACGGCGCCCACCAGGATCTCCGTGCCCGACGCCATCCGCTGGATCAGCACCTCCGGCGCCTCGGCACCGGCGCGGCGCGCTGCGCGCAACACCTCCGACGCCGCCCGCCGAGCCGCCTCCTGATCGCGCACGTCCAGCCGCACCCCTCCCAGGCGCGCCTTGTGCGGGAGCTCCGGTGCCGACGCCTTGATCGCGACCGGGAACCCGATGCGGACCGCGGCGGCAGCCGACCGCTCGGCCGTCGATGCCACGGCCTCGACGGGGCGCCCCACCCCGTATGCGGCGAGCACCCTGGCCGCGGTCGCCTCGTCCACCGGTCCCCGCTGTCCCCAGAGCGCCCGCCGTGCAGCAGTGCGGCCGGGATGGGGCTGCCGCAGCTGGACGGTCCCGGAGCGCACCGCCTGGTGGTCAACCAACGCCGAGATCGCGCCAGTCGCGGCGCGATGCCCTTGCAGGAAGGGCAGGCGCTTCCATCGGCGGGTGAACCGGGTCGCGTCGGCACCGTAGGCCAGCGGACTCATGGCGACGCTCACGAACACGACGCCCGTCTGCCGCCGGAGCTCGGCCACGCGTCGCAGGACGGGGTCGGCCCACGGGGTCTCGCCGGGCAGCCGGGGTGGGAACGCATCGAACGCCACGAGCCCGATCGACGGATCGTTCGCGAGCGCCTCGAGCGCCGCTGCGAACATCTCCGTCTCGACCGCCGCCTGGCCCGTCACGTCCAAGGGATTGTTCTGCGACGCGAAGTGGGGCAGGGCCGACCGCAGGGCACGCTTGGTCCGTGGTGCGAACTCCGGCAGGGAGAGCCCCGCAGCGCCCGCGGCCTCGGCGAACAAGGTGCAGGCCCCGCCCGACTGCAGGGCCGCGGCGACGCCGGCGGTTCGGAGGCGCTTGACGCTCGACAGCAACAAGGCCGCCTCGAACATCACGACCGGATCTTCGACGAGGACGGCGCCTTTGGAACGGAGCCAGGCGTCGCGCAGCACCGTGTTCCCGGCGAGCGCCCCGGTGTGCGCCACGATCGAGCGCCGCGCGGCCTCGCTGCGTCCCTCGGGAGCGCAGATCAGCACCGGCGTTCCGGCGGCGCGGAGGGCGTCCAGGCCCCGGCCGATCCCGGGGACATCGCGCATCGTCTCGACGTAGCTCGTGACGACCTTCGTGTGCGGGTCGTCGGCAACCCACTCGAACAGGTCGCCGAGACCCAGCACGGCCTCGTTCCCGACGCCCAGCAGGATCCGCAGACCCACGCCCCGATCCGACGCCAGCTGCCCCATCGTCCAGGCGACGGTGCCCGACTGCGAGATCACGCTGATCGAGCCGGAGAGCGGAGCCGGAGGCGGCGTGGTCCCGTACGGGGCGACATGGTCCACGTAGTTGACGAACCCTTCGACGTTGGGACCCAGCACCGGCAGGCCGTGACGGAGCGCCGCCTCGCGCAGCCGATCCTGGAGCGCTCGGCCCTCGTCGCCCACCTCGGCGAACCCGGAGGACACGACCATGACCGCGCCAACGGCCCGTGCTGCGCAGTCGTCGATCATGCCGACGACGACCTGGGCCGGCACCACGAACACGACGAGATCCACGCCCCGTGGCAGCTCGCCGACCGCGTGCAGGCACGGGCGCCCCCACACCGTGTCGTACTTCGGGTTGACGGGATAGAGCTCCCCGTCGAACCCGAGGTGCCGGAGTGAGCGCTCGATCTCCGGGGCCCAGCTCTCGGGTGATTCCGACGCCCCGACGACGGCGATCGACCGCGGCGCGAGCAGCCGCCGCAGGTCGGGTCGGCGACTCAACGGTCCTCACCGCGGAACCGGGCATCCCTCCATGCGATCGCCGCCTTCAGGCCCTCGTCTTGGGTGATGCGGCGGAACTCGTCACGGGCAGGCAGGTTCGCGGTCTCGATCATCACGTCGAGCTCGGTGTTCGCGGCCATCGCCGCCCGGAACCCGGCCACGTCCCACGCGCGGTTGACCGCACGCTTCGTGGTCTGGATCACGAAGGGCTCGTTCTTCGCGATCTCCTCGGCGAGGGCGAGCGTTGCGTCGTCGAGGTCTGCCGCCGGGACCACCCGATTCACCAGCCCCAACGCGAGGGCTCGCTCGGCCGAGACGCGATCCTCACCGGTGAACAACAGCTCCTTGGCCGCGCGGACGCCGACCACCCAGGGCAGGAACATCGACACGACGCCCGAGCCGAACCGTACGTCGACGTAGCCGAAGTAAGCGTCGTCGGCCGCCACCGCCAGATCGCAGGCGAGCATCAGGTCGGTACCACCGGCCAGGCAGTACGAATGCACCTGTGCGATCGTCGGCTTGGCGCAATCGAGGAACTCGAGCATCTTGGCCGTCGAACCCGCCAGGTCCCGATGCCAGGTCTGCGCGTCGAGCTCACCACCCTCGGCGTCCTCGTTGAGGTCGTAGCCGGCGCAGAACGCGCGCCCGGCTCCGCGCAGGATCACGACCCGCACGTCGTCGTCCGCATCGGCCTCCCGGATCGCGGCCGACAACGCTTCGGTCAGCTCGTGGTTCAACGCGTTCAGGGCGCCGGGACGATTCATCGTGAGCCGGCGGACCGGTCCCACGTCGTCGATCAGCAGCACGGATCCGGTCGTCGCGTCGGTCACAGAGCTCACATCCCTCGTCCGTTCGGCCACGTGCCCTCCGGCACGCGGCGGGATGCTAGCAACGGCGGCCTGGCGTCCGATAGCCGACGGCACTGATCGCTCAGGCCAGCGCCGCCACCACCTGCGCCGCCGCCCTCCGCCCGCTTCGAAGTGCCCCCTCCATCGTGCCGTGGTGGTCGGTCCCGGCGGTGTGCTCGCCCGCGAACGCGACCCGGCCCATCGGTCGCGCGAACACGTCGATCCGGCGCCACGATGGCTCGTCCCAGGCCGCGTACGAGCCGAGCGTGTACGGATCGTCGGCCCAGGCATACATCACGGGGTCACCGTCGAGGTCGAGGTCGGCGTTCATCCGGGTCAGCGCCTCCATCCACGGAGCGATCCGGCCTGCGTCGATCGACAGGGCGCGATGGGTCGACGGCGACCCGGCGAACGAGGCGACGCACGGTCGAGGCCGGCCGTCGTCGTCGTTCGCGACCCAGCACCACATCGACAGCTCTGTCGATTGCCGCGCGCGGATCGTGGGAACGCCCCGCGTTCCCACGGCGAACTTCGATGCCTGTCCCATCGTCAGCCCCCGGTAGGCGGCCACGACGTCGTCGGGCAGGCCCGGATCGAACCGGATCCGTGCCGTGATGGGCGCCGGCACCGCGACCACGACGGCGACGCCCACCTCCTCACGTTCGCCAACCCGCACCGTGACGCCGTCGTCTCGGTGCTCGATCGACTCCACGGAAGATCCGATGCGGACCTCCGGTAACGCCTCGGCCATCGCGATCGCGAGCTCCTGGTTCCCCCGCCCCACCCTGCGGAACGGGCCAGGGTGAGCCCCCAGCAGGTCGCCCCCGGCGGCCGAGGCGACGCGACCGAGGTCCTGGGCGCACGTCCCCTGCAGCCGGTGACGAACCTGGACCCGCACCAGGTCGTCCCCCGGCACCGCCTCGAGGAACGCCCCCATCGTGCCGGCGGCGGCCTCACCACCTTGTTCACGCCACGCTCGTCGGGCGTCTTCGAGGAACCGATCCTGATCGGGAAGCGGCGCGGGATCGGGGCCCCAGGGCTCCCGGTGGCCGTAGTGGGCACCCGTCTCGGCGAGCTCGAGCTCGAACCGCGCCGCCAGCGACTCCAGCACGGTGTCGCCCGGCATGATCCACTCCCCGCCGAGCTCCACGATCGCGCCGTTCGGCAGCGTGGTGCTCCACACACGGCCGCCGACCCGCTCCCGCGCCTCCAGGACCACCACCGGAACGTCGGCATCGTGCAGCTCGAGCGCCGCAGCCAGGCCCGCGAACCCGGCCCCAACCACGACCACGGTCGGCGACGTATCTCTCATGAGAGGTACCCGAACGGACTAGACAGTTGGGGTTGCTCGCGACGGAGCTTGCGTAGCACGGTTCGCCTATGGTACTCAGCCCTATCGGGGTTTGAACCGTCGCTCAAGAGCGTCATCGCGCGCCTCGGCGAGGAGGATCACATGGCACAGCACGGACCGGGACCGATGTCCCGCCGGTCGTTCATGAAGCGAGCGGGCGGAACGGCCATCGCCCTCCCCAGCTTGGCGGCGATCCTAGCCGCGTGTTCGAAGCCGGGGACCAGCTCCGGTGGATCGAGCGGGTCTACCGAGATCCCCATCGCGACGCTCGATAGCCCCGTGACCCTCCCCTACAACGCCGACCCGATCGCGGCGAGCACGCCGATCGAGTCGGGCCCGCTCGTCTACTACAACTGGGCGGACTACATCTACAAGAAGGAGATCCAGGCCTTCGAGGACAAGTTCGGCGTCGAGGTCAAGCTCACGACCTACAACAACATGGAGGAAGGCATCGCGAAGGTCCAATCCGGCCAGGTCAAGCCGGACGTGTTCTTCGTCACGAAGGGCTACCTCCGTCGCCTCGTCCAGAACGATCTCCTCCAGCCCTTGCAGCAGGAGCTCATCCCGAACATCGACAACATGTGGCCCATCTATTCGAACCCGGGTCCCTACTACGACGTCGGATGGCGCTACACGGTCCCTTACACGATCTACACCTGGGGGGTCGCGTACCGGCGAGACCGGGTCGACGACGCGCAAGCGGCCGAGGAGGGGTGGGAGGCGCTGTGGAACAGCGCGTACCAGGGGGCGATCAGCCTGTACAACTCCTACGGAGACACGATCGCCGTGGCGATCCTTCGCAGCGGCAGCCTCGACGTCAACACCCAGGATCCGCAGCTGATCGATGACGCCAAGACCGCGATCCTGGAAACGATCGACCAGAACAAGGCCAAGCTCACGATCAACGGCGTGTACGACCGGCTCCCCGCCGGGGACTTCACGGTGGCCGAGTCGTGGTCGGGCGACATCGTCGGCGCCCAGTGGTACCTCCCGAAGGGAGTGGAGTGGGACATCCTGGGCTACTGGCGGCCGGATCCCGGCAAGAGCATGACCGACAACGACCTGATCGCGATCCCAACGGGCGCCACGAACCCGCGCCTCGCGCACGAGTTCATCAACTTCTTCCTCGACGAGAAGGTCGCCTACGACAACTTCCGGTGGTGGAACGGGTATCAGCCACCGCTGAACTCGATCAACCCGGAAAAGCTGATCGACGATGGCGTGGTGCCGCCGAACCTCCCGATGGCTGTGGTGACCGAGCAGATGTTCAAACAGGACCTGACGCCGTACGAGCTCCCGCCAGAGGTCGACCAACTGTGGCAAGCTGCGTGGACCGAGATCACGGCGGGCGCTGGAGCCTGAGATCGCCACCGAGCTAGCGGACACACAGGATCGGACCTCGCGGAGCCCCCGGAGGCGACGCGAGGAACCGAAGGAGCAGCGATCGGGCGTGTGGTACCCGCGTGGGTACTGGCCGTCGTTCACGCTCCCGGGCGTCCTCATGCTGGCGGCCCTGTTCGTGGTCCCCGCGTACGTCGTCGTGTCCGTCGCGTTCGGCACCGTCGACTTCTCCAACTTCGGGCGGCCGGTCCCGTACTACGCCCCCTGGTGGTGGTCGTTCGACACCTTCAACCAGACCCTCTCGAAGTTCTGGGGACCGGAGGCGATCTACCAAGATGCGCTGATCCGAACGTTCGTCTATGTGATCGCCGCTTCGATGATCTGTCTCGTGCTCGGCTACACGGTGGCCTACTTCACCGCCCGGAAGGCGACGAAGTACAAGGGCCTCATCCTCATCCTGCTGGTATCGCCGTTATGGATCAGCTATCTCATGCGGATCTACGCGTGGCAGGGGCTGCTGGATAGCGGAGGCCCGATCAACGTCCTGTTGGGTCCGTTCGGCTTCCGGCACACCGACCTGCTCTCGGGTCTGCCCATCACGGTGATCATCGGGCTGGTGTACGGCTATATCCCGTTCATGATCCTGCCGATCTACGCGTCGCTCGATCGCATCCCGGAGAGCCTGCTCGAGGCGGGTCGCGACCTCGGTGCCAGCGGTGGTCAGACGTTCTGGCGCGTCACGCTGCCGATGTCTCGCCCCGCGATCTTGACCGGCATCGTCATCGTCACGCTTCCGATGTTCGGCGACTACTACACGAACGACCTCCTGAGCCAATCGCCGAGAACGTCGATGTTCGGCAACCTGATCGCGACGCAGAAGGAACTCCTGGGAGGCGCGACCCGAACTGCGTCGCTGGTCCTCATCCTGTCCGTGATCGTGCTCCTGCCGATGATGTACTACCTGCACGAGACGCGGCGTGCCTCGGAGCGTGCCGCGTGAGCGTCGCGCTGGAAGCGCCGGCCGCGCAAACGCGCACGGGCGGGTACTTCAAGAACCCGTGGCGCAAGCCCCGAGTCCTCCAGGGCGTCACGATCGCGTACTTGCTCTGGTCCCTGTTGCCGGTCGTGATCGCCGTGATCTTCTCGTTCAACGACGGTCGATCCCGCATCATCTGGCAGGGGTTCTCGATGCGGTGGTGGACGGCCGACCCCACCGACTCGATCCTGCACGACCCGCAGATGCGTGCCGCGATCGCACAGACCTACAAGCTCGCGATCCTCGTGGTCCTGATCTCGGTCCCGATCGGAACGCTGTTCGCGATCGGCATCGACCGCTGGCACGGACGCCCGGCCCGCGGGGCGAACTTCGTCATGCTGCTGTCGTTCGTGGTGCCGGAGATCATCCTCGGGACATCGCTGTTCATCCTGTTCACGACCCTGTTCAAGTTCGTGCATCTCGGCACACCGGCCGAGTTCCTCGGGTTGGCGGTGTTCCAGGTCAGCTACCCGGCCGTGATCGTTCGGGCTCGGTTGCTCACGATCGGACCCGAATACGAGGAAGCGGCGATGGACCTGGGCGCCTCGCCGAGCCAAGCGATCCGCCGGGTCCTGCTGCCGCTCATCACCCCGGCCATCTTCGCGAGCGTCGCCCTCGTGTTCGCCGACTGCGTCGACGACTTCGTGACCGTGAACGCGCTCTCCGGGGACGCCAGCACCGAGACGGTGGCTCAGAAGATCTACTCGGCCTCGAGGGCGTCCCCCACACCAGAGGTCAACGCCGCGGCCACGGTGATGCTGATCACGACCCTGTTGATCGTCGGCATCGGCCTGTTGCTTTACCGCCGGTTCAACCGGGGTCAGGCCGGCGGGAGCGCTGCCGACCTCGCCCAGCTCTGAGCCGGATCCAGCGGGATCGCTACGCCTCCTCGAGCTCGCCGCTCTCGATGACGGCGGTGCCGCCCTCGGGCAGCACGCGGAGCGCCTCGCGGGGGAACCGAACCGTCACCGCGGCGCCGGACTGCGGCGTCCCGCCGTCCCCCTCGTTCTGCTGCCACGCCTGGATCGTCTGGCCCGACGCCAAGTGCACGATGACCTGCAGGACCGATCCGACGTAGACGACGCGTTCGACCATGCCGGGGATCCGGTTCTCGCCGCTCGTCCCCTGCGCCTCCAGGTCGACGCGCTCGGGCCGGATCGTGATCTTCGACGGCCCCCGCGTGTCCTCCTCACCCTGACCCGCGACCAACTCGAACTCGCCGAGTTGCACCTTGCACCCGCCGCCGCCGACCCCCAAAGCGGAGGCCTCCATGAGGTTCGACACACCGAGGAAGTCGGCGACGTACGCGGTCGCGGGCTCCTCGTAGATCTCTTTGGGCCCGCCGACCTGTTCGACCCACCCCTGACTCATCACGGCGATGCGATCGCTCATCGTGAGGGCCTCTTCCTGGTCGTGCGTCACGTAGATGAACGTGATCCCGACCTCCTCCTGCAGCGCCTTCAGCTCGATCTGCAGCCGCTTGCGGAGCTTCGCATCGAGCGCGCCGAGCGGCTCGTCGAGCAGGAGGACCGACGGGTTCAGGATCAAGGCCCGCGCCAGGGCGACCCGCTGCTGTTGTCCCCCCGACAGCTGCGAGGGCCGTCGCGTCGCGAATTGGCTCATCTGCACGAGCTCCAGGGACCTGCCGACGCGCTCCTTCTCCTCCTGCTTCGACGCGTCCTTGTACTTCAGGCCGAACGCGACGTTGTCGGAGACCGTGAGGTGCGGGAACAGCGCGTAGTTCTGGAACACGGTGTTGACGTTGCGCTTGTGCGGCGGCGTCTGCGCCATGTCCACGCCGTCGAGCAGGATCTGGCCCTCGGACGGCCGCTCGAAGCCCGCGATCATGCGCAGCGTCGTCGTCTTGCCGCAGCCAGAGGGACCGAGCAGCGAGAAGAACTCCCCCGGAGGCATGTCCAGGCTGATCCCGGAGACCGCCGTGAACTCGCCGAAGCGTTTCACGAGGTCGACGAGGCGAACCTCTCCTCCCGCCATGGCCAGCGAGCATAGCCCATGGTGCGTGGCGCGGGTCAATCGGGCGGGCGCTCGCACCGGCCGTGACATGATGGGCCGATGGATCAGCTCGAGCCGGGCCCGCTCACGCCCGGGGGCGATGGCTCGAGGCGCGTCGTGACGCAGCCCGACGTCGCACCACTCCTGCTCGGGTACTGGGCGTTCGGGCAGTTCTGGGGCGTCTGGGTGATCCTCGTGTCCGACTTCCAACTCTCGCACGGCGTCTCCGACAGCCGGATGGGGCTGCTCTACACACTGTTGTCCGTGGTAGCCGTGCTCGTGATGGCATTCCTCGCGCCCAGGCTCCAGGGCCTGCGCCTGTCCAGGAGCGTGCCGCTATCGCTCGCGTCGCTCGCCGTCGGGGCGGCCGCGATCGCCCTGCAGCCCACGGGACTGATCGTGCTGGGGATGGCCGTGGTCGGGCTCGGCAACGGCCTGATCGACGTCTACCTGAACGTCGCCGCCCAGCGCTCCGAGGTGCGACGTCGTCGCCCCATCCTGCAGTGGATGCACGCGTCATACGCGCTCGGCGGCGTCACCGGGGCGGCGGTCGCCGGGCTGCTCCGCACGGCGGGGATCGACTACCGGATCGGCATCCTGTACGCGAGCGTCTCGCTCGCGATCACCGCGGTCGTCGCCCAACGCATCCTCCCCAGCGGCGAGCCCGCGGGCACGGTCGAGACATCGTTCTCGATCTCGATCCTGTTCCGGCGACCGGAACTGTGGGTGCCGGCGCTGGTGGTGTTGTCCGCATTCCTCGTGGAGGGCTCGATGGACACGTGGTCGGGCCGCTACCTGCGAGGGGAGCTCGATGCCTCGGCGGGCGTCGCCGCGATCGTGTTCATCGCGGTCGTGCCGGCGAGCGCGAGCGCAGCGAAGTGCATGGGCGAGACGGTCACGAAGTCGGGGAACGGGAAGGACAACAGGATCAGGGGCACCTCGGGCGACGACGT
>Ga0081455_10001396_pt1 | contig 29829 bp, 24 predicted proteins | sample TabmetS3T2R1_FD_70207 | JGI IMG/M metagenome (GOLD analysis project Ga0081455, IMG submission 70207) | Tabebuia heterophylla rhizosphere microbial communities from the University of Puerto Rico - S3T2R1 | ecosystem: Host-associated > Plants > Roots > Rhizosphere ... | reverse complement strand
GCACAGCAGGCGAGGCAGGCACAGCGCTCCTGGCCGAGGCTGTGGCGGCCTATCGCCAGGCCCTGGAGGTGTACACCCGCGCCACGCTGCCACAAGACTGGGCTAGGACTCAGAACAACCTGGCACGCGCGGCTTTCTTACTGAAGGACTGGTCCACAGCGGTGGACAGTTATACAAATGTCCTGCAGCTCTATCCTGCGGATGAAGAAGCCTATCAGCGCGCTAGCTGGCTCTCCCACGAAGTGCTATTTGCCTTCCCTGACGCCTTTGCTCTCAATCAGCGCTGGCTGGAGCGCCACCCAGACGATCTCAACGTGCTGAGCGACTTCGCCGAGAAGCACTTCACCACCGGACGCTTTGCCGCCTGCGCCGAACGGCTCACTGCCTTACTGGCACGCCCAGACGTTCAACCTGGTGTTGCCGCGGCCCTACGTGTTCTCACCATCCCGACCCTGCTCGCCTTGCGCCAGCCAGCCCAGGTGCCAGCGGCTATCGACGCCTTGCTAGAGCACGTCACGGCTCAGACGGACGACTTCCGGGTGACCTGGAGTTTCGAGGGCGTCAAGCACTTTATCGGCCAGCACGACGGCCTGGCACCATACCGGTCCTGGTTACAGCAGTTCTTCAACGCCGTGCAGGCCGAGCGCCGCGAGGCGCTGGTCACCGGGTTGCAGGACGCCAGGCAGGTGTTCGTAGACAAGAATTAGCGGCCGGATGGCAGGAGTGCTGTGGCGCCGAGCAGTTGCTCCGTATCCGAGGCATCCCGGGGTATCCATGCGGTGGGCGTGCGAGTGACGTCGTGGCCACGGGCCATCAACGCCAGGTGCAGCGCCTTCATGGACGTATCAGCATCCAGGTGCAGCCGTGGGGGCGCCATGCGCTACCGCCTCGCGCGCCGCGTCGGCCGCCAGCGCCGCGTCAATCTCGCTCTGATGGGCGGCAGAGAAGGCCAGCGCCTCCTCAATCTGGGACACGGGCAGATCATATTCCCCGGCGAGCTGTGCCGGCGTCAGACCCCAGGTCTGGGCTGCCACCACCAGCGTTTGCACACGAATGCCTGTCCCGCGCACGACCGCCGTGGGTTGACCACTTGCCCCACGGCGGTAGGTAATATGCGGGAAGGCCGGATCGTCGAGGCGCTGGCTCAGGGCGCCCACCTTCTCCGCCACGGCCCAGAGGATGAATTGGTTGAGGGAGACCCCCTGCTGCGCCGCCCAGGTTTCGGCGTCCTGTTTGAGTTGCACCGGAAGATTCAGGGTATACCGAGCCATCGAGGTTATCCTTACGTCTCGTGCTTACGCTATGTTCTCGCCATCACATAGCATGTAGTATACGACAGCTATAGAAGACTTTTGTCGCGATTTTGATCGTGTCCCGTAAACCTACGGTATCTCGTATTAATGGACGTTTCCTCTACTCCAACCCTCTTGCTTGATGACCTCATCGCCATTGCATGATACAGTACAGACTCATAGTTGCGGGTACCGCTTGATTCACGATATAGGAGGATTCTCCATGACGATCGACGTAGCGACTGGCATTGCACGCATCCTCAAGCAGGAAGGCGTCGACTGGGTCTCGACTTTCCCCGTCTGCCGGGTGAACAACGCCCTGGGACGGGAAGGCGTGCCAATGCTGATGATGCGCGACGACCGGTACGCGGTTGCGGTCGCCGACGCGTTCTCGCGCATCACCGCGGGCAAGCGCACCGGGGTCTGCACGTTCCAGGGGGGTGTGAATGCCGCCGGGATGCAGTACGCTTATGCTGGACTGGCGCAGGCATACGAAGATGGGTCCCCAGTGCTGTGTATCACCGATGGTGTCCCGATTGGCAGTTCTGGCAACAGTCAGTTTGATGTCGCGTCCAGCATGAAAACGGTCTCGAAATGGTTCGGTTACCTCGATAAACCCGAGCGCGTGCCTGAGTTCATGCGCCGCGCCTTTACCATGCTGCGTAGTGGCAGACCCGGGCCTGTAATCCTGGCCATCCCCAACGCCACAGGCACCTATGATGACACCGCAGATCCGTACGTCCCGGTCAAGGGCTGGAAGTCGGCGCCAGACCCGGCGGATGTGCGTGCGGCTGTTACCCTACTGTTACAGGCCCAGAACCCGCTTATCTACGCCGGGGAGGGTGTCATTTATGCCGACGCTGCCGACGATTTGAAAGCCCTGGCAGAGTTGGTCAATGCACCGGTCATTACGACGCTCAAAGCCAAGGGCGCGCTCCCGGAAAACCATCCCTTGTTTGTGGGAGTACGCGGTGATCAGGTGGCGCATTATTTGACCAAGAGTGACCTCATCCTCGCCGTAGGGTCGAGCCTGTCGCCTGGCCGCTTTAGCCACGGCATACCCGAGGCGGCGAAGAAGACCATCATCCACTGCAATGTCGACGAATTGCACATCAACAAGATGTACCCCACGGCGCAAGCGGTGATCGGCGACGCGCGCTTGACACTGCAAGCCCTGCTCAAGGAAGTGTCCGAGCGCACGTCTGGTGCCGGGCGGCCAGCGGGCAATGTGGCGGCGGAAGTCAGGGCAGCACGCGATGCGGGCCTGGCTAAATACCGCGAAGTGATGGCCTCGAATGAGAAGCCAATCAACCCGTACCGGGTATATGGCGACCTGATGCAGGTCCTTGACCCGCATAACTCGTTCGTCACCCACGAGTCCGGCAACACGCGCGATCAATTGAGCACCGTCTTTGACACGCTCATGCCACGCGGGTTTCTGGGGTGGGGCAATGTCTCCACGCTCGGCTTTAGTCTCGCGGCGGCCATCGCTGCCAAAAAGGCGTTCCCGGCACGCGCATCCGTAGCGGTCACCGGGGAGGCAGGGCTCGGCTACATGCTCGGCAACCTCGAAGTCCTGCTGCGCGAGAAGCTGGGAGTCACCGTGGTGCACGTCAGCAACGGCGGGTTTGCCGGCTACGGCCCCGGGTTTTGGGGGCCAGGGCACGACCCCTTTACCCATGCTGTGCTTGGGCCGAACGAGGTAGACATGGCAAAAGTCCTCGGCGCTCTGGGCTTACACACCGAACGCGTGAGCGAACCGTCGGAGGTGAAGCCCGCCCTCCAACGTGCCCTGGCCGCCAATGAGTCCGGTCGGCCGGCCTATATCGAATGCCTCTGCTGCCAGTACCCAGTGTATGGCCAGTGGGTTGGACGGAGCATGGAGTGACACGACGTCAAAAGTGATCCGGGTATCTGACGAACATACTACACCTATGCACAGTATTTAAAATACCTTGGTGAGGAGAGAGAACGCACAGAAAGCAGGGACGCCGGGCGGCGCGGGTGGCTACATGAGTGGGGCGTCCCTTTACCGAACGGATGCGACAGGGGCGGCGGATGCAACAGCGTGCGGGGCTTCTTTTACCATGGGCCACGACGAAGGCCCGCTCCGCGGTGCTCTATGATGGGTCCCCAAACGGATCGGAGGAACCAATGGCTAGCGCAACGCAAAACTTGGACGCTGTCGTAATTGGCGCAGGCTTTTCCGGCATGTATATGCTGAAGTCGCTACGGGACCAATTGGGGCTGAAGGTACGCGTGTATGAAATCGGTGAAACCGTCGGCGGCACCTGGTACTGGAACCGCTACCCCGGCGCGCGTTGTGATTCTGACTCCTACATCTATTGCTTCACCTGGGACAAGCAGCTGTTGCAAGAATGGGAATGGTCCGAGCGTTACCCCGAGCAGCCCGAAATCCTGCGCTATCTCGAGCATGTGGCCACACGCCACGACCTGAAGCGCGACATACAGTTCAACACGCGCGTGACTGGAGCCACATTCGACGAAAAAATCAACGTATGGACGGTACGCACCGACCAGGGTGAAGAGGTCACGGCACGTTACCTCATCGCGGCCGCGGGGAGCCTGTCACACACAAACATGCCACAGTTCAAGGGGCTGGAGAAGTTCAAGGGCAAGTGGTACCACACCAGCCGTTTCCCTCACGGCGGCGTTGATTTCACTGCCAAGCGCGTGGGTGTGGTCGGCACCGGCGCCACCGCGGTGCAGGCCATTCCCGAAATTGCCCAGCAGGCGAAGCACCTCACCGTGTTCCAGCGCACCGCGAATTACTGTGTGCCGGCGCGCAACGGCAAAGTGGACCCCGACGTGGTGCGGGCCCGCAAGGCCGACTATGACGGCGTGATCGAGCGCATCCGCGCCTCACTCTTCGGCCAGGAGCACTACTTCATCCCGAAGTCGGCGCTGGAAGCCACGCCCGAGGAGCGCGAGCGCGAGTTCGACAGGATGTGGGACGCCGGTGGCTTCGCCTTCTGGCTGGCCAACTACCAGGACATGTTTGTCAATCAGCAGGCCAATGACCTGTGCGCTGACTACATCAAACGCAAAATCCGCAAGACCGTGAAAGACCCGGTCGTCGCCGAAAAGCTCATCCCGAAAGGCCACGCATACGGCACCAAGCGCCAGCCGCTCGACACCAACTACTATGAGACGTTCAACAAGGACAACGTGCTGCTGGTGGATGCCACTACCGACGGCGGCATTGAAGAGATCACTGAGCAGGGCATCCGCGCAGGTGGCAAGGAATACGCCTGCGACATCATTGTTTTCGCCACCGGTTTCGATGCCATGACCGGCCCGCTGAAGGCCTTGAACCTGAAAGGTCGCGACGGCCGCACGCTGGACAAGGAGTGGGTGGACGGCCCGTACAGCTACCTGGGCATCTCAGTCGCCGGCTTCCCTAACTTCTTCACCATCACCGGCCCCCAAAGCCCATCAGTGCTGTCGAACATGCCAGTGTCGATTGAGCAGCATGTGGAGTGGATCACTGACTGCATCGACTACATGCGCAAGTCCGGCAAGACCACGATCGAGGCCATGCCCCAGGCGCAAGAGCAGTGGGTTGCGCATGTCAACGAGGTCGTCAACATGACGCTGATGCCCGGCGCCAACTCCTGGTACATGGGCGCCAACATCCCCGGCAAACCCCGTGTCTTTTTACCCTATTTAGGGCCGGAAGGTGTCGGCGGCTACCGCAAGAAGTGCGACGAGGTTGCGGCCAAGGGCTACGAGGGATTCGTGCTGGCCTAACTACCCCTGAGGAACAACAAGGGGGGGAGTAAGGATAAAAAGTCTTCCCCTCCCCGCTCTCGACACATCGGAGCAAACAACATGCTCAACAACAGCTACTACTCGCAGGAGGTGCACGGCCGCCATCACCGCACCTTCTGTAAAAAGCTCTCCCAGACCTGCACGAAGCTGTCGAGTTCTTCGCGTCCCATGGGCACTGAGATATTGCCCACGATTTTATTGCCAACGTAGATACCGTTATTGAGCAAGTGCAGGAACAGTTTCTGACGCAGCACGGCATCTTGTCCCTGAGCACTACGATAGTCTGTCACGGGCTGCTCCGTACAATGGATACCAAAGAATGACGCCACGCCCGTAATGCTTACAGGCACATGGTAGCTCCGGGCCATCTCATCGAGCTGGTGCCGCAGAGCCGTGCCATTGTCGTTGAGGCGTTCGTAGACCTCGGGCGTAAGCTGGTGCATGGTCGCCAGGCCAGCCTGCATGGTCATGGGATTCGCGTTAAACGTGCCGCCATGAGGAATACCTGGGGCTTGTCTGGTGGCATCAAACGCCTCCATGATATCAGCACGGCCGCCAAAGGCGCCTACCGGTAGCCCGCCACCGATAATTTTCCCCATGCAGGTCAGATCAGGGATGACGTTAAACCACTGCTGTGCCCCTCCCGGAGCCATCCGTAAGGTCTGTACTTCATCAAAGATGAGCAGCATCTGCTGGCCGTCGCACGCCTCACGCAGGGCCTCCAAAAACTCAGGTTCAGCCGGGATATAGCCCACTCCTCCCATCGCCGGTTCCACAATCACTGCGGCCAACTCATCACGGTGCTGGGCGAGGATACGTCGGGCTACCGCAGCATTGTTGAAGGGAATAACGACAACGTCGGCGAGCGTATTGGGCGTGATGCCGCGCGAACTCGGCATGGGCTGTGGGTCCGCAGCGCTTCCGCCCTGGCTCGTCACGCTAATGCTGACGTGATCGCTGGTGCCGTGATAGCCGCCCTCGATCTTGGCTATTTTGGGTTTGCCCGTATACGCGCGCGCCGCACGAATGGCCAGCATCACACCCTCTGTACCGCTATTGGTAAAACGCAGGCGCTGCACCGAGGGTATTATAGACGTGAGCAAGGTCGCCAGTTCCATCTCCGGGCCGGTGGGATTCGCAAACGCTGAGCCCCGTGTAGCCTGGGCCATCACTGCGGCCGTGACCTGGGGATTGCAGTGGCCCAGGATGAGCGAGGTGGCATTGTTGTAAAAATCGACACGGCGATTCCCATCCAGATCGTAGATGGCACATCCCTCGCCACGTTCGACATAAAACGGGAAAGGGGCAAAGTACGCTGTCAGGCGGGAATTGCCGCCGGCCAGCACCTGCTGGGCCTCGGCAAAGCGCGCTGCTGAGCGTGGGTTCTGGTGTTGGTATGCTTCCAGTTCAGCCGTGTAGCTGTACTCCCGGGCTGCCATAAGTGGGGCTCCTTCTTGGGGGTCCTTTGGTAACCGCTCGGAGAAACGCTACGGTGCACATTGGAGGTGGTGATGCGTTGGAGGCAATCGACTCTCGCCATAGATACGCTCTCCCTCATGCACCGTTCACGAGCAGAGCAATGGGCACCCTGGTCCTCTCAGGGCACTACCATAACTGCTGGGGGACCTGCGTGTCAATGCGTGGTGGGTAGGACACCCCTCCAGCCAGGTAACGAAACGCGGCTGTTGCTAGGCCGTAGGAGGCATTCACGACCTCCTACGCCATTGCTCCACCTCGCGCTGCAGCGCGCTCAACCGGTCGAGAAGGTCTAGAATCACTGCAATACCAGGCAGATTTGCCCCCAGGTCACGTCGGAGCCGCTCGATCCTGTGCAGCCGCGCAATGCAGGCCGTATCAAAAAGCCACTGCGTCCCTGTACGTGTGCTAGGCTCGAGCAGACCATACTCCACGAAATACGTAATGAGCGCCGGATGCACTCCGGCGCATGCCGCCAGGCTCTCAAGCGTCAACTGCTCGGGCTCGATACGGCGGAGGGTCATGTGCGCATGCGGCTCACTCATTGTCGTCTATCCTTTCATCAGCTCGCGTGGATTGAAGCGCGAAGCTGCAGCGAGTTGTTCAAATAAGGCGCGCTCGCTTTCCGTCAGGGTTGGCGGATTGACCAACTTCAGTCTGACGTACTGATCGCCGCGCCCGCTGCCGCGGCGCTGCACCCCCTGGCCACGCAAGCGCAGCCGCTGTCCGCCCTGCGCGCCCGCCGGGACCGTCATGTCTACCGAACCCTCGATGGTGGGTACCCTGACCTTGGCGCCGAGCGCCGCTTCCCAGGGCGCTACGGGTAGCTCGATCTCCACATCACCCTCGCCCAGTACGTGCAAAAGCGGATGAGGTCTGAGCTCAACGTGGAGGAGCAGGTCGCCAGCGGGTGCATTGCCTGTTCCGGGTTCCCCCTGCCCCGCCAGGCGTATGACCGAGCCATGGCGTACTCCGGCTGGAATGGTCACATCGAGTGTCTTGGGACGCGTTACCACCCCCACGCCACGACACATTGTGCAGGGTTGCTTCTCCCGCATACCGCTGCCGTTGCAGGTGGGGCACACGGCGGTCGTCTGTAGCGTGATCGCGCGTGTTGTCCCGTGATGCGCCTCTTCGAGGCCGAGTTCGATAGCGGCCTCGATGTCCTGCCCACGCATGGCAAAGCCGGCGCCAGCGCGCGGGCCGCGCCTGGCACCAAACAGCGTCTCAAAAAAGTCGCTGAAGTCGCCTGCGCTGCGCCCGGTGCCGAAAAGGTCGCCGAAGTCGGCATATTCGACGCGCCCGCCTTCCCAGCCAGGCGGCGGGGTAAAATCAGCACCCGCCTTCCAGTTCTCGCCGAGCTGGTCATAGCGCTTGCGCTTCTCCGGATCGGAGAGGACGGCATAGGCCTCCCCGACTTGCTTGAATTTCTCTTCCGCGCTTTTATCGTCAGGGTTGACATCGGGGTGATACTTGCGCGCCAACTTGCGGTAGGCTTGCTTGATGTCGTCCGCAGTCGCGGTGCGAGAAACTCCTAGGACTTCGTAGTAGTCTTGAAACTTGACAGCCATGGCGCGTTATCACTCTTCTAGGTTATAAGGCTACAGACAACTCATTGCGCTACACGCACACGCGCCGGGCGCAGCACCTCATCGCCCCAGCGATACCCGCGGCTGAGTTCGTTGAGCACCATTCCCGGCGTAGCCTGAGCGGTGTTGATCACCTCTACGGCTTCGTGCAGCGTGGGATCAAACGGCTGCGCCGTGCTAGTATAGGGCACTACACCCTGCGCCTGCAGCAGATCCGTCAGCCGTTTATGGATGACGCGCGCCCCCGTCAGGATAGATTCCGGCGCGGTATTGGCATAGGCGAGGGCGCGCTCAAAGTCGTCCATCACGTCGAGCAGCGCCAGCACGAGCTGGCGTTTGCCCGCCTGGGTGGCGCTATCCCGTTCGCGCTGCACGCGCTTCCGATAGTTGTCGAAGTCGGCCAGTGCCCGCAGATGCAGATCATGTTCGCGGCTCAGCTCTTGCTGAAGCCGCTCGATTTCTGCCTGCGCAGCGCGGCGGTTCTCTTCTGACCTCTGTTCAGCTGGTGTCATCGTATCCCTCACCCTTAGTTCCGCGGCTTAAACTCCGCGTCAATCACCTCATCAGCGGCACCACCACGTTGCCGGCCATCCCGGCCCGCACCGCTCGCAGTCCCTGCCGTTTCCTGGGCATAGCCACTGGCGGCCAGGCCAGCAGCGAGCTGTTGCAGGTCGCTCGACAACTGCCGCAGTCGCGCCATGTCGGTCGATTGGTCCTTCACCAGCTGACGGATTTCCTGAATCATACTTTCGGCGCGGGCCCGCTCATGCATGGGCGCGCGGTCACCCAGGTCGTACAACTGACGCTCAACTTGATAGGCAACGGTATCGGCCTGGTTGCGCGCCTCCACCGCTTCGCGCTGCTGCCGATCCTCGGCGGCGTGCCGCTGCGCGTCAGACACCATGCGATCGATCTCCTCCTTCGAGAGCTGGGTGGAGCCACTGATCGTGATACTCTGCTCCTTGCCGGTGGTTTTGTCGCGCGCCGTGACCGTGAGAATGCCGTTGGCGTCAATATCGAAGGAGACGTCGATCTGGGGCAGGCCGCGCTGGGCCGGCGCTATGCCTTCAAGCCGAAAATGGCCGAGCGTGCGGTTGTCGCGCGCCAGTTCGCGTTCGCCCTGCAGCACGTGGATGTCCACGGCGCTCTGGTTGTCTTCAGCGGTCGAAAAGGTCTCCGAACGACGTGCCGGGATTGTTGTGTTACGCTCGATCAGTTTGGTCATGACGCCACCAAGCGTTTCCACCCCGAGCGACAGCGGTGTGACGTCAAGCAGAACAACGTCCTGCACTTCGCCCGACAACACACCGGCCTGGATGGCCGCTCCAACGGCGACGACTTCATCGGGATTAACCGTCTGATTCGGCTCCTTTCCACCCGTCAACCGGCGCACCAGCGCCTGCACTGCGGGGATGCGTGTGGAGCCACCAACCAGCACTACTTCGTCCAGATCACGGGCGGTCAGCTTTGCATCCGCCAGCGCCTGCTGGACCGGTCCGGCGCAGCGCTCGACCAGATCGGCCGTCAGCTGCTCGAACTTGGCCCGCGTCAGCCGCGTCTCCATATGTTTTGGTCCAGTAGCGTCTGCTGTGATAAAGGGTAAGCTAATGGTCGTTTCAACCACGCTCGACAGTTCGATCTTCGCCTTCTCGGCAGCTTCGGTGAGCCGTTGCAGGGCTTGCCGGTCCTGGCGCAGATCAATGCCTTGCTCACGACGAAACTCTTCAGCGAGCCAGTCAACCACGCGCTTGTCAAAATCATCGCCGCCCAGGTGAGTGTCGCCCGCAGTGGCTTTGACTTCGAAGACGCCTTCACCCACTTCGAGGATCGACACGTCGAACGTGCCGCCACCCAGGTCGAACACCAGTACGGTTTCACTGATTTTTTTGTCCAGGCCATAGGCCAGTGCTGCTGCCGTGGGCTCGTTAATGATGCGTAGCACATTCAGGCCGGCGATCTTGCCGGCGTCCCGTGTAGCGGTGCGCTGAGCATCGTTGAAATAGGCCGGGACTGTAATAACCGCATCAGTGACTTTCTCCCCCAGGTATTTAGCGGCGTCCTCCACCAGCTTGCGTAACACCATGGCGGAAATCTCTTCGGGTGCGTGCTGCTTGCCCTGAATGTCAAAGCGTACAGCGTCGTTGGGACCAGAGACGACTCTGAAGGGAACGTTTTTGATTTCGTCCTGCACCTCATTGTAGCGGCGGCCAATGAATCGCTTGGCCGAATAGATAGTGCTATCGGGATTGAGCACTGCCTGGCGTCTGGCCAGTTGGCCTACCAGGCGCTCTCCCGTTTTGGTAAACCCGACCACCGAAGGCGTCAAGCGGTTACCCTCATTGTTGATAATCACCGTCGGATTCCCACCTTCCATCACGGCAACCACTGAATTCGTCGTGCCAAGGTCAATACCTACTGCTTTTGCCATATCTTACCTCACTATGTGAATACTTCGTATTACTGCCTTAAATGACCTGGCCTGCCTCCAGCGCGTGGAGAAGGGCCAGAATGTCACGAGCCTCTGTATGTCACCTAACCTCACAGTTCTACGTACATGCATAACAAGCAAATACTGTGCCAACCTTGTACACTATTGATTCTCTTGACTTTTCAGTCTACATCCCTACATAATCCAGCTGACACTGTTGGCTGCAACGCTATGCAACGTCACATGCAACAGTATTCTGATTCTTATAACCTTTTGGACCATATGCAGTAACCCTAGGTGTGCGTGGAGAGCTAGAGCCTGGGGTGAGCAGTGAGGTTTGTGCCGATCTTCGGGCCTAGAACAACCGCAATTGCTGCACGGGGGACTTGCCGTTGAGCAGGATAAATGGCGCAGCTCGGTTGGCGAGAACGCCCAGGCGCTGCAAGTCACCCAGGTCGCGCAAGGTTCCATGACGGCGTGCCCGCAGAATGGCCTCGGCCCCTTTGGGGCCAATACCGGGTACCCGCAGCAGTTCATGGCGGTCAGCACGGTGCACCTCGACTGGGGCAGCATGCAGATGGACCTGCGCCCAGCCCAGCTTCGGGTCGACATCGAGTGGCAGGCGGCTATCAGGGGTGAAGGGCAGGTCGACCAACGTAAAACTATAATCACGCAGGAGGAGCGCCGCCTGGTATAGCCGGTGCTCGCGCCATGGATTCTCTGAGGGGTGCTGTTCCATCGGCGTATCAGACACGGGGTTGAAGGCGGAAAAGTAGACGCGTTGTAAGCGGAGTTGCTGTGTCACATAGCTAGTGGTTGTGAGGATTTCACGATCGCTCTCACCGGCCCCACCGACCACGAACTGTGTGACCAGAGAAGGCCAGCGCCCACGCTGCGTCTGGCGGGCCGGAAGCGTGCGCCGAATGTCCTCCGCCCATTGGAGGGGCTGGAGCAATTCCTCAAAGAAGACTTTATGCGGGGCGAGCTGCTGGAGCCGCTCGGTATTCGGGGCTTCGAGATTGATTGATACCCGGTCGGCAAGGCGCATGGCCTGCAGGACTTGCTCGCGCTCGACTCCGGGCATCAGCTTCAGATGCAGATATCCCCGGTAGGCGTGGCGGCGGCGCAAGATAGCGGCGGTGTCCAGCAGCCGATCTTGCGTGCGTACGCCGCCTCCGGCGATGCCTGAACTCAGAAACAGCCCCTCTGCAGTACCCGCCTGGTGCAGCTCGACGAATACCCTGGCCATTTCTTCCGGCTTGAATGTCACGCGGCGGAAGTTGCGTCCGGCGCGGAAGGGACAGTAGTAGCAATCGCGCTCGCAGGCGGAGGTGAGCAACGTCTTGAGCAACGGCAGGCGCTTGCCCCCTGGCAGGACAGCGGACTGAATGCCGAGAGCGATCTTTTGTTGCAAGGCAGCAGGCGTCTGTCCACAGGCGGCAACCTGGTGGGCATCCACGACGCCAGTCGGACGTGATACAGCCTCTGCTTCTTCGGCCGGCTCGAGGGCCATGTGCTGGCCTGATACACGGAGTTTCTGCAGTGTGTCCATACGGATTGCCCCAACTATGGAGGTCGCTGAGAAAAGTATTCACAACGCAGCACCATACTGTACAGATGTGCACCTGTCGCTGATTATAGCATTATCAGGTGGCGTTGTATAGATGCTGGAGACTTGCAGGTAGTATAGAGGATCCCCAGCATAGTCCTCCCTTTCACGACACACCTTCATGGCCAGGGTATGTGTCGACAGCCGGCACCTCAGTGATAGGCAAGCCCTCCATCTGCATAATCTGCAAGGCATTGGTCGTCGGACATGGCCCTGGTCGCAATTGGTAATCGAACACCATGCGCCCGTCATGCACCTCTTCGCGGAAGTGGTAATTGCGAATACTGGGTACGGTGTCAGCCAGGGTGACGAGTTCCAGGTCATGGGTAGAGATGATGCCAACGCCATGCCCGCGTGCAAGAGCGTGGATGTAAGCGCGGCTGCCAATGAGGCGCTCCCGATTATTCGTGCCGCGAAAAATTTCGTCAATCAAAAAGCACAGGGGTATGGGCTCCTCAGCCTCGCAGGCACGCAGTAACGCCTTCAAGCGCCGAACTTCAGCGTAAAAATAAGAAATGCCATCCGTCACTGAGTCACTGACCTTGATACAGGTAAAGAGGCGCAGCAGCACCGTCTGGAATGCTGTCGCATTCACAGGGGCTCCGGCGTAGGCCAAACAGAGATTCACCCCCAGAGTGCGGAGAAACGTGCTTTTGCCCGACATGTTCGAGCCCGTGATCAGGGCAATCTCGCTCAGGTAAGCAAAGGTAAAATCGTTGCACACGCGACCCTCATGTGGCAGGAGAGGATGGCCGAGGCCACAGGCACGCAGCACTGGCTGTGTGGATGGTGTCGTGGCTGACAGCACATCGGGGAAGACATGGTCGGGATGGAGTGAGCCGAAGTTAGCCAGCGCATTGAGGGCTTCGAGCTCATACCACGTGTCGATCCATATGGGCAGATCAGTTCTAATAGTCTCTTTATACTGATTGAGCCGATGAGCGAAGTACAGGTCCCACGGCACCAGCGCGTTGATCAGGAAACCGAGCATATTGCTCTGCTGTACTCCAGCAGCCCCGGCAATGCGGATAATCTGTTTGAGCGCGAGCGAGGGACGCCGCGCTGCGCGCCAGAATGGGGCACAGAGCTTGGCGAGACGGGGTGTCCCACTGTACCTGTGGGTCTCCAGGTAGAGCAAGACGGCACGCAAGTGCTCGAGGGCGCGTTCCAGACGATACGCCTCGACAAAGAGATAGCGCGCCTCGCCGTGCTTAGACAGGTACAGGACAAGGTACAGAGCGAGGGACAGCGACCACCACGCTGGCACGAGAGACAGGGCATACAGGCTCATCAGAACGATGTTCATGGCCGCTAGCAGACCCAAGAGTCCAACCCAGCGTGCCAGGGGAAAAGGTGGAGTTTGCTGATGCAGCCAGGCAAGCACGCTCTCTTCTTCCCAGCGTACGTCCGGGTCACTGGCGACCAAAGCGCCGCACAGTGCCAGATGATCACGAAACGCTACAAGTGGTATGAGTTCGCGCACCTGCTCCTGTCGCGTGCGTATCTCCCCTGCATCCAGGACAGGCTGCAGGAACCAGGTACGTAGCCGTGTACTCCCACCATGCGACGTAGTCGTGTCGAGGAGATGCAAGAGAGAACGGTCACCAGTGATATTGAGGTCCACGGCAAAGATGTGTTCGGGCTCTTCGCGGGCCTGAGAGGTGTGAGGGATATGTTGCCAATCGCGCAGCACCCGCGCCAGATGGGTTGCCTTCAGACGACGCCAGAGCGTGTAGCGCACGATGCCTGCCTTGATGCGGTTGTGGAAAGCCACGACGGTTAGAAAACCAGCCAGCAAGACACCCGCAGTGAGCAAGCCGAAGGCCGTACCGCAGAGGCGCTCAACGAGAAGCACCGTGCCAAGTCCCAGCAGGACAAGGCCGGCACGGCCTTTCGCATACAGGCGGCTCATGGTGTCCAGGCGTAGGAGACGCCGGTCGAGGCGCGCTATCTGGCGTCGTAGGGCGTGTACTTTGCGTTGTTGCACATGTGTACCTTCGTCGTGTTATGCCGTCAGAGATGGTGGGTGAAGCCGCGTCGATACCTCAGCTAATGTCGAGTCCCATAAGGTAATCGTTGAGTTCCTTGCGCTGCTGCTCCTCGGTCCCCTTTAGCGTCTCGATGTCCTTGCGCACCTTGTCAATCTCGGTCTCTTGCTGATCGAGCTTGCGCACGTAACGGTTGTAGAGTTCTGAGTTCTGTGCCAGCTTGCCCATGTTCTCACGCATGCGCGCCTGTTCCTGGGAGATCTCCTGGATCTGCTGTTCAAACCGGCGGCGTTGCTGCACGGTCTGGTCCAGCTTGTCGCGCAGAGTGCTGACGCGCTGCAGCGCCTGTTTCACCTTATCGCTCACCTGGGTAGCACGCATGTAGTAAGTAAGGACATCGGGGCCAGCGTCGGTCAGGGTGACACTTTGCTGCAGCGGTTTTTCCTCGCGCACGCGCAGTCGCGTCCCTGGCCCAGGGTCCACGGTGACAGCGAAACGATACACCTCGCGCGTCCGCTCCGTTGCTGTACTCGGGGAGGCGAGCTGCCAGTCGGCCCGAAACGGATGCTCAATGAGGACCAGGTGTGGTTTCTGGTCACGATTCCGGATGTTATACGTCTTCTCAGCGATAGCCTTATGCGTCGCCAATAGCGTCCCTTTGCGCAGGCTCACCGTGACGAGGTCGCGCTGCTCAGGTTCACTGACCGGCTCCACCTCGGTCTTGAGGTCCATGGCGTAGCTCAGCAGGCGTTCCTGACCAGGGGGGAGGTCCTCAAGGCGTGCATCCCCCGCATACACACCACCGTCGAACACTGTCATGGGGCCCTGCGACAGGTGCAGCGCCGTGGCGTTACGCAAACGGAAGCCGTACAACGGGTGTTTGGCATGCACATGCTGGTTATAGATCGATACTTTAGCACCTTCAACGGCCTCGTTAACAATGGGCAACATAGCTGACTTCTGGCGCGCTAGGGACACGGGGGTATTGATCGCATATTCGAAAAACTCTCCCAGTTCTGTCGCCTGTGCTGCGGCAGCAACACCCTGCTCCAAAGCCAACGGCGGCGGGGCAGGAGCTGCTGGTTTGGGCTCGGCCATCATGCCACGTGCCCGGGAGGCTGGCGCAGCCGGCGCCTCTGCTGCACTCCCTGGTGCCTCGCGTTTTTGCGCCATCCTCCTTTCCTCCTGGAGACGGGATTCTCGCAGGGCTTCCCCCGGAGCCTCCATAGCTTGTCCATACGTCTGGGGCCGCAGCGCTGCATACACTTCTGGCACGACGACGGGTCGTTGCGCGTACAGGGGCTCATACATGTCCATGGTAAACGAGATGGGTCGGCCGGATATCAGTGATAAGCGCACATCCTGCCAGTCTTCATCGGTGGTGTTTTCCACCAGGGCCCAGCCTTGTAAAAAGGGAGCCTCGGTATCTGAGAGGACCAGACGGTAGCTCGTCTTCCAGACAGGAGTCTCCATAATGTACCCGACCCGCACACGGCGGCTCCCCTGTCCGCTAAAGTCGAGAGCAACGGTCTTTTTCTGCGTATCGTGGCTCGTGGCCAGGACCGCGAGAGCCTGGCGGAGATCAGCATTGAGTTGCTCATTGATGATACGCAGCTGTTGCACCTGGGGCAGCGGGATGGAGCGCAAGCCACTGTCAGTCAAGAGATTAACATATTCAACCTCGACGACGTCCTTGTCACCCACGCGCTCTTTTTTGGTCTCCACGCCCAGGATCACGCCCTGCACGGGGTTCGGCGTAGCCACCTCGACGCGCTCGCCACGCATCTGCCAGAGCAGGTTCCCGAGACCGGCGTTGTCCGTCAGGTCGATGGCAAAACTTTTCAATGTTCTAGTGATTGGGTCACGTGAATCGTACGTGACCGTGGACACTTGTCCACCATCGAAGTCCTGGACAGTCATGCTTTTGAGCAGATCATTGACGGTGTCCACTTTGAAACGCAGGGCGACTTGCCCGTGCCCATTGATCTGGCCGTCACGCTGAAAATAGCCGACCCCGCTAGCATACAAGACAATTTTTGTCAGCGGCAGCGTGGCCTGCGGGGTCGCCTCAGTGGTTGGGGCGCGCGGCGGTTCCTGGGCCCAAGCAAGCATGCTGAGAACACCCAGACATACGAGGCTGAGCATGACGCTCATGCGATGCATAGAGTCACTCCTTACCAGAGACATCATGGAATATCCTGAGAGAAGGAAACTGGAAGACGTGCCATCTGTCAAGTCCGATCACAGCAAGGCATCTGTTTCTCTCTAAACAGCGTTAATATAATAGCTGGTGACCGGCTCTCTGAGATACGCTATACTGCCAGCGTTTCTCAAACCGGAAAGGAGACGAGATGATACGGCGATACGAGGGACAGCCCCTGAGACTCTTCCTGCTTCTGGGGATTCTCCTTACCCTGAGTCCCCTGTCCACGCATGCTGCAGGGTCTCCAACGCTACCGGAAGGCCTGGCTGCACCAGACCAGTCGACATCTATGCCGGCCTTCGAACTTCCAGATGCCAATGGAGAGACCTTTCGTTCAGCAGATCTGCAGGGCAAGGTCGTTGTGGTACGCTTCTGGGCGACCTGGTGAACCATCTGCCAGAGCGAGATGCCCTCCGTGCAGAGGGTGCACGAGACCTTTAAGGACAAGGATGTGGTGGTATTGGCCATCTCTGTCGATGGTGGCGGCGAGAAAGCCGTTAAATCCTTCATGACCAAACGCGGCTATACCTTCACGACACCGGTGGACGTACGTATGGAAATCGCCCGGAAATTCGGGGTGCGTGGCGTACCGACTACTTACGTGATCAATCGCCAGGGAGCGATTGTGGCGCACGGCTTCGGGCCCGTCGATTTTGATGGCCCGGCGTTCGTGCAGTACATCCAGGCCCTCGTGGCTGAGCCGCGAGGGTAAGTATGAGAGAGGAGCTCTGTATGCAGACAAGCCGATGGAAGCGCCTGGTTGTAGCTGTCCTCCTGAGTGGTGTCATCCTCAGTATGGGTGTGAGCCATGCTCTGGCCTTGCAGGTGGGCGACAAAGCCCCAGACTTTACCCTCCCAGGGACCACAGCGGAGGAAATAAAACTCGCCGATTACATAGGGAAGAAGCCAGTGGTGGTGTTCTTCTACATCGGCGCTTTTACCAGAGGTTGAACCCAAGAAGCGCTGGCCTTTCAACTTGACCTGCCCAAGTTTGAGGCCGCCAATGCCCAGGTTCTGGGCGTGAGTGTTGATTTCAATGATGCAAACAAGGCATGGGCCGAAAAGCTCGGTCTCACCTATCCTCTTGTAAGTGATACGCGCCGCCAGATGACGAAAGCCTATGGCGTCCTCTTCGATGACCCCAAAATGGCTGAGGACCCCCAGAGAATCCCCACTTACCTGCGTGCGAAACGCGCCTGGTTCGTGATTGACAAGCAGGGTGTGATTCGCTATGCGAAGACCACTGAGCCACGGGAGTGGCAGCCACCGAACGACGAAATTTTGAAGGTACTGAGCGAGTTGAAGTAAGGGGATGTCGCTCCTGGGAGTCCCCGCCTCTGTACTGACCGGTCAGGAGCCCAGCCGGTCAGTACGTCTCGCAGCCTACTTGCCAAAGAGCTTGTTGAAAAAGTTCTTCACATTTGCCCCGGCCGATTCCGCACCATCCTTGACCTTATTCAAGGTGTCCTCCACCTGGGGTTGTGCCGTTTTCCCAGCTTCCTGAATCTTCTCGCCGGCGACCTTGGCGCCTTCGACCACTGTATTGCCCACACCTTTGGCGGTGTCTTCAACACCACGACCGACTTGCTTGGCACCACTCCCCACCTGTTTAGTAGCAGAGCCCACCTTCGATGTCTCTGCAGCACAGGGAAGGCTACTGCTAAGCGCGAGACACGTCAGCACAGCCAGACCCATCACTATGCGTTGAATAAAGGGAGTCATACAATACCTCCGGATGGGACGACGCACGGAGCAGTAGCGGTTCAAATCAGCACCAACAAAAAAGTGCTCGGGCGCGTACTGTGGAGGTTGGAAGGTTTCACGCAAGAGTTGGGGTTGATAGTAATAAAATTCGTCCAGCAAGCCGGGCTCCTTCGGATCCTCACTCGGCAGGTCGTACATCGTGCGTAATGTCTCGCGTGACGAGGGTGGTGGAGCCGTTTGGGGTGGCAACCGTAGGGTCTCGAACAATTTGTCAGTACGCATTGCTCTTTCCTCCGGCGACGCCGTACGTATGCACGTTGAGCAGAACCCAGCAGTACTCTAGATTAGCATGCCCTGCTCCGCCACGGCAACTGCGGTCAAACTTGCTTCGCCCATGGAGATAGTTGAGAATAAGAGGGGTCCCCTCGCACGATACACGTGTCAATCGCGGGAAGGATGGCGTGCATGGATTTTGGTACAATCTGCTTTTTGGCAGATCGTGGGGCGCTTGCTGAACCGCGGGGACAACTTTGAGAGTAACCAGGGCGACACGCATCACACGAGGTGACGCATGTTCGGCAGGCCATGGAGCCTGCAGGCCCTTGGCTTGGTCTACACTGGGGATATTTATGAGCCATATCCAACATATACGTACGATGTGTCCCATGAGTTGTCATCCGACCCTGTGCGGCATGCTGGCAGAGGTCGAAAATGGCAAACTGCTACGGGTCATGGGCGATAAGGATAATCCTGACAGCCAGGGCTTTCTCTGTGTGCGTGGGCAGGCCTCCCGGGAGATCATTGACAACCCACACCGCTTGCTACATCCACTCATGCGCGACCGGCGTACGGAGGATGCGTGGCGCGAGGCGAGTTGGGAGGAGGTGTTAGAGCGTATCGTCACGCGCATGCAGGCGGCCGGACGTGAGGCGGTGGGCATCTGGTACGGGCATGGAATCTTAGCCAATAACTATGGCACGCGTATCGGGGTACAGTTACTGCGTCGTTTTGCCAATCTCCACGGCAGTCAGTGGTGGAGTGCTGCGATTATCTGCTGGGGGCTCGGGGCGTTTGGATTGGGGTTGACCGGTGTCCTGGAGACCAATACGAAGGAGGACATGGGGCAACATGCGGACCTCATCGTCCTGTGGGGCGCCAATCTGGCAAGTCAGCCGAACACCAGTCGTCATCTCATAGCTGCGAAGCGGCGTGGGGCCTATGTGATCACGGTCGACGTGCGCGAGACAGAGGCGGCAGCGCAGTCGGACGAGGCGTTGCAACTGCGTCCCGGCACTGATACGGCACTGGCACTGACATTGATGCACGTGATCATCGCCGAGGGCCTCTACGACCGCGCCTTTGTGGCGCAACACACGGTGGGTTTTGAGGCTCTCCAAACCCACGTGCAACCCTACACGCCAGGATGGGCTGCAGAGATCACGGGTATTCCTGCGGAGCGCATCGTGGCGCTGGCCAGGCGCTATGCTACGACCCGCCCGGCGATGATCGTGTTGGGTGGCAGTTCGATGCACAAGGGGGCCAATAGTTGGCAGGCAGGACGGGCCATTGCGTGTTTGCCAGCCCTCACAGGCAATCTGGGCATCCCGGGTGGTGGATTTGGGCCACGTCACGGCTCGTCCTCCCATGGCCAGGCACTGGCGAATATTGTGGCTGACGATAGGCGTCCTCCAGGTGACTACATTCCAAGCCAGATGGCACGCATGACCGAGGCCTTCCTGGCCGGCCGCATGCAGGTACTCCTCCTATTTGGTACTAACTTTATCTCGTCGTTTGCCGACTCGAATGCTCTGGCCGCTGGCCTGGCGCGTGTGGGCCTGGTGGTCAGTCATGACCTGTTCATGAATGACACCGTGCGTCGCTTCGCGGACATTGTCTTGCCTGGCACGGCCTGGCTGGAGGAACTCGGCTGCAAAATGACCAATACCCATCTGTACCTCATGGAGCAAGCCCTCGCGGCCCCAGGCGCAACACGTTCGCTCACGTGGATTGTCCGGGCTCTGGCGGACCGTCTTGGCTTGACAGACTTCTTCCCCTGGCCAACGGAAGAAGCCATGATCGACGCCCTCCTCGATCATCCTGCGACCGGGCACACCACCGTGGCTGCACTACGCGCCCAAGGGGGAATTGGGGAGCTGCGCATCTCGCACGTGGCGCATCCCGATCTACGATTCTCGACACCTTCCGGGAAGGTGGAGTTTTATTCTCGGCGGGCGCTCGAACTCGGCATGCCGCCTTTACCAGTGTATGAGGCCTTGCCAGACACGGCGCAGCACCTGGCGCTGGCCCAGGGGCGAACGTTAACGCACTTCCACAGCTTTTACGATCATGGGCGGGCGCTCCCTACCCTGGCCAAACTCGATCCCGAACCCTGTGTATGGATCTCACCTGCCGATGCGGCAGCTCGTCAAATCGAAGATGGCAAAGAGATCCGCCTGCTAAACGAGCGTGGCGTCTTCCAGGCACGAGCGCACGTGACCGAGCGTGTGCCGGCTGGCACCGTCTGGATGCGTGATGGCTGGCTGGGGCTCAATTGTGTGACTTCGGGGGAGGCGTGTATTCCTGATGCCGCGGTCGATCTCTTTCCTTTTGCCGCTGGTCAGGCGACGTTCGAGGCGCTGGTAGAAGCGGCGCCATTGTAAGGAGTAGGAGGAACTCCAGCATGGCTATCCAAGATCAAGCATCTCTATCAATCGCTTGCGAATACGCCGAGAAATATCCGGAATCCCAACGGCTGCATCAGGAGGCGCAAGCGCTCCTGCCGGGGGGTGTGACGCATATGGCACGGGTCTTCGATCCTTTCCCGCTCTACGTGGACCGCTGTGTAGGCGCGCACAAGTGGGACGTAGATGGCAATCGCTATATCGATTACTGGATGGGGCACGGTGCCATGCTGTTAGGCCATGCGCATCCGGCTGTAGTCGAGGCTGTACGTGAGCAGGTGGCACGTGGTACACACGCGGGCGGGAGTACCCGACTCGAAATCGACTGGGCACGCTTGATCATGGACCTGGTGCCGTGTGCGGAGTCGGTCAAGTTCACCAGCTCTGGCACTGAGGCCACTCTCCTGGCACTGCGTGCCGCACGAGCCTACACTGGCAAAAGTAAAATCATCAAGTTTGAGGGCCATTTCCATGGCTGGCACGATTACGCCATGTGCGGAGTCGTCGCTCCATATGACGCTCCCATGTCGGCCGGTATCCCCGAGGAAGTGCAACGCTCGGTCATCCTTGTCCCCTTTAATGACCCGGCAGCCCTCACGCAGGCGCTCGACAGCTCCGATGATATTGCGGCCGTTATTGCTGAACCCGGGGGCTCGTACGATGATACAGTCCCGACCAATCCTGCCTTTCTCAAACACCTTCGGGAAGCAACGACACGACGCGGTGTCGTGCTCATTTTTGATGAAGTCGTCACGGGCTTTCGCTATGCCGTTGGTGGCGCCCAGGAGTATTTTGGCGTTATACCGGACATGGCCACACTGGCCAAGGTGATGGCGGGAGGCTTGAATGGCGGAGCGGTCGTGGGTCGTCGGGAGATTATGGAGGTGTTTGAGCCCAAGGCTGATCCGCGGTGGAATCGCTATCGCATGGTGCCACATCCCGGCACGTTCAATGCCAATCCCCTCTCGGCAGCAGCCGGTATTGCGGCCTTAAAGCTCATCGCCACAGGAGAACCGACGAAACGTGCTCAGGAGATGACCGATATGCTCATCAGCGGCATCAATCAGGTCTTGGCACGGCGTGGGGTCCCCGGCTGTGCATACGGGCGCGCCTCGATCTTCAAAACTTTTATCGGCAAGGAGGCGCCGCGCCTGGCGAGGTTAGATTTCAGTAACCTCCAGGAAGATACAGCCACCCTGCTCCAGGGCACCCCTATCGCCAAAGACCTGCGCAAGGGGATGCTCCTCAATGGCGTCGATCTGATGCGCGTGGCAGGTTTTGTTTCTGCTGTCCATACGCCTGAGATTATTGCAGAGACTGTGCAGGCCTTCGACCGCACCATAGCACGCATGCAGCAGGAAGGGCTCCTCACCTAAGATTGGACTGGATGGAGGCGGAAGGGCAAGGCCAAAGCATGCATGACATCTTCAGCTATATACGCTACTTCCACTGGCAAAGCGTGCTTGATGTTCTGCTCGTAGCGTATTTGTTTTACCAGTGCTCCCTCTGGGTGCGTGGAAGCCGTGCGGCCCTCGCGGCTGTAGGGCTCGCCGTCGTTGGAGGGATAGCGCTCCTGGCGCGCTGGAGCGGCCTGATTCTCGCGGGCTGGCTCTTTCAATCGCTCTGGGCTGTGATCTGGCTCATCCTCATTATTGTGTTTCAGCCAGAACTCCGTCAGATCCTTGAGCGTTTGAGCCTCCTGGAGCTCATACGGGGGCGTCGCAGTACGCTGCGTAGGGAAACCCTGGCGGAGCTCACTGACGCGGTCTTCGACCTGGCCCGGGAGCATATTGGCGCGTTGATCGTGCTGCCACAGCGTGATCCGCTCGATCTCTATTTGCGGGGCGGGGTCCCGGTTGACGCAATGATGAGTCGGGAAGTCTTGCGCGCGCTGTTCCAGCCACCAGCGCCCACACATGATGGCGCTGTGGTGCTACGCACCCAGCGCATCGATCAGGCGGCCTGTTTTCTTCCCATGACGACTGCTACCGGCCTCCCTGCCACCTATGGTGCTCGCCACCGTGCCGCCCTGGGGCTCACGGAGCGGTGTGACGCGCTGTGCCTGCTGGTTTCTGAGGAACGCGGCACCGTTGCACTCGCACGCCAGGGAAAACTCACACTCTTCAGCAATCCTCTCCGCCTCGGTCAAGAATTGGAGCGCACGACCCCAGAGGAGGTCGATGAGACATCCCGCCTGAACCATTTATGGAACTGGTTGACCTATCGCCTCGGTGCAAAAACCCTTGCCCTCGGGGTGGCGCTTGGGTTGTGGATGGCTGTCGCCGGCCAGCAGAGCGCTGAAATGGCCCTGATAGTGCCTATCGAGTATCAACGTATTGCCGCTGGCGTCGAGTTGCGTGGGGAGATTCCTGCCGAAGTGACGATTCGTCTGCGGGGCTCACAGCTCGCCCTCGCTGCGTTGCGCGCCAGCTCTGTACGCCTGCGCGTCAGTCTTGACCACGTCCGGGATGGCCTCAATTATATCGCCCTGACCGCACACCATCTCGACCTGCCACCAGGCGTGGAACTCACCGACATACGCCCCGCGTTCTTGGCCATCGAAGTACGCAAAAAAGAAAATGTCTCCGCGCCTAATGCTGCAGAAGGGTAACCAGTTACGCCACAGCGCGGGCGCACGCCCGCTTGAGACCTGGCATGGTGAAGCCAATCTGCTGCAGCTCAGTGATGAACGCCGCTGTCTGGTCCGCGCTCAAGGGCAACAAGGGCGGACGTACTGTAGCCCAGATGGGATCGTCACCAAAATGGGCGATGGCCTGTTTGAGAGCCGATATCATCGTATATTTTTTCCCAAACACGTCGCGCACAATATTGAGTTTGGCCTGCTGCACCTCGGCCGCGGCGTCCTGCCATGCTGCATACAGGGCATGAATGGGGGCAGGATTGACATTCGCAGTCGCGGAAATGCAGCCGGCACCGCCGTGGCGCATATTCGCCAGCAAGAATGTCTCGCTCCCTACAAACACATCGAAACCTGAGGTCGCAAAAGCATCCAGCATCGCTTTCGTGTTATTCCAGTCTCCTGAGCTGTCCTTGATGCCGGTAATGGTCCCCGGGTAGGCTTTCAGGAGTCGCTCGATCAGCGGCAAGGAAATGCCTACTACCGCCACTGGTGGAATGTGATAGAGATAGATCCGGAGCCGTGCATCGCCGACCCGTTGGATAATATCGCTAAAGGTGCGGTAGAGCCCGTCGTCACTGACGTCCTTGTAGTAGAACGGCGGCAGCATGAGCACGCCAGCACAACCAAGTTGGACCGCGTGCATAGTCAGGCGCACCGTATCCGTGAGTGCGCAACAACCAGTCCCGGGCATCATACGCGTCGTGTCGAGGCCCGCCGCGACCAGCGCTTCGAGCAGTTCGATGCGCTCGCTGACGGACTGCGAATTCGCTTCACTGTTAGTGCCGAACACCGCGAGCCCCACATGCTGAGACAGCAACCAGCGGCAGTGCGCGATAAAGCGCTCGGGGTCAGGACTCAGATCGGCTTTGAACGGCGTGACCACTGGTGCCAGTATGCCCTTCAGGCGTGTAGTATCGTGCATGACGCTGTGCCTCCTGGTGATGCTGCAGTGCTTGCTCTCAAGCTTTGCTCGGTTACTAGAGTTGGTTGCAGTCCAGCCGGAAATGTCATTGTGGCAAAAAGCCGGCCGGGATACAAGAGTGTCCTATGGGCAAAGAGGACGAGCGTTGCCTCCCACGCCAAACTGGCGGATACTGCGTACTACAATTAGCCCTGCCATACTGGCAGGGCAGCTAGCCGTGCGCAGCACCTTAGCCGGCGCGAAAGGCTGGTAGCACTTCGGCGATACAGCGCTGCAACTGGTCGTGCAGATTGGGTGCCACGAAGCGCAGGACCGGGGTGGTGCAGCCGGCGTCGAGATACGCTTGTATCTTTTCGATCACGGCCTCAGGCGGTCCGTAGGCAAGCCAGAGTTCCGTACGTTCGCGCGAGATAGTACCGGTACCGTAATACGAGGTGAGAAACGTTGTCGCTTCCCGGTACGCCTGTTCGCGATCATTGTTGATGTTGACCATGAGGTGTAGGCAGGATTCGAACTGCGACACATTACGTCCCTGGCGCACAGCATAGGTACGGATCGTGTCGAGGCGCTTACGAAAGGTGTTAACTGGTGTGGCATCAGTCTGCCAGCCATCACCATGTATGGCGACGCGTCGCAGGATACGGTCGATCACTGCAGCATCAACCTGCTCTGCCTTCGGATTGCTCGCAATCAGGATCGGCACGGGCTGCTGCACGGGCTTGGGAAGCAACTCCACGTTGGTATAACGATAATACTTCCCAGTATGCGTCACCCGCTCCTCAGCCCACAAGCGGCGCAGCAAGGTCACCCCTTCGACCAGGCGCCCGACACGCTCATGGGATTTCACTCCCATGACGTCGAGTTCGTGGGCGAACTGCGGTCCATCTTGGGTGCCCCCGCCGATGCACACTGCCAGCACTGTACGTCCGTGTGACAGCAAGTCCAGGCTGGCCCACTGCAGGGCCAGCAGGAGGGGATCACGCAGCGGGAAGCTGGCCAGGCAGATCGTCCCCAACCGCACCCGCTGCGTGCGCGCGGCAATGGCTGACAGCGTCACAAGCGCTTCGGCTCGCGGTTTCGATAGCAGGTTATCACCGACCCAGACGCCATCAAAATACCCTGACGCCTCAGCCGTCTGGGCAGCAGTGAGCAGGTCGTCGAGTGTGCCCCACCCGAAAAGGACAGCCCGCGTTGACAGGCTAATGCCGAATTTCGCGCGCATTGGCTGTTGCATAGGGTCCCTCCAAGACTGTGAGAGTCTGGCTCCGCGTGTAGGGATCAAGTTTACTCACAGTGTGCCGATAAGACACGAGACGAGTGCATAGACAATCCGCCCACCCTGTGAGGAGCGAGCCATGCAAGCTATCGTCACATCACTGTCTCCAACTTGCGGATGTGCATACGCTGTACGACATCGAGAAGGCACCCAGAGCAACCGCCTCACTCAGGTACAAGCGGAAACCCACACAAGCGCTGATATTACCCTGGTGACTGCCGAAGGCGACAAGGTCACCCTGTCAACAGATGCTGTGATGCAAGCAGCGTATACCAGGTATGATACCCGCGGCCGTTTGCGAGGATATGGTCTTGAGAGGCATGCCGAAACCTTCCAGCGGGCTTCTGCCAACAATATCTCGCTGCAGATCGAAGGGGATTTGAACGGCGCGGAACGCGCTGATATTGAGCAAGCGCTTGACACCATTGAGAAGTTCGCGACTGACTTTTTCACTGGCAAGGGAGATGAGACGCCGAACCAGATATTCAATCTGGGCAACCTCAACACCTTACGTAGCATTGACACTACCCTTGAGTTTTCCCAAAGCCTCACAGTGCGCCAACAGACCGGGACACGTGTCGTAAACGCTACCCACCCAGGGCTTGAGCCGAATGCGGCAGTGCTGGAGGCGCAGCCGAGCATCACGCAGCATCCCAAGGACCTATTGAGTGCTATCCTGAACGCTATCGAGACGGCCCAGATCGATGTTGTCCAATCCCAGAGTCCTGGGGGGTCATCTCGTTCATTGTGATAGACGTCTTGTTTAATGTGCCTCAGCCCACGTGTGCCCCTGGCCGACCTCGACGGTGAGAGGCACCTCAAGATGCCAGACGTTCTCCATGGTTTCGATGATTCGAGGGAGCATTTCTTCCACCGCGTTTTCGGGGATCTCGAACAGCAACTCGTCATGAATCTGCAGCAGCATATGGCACGCCAGGTGTTCGGTGACAATCTGATGGTACAGGTGCACCATCGCCAGTTTAATCAGATCTGCGGCTGAACCTTGAAAGGGCATGTTGATGGCAGTGCGTTCGGCCGCTTCACGGATAGTACGGTTAGCGTTGGTGATATCGGGCAGATAGCGCCGCCGCTGGAGTAGCGTCGTGACGTAGCCCTGCTGACGTGCGGAGGCCAGGATGCCATCGAGACATTCTTTCACCCGTGGGTAGCGTGCGAAATAGCCGTCGATATAGGTGCGGGCCGCTTCGTTGCTGATATGCAGACGCTGCGCCAGGCCAAATGGGCTCAAGCCATAGAGAATACCAAAATTGACGGTCTTGGCCATGCGCCGCATGTCGCTGTCTACGACGCTGCCGTCCACCCCAAACACCTCCATGGCAGTGCGCGTATGGATGTCCTGTCCGGCCCGGAAGGCGTCAATCAGTACTGGATCACCGCTCATATGCGCCAGAAGTCGGAGTTCGATCTGTGAGTAGTCCGCTGAGACCAGCACGTGCCCCGGAGCGGCTACGAAGGCCCGGCGCATCTCCCGCCCGAGGTCTGAACGAATGGGGATATTTTGCAGATTCGGGTTGCTACTACTCAGGCGTCCTGTCTCGGTGATGGTCTGGTTGAATGACGTATGAATACGCCCAGTCTGGGGATGGATCATCTGGGGCAGAGCGTCGATATACGTCGATTTCATTTTGGCCAGATGCCGATAATCAAGGATGAGGCGCGGCAAGTCATGTTCCAAAGCTAAATTTTCCAGCACTGAGACGTCTGTCGAATAGCCCGTTTTGGTCTTCTTGCCCGTCGGCAGTTTTAACACGTCAAATAAAATATGCTGTAACTGCGGAGGAGAATTGATGTTAAACTCCTCGCCAACCTGCGTGAAGATCTCCTGCAACAGAGCCTCCATCTGCACCTGCAGGTGCTGGGACATCTGACGCAGATAAGCCGCGTCAACCATCACGCCACGCGTCTCCAAGGCGGCGAGCACTTCGACGAGCGGCATCTCCACCTCGTGAAACAGCTGCTCGAGCTGGTATTCCGCGAGGCGTGGCCGCAGCGCCTGCGTGAGCAGCAGTGCCACGTCCGCATCCTCGGCACTGTAGGTGGTGGCGCGCGCAATGTCGACCTGGTCAAAGGTAACCTGACGGGCACCCTTGCCAGCGACCTCCTCATAGCTTATGGGCGTATAGTTTAAATACTCGCGTGCCAACGCATCTAAATTGTTCATGCGACGTGAGGGATTGAGCAGATACCCGGCAACCATGGTGTCGAAGTCCAGTCCACGCATGGTAATCCCCTGGCGTTGTAGGACGATGTAATCGTACTTGATATTCTGCCCGTACTTCGGTGTCGCCGGATCTTCCAGGAGTGGCCTGAGGCGTTCTAATACCAGCGTGGCATCGAGTTGTGAGGGGACGCCGAGGTAGGAGTGGCGTAGGGGAATGTACACGGCCTCATGCGGTTTATGCGCCAGCGACAGGCCTACCAGTTCCGCCCGCATGGGGTCCTGGCTGGTGGTCTCCGTATCAATCGCGAAACTGCCAGCCTGACGCAGTGCAGCTATTTCTGCCTCGAGCTCTTCCAGAGCAGTGATACTACGATAGTGCTTTTCCACTGGCGGAGCACTCACGCCTAGCGCATTGCCCAGGGCTTGCAGATCAACACGGAACTCCAACTCCTCGTAGAGCACCCGTAACTCTTCCAGGCGCGGCGCTCCCACTGTGAGTTCCTGCAGCGTCACCGCAATAGGGGTCTGCAGGTCAATGGTCGCCAAAAGACGGCTCTGACGCGCCATGTCGGCATGCTGCCGCAGATTCTCCCGCAGCTTCGGGCGTTTGACTTCATCCAGACGCGCCAGCAACGCCTCGATGCTGCCGAACTCAGCCATCAGCTCTTTAGCGGTCTTCTCTCCTATGCCCGGCACACCGGGAATGTTGTCCGAGCTGTCACCCATGAGCCCCAGCACGTCAATGACACCTTCTGGGCCGACCCCAAAACGCTCCCGCACCTCAGCTACGCCAATGCGCTGGTCCTTCATCGTGTCCAGAATAGTCACATGGTCCGTCACCAATTGGCAGAGATCCTTATCGCCGGTCACGAGGACAACATTGTATCCCTCTGCCTCGAAACGACGTGCCAGCGTGCCCAGGATGTCATCGGCCTCATACCCCGCCAGACTCAGCTTGGGGATGTCGAGTGCTTCGACCAGCCGGTGGATGTAGGGCACTTGTACGGCGAGTTCGTCCGGCATGGAGGGCCGGTGTGCCTTATAGGTGGGAGCCATGTCGTGCCGGAACGTGGGCCCACGCTCATCAAAAGCGACGCCGAGATACTGCGGCTTCTCGTCCCGTATCAGCTTCTGCAACATATTCTTAAAACCAAACACTGCCTTCGTCGGCAAGCCACTCGAGGTCGATAGTTGCTGGCGGATGGCGAAAAATGCGCGGTACACATACGAGGACCCATCAACAAGATAGACCACTGGTCGTTCAGCCATGCTCTTACCTCTCGCTTCTAGTTCTTGATCCTTCGCCTCTCGTCCCGCCGGCTCAATCTAACAATTTCCGTAGCAGCGCATTGACCAGGGCAGGATTTGCCTTGCCCTGCGTGGCTTTCATCGTCTGGCCTACGAAGAACCCAAAAACTTTCTGTTTGCCGGCACGATACTCAGCCACCTGCGAGGCATTGTCGGCCAGGATTGTGGTGATGATGCCCTCGAGAGCGGCGCTATCGGTCATCTGCACCAGCCCTTGCTCTTCCACGATGGTTTTAGCAGGCTTGCCGGTGCGATACATTTCCTCAAACACCGTCTTGGCGATCTTACCACTCAGCACGCCCTCGTCAAGCAGGTGCAGCAACTCGGCCAGATGCCTGGGGGTCACAGGCGCCTCCTGCGGGGAGTGATGCTGGCGGTTGAGCTCACGCATGACATCCCCCATGACCCAGTTACTCACCACCTTGGGCTGGTTGTACAGCCGCACCGTGGCTTCATAGTAGTCCGCCAGCGCTTTAAAGGCAGTCAGTACCTCTGCGTCATAGTCGGGTAAGCCGTAGTGGGTCGTAAAGCGCTGGCGTCTGGTATCAGGAAGCTCGGGCAACTCCTGACGCACGCGCTCGATCCATTCCTGGTCGATACACAGTGGTACCAGATCGGGCTCTGGAAAATACCGGTAGTCGTGCGCTTCCTCCTTGCTGCGCATGGGCTGGGTGACGCCACGGTTGGCATCGAACAGCCGGGTTTCCTGGACCACACAGCCACCGCTTTCGAGTACCT